>Ga0163217_1113104_pt1 | contig 10569 bp, 3 predicted proteins | sample SynspAceP_FD_185933 | JGI IMG/M metagenome (GOLD analysis project Ga0163217, IMG submission 185933) | Saline lake microbial communities from Ace Lake in Antarctica - Synechococcus sp. Ace-P (PacBio error correction) | ecosystem: Environmental > Aquatic > Non-marine Saline and Alkaline > Saline ... | reverse complement strand
CTGTTGCTGTGGAACCAGTTGAAGATTCACCTCCTTGAGTTTTACACGAAATAAAAAGGGCCCAACATGAAAAGAAAATAAGGTGTCAAACTTCAAAATTCATAATTTTATTGCTTGAGTGGATTCCATTACTAATCTACTAATTTTGTAGTGGATTTTCGTTCTGTTAATTCTTTTGGTAATTAATTCATTAGCCATTCTTGATAGGAAAAAAAGGCCTAATCCATCTTTTGATGCTATGAATTCCTACCGCCGTTAAAACGGCTATCGGTTGTAAGGGCAGGATAAGGCCCACCGTGTTGCAGCCGGGCAAACTCAACACCTGTAGGCACTTGCGCATACAAGTACATACTCCGTGCCTTACCCCTATTTTAGCTCAATGCACTAATTATAACACTCTGTTAGTCTTAGCTTCAATAGAATCGGTAAGAATGGTCCCCTGTTAACTGTCTCTTCTAATGTCGCCTATGATTTTGTTTCTAATTCTTTGTATTACACATTGTACACCAATGAAATTAAGACCAAAAAAACTTCATGATCCTGCAGCCGGGGTTTGTATTTTTAAAAAAGTAGCACCATCTACGGTTACCACAGCTTGTTTCGCGTAGTTATTGATTTTACCGTGGGGACAATAATCTCCACCACTTCAACCCCTGATTGTGAAAATGACAAGTTTCTTATTCTCTCCTTATACGATTATGTAAATATTGTGGATGGTAACATACAGGTTATGGTCTATTTTTACAATTTCTTGCGATAACGCTTAACCAAAACGGTTGGCACTAGCACTTTTTATCCCTAATATCAAGCCTGGGTTGGTGCAAAAATTGACCGCCTCCAAGCGTGATAGAACCGGCATAGGTCTTGGCCCATTTTTCACTGTCTACTTCTAGGGCCCTTGGTAAGATAACCACAGGGGTTTATACTTCCCATTTCCGCAAAAAACAGGGATGCGGTTCTTCACCTTAGCCGGGCTATATTTCAAAAACAAAGCCCTACCACCTTGATACTTGCCGGTAAATCCTACGGCTTTTTACTTGAGGATTTGTTTGTACTAATTGCACACCAACTCAATACCGCTGCTATTCAAAATTGGAGAAAACACCGTTAGGCAATTCCTGTTTTTCCGCAGCTTTATAATGGGCAGAAGACCAACTCACCCGTGCCAGCTGCATGGGCATGACTTTTCACAATACGGACAAACCAGCCGCCAAAGCGGCAGCCCGTATCACCTCCAGCGGTTTGAGTAGGCTAAGGAAAAAATTACTTGCACCAAATACAACTTATACAGGCCCCAAAGGCTTCATTTCATCTTTACGATAGATCGGGCTTTGGTGCGTTCTCTAAGGGCTTGAGCAGTATCGATCGTAGCTTCTACCCAGGGGAACCATTCTTCAAACTAGGTTTGCGAAAAAGATCGCCAATTGCCTAATAGTCCTAGCTCTTTCACCATTTGCTCTTAGCTTCGGGTAACCTGATTTCATTGCAATAGCGTTTCAATTAACCCAAATCACCTAAGGATAAAATTCATCAGGCAATTCATTTTTTAAATAATTCTCTTTTTTAGATCCGCTATTTTTTTATAGCTTTCAAAAGCCAAAACGGTAGCAACAAAACAGCTTCGTTTATTTCTTGGGCGTGGCCTCATGAAATTGTTCCTTATTTGCTTCGTTTAATTGCGGATTGAAGGTCGGTATAGGTTTTTGAATTTAATGCCAGATAATGTTATTTCCAATATAATTTTTTCCTGATCATTCTTTGTAGTTTTTGTGAAAATTAGCAAAGCCGATGGATGGAAAAAATAAGTTTCCTGGAATGCTTAGCGATTGCAATTTATAGGTTCCTATTTCATATTTATTTCAAGTGCTAAGCTACACTTCATTGAAAAATTATGTAAAAAACTAGAAAATTAAGTAAAAAACTTCAATCCTAAATTCAGTAACTCAAAACCCTTTATAAAAATTGGTCAATTTGGGTCTTGTTTTAAACCTTCATCAATTATTTTTTTGAATACGAATACGCTCCTTCACCGTAAAGGTAATCTTGGTTCACGCACAAAGTTCGGTCCCGATTCCAGTTGCTACCGCCGCTAATTAATATTTTGCCCACCAATTGTTGGACTTAATATCTAATTCTAAAATAGGCATAAACCATCGGTAAATTTCTTAAGCTTCCGCAATTCTAACCCGCTTTAACTAATTTATAGATGGCCAACAGTTTCTTTGGGAAATTGCACCACACCAAACCCTGCCACCCACCCATCGGCTCCTGTAACCAGGGTTTCTAAGGCTAAGGTATCCACACCACAGAGATTCGTAGGGCGATTCCCAAATCTATTTTTTAATCCGGATTGCATGATTCGTACATCTCGGTAGATTCCTTTACCGGCTTGGATATTCTCATGTTTAAAAGTTCTTCAAACATTATCTAAAGTTACCTCAATTTTATTAATCTACAGGGTTTATTATAAATCATTATGCGGTAAATCGTAACTAGAAGCTATTTTCTTGAAATACCTAGCGTTCAAAAATTCGGTAGCTTTTAATTACCGCATGGGTGGCAAACATTCATAAGTCCATGAGCAGCCATACTTCTCTGCTTTATGGGCGCCATCAATAGCGTAGTAGTTGTTTGCTTCCGCCGCAATATTTATGATGACTGGAACCTTACCATCAACCAATTCCGAACAGTTTCTTTAATTAAATCTTTTTTTTCTTTTCATCGGGTTAAGTACTTTGCTTCCCCAAGCGTTCTCCAAAATAATTCCGTTTACTCCCGCCTGTAGCCTGCTTGTCTTCTATATTTTACATAAACATGTTATGTCTAATGTGTCGTCTTTGTGAACTTTGTGTGTTACGCTGCAAAACGCCTTCCCAATTTACTGTCATAAGTACTTATTTTTATTACTGTCAAAATAAGTTGTAATCAAAAATTAGTCTTGGCTTCTATTTTAAAAACCAGATATATGCATATAATTTACCTTAATTTTTAGGATATTTACAAACTTTAGAAGTTAATCTAAGTCATATAATTTCAAATTTATGGTGAAAGCTCAACCGTTTTTTAGAAATAGCTAAAAAAAAATTCTGAAAGTAATCACTGTTCAGGTAGATAGAACCTCTGAATTTTACAGTAAATTACATCAGCATGAAGAAATCCAAACAGCTATATTAAAAAAGGAAAGGAAAGTTAATGATTGCAGACTTAGTCGCACATTCTTTTAAAAAAGGAGCTATATTTTGTATCGGAAGTAATCACCCACATTGTATTTAAAAGTTCAGAAAATAGTGCTGGGATATTCATATGATTTTCACCCTCTTTTTTTTTACTTCGAAAGTCATCGAAGATTGCTTAGCCAATTATTCCTTGGAATTAGCACAATTTAAAACCCGTTTTTCTCTAAAAAACTGAGCTTAAATTTTAAAGGTCATTACAGACCAAAGGGATTTACATTGAATTAATAGAGGACTATGTAATGCAATTAAAGCTGTCCCGGTTTATTACCACTCTTCAAATTATTCACTCATTTTAAATGCTCAAAGCAGTTCGATTAACGTGAATTCAAGGCCTTAAAAAGAATACCACGATATACTAAGGAAACGTATGCAAGTGGTCTTTGACATGTGATAAGAATTTTTCAAAAATCAAATTATGTCTTAAATGATGTAGCTGACCTTATTTATATGACACCAATGCCTTTTGTCGTTTTTTTTTTAAACAGCGAACCAATAAAACCTTTTTTCAATTTTGATTCAGACTTTAGAACTTGAGCACGCCTTGTCAATTACTTGCAAAATTAGCAGCGATAATTCTATAGGAAATATTGCCATGGCTTCTTGGTTATTCAGTTTCAAATTTAATCGACGTTTAAAACATTTAAAAAGCAAATTCACCCTCAAAGATATATGCGAAAACTAGAAAGACACATTTTTATGAATTTTTAGTTTTAAAAAGTACTTATTTTTAACTATTTTGAAAATACAAATTATAATTAAAACAGGAAATGAAAAAATAGTACTATTTTTGCATCATTACTAGCTCTTGGTTGTAATTCTTCTCAAAAAACAGTTCAGTGAGGACTACGTCGGACACAAAAATGGAAGTCGTTGATCCCTTCACAGTATGCAGAGAGCATTTACGGAAAGCTGAACTGTAAAGAAAACCTTTATATATATGCCTCTGACGAATTGAAGGAAGAGGAAACGGTGAGCCTGGTCAGAAAAAAATCAGTAGGAATACTAGCAAATGATATAAAAAATTAGGCATTTTGCGGCAGCCAAAGCCGGATTTGGGGACTACTTCAAAAAAGTACCTCCTTAAAAATTAAGTAAATTACCTAAGGGGGTATCTCGGTGAGATGGCAAATCTTTTTGAAAAATGGTGAAGGCCTGTAACTTTTTCTGCTGCAGAAGGTAGCTATACCGAACTAGTTTTTAATTGTGCCGCTCTTATCCGCGGATTTGAAAGTACGAAAATAATTTCAGATTATAAAAATTAGATGTAAAGGCAAAATTTAGTTTTAATAAAAGCGGAGAACCTATGAATGCTGATGGCACTTAATATGTTTCTGGAAGTGACGGAAATCAGTTTGGAGTGAGTAAATATTGTCTGAATCTGTAGGGAAAACGTTTTGAAGCTGCGAAAAACAAAACGTGCCAAAAGGCGGTAATTACTACGATGGAAAATAATTTTAGTCGTTATAAGAATCGTTTTGATTATATGCAAAAAAAAAAAACGATAGCGGTATAGAATGGGTTTTAAAAGTAGGAAGATCCCAATGCGTTTTTTAACTTTTTTATGCAGATGCTGATTTTGCAAAAAAATCTTTTACCTGCCAGATAGCTGACGATCATACAAGTTAAAACTATTTTCGAAAAAAATGAATTGTCGGTTAAAAAGTTACGGATGAGGATGTAGGATTCTGAAAACGTAGTTTGCTTTGTATTAAAGGCTTCCGAAAAACCTAATGAATATTTAGTATTTCTCGCATTTGATTTTCATATTTGGATAGTGCTGATGGGCAAATAAACAATGGAGCTGATGATGATGGTTCAGGTACAGTAGCATTATTAGAAATGCAGAAGCGTTTAAAAAGCTGTGGAGCGCTGGTCATGGTCCACAAGAGATCGTTGTTTTTTTAACATGTCACTGGATAGGAAAAAGTTCTATTATGGTTCGCAGTACTACACGGATATTTGATCGCTGTTTATTTTTCCTGTTAAATGGAAACTGTAGCGATTTAAATATAGATATGATAGGCGGCGTATTGACCCGAAAAAGAAGGTGAATCGTAATTATATTTATTTAAATTGGTTTCTGACCAAGCTAAGTACAGAATTTTACATACCATTTCAGAAGAAGTAAATAAAAAGTACATGGAATGTTGAGCTTAGACATATACCTATAACGACGAGAATGATCTAACAGATTTTACTACAGAAGTGACCATTACAAATTTTGTAAAAATAATATTTCCCATCATTTTTTAATTTTAATGGTACACAATCGATTGATTAACCATAAACCAGAGATACACCTGATTTAAAATAAATTATGATTTATTAGAAAACAGAAAACACGAATTGGTTGTTTTTACACGGGCTGGGATAGTGGCAAATAGAGCTGACCGCTTAAGTTGGTTGATAAAGCCAATAAGTAATAAAAAGTAGTTTTAAAAAAGCGCTTATTCCATAAATAGATAAGGCTTTTTTATTGGTACAAGGGTGGGTTATAAACTTTATATAAAAGCAGTAGCTCATAAAAACAACACTTTAAGAAAAAAAACGTATTGCCTGATAGATAAGTTTTTACTCGAACTCGGACCTTGAAGGGGTTTCTCAGCCCTCATTTTTACTTAATTAAAACAAAAAAAGTCCCATCCAGTTAAGACAGGACTTTTTAAAAACTTTATAGGGTGGAAGACCGGGTTCGAACCGGCGACCCTCGGTTACCACAAACCGATGCTCTAACCAGCTGAGCTAAAAACCACCATTTGTAAAGCGGGAGCTGCAAAGGTTAATTTTTTTTTAGTTCTTATGCTATCAAAATTAAATTAAGCGCTATTTTTAAAACTTTATAGTAAATTTAAAGAATATATGAAATGCCATTAAAAACCAAAATCATTGATAATAAAAATTCTGACGAATTATTTTACCCATCACGTTGTTACTTTTAAATTTATATTTCCCCACCGTTTTAAAATACTTATATTCACCGTTTAAGCTACATTAAATTACTAATTTTATAAAAAAAGTCATCAGTATAAGCCATCCGATAGTAAAGACTCTAAAAAAAAATACCCGTTGGTAAGCTTCCATGGAATCAAATTTTACCATTTTTTCAAAAGACCTTGCGAATAAAGTACTTCTTATTTTTATTTTTTTTTGTGGCTAAGCTCTTGGTAAGGGCTCAGTCAAATTCATTAGATAGCCTAAAACTAGAGTTAGCAGATAATTGAAAATACTACTCATTTAATAAAAACAATGTAGATTATGTAAAGAATGGCATAATACGATTTCTGACCTGTATTTTTTTTAGAAATTTAGACCAGGTGTTCGGACATTACTCCAAAAATAGCCTAGTGATTATTTGCCATAAAAACTAATAATTTTATTAATTTGATAGAAATTATCGCCTTACTGTAATCTTAAGCCATTACCTTATTTTAATGCTAGGTAGAGGAGACACAAGAATCTCTTCGGCTCTTAATGAAAGTCTCTAGAATTAGCCAAAGGGACACATTTAATAAATTCGTTAATGAAGGAGCCATATTTAAATAAGCCTCGATATTTTTACCATTTGATTTGGGAAATCATCAGAAGCGTTAAAAGCCTATTTAACTTGCCACTAAATTAGCAGAAAATAGACCTCCGATAAAATACTACTTTCTGTTGCTAAGAAAAATATTGCTATTTCTATACATTGCACAAAAACGATTTCAACAAGCTCTAGATATTTATAAGAAGTTGTTATTATTAATAATGAATTAGGAAACGAGCAAATTTATGGAGAGACTAAAGGCCAATATGGCTGATTTGTATGTTGACCTAAAAGATTTTGAAAAATGCAAATTTAAACATTAGATTATAGTATTGCTTATTTTTGAAAAAAAATAATGCTATGAATTGGCTGTCTTCTTGCTATAAAACAAAAGGAGATATTTATTTAATAGGACAATTCAAAAAAAACTTGCTTATTATTGGTATGGAAAAAGTTTAGAATTGCAGTGAAATCTCGACGATGACTATACAAAGCCCCACTACTCCAATGAAAAATTGCCAGAGCTCATTTAATCAGAAAAAATATTACAGAAAGCTGAAAGCGTTTGCCTTATCGTCTTTAGAAATATCACAAAAATTAGGGCTACTAGAAATAGCACCAATTCTTATGACATTTTATATTCAAATAAAAAAAGAAGACTTGCAATCCATTTCAGCTTTGGAATATCCGATGAGAAATACAAACTCTTTTTTGACTTTCTATTTCTCGAAAAGGAAAATGACCAGCTTAGGTAATTTAAAAACAAAAATTAGAATTTTGATAAAGCAAAAAGATCGATGCGTATACGCGAATGAAAAAGAATTAGCCAAACAAAATGTGTATACCTACTTTGGCTTTATTTACGGCTCGTAATTTTGGATTGATCATTTTTTTTACTGAGAAAACAATCGAAAGTCCGAAAAGATTTTAATGCTATTTTACGCTTAAAAAATTTAAAGCCCTTGGTGAATACGGAGCAAGATTGATATATTAAACTCGCACATACTGAAATTTCATTAACTCCCAAAGACTCAATACAGTGTGGGTTCTTATTCATTGGACATGATTACGTGGTCCAATACTAATGGCAGGTCTCCTGGAAGTATTTTAAAAATGCTAAAAGAAAAAGCAAATAACCGAGGAAGAGTTTCACAATTTATTCCAAAAAGTAAGTACTGACGTGTGATGCCAATCTTTTAACTTAATAATTTATTGTCTTGGGACAAACGCAAATGACTGGAGCACTTCTGAACAAATTAACAGCTCTCTCGCTAACGGATGATAAATGACACCATTAAAATTTCGTAGATGAAAGTGCGCAGCATAAGAAAGTCAGCTATCTATACGAGATTACGTGTTTCTTGAAGCCTGTATATGGCTTTGGGCCGGATATAAACATCATAATACTCGTCCTCCCTAGCTACTAAAAGTATAACCACGCTTTGTAGCAATGCCATAAAGTCTTACTCCATAAAAACGCCCACATTACTTTTTCAGCACGGAGGAAAAAGACTTTATACAATTTTCGATACAAAGATTAATGGTGTTGGGATTGACCGAGAGGTTTAAACAAAAGGTTTTTACAGATTCTAATACTTTAGTATCGACTTACTGGAACCAGCAAATGAAAAAAGGTACTGGTCTTGGCCTAGCCCTTTGTAAGGAAATTGGTTTTGAAAAAAACAAGGTGAAATTTGGGTAGAAAGTGCTATTGGAAAAGGCGAGTACATTTATGTAAAACTACCTAAAAAATTAAAATAGCCTAAATTAAAATCATGCTTAGCGTATTTATACCTACAAAACGTTCCGCATGTAAATCCTTCTGCATAGCTACACCAATAAGCCTTCCTAAATCTTTGGCCCTTATAATCTATACTCTCGTAAAAATTTTTACTACTTATTGGTGTTTAGGCTTTACTCTTAGGGGTCAAAAAATGAGAAGAGTTAGGCTCATAATTTGCCTCCTTTTTTTTTGTCCATAAAGCCTGTACAGTCAACACCAAAATGCAGGTGTTAATATTTTCCATTGTATATAATGATATACATGTTTTGGTCGCAAGGGGTTGCCAAGAATCGTCACCATTCAAAATTAGTTGTCAAATTTTAACCAGACGCTTTAAAAAAACAAGCATCACTTACTAAGTCACTACCTTTAACCGGGATCCCAATTATGCCTGTCTTGTATCGCATTACATAACACAATATCTGGCCTTATATTTGCGAAGCATTTTAATTTTACTTGCCTAATTGATGCCCCTTATCATTGGCTAAAAAAGCCATCTGCAAATTCTAAATTTTCTCTAACCACAAAACGCCAAGGAATCTTTGCCGCTTTTGGCAGCTTCCAGGTTCACGTAATTCTGCACTCCCCTAGTGCCTAATTCTCCACGCGTTAGGTCTACTATTCCTTACTTTTTTTTCCTTAGCCCACTTCTTAGCTATAGTCCCCCGACCCCTAATTTCACATCCATCTGCGGTGTGCCAGCCGAATGCCAATATATCAATTTCATTAATTTAGTGTTGAGTTGGTAAAAAGCTGATCCTGTTTTTAAGTGCTTTACTTTACGTTTCTTTAGCTCGTTAAAGGCTATTAAGGTTTGCTATTTTCTATTGCTCGAGAAATATCTTCTATCAGGTCTTCAATTCGTTCATCCCTATTAGAAAAGCGAATTAAATGATTCAGAAATACCTTTGATGTTCTCTTTTCTTCTGGACTAAGTAATGCGTGTGATGTTTTTTGTGGTAATTAATAAGGACTTTCAACACCCCGCAAGGCTCATTAGATGATTTTATCAATTGTAATTGCTTTTTGAAAACCTATACGCGTCTATTGGTTTCATTTAATTCAAAGGAAAAGCATGCCTCCGTATCCTTCATTTGCGCTTTGGCCAGATTTCATGGTCAGGACGATGGAGCTAGGCAATCCTGGATTAAAAACGGCTTGAACATCCTTATTTTAGATAGAAATTCAGCCATTTTTTGAGGCATTTTTCGCTGAGCTTTTACACGTATTGCCCATGGTTTTTAAACTGGCGTTCTAACAACCAAAACCGGTATATCACTTAAACTACCTCCAAAATTTTTAAGCTAAATGAAAAAAAAATACGTTCCATATGTTCCGTAAGTGAAGTACTGCCCTTTCCTGCTAAAATACAGAATGACCTCCCATTATATTTTGTGGCACTGTGAATAACGACATCAATCCCAAAATCGGATTAGATTCTGATTTACAGGACTGCGAACGTATTGTCAATCATTCGATACCAAACCATGTTTTTTTTGCAATTTTAGCAACTGCTGCTAAATCGGTAAATTCGTAAGCAAGGGGTTCGAGGGCGTCTCCGATATAAAATTTACCTTGGGTATTTTTCCTTGATTTTAGCCTCAAAAATGCTGCTGGCTCAAAAACCTTTCGCGTAAAAGGAATAAGAAAATTCCAAAATTTTTTGAAAAACTCTTTCGGTGGACTAAATTGTAGGTACCGCCATACAAGGTTTTTGCAAAACTATATGGATCACCAAGCACTTTAAAAAAAGCCATTAGGAAAGCCGTTTTTACTGTTACAGACCGCCATACCGCTTTCCAAAAATCATTAAGCCGATTCGGCATGCTTCTAAAGCGGGCAATTTTTTTTTTTTGACAATGCTACCTTGATTGGAGTATTAAAAATAAGCGTGGGGATTTACCCGCTTTACTTCCCACCATTCTTCAAAACGGCCACCATAAAGGGGAAGTACTTTCATTTGTTATAAAAGGAGAGACTTGGCCTCCTATTTAAAAATCTTTTTCTTCTTTTTCCCTTTTTTTTTT
>Ga0163217_1061197_pt1 | contig 10569 bp, 10 predicted proteins | sample SynspAceP_FD_185933 | JGI IMG/M metagenome (GOLD analysis project Ga0163217, IMG submission 185933) | Saline lake microbial communities from Ace Lake in Antarctica - Synechococcus sp. Ace-P (PacBio error correction) | ecosystem: Environmental > Aquatic > Non-marine Saline and Alkaline > Saline ... | reverse complement strand
CGACCGGAAGCCTCCACAGATTGCATGACAATAAACACCTTTTTGCTAGCAGTTGGTCGTCTCACGATATCCGGAAAGAACCGCCACCCAAGGAACGACGCCATTTCCCTTTCCGACGACAGCTCCACACCAGTGATCGTTCTCACACAGACCGGAGAGCAATTCTCCAAGCTCCTTCAGTTGACGCCCAACTGCCTTCGCTTCCGCATCACGCTCATTTCCAACGACGTCCGGATGAGTGTTCGTCAGCAATCGCAACAGACGCCCAAGAACTCGGCCATTGGCTCACTCATCGTCGTTCACGTATGCTACCTTCAATTGGGCCAGCGGCCCCATCAAAGTCGTCCAAGAATTCGGAAGCCGGATCGACCGCGGTGATCAGCAAGTGGTCTCTCGCTCGGGGTGCAGGCGGACGTACCAGCAAGTAACGTTCGGTGTTTGTAAGCTTCTTCGAGTTCGGAAGTGATCGTCGCCGGACCTCGATTTCGCGATTAAGAGTGCAGAAATGTCGGGTCGTCGCAGGCGGATCACCACACCCACTCGGAATTCCATCCCTGTCTCGTGCATCGTCGCGATCGAGGCTCGTTGCGAATCGCTCTCTCCTACTCAAATGGCTTGCCTCCACCCCAGCCTGTTGACGCTGCCTGGGTCGCTCTTTCGGATTGTGTCAGGGAGCGGGCACACTCACGGCGGGGACCTTTTCCAACCGGCAACGCATCGATTTTCATTCTCGTAAGCTGTTCACAGACGGTCCACCGGACTGTTTGGGACCGTCAGACCGGAGATCGTTCCACCTCGTGTCTCCGGTTTCCACGTCGTCGGAAATCGAACCGGCAACAGACTAGCGGCTTGCGCTGCGATTTCAGGTGTGACGTTCCAGGCTAGCTTGATTCTTTTTGGTTTGCGCCAACCGTCCCGGGGAACGTCGACACCAACGCGATCCACGAGACCACGAGCTGCATGAAAAATTCACGTTGGCCAAAAAAGATCGCCGCGAAAAAAACAGTCGCCCGCTTTCCATAGCCGGATAATTCTTTGCTTTTTTTAGTGCCGGTAGGCCTCGGAGCAGCATTTCAGCCTTGGGCTCACCGCTCCCAGGATTTCATCGTTCAGTGCGAATGGGGAGCCCCGAGGGGAGGCAAGCACTGCTTCGACCACGTTCTGCTATCGCCCCCTTCAGGCTTCCGAATCGTTGCTTTCGTTTCCTGGGGCTTTCACGCCCAGGCTACATGCTGTCGCCACTACCGTGGCTGCAGGACGCAACCGGCAACTTTTCGTTTGTCGGGTTTACGTTGGTGAGTGCGCGGGACGAACCGCAGTTTCCGAAAACGCTGATGTCTGAAAGCCTCATTTCCACACCACGAATGCCGTAACGTGACTTTGCTTCGCCGCTGGCTAGGTTTCGCAACTACGAGCAGCATGCTTCGGTGAAGCAATCCCGTCTGCCTCCAACACGTGAGCCAACTGTTTCAAAGGACCGCCCACAATTCCACGGACGCTTGCTTCACCCAATCGAGTGCGGACGCCCCAAACCGTGGAACATTTCGAATAGTCGTTCCACTATGACATTGCACGTCGTCGACACTCCCGTCCCATTCACTCATCAGGGAACCACATGGGCGCTTGATATCCCGACCATTTCACCCAGCCATATCTCGATCGTGTATTCCGCAGGGAATTGTGGTTCACGCCCCAAGCAGATCGACCTCCACCTGAGACAACGTCTTCACCTCGATGCGGTTACCGCGCGGCCGAAGCGTTCACCGTCGACACAGGCATCCAGCCGAGCGCCGCAAGTTAGCGGCAACGCGAGTCAGAGAAAGTGGTCATCAAGACGCGAGCCTGGTTCATGAGGCTCGCGCGCGAGACCGCGGCCCGATGCAACCGCAAACGATCGTTTACCGTTCAGGCGAGCACAAACGCGTGCTGGTCCCTGAAGGATTTCTCGGACAATCGCTTCCTGAGATGGATTGCAGAAAGACCGCCATTTGTCCCAAGGGAGCATCGAAGGCACGTCGCAAGCTTCCACATCCGAACATTGATGCGAAGCGGACTGATCGCATCGGGGTGAGCGAGCGGATCGGCATTCCTCGCTGTGTGAATGGGTTTTTCGCGGCGTTCGAAGCCGATGGCTAAATCGCAAGCACCGCTCGGCGGCTTCTCCCGGGCCAAACGATCCCACCAGCCGAACAACGTGTCCTCATTTGGACCCGCCAGCACATCGTCGACCCAATTGCTCGGCGGACGCCAGTAGCCCCCAGCAAGTCATCGGCGGAGACTCGCGACAGCAACGCCGGCTTGGGTGTTGCAGCAAACTTCCTTGCTCGACCGTACTTCGAATCTCGAATCTGCACGAACCGTCTCCCGCACTTCCACAAAACTGAGCAGCTCCGGTGCGCGCTGATTGGCCTGCCTCGATCCGCCGTCGCTCCGGCCCATCGATTACGCGGAAATCGTGAATGATCGACGTAGCACAGCAGCAAAGCTCGTGCATCCGGGTCTCTCGTGAAACAATCACGCGGATCACGACCCCGCCAAGCGACAAAAGTTCGGTTTCTTTTGCAGCGGGGGGGGGCGGGTGGCATGCATGCTGATTATACCCTGCATCCTGGTGATTGACAGGGTCAACTTGCAGTCGGAAAGCCGTGGTCTTGACCGACTTTTGCTCATCGCCGGTATAGGCGAGCCAAGGCTGTCGGCGTGAACGTGCTGAGATTGCGGAACTGCACTCAAACCCAGTTTGTTCGGTTCTCGTTCCGAGTTACCGAATATGCCTACTCGATACGACCGAATCTAGACAAGCGTTCCGAACGATCCACATCCGGAACGTGGTCATGTCATTCACTTGCGAAAGATCCAAAGCGTTTTTGATCTCTCACAACTGCACGATGCTTCTCTCGGCGTAGTCTTCAACCGCTCCTTACGGGAAACGCATCTGCTTGAATGCTTTGTCGTTGAAAACCTCGAACAGCTTCGTTCAGTGACCTCTTGGAGTCTGATTCCGCGTAAAACCCACACCAACACGAACTCAGTCAGGGACTTGCAAAGGTTCCGGGCAATCCGGTCGCCCCGTAATTCAATTCCACCACGATTTCCCGCAGTGTCGGGATCGTCAAACCCCACGACTTAATATCATTGGTAACGGCATCGGATCTTGATTTGCAATGACAGCACTGGGTAATGTCCTTCACACACACATTGTGAACAACGCATCAATCGCACCGGCAGAGTCTTTGACGTTCTAATTTGGCATGTCGTTTGATGTGGGACTTACTCACAGATATTGTCCTCGAGCGCCGAAACGAATATGAAATGACGCTCCGTGCGTAGTCAGGAGTTCGGTCTTTTGCGGCACAGGGCTCGAACCACCATCAGCTTCCAGAGCTTCTCAAGAGGCCGTTGCGCGATTCAGCAACGACCGTATGGGGGCCGGTGTGTTACTGGATGCACGATTGCGAGAAATACGGGAACAGCTGAGGAGCCATTCGTAGACAGATCAAACTTTGAAGCGCCTGTAATCGAGCAAGTCAGGATCTGAGTGGACTCGATCATTGACTGAAGTCGATTGCAGATCGACGCAACCAATCGGAAATACGTTGTCATCATCAGTTTTGACGCCCCGCGGACGAGAGGTGTGACCACGTCGATTGCCCATCACCGGTTTTTCGGAACCGACGATAAATCCCTAGACTCACAAACTCCCCGACGTACCGTGTGAGGGACCAAGCGGATCACTGAGTACGGGCATACTTCGTCATGTTATATCATCCGATCAAATGGAATGTTGATTGATGTGCCGCACCGCATCGCAACTTTCCGATCCGCCGTATTCAAAAACCCACCCGATCGCCTCAACTCCTGCCGAGAAACGGCGCAGTCATCCGCAATACTATTCAAAAACAGTACATCAATCGCTACGGAGATCACCCTTCAAGTTGCCCGAGCGTTTCCATTTCATTCTCGTCCTAAATTGCCACCGTCCGGTACGACCGAATCAGGTATTTCACGATTTCAAGCAATGACTCGACCGGTCAAGGATGGGCGAATCCAGGTAGAAAAATGCCGATGATCATCCGCGAAAAGTTTTCCAATCGTTCCGTCAGCGTCTACAACCCACTGCATGGTCATCGCCCCCAGCACCAGTGTAAGAGTGCAAAGTACCGGCGTGACGACGGACGGTTGTCGTCGCGAAGACGGTGGCCGTGGACTCGTACCATTCTCGTCAACGCACGGATGTTAGACCACGTCCAGCGTCCACTGTGCCGTACCCCGTTTCTGTACTACGGTCCCATTTTCCAATACGTCCTTCGTGAAAATCTGACGAATCAAAATGCAGTTGTGGTTTTGACATAACCGGTCACATCACAGAAACCAATTTGCTCAGTCACTGGGGGGCACGCGCGGGACTGTTGGTTTGCTCCACCAATCTTGATCCAATAAACTTCCGTCTGAACCGAGTGCTACTTGAATGGCCAGGGCTACACCTCGCGTATTTCACTCTTGCGATCGAGCACGGGCCTTCCATTCGTGACCGTAAACGATGCTGGGCCGCTTGACGCAAGCAAGCCCGACCAAGCCGATTCTGATTTTATCCAGTCTTGTCATTGAAGGTCAACCGAAAACACTTTCAAATCACTTGGTCACTCGGTGCTTAGCATCCTATCATTGATCGCGGTTGATGACAAATCCTCATATATAGGTACGAAAGCATCTGCTATTGACGGTCTCTTCGGAGATTGCCGAATGCTTGCCTTACTCGATACGACGAAATCGAGTAAGAGTTTTTCCGTACGAAATTCCACTCTCCGGAACCTCGGATTCATGGCTCGAGCATTTAGGCACACTATGTATGTCTCATCCAGTTCCAAAATGAATCTGTTACGGACGGTCGCTCCAGTGCGAAAACCCGGCGTTTTCCGCAGGTGCGGACGGACCCCGTCAAAGCGGGCGTAGTGCAAAGTCGCACGACCGATCGAAAAACTGATCGTTCAGGACTTCGCGGACGCCTCTAGAGAACTCTGTCCGTCAGGGTGAGCGTCCTCCCCGGTGCGCGTGTTTTCTGTTTCCGGGAGCGGCGAGGAGCATCGAGAAGGGCCTTTGCAAGTTCAAACGAATCTGTGGTCGACACGAAAGGCGTTGCAGCCGTCCCAGTTTCGCCGTTGCAATTCTCCAGACTAACATTCGACTCAATTTCACTCTTGGACAGCGACTCAGGCTCCCAAGCAACACTTCGGTGAAGCTCTTTCTGACGCATACAAACGTATGTCCATCTCCTCTTTTCTCCTCCCTCCCGTTGTTTGGTCTTTTTCTTTTTTTTTTTTTTTTTTTTTTTTTTTTTTTTTTTTTATTGCAGAGAGCATTGCAACTTTTTGCGGGTCAGAAAAGAGCTTCACCGAAAGCGTTGCTTGGGAGCCGAGTCGGCTGTCCAAGGTGAATTCGTCCATGTCTATCGAATGGCAACGAAGCGATGGGACGGCTGTCAACGCCCTTCCTTCGACCCAGATCCGTTTGAACTTGCCAAGGCCTTCTTGATTGCCCTGCCGCTGTGAACGGGAACAACACGTCAGCGGCGTTGTCGGCAAGATGTCTCTGGAGTGGTATTCAGCGCGCTCGCGGCGAAGCTCTGACGATCAGTTTCGATCCGGTCGGCGCATTTGCAACTATCGCGGCTTTGACTGGGTCCGTCCCGCACCTTGCGGAAACGCAGCGTTTCCGATGGGCGAAGTCCACAGATTACACTTTTGAACTGACTTGAACCAGTTTCTAAAATGCTCGACATGAACCACTTCCGGAGGTGGGATTCGTACTTGAAACTCTTACTCGATTGTCGTATCGGTAGGCACATTCGGAACTCGAACGAGGACCGTCAAGCAGATGCTTCGTACCCCATCCACATGAGAATGTCGTCAACCGACGACAAGGATTGCTAGCAGCGAGGTGACCAAGGATGAAAGTGTTTCGGATGACTTATGACAAGACTGGATAAATCAGATCGGCTTGGTCGGGCTTGCTTGGGTCACAGCGGCCAGCATCGTTTACGATTCACGATGGAGGCCGTGCTCGAATCGCAGAGTGAATGCGAGGTGTTAGCCTGCCATTCAAAGCACTCGAGTCCGACGGAAAATGTTTATTGGAATTCAAGATGGTGGAAAACACAACAGTCGGCGCCGTGTCCAGTGACTGAGCAAATTGTTTTGTTTGCGTCGCTGATCGGTGCCCCGGTTTAGTCAACCACATCATTTTGATTTCCGTCAGATTTCACGAGGACGTATGGAAAATGGGACCGTAGTTACAAAACGGGACGGCACATTGGAATTCGTGGACGTGCCTAACACCGCGTTTGGACAAATGGACGAGCACGGCACGTCTTCGCGACGAAACCGTCGTCGTCCGCCGGGTACTTTGCCACCCTTCCGCCCCCCACGACTGGTGCTGGGCGTTTGAATGCAGTGGTTGTACGACTGACGACATTTGGAAAACTTATTCGCATGACACGGCATTTTCTACCTGATCGCATCTTGGGACCGTCGAGTCATTGCTGAAATCTGTCGGAAATACCGCATTCCGGTCGGCCGACGGTGGCAATTTAGACGAGAATGAACTTGAACGGCTCGCGGCCAAGCTTGAAGGTGTCTCGAGCGACTGTTACTGTTTTGAATAGTATCCGGATGACTGGCCCGTTTCTCGGCAGGAGTTGGACGCGATTGGGTGGTTTTTGTTGAATACGCGTCGGAAGTTGCGATGCGGTGTGCGCACATTACAACAGTCTCCATTGATCGGATTGAATAACATGACGAAGTATTGCCTACTCAGTGATCGCTTTTTCTCTCACCGGTACGGGGGATTGTTGAATCTAGGATTATCGTCGGTTCCGAAAGAACCGGTTTGATTGGGCAATCGACGTGGTAAGCTCTCGTTCGCGGGCGTCAAAAACTGGATTGAGAAACGTATTTCCATGGTTGCGTCGGATCTGCAACGACTTCAGTACAATGATCGAGTCCTACTCAGATCCTGACTTGGCTACCTTTCGTTTGATCTGTCCGACGATGGCTCGCTCAGCTTCCGTGATTCTCGCAATCTGCTCCAGTTACACGGCCCCAATACGGTTCGTTTGCTGAATCGGCCGCGAACGCCCTGAGAAGCTCTGAAGCTGATGGTGTTCGAGCCTGTGCAGCAAAGACGAACTTCCTTGACACGCCGGAGCGTCATTTTCACAATTCGTTTCGAGCGCTCGAGCGACATGATCTGGATAAGTCCCACATCAAACGGACATGCCAAATTAGGAACGGGCAAAACGGGCATGCACGGTTGATGTCGTTGTTCACAAATGGTTGTTTGAAGGACATTACCAGGTGCTGGTCATTGCAAATCAAAGACTCCGATGCCGTTACCAAATGATATTAAGTCGTGGGGTATGGACGATCCGACACTGCGGAACGTGTGGATTGGATTGACGGCGACCGGATTGCGGAACCTTTGTCAGTTCCCTGACATGTCTTCGCTCGTCTGGTGTCGGTTTACTTGCGGAATCAGACTCGCAGAGGTCACTGACGAAGTTTCGAGGTCTTTCAACGACAAAGACCATTCAAGCAGAATGCGTTCCGTAGGAGCGTTGAGACTACGCGACGGAGAAGCATCGCAGTTTGTGAAGATCAAAAACGCTTGGTCTTTCGGCAATGAAATGAACGGGATGATAGCCGTACGTTTCGGTGTGGATCGGTTTCGAACGTCTTTGCTAGATTCGTGTTATCGCTGAGTAGGTCATATTGTTCGGACACTCGAACTGAGACCGAAGAAAAGGAGTGCGGGTTAGTGCAGTTCCGCTATCTCCAAGCACGTTCACGCACAGCCTTGCTCGCCTAACCGGCGTTGAGCAAAAGTCGGTCAGATTATATAGATATAGTCAATCCAGGAATGCAGTTCATTTCGCATCGGCCGCCTGCAAAGATCCGAACTTTCGCCTACGCCTCAGATCCGTGCGTGTCGGTTTGACCATCTCCGCGCGCATGATACTGTGATCATACATCGGATGTTCGCAGAGCTGCTGCTGTGACTGTCAAGCGTTCGACTGATCACGAAATGCGGTACGATGGCGACCGACTTTGCCCGCATCGGAGCGCGGCACTCCTGCGCACCCGGAGCTGCTCAGTTTGGTGAAGGCGGGAGACGGTTCGTTGAGATCGAGATTCGATGCAGTAGTCGAGCGGAAGTTGCTGCAACACAAGCCGCGTTGCTGTCGCGAGTCTCCGCGATGACTTGCTGGGCTATGGCGTCCCGAGCAATGGGTCGGACGATGGCTGAGCGGTTCAATGAGACACGGTTGTCGAGCTGCGTGCGATCGTTTGCCCCGGGAAGGCCCCGAAGCGCGTGCTCGATTTAGCCATCGGCTGCAACGCGCGCCGAACCCATCACACCACCGAGGATGCGATCCGTTCGCTTCACCCCGATGCGATCATACGCTTTCGATCATGTCGGATGTGGACAGGCTATAGGACAGAGAATGAACATCAGAATAAGCAAATCCATGGGAAAAAAAATAGGCGGTTCTTCTGGCATCATCTCAGGAAGCGATGTCGAGAAATCCTTCAGGGACCAGCACGCGTTTGGCTCGCTGGAACCGGTAAACGATCGTTGCCGTTGCATGGGCGTCGTCTCTCGCGCGGCGCCGTATGCCAGGACTCGCGTCTTGATGACACTTCTCTGACTTCGCTTGACCGCTAACTTGCGGCGTTCGGCTGCGATGCTTGGTCGACGGTGACGATTCGCGCGCGGTCGCAATCGAGGTGAAGACGTTGTTTCAGTGGCGACGATTGTGGGCGGTGAACCAACAATTCCTGCGGATGACACGATCGGGAATGACTGGTCAGTGAATTGGTCGTGGGATATTTCAAGCGGCAGTGAGTTCCTGTATGAGTGAATGGACGGGGAGTGATCGACGCGTGGCAAATTTCATAGCTGGAACGAACTATCGAGATGTTCCACGGTTTGGGCGCCGCCACTCGATTGGGTGAACCGCAGCGCCGTGAATTGTGGCGGTCTATTGAAACAATGGTGGCCCGTTGGAGCAGGAGGGATTGCTCACCAGAAGCCAGCTGCTCGCGTAAGTTAGCGAAACACTAGCCAGCGGCGAAGCAAAGTCACGTTACGCATTCGTGTGGTGGATAGCTTCAGGAACTCAGCGTCGGAACTGCGGTTCGTTCGCGGCACTCTACCAACGTAACCCGACACGAAAGTTCCGGAGTTGCGTCCTCAGCACAGGTAGTGGCGACAGCAATGTTAGCCTGGGGCGTGAGCCACCAGAAACGAAAGCAACGATTCGAAGAGCCTCGACAGGGGCGATTAGCAGAACGTGGTTCCCGAAAGCAGTGCGCTCCCTTCGGGGGTCCCCATTCGCATGAACATGAATCCTGGGGCTCCACGCCCCAGGCTTAAATGCTGCGTGCTACGGCACTAAAAAAAGCCATAGATCCCTCGCTTGACGCGTCGGCTATGGAAAGCGAGCGACGGTTTTCGCGGGCGATCTTGGGCAAACGAAATATTTTCATGCACCGTTTCGTGAAAGTCGCTGATGTCGACGTCCGGGACGTTCGCAACGTTTGCAAAAAATCAGACTACCGACGTCTCACACCAAATCGCAGCCAGCCGATCGTCTGTTGCCGGGTTCGATTTCCGACCGGTCGAGGAAACGCGGAGACACGAGGTGAACGATCTCGGTCTTGAAACGGTCCCAACCGTCGGTGACCGTCGTGACACCTTACCGAGAATGAAACTCGCATGCGTTGCGGTGGATCAAAGCGTCTTGGCGAGGGCTGTCTCCGCCGGTTGAAGTTTTGCTTGTCGATCCGCGCTCCTGGCAGATCGAAAGAGCACCCACGGCAGCGTCACAGGCTGGGTGAAGGCAAATCATTTTGAGTAGTGAAGCGGAACCGATTCAGCAACGAGCCTCATCGCACGATGCACCGAGACCAAAGGATTGGATTCCGAGTTGGTCCGCGTATGGTGATAGGCTGCGACGACGACATTCTGCCACTGCAATCGCGAATCGAGTCGGGCGACCGACACTTCCGAACTCCGAAGAAGTCATACAACACCGAACGTACTAGCTGTACTCGCCTGCACAGCGAGCGAGAACCACTTGCTGATCACCGGTCGATCCGGCTTCCGAATTCTTGGACGACTTTTGATGGGCGCTGCCAATGATGTACCAACGTGAACGGGACGGATGGAAGTGAGGCCCAATGGCCGAAGTTCTGGGCCGGGTCGTGTTTCCCGATTGCTTTGACGATCACCGGAGGCGTTCCCGTTGGAATGAGCGTGATGCGAAGAAAGCGAAGCAGTGGAGCGGATTTTTCAAACTTTTGAGGAGCTTGGGCAGCGACATGTGGCTTCCCGGTGTTGCTGTGTGAAGAAAACATCACTGGATGTGGGGAGGGCTTTCGTCGGGGAAAGGGGGAAATGGGGCGTCGGTTCCTTGGTGGGCGGTTCTTCATAGTCGTGAAGACGACCACTGCTCAAAAGGGTGTTTATCCGTCATCCATCTGTCGTCGAGCTCCGGCTCGATCTTCTCTC
>Ga0163217_1053873_pt1 | contig 10569 bp, 6 predicted proteins | sample SynspAceP_FD_185933 | JGI IMG/M metagenome (GOLD analysis project Ga0163217, IMG submission 185933) | Saline lake microbial communities from Ace Lake in Antarctica - Synechococcus sp. Ace-P (PacBio error correction) | ecosystem: Environmental > Aquatic > Non-marine Saline and Alkaline > Saline ... | reverse complement strand
CGTCAAATGAACTAAGCGCAATCAATTTAATAGGGGTTGCGCTCGTTGCGGGACATTACAACCATACATCCACGACCACGCAGCTGGACGACATGCATCCACCTGTCACTATTGTCCCCGAAGGGGAAAGTCTATCTCTAGAGTGGGTCAAAGGATTCAAAAGAGCCTTGGTATAAGGTTCTTTCGCGTTTGCCTTCGAATTAAAACCACTTATGCTCCACGCTTGTGGCGGATCCCCGTCAATTCCCTTAGAGTTTCAGCTTGCGGCCCCACGTTACTCCCACAGCGCGGGTGCAGCTAGCGTGATGAATCAGGTGCTTGTATAGCATGGACAGACGGGCTCACTGAACGAGTAGGCGAATTGCCTCTCACAATAGTCTTCATAATTGAATGCCACTTCCCGTGTGTATAAGCTCTCTCAGTGCACTGAACATACACATTACATCTAATCTCGCGTGTTTAGACTAGCACTGCGACTCGGGCTTTCAGTGCTACTCATAGGCGTCCTAAGTAGGAAGTATCGTCTTAAGACCAGAACGTAGTGATCTGCCTATCGTCCACATGAGAGAGAAAGTATCACCATGCATCAATGAATTACAACAGCAATTTCAACCGATCTGTACATCAGGGATTGTGAACACTATGTGTCCACTCGTTTGCCGGTCTTGCTGTGTAGCTGCTAGCGAGAGTGACCATTCTTGACGTGGCTTTCTTCCTGAGTTAACTCGGCTTACATCAGTATTCCCTTAGTTGCCGGCAGCGAATCCGTATGGCAGCGGAGTGGGCCATATCACGACATAGCCGGTCTTTCGCCACGCATTCACTGACACTTTTTAGCATAGAACGCCTGCTCGACTTCGCTTACGGCCGTCAAATCAGCAATCACTGGATCCATAGCTCGCACGTGACGTGTACCAATTATACTGACGGTCCATGTACTCAGCATGACGCTGCACAAGTCTTAGACATAGCGAAGTAGTCATCGACACGTGATTGTTGTTTGGATTCCGCTTGACGTTAATCTCATGCGATTTCACGAACCAAGCGTTATTTATCGTCGAGGGACAAGTTGCCGTTGAATCGATGTGAATCAACGCCGTCTCCATATGCTTAATTACCTTAGCACTGCCTATAATGAACATACTTCTTTTTGTGCAGCTCTCTCATCTCAGGCAACGTGCAGTTTTCTCGAGAGCTACCAGAATGAAAACCTATTACTCTCCATTCCTACATCGCTAGCAAGTCTGCACTCCGTTCAAGTTATCATATCTGTACAACCTGCTAGCAGGAGCAATTTCACCCTATCTGCGTGTTATGACTACCGCAGCAACTAGACAGATTAGGAGTCTTGACATCCACTTGCAAACCGTGATGTCTTGCTCAGTGTCGGGCCCTAGATGTGGAATCTGCCGGATATGGTTGTTTTATCCTGTGTAAACCTAGACTCGCGACCTTGTCACCACGCAGACGTCCTGAAGTGCACGCCGGCTCTGTCTGCTATTTTGGCCGGCCATATGCTCATACGATCAGTCCTTCCGAGAGTCGATTATCTAATGAACAGTCTAACTCACGCCCCTCCCATAAAATCTGTCATCACGAAGTTGACCACGTAACTCTCCCGGTCCACAGCGATACGCAGTTGACCCTCTCCGGTCAAGCCGATCGGCACACTATGCTCCGACTTTCCCGCACCTACGACCCCTGCACATCATCATCTTCTCATCGCCATCGTTCTCGTCCGCTATATAAATATCGATATTCCACATCTCCAGACATCTACAAGCTCATCTGCAGAATCGTCTTCTATAGCCGCCGACTCGAGACCCTCCATCCAGGGAACACCCTGGACTTAGCGAGATGCCGAGGTCAAACATCGATCTTTCTGGACCCGCCACGCACCGCCGTTGACTACATCAGTTCCGAGTCAGCACCTCCTGTCGCAACGCTGCTACCGAGCTCCGAGTTCACATTGCACTACCTAGCCTCGAAGAAGCTCTTGTCGGACTAGATGAATTCACCTCATGTGAACGAAACTTGAGCGGTAGATCTGCTCTCCATTAACTTGCACCAGCATCGTAGATACTAATACGCCGCGAAGTGCACCCCAAGACAAGACATCAATAAAGAGCGGTAAAGCTCGAGCACAGACTCTTTAGAATCAAAGACAGACTCACTCGTTACAGCCCCACTATAGCGCGGCGCAATAACGCAAGAATTTGTGCGGTATTAAGGAGTGTGCTCAACAGGTTATAGAAACCTACAGAGATCGTTTGATCCGACCAGACTAGATTATGCGCACAGAGCAGGATATACCCAGAACGATAGTTCACCTCACGCACCGTATCCAGGCCACTCCTCATTTAAACCAAGTATCTTGATTGTGAGCATGTGCCACATTCTAAATATTGTGAGTAAAGAACAGACAAAAGGTTGACTTGTATCTAGCTCGTCCTTTTTATTTGTGTGTCATAGCCTAGCGCATGCAGATAATACGTCACTGTGAGCCTAGTGTGACTTGCTAAGTACTCTATCTGAATGTTGATACACAAGTAACCGGTATAAGTGAGTGTATGCTTAAAACTCCACACTTGTCTAAGCGCGTGCAGTTTGAGACTGCATATAAAATAGTCAGCATTGTCTTAGTGGAAAAGTTATATATGGTCATTTCACTCAATGTGTGTTTGTATTGATTGAGTCCACTTCTGTGTTGCCGCACAGGAACCACCCGCGGTTATCTAGAGGCAGGAAGTGTCATCTTAATCGCAGTCATCTCTCAGCATCTTTTGGGTTCAGTTTTCGCTCAGCTATCAGACGGTCATATATATGGTTGTTTGTCGTTGTCGTTTTTGACAACACAGACTTCTACAATAGATAGGAAGTTACTCAGAAGTTGTTTAAGCTGGCGTATGTCATACGCGCTACATTACATAGTGAACAAGTTAATTTATATGTCTGTGTGCGTGCTAAAATGTAATTGAAGGCGCAGACGTGCGGCATCCAACTGGTCATATATATTCTGATCATGATTAGCATATGTGGTAAAAATGAGGTACAGTGGAAACTTGTATATCGCGTAATCCCTCTACGAATAACTAATGATTGTCTTTCAGTGATAATAATTTCAAGCATAGGATAGTTAAGCCAAGTTTTCGTTTGGTGATTATACGCGAGTTAGGAATACACACTAGGAACGCTAAACTGTGTGACTCAAATACACTTATGTTGTATGTGTAATAAGTAGAAAAACACAATATTTATTCAATCGCGATACTATATTGTATCCATTTTATATAGTAGCCGAGATAGTTACAATCGTGTATTGATAAGTTATCATATAGCATACTAAATTTTTCATTTATCTGTATTGATCTCAACTTGATCTTTACTAGAAATCAATATACGGTCTTCCTTTAAATAGCTTATATTATGGTGTTTCACAGTTCATAAGAGCTGATTGACTAAGTAAAACGATATTATCCATATGAGAGCTCTGATCCGTAAATGTAGAGGCACGACAAGACTGGTAGACTGGTCCTGTACCTTTTTGCCTATTCAAAGTTATTTTCACGAATGTATTAGTGCGAAACGATTGTTTCCATATATTAATTCATTTACAGCGCTTGAAAATCGATTAGCTTCTATTCCAATGGATTTCTCAATTGATGGAAAATGGAGAAAAATCCTTGAAGCTATTTTTAGATCACGTCTGAGGCTTACGTTGGAAGGATGGCAAGAGATGGAAGGTTTAATAGAAAAAAAATAATTGCCTGTAGTTCTTTTTAAGTGAACGTAACTGCATATCTAACAAGAGACGTTTTGCCGAAAGGCATATTGAAATGCTTCTTGTGGTGGAGAAGTGAAATTTGGACAGTTTTGTAGTTGAAGAAGGATTCAGTGAGTTGAGCTGAACTAAGCGGACCTGCCATTGTGGCTCTCTGGAACCAAATCAATCATTATGATATCGCCTGATTAGAAAAGTTGAAGGCCATGATATAAGCAATAAGCGCTTAATTAGTGATAACATCAGCACCAACATAGGAATTACTCGTAGTGTGAGTAGGTGCCTCCCTATGGAGTGTATAAATGACACTATTATTGGCTCACTCCTATTTTATCGATTATTTTTACTATTTGAAAGATGTAGGTGGTTCGTGTGCAATGTTCTATTTCTTTTTTATTTCGCACTACTCGCTCTGATCACAATTAGTTACGGGTTCAAATTATCTTTTCTGCTGTTTGTGCGCAGTTAGGAATTAACTTAGATCAATTATTAATAATTTCAGTGAAATAATAATTTGCGGAGGTATTCATGAAGCTCTAATGGCACGAAAAATGGTTGTATACTAGCATCTACAAAAGAATTTATAATCTACGGAGATTAACACCATTATAGTTAATTACTTCCATTTATCTAGTAAACATTAGTTGTGTCACGTACCAGGGTGACAGCTGGAAAGTTTGATGTCCAAAAGACATGGTCCGGCAAACCGCTCTCGGCAAAGCACGTTCGATTAAATCGGATAGAAACCTTAGGGAAATCATGCACAAAATGTTAATTCATTGTGCACTTAAGTAGGGCCGAGAAAATCTCAACTCGAGAGGTGAACGCGGAAAATATAACAATTATTAATGATAGAGGCATTGAAATGAAATAATTTATTGTATTGAACTCAACTTGCTAGCGATAAAACTATCTTCAAAGTAGATATAGGTTCTTCAGATCCCAATATGTCACATTAATGTCAGCGCTCAGTGCAAAACTCCTGATAACATGTCTGTTACTCTTTGTGTATCTTGCTCGCGCGATGATAATGAGCGTATTCGTGTGCCATTCAGTGCCATTTCTTTAGCCGAACAGTTTTAACTCGCCTAGTATTGTCATCTTAAATAAGATCCTAGCGTCGTTACCAGCTGTAGTTAGTGGATATTCGACACTTCCACTCGGGGAACTAGCAAACTCGGTTTGCGGATATAATAGCCTAGTCCATTCTGCTAAAGCTACGATGTGATCAGATAGACCACGCTACTCAACCCGGGGCACTCACTCGTTTATGCACCTATCATACTCAGATTCTTCGATAAAACTGATTGCGACATCAAATCTTCTGTCAAATCCCAATTTAGACCGCGTGCATTAACAAATTGCCAGCTATTAGGCATAGCTACTAGGTCCTCGAAAAACTTCTTAAAGCCACTGAGCTTTTAATGAGTGTGCCGGGAATTAATAGCATCCTGATAGTCTAGTTCACTTTCTATTTGCATCTCTCTCCGAAAATAACGCCTCTATCTTTGTTAAGGTGATAAAACACTTCAATCCATTGCCATGCGGGGCACATACTAACAGTGCACTAGTAGCGCGCTGTGATCAAGTTTTATAGAAACATGACGCGCTAAGCATGCCAAGTACTAACAGCTAAATTATAGCACATCTTTTCCGAACCTATACCCTGAGAGCATCATACCTCGAGTGTTTAGATGTAAGATGATATGGGGACTGAGGTGCTCGATCGCGCTGCACTCGCACTAAGAATACAAAGGATTTTGACTAATTAGAATGGATTTGCTTGGCAAAACGTGGCGCAATTAAGATACACTTTGTTTTGTGATGTTTTTACCACGTTACGAGTGAAGAAGCTTTCGATATGACACGTAACTGGCTTTGCATGGAGGGTCTTATAAGATTAGGTATCCTCCTTGGTAGACAGCGATTAAAGGCCGCCGATAGATATTAAGCAAACGAATAGGTTAACAGTGAAAAAGGTTGTTACATATTGCCTCCAGACTAGTGGAGAGCGTTATTCTTTCAACAGCTTTATATAGTTGCGTTCACCTAAGCTCTGATATTTAAGGAATACATCTCGTTTTAAGAGGACTCATTACGTTCAAATATTAAAAGAATGATGTACACTTAACACTAATTATAATCGTTCTTACTTCTGAGATAAGGGCACGATAAGTATCCGTGAAAGTACAAATACCGTAGTGTTTATGAAATAAAGACAAACGCGCTCAGTGGCATTAGGAAACTATAGCGTCTGGTTTACTAATAACAAAATACATATAGTAACAAGATATAGAGTCTAGTAACGATATGCAGCTAACGATCTATGTTGATTCAATCCGAGACAGGTAGTGAATAATAATCTCTCTAGAGTTTTACAAGCGTGCTCTATACGTTTTTTTTGTGTAGCTCTTAGGCGAACTATAATAAGAAAGATTGCACAGATTCTAATTATCGTACAGCTTCATCCGGGTATATTATATGTTATTATGTTAACAATGGGAACACTGTTTGCGGCCGTAATACAATCCGATGAAAAGCCAACTGCACCCAATAGAAAATCATTGCAGTGCATGAAAGATATCACAATCGTATCTTAATTCGATCATCTCCTTAGCAGATATCTTATAACGATACTCGATTAAGTTAAGAGGTACATACGACCTTATAAGAAATCTATGCAAAAATATGTGCGAAATCATCTCACAAGGCTTTTCCTTTTCTCCAAACCGGCTGAGAAGTGTCGATTCTATTCTCGGGATGGACTCGCGACTAGTGCGAGATCACTATCATAATAACTCGTGATGTTGTCAGCTATTATCTTCTTTTGATAAAAACTACCTATCAGTCAATGACAGTCTTGCATGTATTTGCACTTCGATATTTTGTCAAATGAATAGAGATATATAGACATACATAGAGAGAGAGAAAGCTCGTATTTCTCTCAACCGGTTGCACGGACTCGGAATGGAATGGAGGCTATACAAAAAGAAAATTCCTACACGCCTACCACCCAGAATAGGATAGATTGTCAATCTATTCTCCGCTCTTACTAATATGGGATAACAATCTCCATTTCTCATGACAGCATTTCTTCGTCGTGGCATTCTGTATTTCCACTCCATTTCTATAATTATTTCCATCTGTTTAATGTTGTCTTCTTTATAATGCCAAAGAGCACACAAAAAAAGCCAAGTGAATTAGGAGATTTTTCATGTACTTCCCTCTAAGCGTGTAGCCGGTCACATAATACTTGTTTGTCTTTTATTTTTTAAGCTTCTAGCACTGTTGCTTTCTATACACTTTTTATCATTTCACGTTTCTTCTGCGACATTTCAAGACAAAGAACGATCTTTAATAGCGTTAATCAATTAACATCTAACTATGACCCTATTATTCCCTTTACGTTTCAAATCCTCGCTAGGGAATAAAGCTGTGAAAGATAACGCGCTCCACTATCGTTGGTTAGCCAATAGTTAACAACCTTTTTCCCTGTACCTAATTCCGATAGCTACATCTATCGCCGCCTTTAATTCGCTTTGCACCAGAGGAGATCACCAACTAATAAACCCTCCATCAAAGCCAGTTTTACGTGTCATTATCGAAAGCTTCTTCCAACTCGTAAACGTGGTAAACATCTATCAAAAACAAGCTGTATCTAAATCTTGGCACAAATCCTGTTCCAATTCCTTGTAATTTTATGCGGATTCCGGTATCACCACCACTTAAAACACCGTGATTCGATTTAGGTTCAAGAGGCAATAAACTTTAGTACTTGGATCAGGCCTTCTCTCTTAAAACTTTCCCCATCACCCGTTAATGTTCCCGGCCGAGTTCCTACAGAGCGATGAAAAGCATCTGGTGCTTTCCCCATCAAAAGCGGCTAAAAATTTCGGACCAGTAGTTGCTGCATGAACAGCCAGGATTTGCCATATTTCAAATTGTAACGGCATAAAGTAGCGGGTTTGAGCCGCTTATCTCCGTATCTTTAGCAATGATGCTTTAATCCCACCCGTTTCCCGGTGTCCAATATCAGGTCAAGGCTCCGTCATGCTTTTATAATTTACGGACGCTCAATGCTCATCGTACGGCCATAACAAAGAAAACAGATTTATAGCCTTTTGCTGCTTGCAATCAATTGCTAACCCAAACACCTGCTATTACCGCTTAGTGGTTCAACAATAATATCTCCTGCTTTTAATTTCCCTTCTTTGTTCGGCTACGTTCAATCAATTCATTGCTATTATCTTTTATTTACTGCCACCACACGACTTGCGGGATTCTATCTTGACATAAACTTCCGCTGCACCGGCTGGCAACAATTTTACTGATAGTTTTAATAAAAGGTGTATCTCCAATTTAATTTCTGTGGATGCTAGTAACAATTTTCGCCAATTAAGCTTGTTCCTCCCAAAATATTTTTTCATTACTAATAAATTCTAAAAGTTATATCTACTGCGATAGGCAAGCCGCGCAGCTGTTTGCCACCTATTGATCGTCTCATTTAAAAAAAAGACATTTAACCACACCTTTCATAATTTAAAAAGAGAACACTTAAAGTTGCAATATAGTTACATACCAATACTGCCACTTACTCTCATTAACTCTATTTTCTGATTTGTACCACTACTTAACTATGCTTCTCCTTCAACTTATTCTAAATCAGCGATATCATATTGATATTGGTTGCCCACAGAAATGGCAGGCTCGCTTCAGCACATTGATTCTTCTTCAATCATACTTGTCAATTTCTTCTCCACCAAGAGCAATTTATAGCCGTTGCCAAAACGCTCTGTGAACAGTCGCACTTTAAAAGATACACGGCACTTTTTTTCTAATTTAACCTTCAACATTTCCTTCAACCATAGACGATCTTAAATAGGCTTCCAGGATTTTCTCCATTTTCCATCAATTGAGAAAATCATTGGAATAGAAGCTAATCGATTTTCAACGTGTAATGCGTTCCTCTGTGCATCTGGCATAACTTGAAATATAAAGCCTCCAGCTGCTTTAATAGAATCGGTCTGTATCGACTAGCACGCTTAGTCAATAGCTGAAAGGCGTTGTTCTGAAGTCGCCATATAATAAGTCCCGACGCTTTCACCTAACCGCTACTAACTAATGGAAACTTCGCTCCCAGAAAAAAAGCTTCTGTTCATACCTAAGTCTTTTGGTCACAGTTAGCGTTCCCTTGATGATCCTACTGCTCACGAACATCTAACTTTCCAGCTTCATTTAACGGAAGGACTTTATTTAGGATTAGCGATTTTATAACCGTTTCACTTTCACATTTCCATGCTATCTACATTATTAGAACCAACGGGCCGTTCCTTCAATTTTTTACCAGTCAATTTTTTCTTTGCCCTTTTAGCGTTAGCGCTCAAGACAAAAGCTCCTATCATTGTTCGGCCTAATTGCCGCTGAAGCTACCACTCCAAGTTCCGTGTCTGCGTTGTGCTTCTGGCAACGGTTTCTGTTGCGTCAATAGCATACACTTCTCTTCTAACTTTCACCATTGTAGCCTAAACTTTTCAATAAAGTTAATCTGACACTTTTTTCTTAACTCCTTCAGCAGTGATTTTTCATTATTTCTTACTTAAATCAGAAAGTTACTAACAGCTAAAGTAAGTATGTTTATTTGTATCGTATTTTGAAAGAAAAAAAAGGGGCGATAACACGCAACCTTTTTTTTTGTTTTATAAATTATGGGACTATCTAAATTCATTATTTTTTTATCTGGTGAATTCTCTTCTCTTTTGTAATCTTCTCGTCAACCCAGTTCTTTTTTTACATCTTCTAACCAATTTCTTCGGCGTCTTCTAGTGGTTCATGCTTCTTTTTTTTTCTTTTCGTTTTATAACGTTACAGTTTTGCTTTTCTTATGTCGTAATTTCTTCAAATGGACTTCCTTCAGTTTCTTCATGAGGAAATTCATCTTCTGAAGAGTTTACTTTGGTTCAGGCATTTTACCCCGTTTTCAAATAAGCTTTTAATTGTCAGCTCATCTAATGTTTCCAGTTCAAGTAATTTGTCAGCTATCAATTTGTGCTCGCTTCCTTTGGGCTCCTCTTCGGAGTCTGACGCTGCCTGACATTCAGGAGCTGCAAACGATGATAGCCGCCGAACTTTCGTTGATCGATTTCAAGGGCACTTGTTCAGAATACGCTTCTGCGTCTTGACCATAATGCACGTCCAACAACACTGATGATTTTCCTTCATAGGTGTACTGACATAATTTATCACTCCCCATCCGATACTGTACCATACTTCAGCTTAAGGGCCAGTAGCTTGTTGGAAAATCATTGCTTTGCTCCTTGGATTTGATTGGAATCGGAAAAACTAATTCTTCAGCTACACGTTCCACTAGCAAATCCAACAATTCTGTTTCAGTCAATTTCTTTTTTTTAGTCAATTAAGAAAAAACGATCTTCTTTAGGGAAGCATTAGATCAGCATATGCACCAGCTTCTTCCGCGAGGAACGGCGATGGTTTACTTTGTTGAACCCCACACGAGCATTCACTTAAGGGGACCCATTCCAAAAAAACAATTGTATTATGACCCGCCTTCATGGTATGGGCAATCATTGCTCGTTTCAACTTACTAATAACTTCGAATTTCTTCTTAGCTGGACCTGCAATAACTCGGTTCTTGAAGCCTTCGTCTAAATCATTAGCTGCATCAATTGTCTCTTATTTACGTCTTGCAGCAACTAAAAAGCTGCTTCATTTCAATTAGATTTTTCTTAAATCGCACCAGAAAAACCTGGCCGTTTGAGTTAATCTCTCTT
>Ga0163217_1112199_pt1 | contig 10570 bp, 8 predicted proteins | sample SynspAceP_FD_185933 | JGI IMG/M metagenome (GOLD analysis project Ga0163217, IMG submission 185933) | Saline lake microbial communities from Ace Lake in Antarctica - Synechococcus sp. Ace-P (PacBio error correction) | ecosystem: Environmental > Aquatic > Non-marine Saline and Alkaline > Saline ... | reverse complement strand
AGAAATTTCCCCAAAAACCTATGGCCATTGTGGTTCTGCACCTTATTAATCAACCATTCTATGGTATCATAGGTATCTGATGCCTTCATTCACTTCCCCTTCTTTTTTGTTTGTTTATAGCTCTCATATTTCATACGCACCTTCACTGTTTCCATCTGCCGCGTACAATCCTGAAGACACCATTATTCCCTCCTTCATCATTTTTTCTATTGGGTGATTATTAGGGCTTGAATTCATAGATCCGTAGGCTACAGCTGTATGGCGTCCTTAAACCATTAATTAATGGGATACTTTTTGGAAGTGGTCCTTTGGGGAATAAATGGTAGTATGCAATTTTTCCCGTCCCGCATGGATATAGTTACTCTTGTTTGTTTATAAAAACACTAGGTTGTAGTGTCAACATTTTCTGTATTGGTTTTATTGGAAGTTTGAACCCCCAATTCTTCCACAGGATACCAGAACAATAGCTGATTAAAATAAAAATAATCTTCTTCATAAAGGTTGAATTTAATTTTTGTGATTAGGAGAATTTTTTACAAAATCTTTAGGGCTTCCACACCTGTTCAGGACAAGGGAATTTAATGGCATATTTATTTAAGCAGCCCCAATTCCTTAAAAATTACTTACCCTGTTTTTAACCCATTCTTTGTAGGTATCCCTATCCGTATATTGGACAGCACTGTTCAAAATTTTTCCATCCGGGGAAAGGAGTACGTAAATATGGTTGTGAAGGCAGCATTGAAATTCAAGTTTGAAAAAGTACCCCCATTTTTCGCAATTGGTATTATTTCTTAACGCGTCCAGACTCATATTTAAAATCGAAATTGTTCTTCTACAGGCAATTCCTTTCGGTCATCTATGCTAAGCGATATTCAAGACATATTCGTCTTTTAGGATTGGCGTTTAATATCGGTTCGCTCCAAACTGTTTCCTCCATTTTTCTACAATTCACACAGCCCAACCCGTAAAAATCCAATTAGTACTGGTTTGTCACCTTTTGGCATACGCAAACCTTTGTCAAAGTTCCTTAAAACAGTCTTATTCCCAAGGGACAATCACTTCTCTGTTTCAAAAATTACTGTAAAATGAGTGCGGGAAAACCGCTCAAAATATTTAGTCGGTAACCTTAGATAAGCCTAGTATCAAATAGACGGCAAATGCGGTACTGAGGATGGCCGTAAGCTTTTCTCCCGGACTGATAAACGTAGTTTGCGGTGCCGTCATGTGGAAATTTCTAATATTCCAAATAGGTAAAAGGGAAAGCATACAAATAATAATATCAAATTCCTAGAAAATCTCCCCGTTTAAAAATCCCCAATTGCCTACTTAAATCGGCATTGACAAAAATTTAAATGCCCAATACCAATTCCAAGAAACCAAGGGTAAACCCTTTAAGCCGTTTGTCCATCCATTCCTCCAGATTTTGGCAGGGGAATTAAGCCAGCAGGGACAAGGCAAAAAGGCCAAAAGGCAACGCTAATGTGCGACTCCAAAAACCACCATTCCCATGGAAAGGTTGGTAGCCACAATTCTCCGTCTGCCCAAAGCAGTACTTCCCAATAATTCCACCTAAAATAGGACCGGTCATAGGAAGGAAAACTTTATGGCCAAAGTAACGGCCATGTAAAAAAGATGCCGATATGCGCATCCTTACTTTGGTGGAGGCCGAGTCCATTTTATTAGCCAGAAAACTTTGTAGCGTAATTCATAATATCAAAAAAGAAAGGGCAAAAAATATAAATTATGAGAAAGAAAAAGTAGTTTAGCCAGACATTGGGCTATAGTATTCAGTATTGCGAATCAAACCGAATCAAACAGATGAAAGGTAAACTCAATAAAAAGTATATTAGAACTTGAAAAAAGCCGACAAACAAGGCATTTGCAATCCCCTTAGATCTATTTCCTCCCTGTTTGGTAAAAAGAAAGAAAACTGTTAATGGTATCATCGGAAAAAACGCAGGGTTGTTAAAAGCGCAATTAATCCGCCCAAAAATCCCAAAACAAAAATGGTCCACAAGTCCCGATTTTCATTTACGGCATTTGTATCTCCGTTAATTAGCAAAATCCTTGTTCTTTAGATCAAGCTTTAGTTGCATTGCTCATGTTCCAGACTACGTTGGTCTACGATTTGCTCTGCGACCACTATTTTCCTCCCCGTTAAAGAAATATGGAATATTTCATCTTTAGGATACAAAACTTCTTTACAAATTTGATAGACAGACCAACTCTACCTGAGTGACTCTCTGGGTTTTAGTAATTTTATTTTCTGGGTGAATACCGCTTTTCCTTAAAGAAAGTTCATTTCTACCTTCAAAAATATCGGGAGTATTCGGTTAGGGTTTCACTTTCTGTTGTGCTCCCACCAATTCTAGTCTTCACCTACACTTTTTCAAAAGCCCAACTCACTGGCCAAAGAACCATTTTCCATCCGTTAATTGTGAATATATGTGCCAGCCTCATAATATCGGCCTAATGATCAGGTTTATACTCGGTATCCGATTATGGTCTCCGCCTTCCATAAGTCCATATTGCGGGATTCTCATTCCGTTTGGGAAAATCCAAGAAAAAAACCGAACACCAATTAAAATTAATCCTAGATATTACTTCATTATTCGAAAATAATCTTTAAATTTCTTTTAGTTTTTCTGTTATTTTGAAACGTTCATCGGCGCGTTTTCCCTATGATCCAAACAATAATTCGTGTCCGGAACACCAAAACAACATTGATTTTCTTGGCAAAGATATCCATCCTCTTCATCCTTGAATTAATTTTGGTGATACCTTTTTCTTTCCCAACATTCCAAGGGGGTAAAAGGAGTCTCCTTTTTCGCATTTACGGACAGTTAGGGGGTACTTTTTACTTTTCTTTATCTACGTAAAATCGCTTTGGAAACTCTCCCTATAGATTTTACCTTACTGAATTTTAAAGAAAAATAGTTCCGTTAGAACCTCTTGTCTTTCTTCAATATTTTTAAAAAAACTTTAGTGTCCTCTTGTTCTTTTGGTTTCAATAACAAAAAGTCCGATCTATTCAGTAGCCTATGCGTATTGGAATGAACTTCCTTTCCGTATTGGCACCTAACAAACAAAAAATTTGTTTTTCCCATTGCGTAAAGGCCGAAAATCCCTAAAGAAAATGAATAGATAAGCTCTGGTTAGGATTCAGAGCCAACATTGAACGGCTACTTTTACCTTTTCCACTTCGCCTACTTTACTAAATAGTCCCCTTCTTAAATGCCTAATAGGGTGGCTGATATTTCTTGGGTCTGACCAAGATACTCCTGTGCTTGTCTTTAAAAAAGTTACTTTAAAAAAATTGGGATTTAGTTCCTTTAGTTATGGGGAATTATATTATGGCGGTATTATTTCTTAAATATTTTTGTTATTTTCATTACTGGCGTCCTCTCTCCACTTTAATCTGGTCTTCGGCATAGGCCACAAATTTTCAGATCGAGGAAAACCTTAATAAGGGCCTGGGAGATGTTAGCTGTTAAGCGATGGTAACCTGTTAGGCCCTTCAATACCCGTTCTCTGGATAAGTTAGATAAGAAAGGTTCCAAGCTATCATCGGCGTGGTGTGCGATAACCAGGGTTTTAATATTGTTCCCCTTCATTAATTCCGAAAAACCATTTATAACGGAGGTCCCTTGCCGCAATTGCAAGTTGGTTTTATGTTTTGGCAATGTAAAGCCATGTGTATCAAAACTGGTTACAAAAATATCCTTGGCGAATTGCCGCTGCCATAACTCTTACATGCTTCCTCGTCCTTAATCACTTTCCAGGACCCACGAGTTTAAAGTTGCAATGGGGCTATTGTGAAATCCATTTTAGAGGAAAAACACCAAAATGGGCAGAAAACCACACTAATCGATTCCGCCACGCAGGGCCCAAATATTAAATTTACCGCTCTTTAAGATGGGGAAGTTCTGGTCTATGTGATTACTGAAATTCTCTAGACCAATGCTAATTTTACGTAACAAACAAAATGATTGCAGCAGCTTACCTGGTCATAGAAGTCGTCCATCATATTTCCTTAACCACAAGGCGATTATATTCCAAAGTAACTTTTACTACCAACATCTTTATGCAATTCGTGATAGCGCCTTCAATTAAATGAGCTTAGTTAAACTTGAATTTTCGTGAAATTTTGTGTGGCCTGTTAGTCTATAATTTCATCCCCTGTTCCATTGAAGTAGCAGGGGTTTGGGTCTTTAGCTTATGGGCATTAAATTAATGCGCCCACTCCCCCGCTTCCATTAATAGGGAAGAATACATAGGGCTTAACTTTATCATGAACCAAATGGGTCTGCTTTGTATTTTTCACTTCCTTGGTTAATCCTAGAGATATGCTGTGACTTAATCCAGAGGACATGGTAATGGAAGGAAATAATTTCACATGCCTTTCCCTAAGGCCATTGTTTCCATTTTGGAGGTGAAAGGCTAATTAATATAAGGGCTTGTGGCTACAATACCGCCAAATGGATTTATATACTCAAGGCATGGTTCAAACAAATTCCCCCACCGCATTACTATGACCTAAAAAAGATAGGTTTGTTGGGATTGAATAATCTAGCCTTTTGCAATGACAGTTGTCCAAATAGTTTCTAACAATGAAACTGTAATTGGGACAATGACCACCGTTTTTTACCAGATGTTCCATGACCTATATTGCATAGGAAAAATACGGCCAAATTTTTCTTCCAATAGGTTTTAGGACTACGTCATCCAAGTATCGGCCGATGTTCCCCAAAGCCATGGACAAGGACAACCGCTCCTTTCACTATTTTTGGTCTGTGATACCATGCATAAATAGGGATGTCCTTATATTGTATACAAGCAGAATTATATCCATAGTTATTAAAGTATAGGAATAGTACTTATTTCCTAATCTTTTAAAAAGTTAAAGTTTAATGAAAATTGGTGATTACCAACAACGGGACATTAATTTTCGAGGGACCTGCCTCATTGGCCTTTGCCTTAATAGAAGGCATTCTTCATATTCCTTTTCTGTATTGCCTTTGCGTAAGGCACTCCCCACGGAAAAAGAAAACATATTTGCCGTTTTATTATAAAGAATACTTCGAATAACGACCATTAAAATCGAAATTCGTTTTTCTGGCGTAAAATAGCCAACTGTACCGTGTAATAGAGTCCTCTTTTTTGAAAGCTTCAGTACTCTATGATACGCATAGCGCGATACTTTTTGGGGCTCCGGTCATTACTGCCCATGGGAAAGGTTTCCCTTAATTATATCCACAGGGTTTTTGGTACTGGGAACCACTTGCTTGTATAGTTGGAGATCATTTGATGCACTTGATCAAAGGTGTAAACCTGGCAAAGTTCTTCAACTTTTAACTGTCCCTTTTAAGCACTTTTTGGAAAGATCGTTCCTGACCAAATTTACATCTAATATTTCAGCCTTTCCTTTTCGTCGTTCTCAAGGTCTTTACCAATATTTTATCCTCCTTTATATTTAAAGGAGCCGCTTTGCGGTACCCTTAATGGCTGCGATATATCCTATCTCCCATCTATTTTATATATCGTTCTTTTGAGAGGAGGGACAATAAGTATTTATCGTTTATTTTTTAAAAAAGCTGAAAAAGGTGCCCGGGGTTATGGAATTTAGCTTTTGATAGGTCTAATGGATCATTTTTCGTGTGTTTTCGGCATAAAAATTCCTTGACAAAAAGTTTAGCCTCATTAAATATCTCCTCTATGGATATTGCTGCCAACATTTTCCTTTACCCGAACTAAAATAGTCGTCCTTTAAAAAAATTCTAAGTTTAATAGCGAATGTTGGGATTCAACTTCCAATCCGAAATTAGGGCATCCTTTGTCTTATTTGATCGACTTCAAAATCCGCTTCAATTCATAAGCCACCCATATTAAGATTAAAAAGAAAGTGACTACCGCCCCCTCTATTCTTATCAACTTCTTAGGCCTGAAAAAAAAATAGGTTCAGGGGAAATTCAATCCATTCAACATTGGCCGAGGTGAGCCGTTCCGTATCATTTTTTAGATCATAGGATAAATAGCCCAAAAATCCAATCTTGGTGTTGGATTGTAGGTTTTGAGACTTCAATTGCATTTTTGAGTATCCCGTTACAATCGATGTTGTGCATCCACCGCAAGCATGCCATCAAAGGACTGTACTTTTGTTTTATTGCATTGCTGTCCAGCCAAAACAATTTCAGTAATAATTGTTGGACCAAAGTAATAGGATTGCTTAAAAACTTGTTATGTCCGAGAACGGGTAAAAGATGCTTTATTTCGCAAAGACTTTTAAATTTTTGTGACAGAACATTTCCAATGGCATTTTATGGGCCTTGGGCGAGTTCAGGTCGGTTATACCCTTGGTTCTCATCAAAAGGTATGATTAAAGGATGGCAAAGAAAAAGGTAGCTACAATTCTTCCACAAAATCGGGGTTAAAATTTCCTTTCGGTAACTCCAAGGAACCCATCCCTCCCCTTCTTACCACCGAACAGTGACATAAGTTTAAAATCTTGGTATCGGCTAAGTTAATTCCTGTCCACTCGTGATAACCAATCCAATACATTCTTGAAATGCAGACGGATTGCTATTGTGTTCGTTTACGGAAATAATTCAAGGCCATCGGCATTGGGACAATCTTTGTCCTTTAGGCCCGTTTAACATTTCGGAAATACCCCTTCATTTCTTTCCAAATCCTCACTAAAGAACGGGGAAAATTGTAATTCCACCATGTTTATTAGACTAATGTTTTGACCTTTATGAGTTGAGGGTGGTATATTTTACCAATTTATAATTAATGGAGGTGCTGGAGTTACTCCTGCAAAGGCCAAAATACGAGGGACACCGAAATTATTAAAAATTGACAACGAAAAATACCGCCAAAATAGATGAATTGCGAGGAATTTGTATAATTTTGCACCCCAAAACATCCAAAACCACTGTTATACAAGATATAGGATGTATTAACCAAAGCAAATATGGGCAAATAATACCTAAGACGTTTATTTATTGTTTGATGCAATGAGGGCATGGCATCCTTATGATGTGCAGGGACATTTTGTGGATGGCTTGTAGACAATGCATTTTAGGGATAATACCAATAGCGTCTTTTCTGTATGAAATATTTAGGGGGTGTTACGCCACTGTGTTTTTACGGTATCCGGTTTAATTACCTACCTCTTAATAAAAGGAAATGAAATTGCGATTCAACAACCCAAGGGTCAAAAAGGAGTTAAACGTGGCTTGCGCAATTATTGGCGATTGGCAACTGCTTAGACTAAACTTTTTTGGATTTATTGAAAGCGCCAGATTCGGTCATTTTTATCTAGTGATGTCTTACATTGTATTGGTCTTTCTATTTGTATTATCGGAATTTATCTTTCTGACTATTGCAAAAAACAAATTTCTATTCCCAGGGAGTTTAATTAGCAATAACCCTAAATTTTATTTGTATTGGAACCCAATTATAAACAAATACGCCATTTTACTTACCAGAATTATTGGCAACTACCTTACAAAAGGCTAATGGTCCGTGTTTACCATTGATGCATGGTTTGGGTATGGACAACCATTGGGCGTTTATGCGGTCTTGTTTACCAGGTTTAAGAATTTCAAATATCTATACCCCGCAGCCATTACCAGTTTTACCATTGTTGGTCTTGGCCCTTATATTTTATTCCTCAGGATTCTTTTTAAAAGCTTATATAACGACGGGATTGCTTATTTTTTTCTAAGGTTTAATTCACAACTATTGTTTATAAGATTAGGGGATGTATCCTTGGTATTTGGCCGTATTTATTGTTGTTTAGAAGATTTGATGAGCAATAGTACGGTACTGAAAGGATCGGGCAAAAGCACCCTTCTCCATTTATGTGATCCATTACATTATATTGTACGGAAGTTTTACCGGTTTGGGACTTTACTATTTCTTGAACCACAGTCTCTCCGCCTTACTGTTGTTATTATTTGGTGCTGTGTGTTTTTATGCTAACAACTACGGTTCTTAGCCCTGGCAATACGAAAGGTAAACAAAGTTTATATAAAAACTGCAAGTGTCCAACCGCTGTTAGATGCTTCAACTAAAAGGCGAGTCCTGGTGAATGAAGAAGGGCAATCCTTATAAAGGCCTTTGTTCTTAAAATCCAAGTTGACGTTGATGCGCTTATTTAGATTTTGGTAAAAAAATTAGGATTATTTCTTTTTTCCTAATTAACCTTTCCCTTATTTTCGCACAAAAAATATAGATTGAGCGCAGAACGAATAAAAAAATTTTCACCAATAGCGTAGTGGAATTAGAGAAGGATAAAAAAATATAAGTGTGACTTGTAGTCATGAGTAGTGTTCAACCTTTTTGCCGATGTTCCCATTAAGGCGGAAAACGCTACACCCCCTTTGGTCTTTATTGCGGAAGAGGATAAAAGGGCCATTTGTGCACTGCTAAAAACTGGACAATGAATCCACCCTTTTTGTGATGTACACATAAGTTGTAATAACAATTTGTATTCCCCACAAGAAATAGATTAGAGGATTATTACAAAAGTAAAAAGCCCCCATTAGATTTATTCCAATGGGGCTTTTACTTTGCAATAAACATTAATTAAACATGCAAAGCTCTATTGTCAGTAGCAGCTAAAGCCGCTTCTTTTACAGCTTCCCGCCAAAGGTTTGGGTGGAGCATGGCTCATTCTAGAAATATCTTCGCCGAAGCTCTGGAATTTCCATGCGCCGTACTGCCCTCGGCAATAACATCGGCCATACGGCTCCCATCATATTGTACTCCCAAAAAACTTCATCTGTCCTTTTTAATCGGCCAAAATTTCTGAACAAAAAAGCATCCAAGTCCATACTGGCCTTGCCCGCCAAAGCACGCATTGAAAACTGACCTACCTTTATATTCAACACCGCTTCTTTTAATTGTTCTTCCGTTTTTACCCTACTGTGCTACTTCTGGCCCAAGTGTTAAACTACTCCGGGAATTAAGTGTAACTATAGGGGCTTTGTCCTTGCCAATACCTCGGCCAACGAAAGCTTCCCTTTTCTTCAGCGTTGTGCGCCCAACATGGGACCTCTTACTACATCTCCAATAGCATAAATATTGACACATTGGTCTGTAAATGGTCATTGACCGTATAGTGTTATTTTTTTCCAATTTTACACCGGTAGCCTCTAAATTTAAAACCGTCTCGTAAAAGGTCTCCTTCCTACTTGAAAAAACAAACAATAGTCCCCCGTAAAAGGTGATCTCTTCACCTTTCTTTCCTCAGCTTTAAACAATTACCTCTTTGCCTTTGGCCTCAACAGATTTACCTTATGCGTGATAAATTAATTTTTCACCTTTTGCTTCTTCATTACTTTCCAAAAATTCTTTTGAAAGTGCTTCCATCCATCCAGAACTAATACGGTTCCATGTATTCGAATAAACCGTTACTTCCGCACCTAAGCGTTCATAAACCTGTCCCAATTCCAGGCCAATAACTCCGCCGCCAATTAACTATTAAATGTTGGGTTATTTCTTTTAAGGTTTTAAAAAGCTTCGCGTTGAAAGTAATGACCCTATTTTATCTAATTTTAATAAAAGGCAAAGTAGAAGCTTAGACCCCGTGGCAATAATTATATTTTAGCCTCGATGTTTCTGTTTTTACCGTCGTTCTTTTTACTATGTGACGATGGGTAAGCATCTTTAAAGCTCCCAAGCCTCGTTAAACTTCTATTTTTATTTTTATCCCATAAGAAACTTTACACCGGAAAACTGGTTTGATTACACGGCTTGTTCCTAGGCAAAATCATTTTTTCAAGGTTTATCTTTGATTTCCCCTGAATTTCAATTTCCATGCTCTTCCAAAATGTTTCCAACTGCATCTTCATAATGATGGAAGAGTCCAATAGGGGCTTTAGAAGGAATACATCCTAACATTAAGCATGTAACCTCCCCAAAGTGAATATTTTTCAATTATTCGGTTTTCATTTCCTTAATGGGCAACCAAACGGATGCTTGCAACATATCCACCAGGACCTTAGCCTATTATGGCTACATTCGTATTGGGGTTCATTATTATAATTGTTATTGGAAAAGATTAGTTTATTTTCTTTGTGAAAACAAAAAATACGAATGTTTTATTGTTGGTTGGGCAAACATTAACATATTCAATGGGATTTAAACGTTATATGGGATATTAAATGTTAAAGAAATTACCTTTCCGTAGTACTTTTTACCTCATTGATTTACAAATGAACTTGGGGTACTTCCCCAATATGATTTAAGGGCGGTGGAGGTGGCTATCATTAAACTCTCGGTTTTATCTTCCCATTTTGCTGGCCACATAATTTTAAAAATTATAGTTCTAAATCCCCGCTGGTGTGAATTAACATTTCGGCTTACCTTATTTAATTTATGTACTTTCCCGTTCAATAGGAGGCACATATTTTCTTTTTTTATTTGCTGGACCAGTTTTTAAAATATGGAACCCCAAAAGGTACGGTTTAAAGGCCTTATCTTACTTTTCCTTTTTTTTGGTTCAAAAACCAAAAAAGCCCCCACAAAAATAATTTTTAATCCCCTCCCCTGTGCCTTTTTTTTA
>Ga0163217_1108203_pt1 | contig 10570 bp, 6 predicted proteins | sample SynspAceP_FD_185933 | JGI IMG/M metagenome (GOLD analysis project Ga0163217, IMG submission 185933) | Saline lake microbial communities from Ace Lake in Antarctica - Synechococcus sp. Ace-P (PacBio error correction) | ecosystem: Environmental > Aquatic > Non-marine Saline and Alkaline > Saline ... | reverse complement strand
GGACCAGCTAAATTACACAATTAACCTGCTGCGTTCAGGTTCTATTGCCGAAGATGCCCAGTTGGCGGTGAGTCCGCTTTGCCTATGGGTTTTGTCATTACTTTAAGACTACCAATTTTAAAAAGGGGGAGTAGAATCCGCCGGGATCTTAGTTTCTCAGCTAAACAAATTATGGCAATGGGAATTCACCACAACGAAAAACGGACTGTTACAAAGCTTTCTTTATATATGGCTGGATTGTTTGTGTTTTGTTGCCTTTGGTTTTGCACTCACCACTCAATCAGGCGCAATTCTATTTGGACGGCGTTTACTCTCTCATCGCATTCTTTTATGGCCTTACTCACGCTTTAAAGTGCGAACCTTGTTGCAAACTGCCTGATGGACGATAGGATTTCACTTGGCTACACGGCGATTGAACCGCCTTTTAAATCTGTTTAAAATCAATCATCATCAATTGCCTGCTTATACGCAATTGTTGGATCTATCAGTAGTCTCTTGGCCGGCGGTAATGCAGCCTAAAATATGATATCGCGATGATTTACGGCGTGTTTGCACTGTTGGGCTGGCCTTGCCGTTCTCTTTTATATGAAGCATCGCAGTAAATCACTACATTCTGATTTGGTTTAAGTTGATTCCACACCTGGTTGATTGACGGTGGATTAGTGCGTCAATCTTACTTGGATTTATTCATTGCTTACGGCTAGAGCAACTATGGCTTTTGCCGGCTACGCCCCCTATGTTGATCCTCTATTATTAGTTGTGTTGGGCCTCGCGCATCTGCCAATTCCGTCAAAATCATGGCTAGATAGCCTGAAAGAGGTTATTGGAAAACACCCGGAAGCCGTCACAGCGGTGATCGAGAAAAAAGCTCAAAAACAAAGCCTGTCGACGGTTCCGTATAAACACATCGAAGTGCCGAATTAGCAAAAGCGGTAGAGATATCTACCTATTTAGTGCATATTTTGCTACGAGGCCTTTAGTGTGGCACCGTACGTTGGAACTGCGATAATATTCGTTAAAGAAGTCGAAGCGGCTATGCGCTGAATGGAATCCGTCGATAATTATGGACATTATTGTTATTTTGCGACGCGGATTAGCGGATTAAGTACTCGCGCGCGGATGGGGCATGCGCTTACGCGCACTGAGCTAAGCATGCGCTTTGCGCACGGGGGCATTCGCTGCGTTTTACGTTCATTCCATTGACGTTTTCAAGCCTCATCCATGAGCACCGACTCATTTTCTTCAACAGCTAAGAAAAGTAAGCAAAAGACGCCGTCTCCGGCAAGTCTCTTCATTTCCAACTTTTTGGCAAATTAAGCAGCCGGCTTGAGACGTTCCCCGACGTCACAAGCCTAAATTGGCTATCAGCGCGGGTGCCGCATGCAATTGACCTACTGAATCACCAAAAAAATTGGCGAGCCTTGAGTCGAGAGAAAGTCAAAAGCATGGCTGCGCACAAGGCATTCTCTTCGTTCATCAAGAATGTCTTCGCAGTGAAATAGAACAAATTAAACCTTACGGTCTTCCTCGTTTTACTCAATTAAATTTAGCTTGAAAGTACAAAGTTAAGTACATAATTTTAAGTGCGTTTTTGTTTATGTTTGTGAGGTAAAGGTATTGCAGTTCAATCGATATTGCTGAAAAAACGGTTTCAGTTTTCTGAGTTAAGAAAAAAGCCTACGGATTATTTTTTAGATGACCTGTCGCCGGGTTTATCTAATAATAAAAACGGCTGGGTACCTGTTTAGCGCCGGCTCTCTTTGAACAGATGGTATAAATTGCTAGAATCTAAATCCCCAAAGTTCTCAGTTTCGGCCAGTCTAGTAAGCGTTTCTGGCCTCAATCGCGGCTTTAGGTTGCCAGAGGCAATTATTTAGCCGCGTCTGACCAAAAATTAGCTGACTTTGAGATGATGCGAGTTGTGATGGGTAAATCAGTCGTTTAAAGGATGATTAGCGATAGGGCATTCACTGCGTGAACGGAGCATGCGGCCGTGCTTATGCAAGATTATTTCACTGCGGTCACCGTCATCATGGACGTTTTTGTCCTCACATCCGTGAGAGCCAGTTACTCTTTCTTCTCAGCAAGAATAGAGTAACCCCTGAAAGAGGCCGCGCTCCGACCAAGTATAATACCTGCGCGACTTGTCAATAAGGTCGCAATGATTATGTTCCGACAAGGCATTGCTCAAATGACAGTCCTGTCCATTTTGCCCTCTATTTGTTCTGCTTATGCTCGGCGAACTTGGAGTTCACGGGTAAGTCAAAAGCATGGCTGTTGCCACGAGATATTTACTTCTTTCTAAAGAAGGCCTTCGGCACAGTGAATACTAGAACCAATACCCTTGCGTCATTCCGGTAGTCTTTTAAGGCCGGAACCGGTTTTTTTATTGTGAGTGTATGCCAATTGACCTACTAATTCACCACAAAAATTGGCGAGCTTTGAGTCGCGTATAGGTCAAAAAGGCATTGGCGTTGCCAACACAGGTAGTTAGTTGCTTTGTAATTAATTAACGTGGATGCCTGTTAATTTATTATTAATTTATTATTCTAATGGATTAAGCTCTCTATGCCTTTTTGGGGATAAAGTTAAAACTAAAATAAATTAAATTTCTAATGTTTTCTTCGGGACTAAGATGTTATGATTCAAACTCGGATTGGGAACAATAGACGGTGATTCTTGGGAAGAACGTTGCCAGCAGTTTATCAAAAAGGATACTATAAATACCAGAAATGGTTCTTCACCAGGTGATTGGGGATAGAGTGGGATTCATTTTGCGGGGTAAGTATAGCAATTCATAGCTACTGCCCTGAGCAGTGAGTACGATACAGCAACAGACATTTCTAAATTAGTTAATATAATCACTAAAGGATCTTTAATAAGCTCTACAAATACCAGTAAAGAAATCTCTCACAGAAATTGGGAATGACAAAATTCATTCAATGGATTTTCTATAACGCAAGAATACAAAAAATGCTTTACATATTCTCATGCTAGAAACAAAGAGTTAGAAGTTAAGGGTATGGGGATTTAGGATAATCGGACAACTGACTTTTAAATCCTGATTCATGATATTGGGTATTATTTGCCAGAATTCGGCAAGTTCAACACCCTTTAAATAATGAGTATATGATTTTTTCTGAGTATGACGTGGAAAGGACTAAAAGTTGGAAAACTGCACGAATATGAAATAAACATGAGATAGAAAAAATGGTATACGAAGCTTTAAGGCAAAAGAATATACGAGTTGAACATCGCAAGTTAAATGAATCACCACGATAGATTTATACTTGGTGATGGGTTAATAAGGCGAATTGAAAAGCAATCTCCTAAGGCTTTATGATCACTAAGCCGTGTTATTAATCAATATGAATCGGAGTAGAGGAAGAATCTTTTGACTTGGAGATTGACAGTCCTAAAAGGCTTTGATTTGAAAAAGTTAGCTCTCAATTAAAAGAGCGTTTTGATAGAGATAAGTCGTATTTGGTGTCATTGTTGAACTCAGAAGTGAATGGAAATAGTAAAACCATGGTTGTTTCCAAAGTGGATCCGCACTTTGTCCTTTGGGATATTAGTAGAGTTAGGCTTCATTTTGATAGAAAGTCAATGCCTGTAATACCAGAGTACAGGGCCAATGTATTAAATTTGTCAAGATTCTTTCTCATCCTTAATTAAGTCACAGGTAGTAAAGTCGTCATTGATTCGTTTCCACTTGTTTAATTGTGGCTCTGAAAAGATGAAAACGTTATATGTATGTTGATCAAATTTCTGCGGAGAAAAAAAAGAACTTTCATTGGAGTTTGGGGTGAATAGATCCATTCACTTAATATGGCGCTAAGTTTACGCAAAATTAACAGAAGGTTTAATTGATAAAAAACAATACAGGTTATGTTCCTTACCGATAAAGGATCTAGTTTTTATCGAAATTTAAATAGTCGAATTATCTTAAAGATGAAACAAAATCTTATCTCCAATTGAAAAAAAAAATTCACCGAGAAATGATCATGGATGTTGCCCAAAGTGAAGAATGAAAATTTAAAAAACTAAAAAGTTAAGTTATTTGCCGAAGATAAATTACTATGGTTATTGAATGTAATTTGAAGAGCGGTTTAAACATTATTCGTGGGGATTAATCTTCAGGAAAAAAGTACTTTAGTAAATTCAATGAATTTATTCGCTAGGTATGGAAGAACTTATAGGTTCAAAAGGAGTATTCTTTACGCTTATGATCTTAAAACATTATTTTGATTTTAGGTGGGCAAAGAGTTGATATATTAGAGTCTGTTGTTCTAGCGAAGTCGAAAAACAGAGAAAGGGACTATAAAAAACTTTCAAAAGGCATATTACAATCTCAAGATAAAAAACTCTAATTAGTGAAGTTATTCACGTGGGACTATCTAACTTCACAGTGAAGATAAATCTTTGAATCCTAGCTATACTTTTGTTCACGATCCTGGTTCTGCAAAAGATACTGACTAGTTCTTTGCCATTTTTTTTTGAAAAAATTATTGTTCTAAAAATTTACCTAACGTAACTAATAAACAAGGGTGGTGATACCAAGCTCTATCTTCAAACTATATTTTCGGCCCTGTTAGTTGAACAAAGCGAGGCTGGACTGACTATATGCAAATACACCATATATCAATACCTAGTATGAGGGGAAAAAATTTGTAAGTTATTTGCTCAATTTAGATAAGTTTAAAGATGAAAAGAAATTAGATTTGGCCCACATACTGAACCGCAACAAAAAGCTTCAAAATGGTCGAATGATCACAAGTATTAAACGTTGTTGGAGACGAATAGCCTTTCTGTTCAAGGTTTATCAAGTAACCTTCGATTGATTTCAAGAACAGAGCGTTGTGAATATTGGGTGAGGTGGCAAGGGGATGGCTTCAAGATAGTTAGTGCCTATTATTGACTGATTTAGCAAATGCTTGAGAGAAAACGATCGAAGTAGATAAAAAAAGCTATTATCAAACCTCACCTCCTGATTTTATTGAAAAAATAGAAGATACAGAAATATAATAGCGAAAACTACTTATTGTCCACAAAATGTGTGGTGACGAGTGACGAATTAAACGATGCAAAAACAAAGAACAATACCAATCAATTCTTAAAAATATATCAGAAGATTGAAAGAAAAATAAATTAACCAAAAAAAAGTAATTGAGTTCGGTGCTGACTTCAACTTAAAGTAGGCTAAGGGTGAATGCGCTGTTTGGTTTGAATCCGATAGGTGACACTTTAGCACCACCTGGAGTAGGACTTTGTCTATGCCGATGTCGATTGATGGAAAAATATCAAATATCTCGATAACAGAAAACAATGATTGAGTCTTTACTCATAGGCTGGATAAAAATATGCAACGGCAAAAGTCTCTTAACGAAGGTTTACACGTGAAATAAGTGAAAAAAAAGGCAACTCTTGTTTCACTTAAAAACGATATTAAATCTTATCTGCAGATTACCGGAATCAGATGTACGACTTAAAAAAAATTTGGAATCGCTTATACAAATTTAATAGACTCGTTGAAAAAGTTGATGAGTTATTGGTAAAGCAAAAGAACTTTTCAGTGGATTATAAAAAATGTCTTTCTGAAAATTAGAAAATTAAGGTCAATACGAAATGAGTTTTGGTGAAACAGAAAATAGATAAATTTGAAACTCCAATTCAGATCTTTAGCCAATTCGTTTTGAGTATCGTCTGCAAATGTCGTATGAAAGTAACATTAATAGAGCAACATTAGTACCTTACCTTCAAGATTCTGAATTAAAATCGGTATCATCAAACTGATATTAAATCGGATTCATCAGCGAGTGACTTTGTTCGTTCTTTGGGCTTACTTAATATCCATTTATCAGGTGTCAAATAGTAATAAAGGGAATTCACCCTGGGTTACTTCTTTTTGATGACCAAGCCTCAGCACTCCAATGTCTTCATCAAAGTGTTTAACTCCAATGCTAAAAGTTAACTATCTTGACGTTGAAAGGAGTAACAAAAAGCAATGTTGAGCATCATTTGACCAAGAATGATGTGTATTTGGTTAAAGGCTACTTTCTGGGAATGAATTCCATTAAATTAAACGCCGAGAAATTAATTCGGGGGTTTTAATTGAGTAATGACCAAATTCTAACTCAAAATTATTTAACCCTATGTGAGCTTTTTTAGACTTTGAAATTTGTGGGGTACTTTGTTTCTGTATCGTTGGTTTTTCTTTGTTGTAATTGCAATTGCAACTTACGGTGTTTAATTATTCGTTATGTAAGCTCTACTGATTGTTATAACAATTTTCTCCACACAATTTAAGCTCCCTCTTGGGATTTTATCTCTGCTTATCCCCGTTAGGCGCTATTTATTGCCGTGTCAAACATAGTCAGAACAGAGTATTGCTCAAATAAAAACGATGTGAAGGACAAAATAACTTTGTAAATTATACAAACACTAGAAAGTTTGAAAAATATTTAAAATCCAAAGCAATAGACAGCAAAGTTTATGTTAACCAAACACATGCTGAAGATATTCAAGGGATAGAAGATGGGGATTTCAGTATTTTAGATAGTACACAACAGCTAATTGCTAATAAAATACTTGGGAAATTTATATCAAGCTAAAAAGAATAGAAAAAATGGACCATTGAGGATATTGAACAAAAATAAAGCGATTGATAAAAATTTTAAGGAATATAGATTCAAAAATTGATGAATTAAATAATAAAGTTGAATGTGGATTCAAAAAAACTTTACATTAAATTCAATTAAAGTTAGGTTTTTAAAATTGGATGATGTTAATCGCAAATTAATTATATTCGTCGAGAGACTTTACAGTTATTACGTTATTGTCGTTTGCCATTACTTATACTCCTCAGCCATAGGGAAAGCTATATTCTAAATCTAACGAGTAGGTTAATTTTACTTGAAGGGTTCAAAATTGTAATATTTAAACTTGAAACTTTGATTAAATTAGGAACCTGCAGGGGCAGAGCTGATTAAAATTAGATGAAAATTCTTGTCGGTGACGCGGTATATTTATCAATCGGCAAGTGCATTTACTAGGATCTAAAACAATGGATAATCACCCTCAAGAACGCCTAAGGCTATCGGTGATGACCTTAAAGCCGATGGTCACGTTTACTTGATGTTGAGGGAGTTGATCCCGCTGGGATGAAGTACATTACTAAAGTGTGCCCAGTACACTGCAAGATATTAAAGAGCGTATGCTCGCGCGATTGGCTAAGTATTTAAACCCCGACAAGGTTGGGGGCTTTGGGAAGGTCTGTGACACCTCATCAAACTTTATTTAAGGTTGGGTTATCGTCAGACCCCATGCACTTTTTATGTGAAATCAGAGTTGCATAATTGGGAATTTAGGCTGGGGCGTTGTAAGCAAGCAGGTATGGGGTAGGGCTATGGCACTTGAAGCGGCAAAGCACCATTCGCATGTGCTTGCGATAAAACATCAGGTTGGAAAGCTTCTCGGCTATTGCGGTAAGGATAATGTTGGCGTCGATTACAGGTTATGAAAAACTGGGTATGGTGTTTGAAAAAATCAGCCTTGCATGTTTGACCCGCTTGTTTTAGGAACAGGGAAATATTACCGTATTGATTTTGCTTTTAGCGAATTAAATAGCCATCCACGATAATGAGATATTGATTCGATTGAAATGTCGGCGTGCTGGTAATAAACAAGGGTGATGTTGCTTATAATGCGGTTGGTTTTTTGATCTTTTCCTCCGCGTGCTGTGTTGCCCCAACAAACGGAGTTGGTCTGTGGTTCAATATCTTGTTTTTAACAGGTTAATGACTCTGTGAGCTCTGTGTTAATTAGCTTTTCTTCTTTAGTTTTGCTTGTTGTTTTTTCGCAATCGATTGAGGTCAGATCGCTTGTATTAGAATAGATTCAAGGTCAGGTTTGTTGGATTGCCTTAGCGGCCCGGCTTTTTAGAGTAAAAACTGTCATGTAAAAGCCGCAAGGAAAATCGAGTAAGAATTTTAATGTGACTGTCCTGTTTTATTTCGTTTATTTCTGGGCTATTTATACCGCCTAAAAATAAATTACAAACTAGTAATTTGATAGCTAAATACACTATAAAAATGGTTGGTTTTGCTGGATATAAACTTTTACATTTTCAGTTGATATTGCCTTATACAGTAAGGGAGATTTAAATCATGACTTATATAAAGTAAAGAATTAATTGCTAACGTCCTTAGCACTCTCGACGAATCAAACGAGTTGCCTAGTTGAAAGGTGTGTAGAGAGTTTAGATGCCCCCAAATTCCCGAAATAAATGAAATCTGGGCGAAAGAGTCCGATGCTTCGTGTATTGGCGCGTTTACGAAGACAAAAACAGGTTATTCAAAACTGTTCTTGAAGTGCTAAAAAAATATTAAATGAAAATTGAGTTTCTTGATATTGCCGTGCGGGCTAGGACATTGCCTTAAAATATTATGACGAGATTATACAAAGGCCTAGGGACTCGGTTTATTGAAGGAAATAGGAAAACTGCTTTAGCTAGAGGTTAAAGTCACCCCTATGAGCTTTGGCAAAAGTCTAGTCATTACACCCATAGATGCCTTGCTCAACCGTTTTCCTTTATTCAATCGTTTATTACAGATCAGAAATGAACTTAAATTTAGTTGTAGCAATCGTTGTACTCATCAAAACCCCAATTTATTGGATTGATAAGAATTTGAAAACTTAAAATCGAAATCGATAGGGTCAGCTCGCTTGTATTAGAATAGATCAAGGTCAGGTTTGTTGGTTGTCTTACGGCCCGGCTTTTTAAGTGAGTTAAAAACTGTCGAGATTGCTCTTTTCTGGTACTCTTGAAATTTCAACGAACTCATCTCTGACGATAAAATTATATTGGGAGTAACTTTTTAAATACCGCTCTTGCGGTAGAGGGCAAAATCTCATCGCATTTGGGGTAGTGTTCACGGTTTAGCTGCAATGGCGTCAAAGTACTATTAAGATTTCATGATAAACTGCAGAGCACATCAACAACGAATTGCTCAATACCATAGTTAAAGATATTGACTAAATTCATTAACTGCTTCGTTAGTTTTAAAACTGATTAAGTCTCACTCTGTGACCTATTGGCTAAACCACTTCGGCCATTATATCTGCGGTTTTCTATTAGATTAGGCCACTTTGTTTCTGCCTAACAGCTTAATGCTTGCCTTAGTGGCAGTGATTTCGTCAGTTCGCGCTTGTTCTTTTCTAAATCAAATCTCTTAGCAGTTCGCTATCACTTTGCATATTTGCAACGGATAATGAGATTGGCACTCCATTATTCTGCTGGTCGGTTACCGTTATGCTCTTTTTAAAACCACTACCGCATATTTTTGACCTAAACGTTAAGTGGTAGAGATTATATCCTACGCACTGGCATGGGTGATTGTTTGCAAAGGGGGGAGCGAATAAATATCACCAGTATGGTTAATAAATAGGTTTTTTTTCCCATTAAATTATTTTAAAATCACCGATAACGGTGAATTTTATTAACTGCGGAATTAAAAGAGCCATTCACACAATGAAATTTTTAATTAAATCATTAAAAAATTGGTTGTTGTTTTTTCGTAGCTAAAGGCAAACTCCCTACATTTTGGGCCGTAGGCAGCGGTTAATATAATCACCGGATATCAGCTTAAAATTAGCCTTGCGTATTCACACTAGTCGCATCAAATCACGGAAGAATTAACAAGGACTGGCATGTAAAGCGCAAGAAAATTCGAGTTAATTTAATTAATGTGACTTTCCTGTTTATTCTGCTGGGTTTAATTAAACAAGGGGGATGTTGCTTAATCTGGGTCGGTTTTTTTTATCTTTTCCTCACGCGTTCTGTTGTGGGGCCCCACAACGGAGGTTGTCTGTGGTTAATACGCTTTTCCTCTTTAGTTTTTGCTGTGGTTTGTTTTTTTCGCGAAAAATTACGATGACATCCATTCGCAATTTTATCAATTGAGCTTTCTACAATTAATCTGTATGTGGAACCTTTGAAGTTTACAATATTTCTGATGATTAAAGGAGTTTCATACATAAAGGGCTTGAGAAAGGTTTTCGAAGGTATTAAGTCTGGGAGTTCAAAAAAAAAGCATGGAAAAAGTTACGTCTGTATTTGACAACTTAGATCAAGCAAGCCATTCCCGATGAATATGGACTTGCCCGGTTTTGTTTCTGCCATAAACTTAAAGGTGAGCGGGAAAGAGATTTGGTCTGTTACGAGTCAGCGGGGGGAACTTGGGCGCATTACTTTACCGCTTTTTGGTCATGATTGTTGAAATGTGAATTATTTGAGGATTACCACTAATGGGACTATTTGCACAACCCTGCAACCATGGTTGAAAATTTTTAAAAAGAGTTTGGGTGAATTGATTCACTAAATTAAAAAACTATTACCAAGATGGTAGCGCATTTCATTCTTGATTGTTTAGTTCGGAAAAAAAACTTTGTTTCCCCAAAAGTTTAACTTTGGAACCGGCACGTGGTTTGCGGTTTTAAAAACGGCAAGGAAATTGGGCCCCAGTAAATTCCACCCCCACCCCACTTTAACACACCCCTCTTTGGGTGTTTT
>Ga0163217_1031728_pt1 | contig 10570 bp, 14 predicted proteins | sample SynspAceP_FD_185933 | JGI IMG/M metagenome (GOLD analysis project Ga0163217, IMG submission 185933) | Saline lake microbial communities from Ace Lake in Antarctica - Synechococcus sp. Ace-P (PacBio error correction) | ecosystem: Environmental > Aquatic > Non-marine Saline and Alkaline > Saline ... | reverse complement strand
CGGCGGCAAGGAGCTCTCGCCAGTGGGAAGATGAGCCTGGCAGCGTTTGCCAGTCGCCTGGCGGCTACTGGTGCACATCGACACGCAGGGCTATAAGCTGGGCCGTTCTCGCTGGTGTCGGGTAGTCGGCCGTTGTGAGCGGCTTGACCCTGGGGGGCGCTTGTGCAGCAGTTCCGCGCGCTGCACCCGGAGTCTCGCCGATTGGCGATTGGCGAAGTGGTATCAGCTGGCTGCACCTGGCATCGGCCACCAATGGAGCACTGCCATACCCCCTTGCTTTTGGCCGGTGGCAGCAGCAGGCGCTGGGCCAGTCGGGTGAGGGTTGGCGTGGTAGGCATCCCACCTGATCGGCGCACCACTCGAGGCGTTCATCCCGTTTCGGCTTTTCTGCGCGTTGCAGGCGGCAGGCATGGTGAGGCAAAGTTCTTGCCCACCGGCCCATAGACCCAGCTTGCGCAGGAATTGTGAGCTGCTCTGGTGTTAAAGCAGGCCTGCTCGCTCTCCAACCTGGGCTTTCGTCTTGCGTAGTGCCCCAAGCGGGTTCTGGCATTGCTTGGGGCGGGTTCATAGGGATGGCCATGGTGCGCCGGTGAAGACGGAAATCGGGTTTGCTCACTTCATGTTATCGAGGGCTCGGCAAAGGCCCCTTATCCGCCATGGGCCAGGTGTGGTTCTGATTCGGCGCGATCGACCAGTGTTAGGCCCCAGGCTGGGTTTTGAATTCTCTAGACACGCATTTTTGGCGGCAGGCCCCCTTCGCTCGGCATCGGCCTTAGAGGTTGAGGCTGATCCCGCCCCGTTTGCCATTCAGTTCCACCCCCTGGGGCCGTCCGACTCAGCGTGCCTGACCCAAGCTGGCCATCTTTTGCCGACTGATGATCACCTTCACGCAAATCACCTTCGGCATCCACCAACCAGCGCGCCGGACGCTCTTTGCTTGGCCAGCAACGTTTCCACGCACTGCCAGTTCGTCCCGAGTAAGCAGGGCGATGCGATGGCTGGGGTCGCTCCAGAGAGGAGCGTTCAAAAGTTTTGCTCCATAGGCCACTGGTGGCTTATAGAGAACGTGTCGCTGATGGGGCTGGGGGTGAGAAAGACCATGGCCAAAGCCGTGGTGGTATCCACAGCAATTGGTTGGTTTTCGGCGCTCAGCGCTCACCAAACCCACTGCCGAAAGTGGCCGAAGCTGGCCACCGGGATGTCGACGGCCACATCAAAAATTTTCGCCGGGCTCGACGCAGCGCACCAGCTTGGCCTGGGTTCCTGGCTATGCTAGTTGACTAGTGAGAACCACGCAGCGGCACTCCCTGGCTCGAGCTGGAAGTGGTTGTCCTGCATTGGAAGATACGGCGCTTCCGCTTTCCGCTGGAGACGCCGAGCCGCAGCGCAATATACTGCGCGCATTTCCAGCTCTCGAAGAAAGCCGTCGATCATCTGGAGTCGAATTACCTTGGGTGATATGTGAGATAAAGATGGGCCTGCGAATCGCGTTAAGGTTTGGCTTCCATCAAGCAGCTCCGTTTGATCGCGGCAGTCGTCAGCATCGGAATCCCTATTGCCATCACCTGAGCAGGCGTAGTAGATAGTTGCCGTAGCCGCTTTTCTTAGTGGTTGGGCCAAAGTTCCAAGCTGGTTCGTCATCCTATAATCCCACCCCAGCCGCCCAGGCCACTTCTTCAGGGGCAACCCACCTTGAGGCCCTATAGCGGGTGCCCAGAGAGTGCGGATTTGTAACTCTGCGGGTCCTCAGTGCCAGCGGAATCCGGGGGGCCCCGTATCCAGCCAGCCATGCGCGATACCATCAATTCGCCCGCGAGGAAGGCCTGCATTCCGTATTGGCGAGTTTCAGATCCAGTTGATTTCAGTTCGCCGCCCCTGATGTGGCTCTCACGCTGTTTGGCTGCGTTCCACACCGTGGGGTCATACACGTAAAGGCCGGTGATGTCATAGCGGATTAGGCTTTTCGGGTTTTTCCTTCGAAGTCACTCCATAGACAGCCTCAGCAGCAAATCGACGGACGCCCATAGCGTCAGGATCGCCGACTCCACTGGCGGAAAACCGCCCCCTCCCAGGCGGCCATTCATGGCTGGTGCTGTTCTAGAGGGTTTTGAGATGTTGCTGCTGTAGCTCATGGACTCTTCATGCCATGAAAAAGATTGTCGCCCAAGACGAGGGCTCGCGGGGTCTGATCCGACCTAGTTTAAAGGTCCTCGCCAATCAGAAAGGCTGGGCCAAGGGCATCAGGATGGCTGAACGGCATATGTATCTCCATTCCCCAGCTACTCCATCGCCAGCAGAGCTTCAAAGGCGGCGGTCGACCGGTGTGGTGATGATCAAATTTCCGAATACCCGCCAGCATCAAGGTGCTTGATGTGAGGTAAATAGATCAGTCGGTTTGTCATAACGGGCATTCAACTGTTTGGCTGACCGCAGTTGTGAGCGGTGCCAGCCGTGTCCATTGCGGCCTGCCAGAAGGCAGCCCCTTGCGGGCAGGTGCGGTTGTCTGCTATCATGCGGCTTGATGGTCAGATGGCCAGTAGGCTTAAACTAGTGAAATCTTGTTCTAACCAAGAATATCTTCGAATCAATGGAGGAGTTTATGTCTGTGAGATGGCTCTTCAGTGCTAGGGGTCTAAACAAGCTAGAATTGATGTTTTTTTGAGTTGTATCAATGCATTGGATAGGGTTGTTGCGATCAGTGAGAGAAGCAAGCATGGCAAGTTTGCCGGTATCGAACGGATACAATTGGCTGTCTTGGTTTTCGCCGTTACTCTGCCTTCCGCTGTGCTGATCGAGCCGATGTGTGAGCAGTGGGACTCCGTGTGGAACGGACAGGGCGGGATTCGAACCCGGCGGAGCGCTTTCGCCTCGCTGGTTTTCAAGTAACCAGGCAGTCAACCACTCGACCACCCCTCCTAGAATAGCCACTGCGAGCGCGTAAACGGCCAGCAGCTTCCTAGCTTCCCATGCCCCCAGGACTTCAAAAAAAGGCCTTCCCAAGGGGCTGAAATCCACAAAGATCGATGCCCTGCTCAGCGCTGCACCCATTCTGATGGGGATAGGGCGGGCGCCTGATGGTGGAGTGGCCAGCCTGGCCCACAGCTCAGTTTGCTAGGTTTTGATCGCGTCTTTGATTGTCCAAATGGCTGTGTTCATATTTATTTGGTAGAGTCAGCCAATTGTGTGATGTAGTGGATACTGGCTGGAGGTACCACCTTCAAACGTCTGTAGTAGTAGAAGCAATCGGCTGTGGTCAATGGCTTGCATTGAAATTGATTCATCCGGTGGTAATTCTTCCTGCCGGTGATGATCGTTCTCACCACGAGTAGGATCTCCACTGCGGCCACCAGTGTAATCGGGTGGGCGAGTAGGTTGCGATGCAGGAGGATCACAACATGGCGCTGTGCCGATTGGCTCGCGTTGGTGCGGGATGATGCAGCATCGTTGACTTGAACTCTGTGGTAAAAGGTCATTTAAAGTTTCTGTGGAAACAAGATGTAGAGGCAGGTGTTACATCAGTGTGTTGAACCACAGACTCAAACTTCACCATTCTTGAGGAAGTCAACAAGTCAACCGAAGGCAGGTGGCATCAACCGAGGCGATACGGCGATCGATCCAACTGGCTGGGGTGGTTTGGTGGCGTAATAGGCACCAATTGATGTCCTTTCATCGCCGGTGGGACCCACGATTCTTGAAAGGCAGAGCCCTTGGCCACCCCGGCAGCAAGGTCTGCTGATGTCGGTGAATCTCCCAGAATGATTGCGTTTGGTCATTTCTGGGGTTCAGGCGTGGCAAATTGCTCTGTTTCTGGCGGAAGACAACAGAGTCGGATTCGACTATATACGGGTGCTGACGGCCCAAGCCGAGGCGAGTCGCAGGGAAATACCTGCTGATCCGCGTAAAAAGCAAGACCGCATAAGGGCCTGATAAAGATCACATTAGGAGCAGAGAATAGATGTGAAGCTTTCGAAGTAGTGTACTGACAAAGCTTTGTGGCAATACCCTGCCGGTCGCCCGTTAGAATCACCTCGAGGGCAAGAATGAAATATTTTGAGGCAAATAGCATAGAGGATCCCGTGGCAAATAGCGGATGACCGGGGTATTAGCTGCTGAGGAGGCGATACATGGGGCTGCCTCCAGATCAATGCTCAATGATTTGTTCATGCTCGGTTTCGACCTGGCGGCTGGCCTTTGGAGAGCAACTTTCTGGCCAGCCACTTGCGGGTATGACTTCTCAGTAGAGCTGTTGGCAAGTGGGGGTGGGTGTGTTTCATCACACGACCAGAGGGCGCGCGTGATTGCGCTGTGTGAGTAGAGTGCTCGTTGCATGCGCTTCAGCGGTGTGTGTCTGTTCTGTTCCTGGGCGCGGCCAGTGGCTCCGATTTTGCGTTGATCACAAGCCAAGCCCTCGCACATTCTCTCGATGGCTGGGGTTAAGTGAGGAGGTGGTGCGGCGGGCGAGGGACGGCGAGGGCTGGATGCCTGCAAACCCGCGGCGCAGGGCCCATGTCTGTACCATGGACGGTCCGCGACGGCCGTCATTGGGTGTGGCTTGGCTCGGTGTGGTCGAGTCTGTATGTGATGTCTGATGTCACAACCCAGCGGACGGCTTCCACGCAGGTTTCGCCGCGGTCGTTAGCGCTGCAGTGCCTTCGAAGAAATCACTGTGGTGTCTGTGTGTGTCTTCTGCGGGCTTAACACGCCTCTTCGCTCAGGCGGCTGGTGATGCTGTGTCGCCTGATCGAATGGGTTACAACGGCAGCGTCTGTTGTGTGGTGAGGGTTGTCGTTGGCATCGAAGCGGGCCAGCAGGGCTGCTGAGATTATAGCCCTTGCCGCCATCTCGATCGCTTTGATGCGGATACTTCGTGCCAATCCGCTCGATTTCTTTCTCGCGAAATGTGTCTGTTGGCAGAGGTGTTGTGGTCACGTTGTAGTGCGTTCTGCATCTCTGAAGTAGAGTCGAACTGACGCCAAGAGATGAGAGAATCGTTGCTGTTTGAATCTGATCCGTATAGACTCCATACGAGGCTGCCACGCGCTGTTCACTGCTTCTCTTGTGTTTGTTCATCCGCGCGATCTGATGCGCTGCGCATCTAATGCTCTCTCAGGCATGTGTGACGTGTCGTCATCTTCGCTCTGGCTCCGTGGGTGATTGTCCTCAGGTCGTAGTATCGTGTGTGTAATGTAGACCGCTACAGCTGTATGGCATGGCCAGCGGGCTATTCGGCGTGTCACCCAGTCGCTGCAGCTCGTTCATTCGTATAGCGGTGGTGTGGTCTAGCTCGGGTTACTCGGTGCTTGGCTGCTGCCCTCGACTTGAGGCAGGTGGTGGTAGATACATAGCGCTCTCGTCTGGTCGCGCACGTAATTGGTAACGATTGGGAGTTCGCGCTGTGCTGCTACGGAGCTGTTTTACGTCATGGGTGGTGTTCCCTGACTGCTAGTAGTGTCCACATCCCCCGTGTTTCACCACCGCTTCAGCGGCTGCAGAGTTACAACGTGGTTGCCTGCTGCCGCCGTGTCTGTAAGGGCTAGATCCTCTGGGCTGTCTTAGTTCTGTCTTTCGCGTTGCGGCCTCGGCTTTTGCTCTCACCAGGATCATAACTAGCTTGGGGCTCGCGTGATAGATAGAGTGCGTTTATCTGGCGGAGGAGGTAAGTCTGCCGTGAATCAGTGCCGGGGAAGTCGGACCCATCCCACGACAGCTAATGCTCTGTGGTGCGTGTCTTCGCCTGTTGGCTCTTATTGTGGTGATTTTCTGGTTTGTCAGGATGAAGTTCTGTCCTGTGCCGTGGCGGTCGGATGTGGCTCGTCGCTGTGGTCTCGGCGGTTCCTCTGTGGGAATATTACATACGTCGCACAATCGTTGCGTCTCTGTAGTCTATTCCGCTCCAGCAGGCGGCGACGTTGGAATCGAGTAGGCTTTCGGTCCAACTTTGTGCGGCTCTGTGGGCTGGGTGATTCCTCTCGTTATGGCGTGTTGGTTTCGACGCGTAGATTGCATGCCAGTAGTGTTGCAATTGAGAATAGTATACAATATTTCGTTTCTTGCTGGAGTGTATTAGCACACAGTTAATGCGGCTTCAGGCTTGTCTTAAGATAGCTCCTCTCATTGTCTGGTCTCTTTGAGTGGATGCGCTGATCGCGAGGTATGGGTTGAGCCATGTCTTGTGCTCGTGTCGTCGCCCCATCCTCGGCGGCTCGTTGTCGACGTTAGGACTGTCCGGTGCACTCGCTCGTCTCGTGCTCTAGATCTCTGAAGACGCAGGTAGGTGGTCAAAGTCAGCGTGTTGTCTATTTTCGCGCAGTAGCTGCGCGCTCCGTATGCGCCTCGCGCGTATAAATGTAGTCTCTGCGTCCTTACGCGCCTGCTTGATAATGTCAATAGTGACCGACGTTTCTGATGTAAACGATCTTATTCTCGCGCTTATGGTCTCGTAAATCTCGTTCGTTATCGTCGGTTTGGTGCCATCCGCCCCGTGCGAGCGTGTGCGCGTCGCAGGTTCGGTGCATCAATGCTCTCAGTTGCCTTTCAGCGTCTTGCTGCCAGTACCGGTTTTCCTTGGCGCCAGCGGCGGAGTGCCCATCATCGGCGTGGTCGACACTGGCGCATGTCCGGGCCTGCTGCGACGTGATGTTGCCCGCCACGATCGTTGACGGCGCTGGGGCCTCTATCGTATCAGCAGGGGCTGAGCATCTCCACCGGACGTGAGGTGGCGTGCCATTCGCCTTGTTGGATTATAGAAGTGTCTAGCCACCCGGCGCCGTTAGAGATCGCCCAGTCTCACCGGCGTCTGGCCATGCCGCAAGCCCTGAGCCGTTCGCCCACTGGCCGCACCAGCGGAGAGATCCACGTTCACCGTGATCGCAGCATCGGGCTGAAGCTAGGTGACGCTGCTCAGTTCAGCAAAACGGTGGTAGCTGTCCACCCAGGCGCGGCGGGTGTCCCCACCTGATCGTCACCCGGTTGCCCGCGCGGCTGGAAGCGCGGTGGCCGCCTTGGACGCTCGGCTGCGTGGGTGGACACAGCCGATCGGGCTTGACGCTCTACGAGTCACCAGCCGGGTGCGCAGCAGCGGCAGTCGCTCAATTAAGCCGCGTGGTTCGATGATGGCGCCAGGTTTGCCGCAGCTCCCATCATCGCAGGTCATCATTCAGACGAAGGCTGGTGTGTTCGCATGAGTTGGTGGAGGTTCGTGTCAGATAGTGAGGCGCCGGAGAGGTGTGGCCTGCTGAATCCAAGGGTCGTGCCAGCCGACGCAGAGCCAGCGCCCCGAGGGCAGGGCTTGCTGTAGTCTGCATGCGCGGATCAGGCGCCACTTTCCTCAGCCGCGAGGTCGCCCAGCTGGCGCAGACCCTCGAGGTTGCGCTCGCGACCCCCAAAAAAAGAAAACCTGGTGCAGCTCTCGCGGCCGCCTTCGGTGCGCGGGAATAGGGCGGTAAAGACCGAGTTGGCGCCGGAGCGGTGGCCAGGAAAATCGGGATGCGTCGCTGGTGCCGCGCCGGGCTGGGATCAAGCCAGGTCGAGACGGGTTGGGTGTGAGGGTCACTGGCAGCGCTGCTGGTCTGGTTGGCTTCAAGCTTTAAAACGCCACCTGTCGGTGGCGGGCAAGGTTCCCGAAGAAGCACCAGAGACAGTGTGTGAAGGCGGCTGGTGAGGCAAGCAGCGGCGAAAGCCCGGGTGAGCCTGCTGGCAGGCGTGCTCGATGCCCAGCAGCTCCAAGCAAGCACCAGTGTGAGCCACGGCCCTGAGCTCCCTGGCCGAAGCGGTGCCCGGCGCCGCATTTCGCGATCATTTCCCACCCCGACGCGGGCAAGACCACCCTCACCGAAAAACTGTTGCTCTACGGCGGGTGGCTATTCAGCAGGCGGGCCGCCGGTGTAAGGCCAGGGCGAGCAAACGCTAAGTCGACCTCCGATGGATGGAGCTCGAGAAGCAGCGCTTGGCTCCGATCACCCTTCCACCGTGTCCAGTTCGCTACTACGTCCGGCGCCACTCGGCATCAACTGTCTCGCTCGACAGCCGGTGCGGCCACCAGGATTTTTTCAGAAGGACACCTACCGCCACCCCTGGCCGCCGTGCCGATAACGCTCATGGTGTTGTAGCTCGAACGACGCCGCCAAAGGCCTGGAAGCCCCAGACCCGGCAAGCTGTTTGAGGTGTGCCGGATGCTGGCGCGTTTGCCGATTCTTCACCTGTCTATCAACAAGATGGACCGGGCCGGGGCAGTAGCCCCTGAGAGCGTGATTCGACGACGATCGAAAGCGAGCTGGGCGCTCACCTGATTGGCCGGTGAACTGGCCGATCCCGGTAGCTGGCGACTCGTTTTTTGCGCTGGTGTTGAATCGATCGCCGCAGCCGCGACGTGATTCTGTTTACGCGAGCCGAGCGCGGCCGGCAGGCAGGGCGAGCGGCACTGGCCGCCGGCAGCACCAACTGGCCGAATGGTGGGAGCCGGAACGTTCTGGCTCAGGCGCTCGACGAGACCTGGAGTTGCTCTGATGGCGCCGTGTTGCCGAGCTGCGATTGGAGCTGGGTCCATGCCGTGGGCGAGCTGAGCCGGGTTCTTCGCTCGGGCGATGACCAACTCGGCGTGCGGCCCCTTCTTCTCTGCGCACGAGTGCTCTTGGGTCCCAGCGTCCCGGTGGGCCCCGCCACTAGCCATGGACGCCGGTGGATCCGCGTTTGCGGCCCGATTCAGCGGCTTTGTGGTCAAGCTCCAGCGCGCCAACATGGAGTCCGCGCCACCGCGACCCGCGAATCTGCCTTGCCGTGCGGTTCTGCTCCGGCCACTGCTCGCCGGAGGACCATGACCGTTGCGCCATGCCCGCCACCGCGCTCGCATCCGGGCTCTTTCGCGCCCCAGAAGCTGGTCGCCAATAGAGCGAGGTGGTGTCGAAGACGCCTACCCGGCGACGTGATTTCGGCCGACTCGCTGAGAAACAACCCGCCATGCTTTCGTCTTCCATCGGCGGACCAATCTCTATGTGGGTCAGATTGTGGAGTACGAAGGCATTCCTGCTTCAGCCTTGTAGATCTTCTCCTGACTGCGCAACCCTCCACACCCCTCGAGCCTTCAAGGCTCCGGCCAAGGGGGTGAATGAGCCGCGTGAGGAAGGCCGCCGTGCAGGTGCTTCGTAGACAATCCGATCTCAGCAAGACGGGACCTGATCCTGGCTGCAGTCGGCCAGTTGCGGCTGGAGGTGGTGCAGATACGGCTGCGAATCGGAATACGGCGTGGAAACCGGCTGTCGACCGCTGGGCTTTCTCCCTGGCTCGCGATGGGAAACCGGGTGGCTGGTAAGCCCTGCAGGTTGTCGTCGTCTGTTCACTGCAAGACGTGCGCGATTGCCTCGGGGCCGGGCCGTGTGCTGTTTCAAGAGCAGCTGGAATCTTCAACCAGCGCTCAAACGAGGGCACCACCCAGAAGCTCGGGCCTCGTAGCCTGCGGCGTGGCTCCGGTGGTCAGCGTGGTCCGAGCCGATGCACTTCTGCAAGATCGTCTGCGCTGAGTCACGCACCCCCTGGGCCTGCTAGAATCGAACAAAGTACAACCAGTTACAGACGCGTGCCTCGACCATGTCTTTTTGGTGCCAGTGTGTGCCGTCGCTTTTTGCCGCTGACGGGGTCTGTGGATTACGTGCGTTTTTACCCCGGTCAGGAAAGCCGTCTCGACGGTTGCCTTACGAGGGCAAGCCAATCTGCCGCCCCAGATTATGCCCCCTGTTACAGCTACCCCACTGGCTGGCGGCTGAAGAAGCGCAGGGCCCTCGGGCACTCCGGATCCATGCAAGCAGGAGGATGGCATCATTCAGCGAACCGCTCTTCTGAATCTCGTGCTTCGTACCTTCGCGCTGCACGTCCGCGGCGCCGCGGCCTCGATACGCTCGGGTATCACTCTGTCCGCGCATTGGACGGGCCATGAGCCAAACGTTCTCCGCCCCATTTCCCAGTGCTGCCGGTGGCGGCCAGCCCTTACGAGCGGCTCGGCATTGCCCTTATGCCAGTTTTGATTGGACGTTTCCGAGGCAGCCCCGCAAGGATGTCGCCCTCAGCGGCCGTCGCGACGGACCCCCAGGGCCGTGCTCAGGTGGAAGAAACGTCCTACGACGCCGTCTGATTGGGGATACGGGCTGCGCGAAAGCGCCAGCAAAATGGCCAAGGTCAGCTCAGTTGCGGACGGTGACGGCTTTCCAAGCGCGAGGGAAAACTCAAAGCCGGCCGTGGCGAAGGGCCGTCACGGCGCCTCTCGCCCTCGCTTGCCTTGCCATGGCCGCCCTGCCCCAGCTCAGTGGCGTTTTCAAGCTCAGTCGCCCGTCACTGGAAGCTGCGACCCCTGTTGTTGTGTTCCGGGAATTAAAATCGTTGAAGCGTTTTGTTCGGTTGATTCGCCGGCGGGGCCTTTGGTTTGAAAGATCGTCCTCTTTTTTTCCCCTTGTGTGGCGTGTGGGGGGCTGTGGGTAGGGCATCCCGGAATGCCGCTCTCACGTGCGCTTATCTGGCTGCGCAACGCGCTCTCCTCTGCCTATGCTCGTCCTCTACCTCGGCGGGCGCTTGCATTCGCCTC
>Ga0163217_1097437_pt1 | contig 10571 bp, 9 predicted proteins | sample SynspAceP_FD_185933 | JGI IMG/M metagenome (GOLD analysis project Ga0163217, IMG submission 185933) | Saline lake microbial communities from Ace Lake in Antarctica - Synechococcus sp. Ace-P (PacBio error correction) | ecosystem: Environmental > Aquatic > Non-marine Saline and Alkaline > Saline ... | reverse complement strand
TCAGCTTCTGGCAAGCAGAAGGGCGATAAGCCGGCTTCGAGGAACGTGATCCCGAGAGGCCGTGGCCAATCGCATGCCGTGCGGCATCGCCATCGCCACCGGGGTGCCCTCGGTTCTGGGCATGGCCGTGTTCGGGCCAGCTACCTGCTGCGTGAGCCGCGGCATCTTCGACATTCCGCCCGTGGCTCACCCTGGCACATCCGGCGGCTGCTTCCTGCTCGGCCTGGGTGGGGCTCAGCTACGGAGTGCTTTCGGCCAGCTGGGAGGAACAAGCCTGGCAGCACCCTGCGGCTTTGAAGCAGATCGGCGTCAACATTCCGCGGCTGCGCGCCTCGATCCGGGCATGGGCCAGGGGCAGGCGCAGCAAAACACCTCCGGCGGGCTGAAGCCGGGCCACCACTCTAGCCTCAGTTCGATCCATACAGAGGCCGTGCCCTAAACGTTCCTGCTGGTTTCTGTGGTGGGTGTGATCGCCGGCTGTGGCGGGGCTTTCTGTCGCGGCAGGTGGCTTCGGCTGATCGGTGACCTGGTGATCGGCATCATCCGGTGCCCTGATCGGTGGCCTGTTTTTCAGCGGTCTGGCGGTGCCGTCGGCGGGTGGCCTGCTGGGCACCTGGTGGTGGGCCACCCTGGCGCGGTTTGATTCTGCTGGTGATCGTGACGCGTTGCTCAGCGCGCCTGAAGGGGCGCCCGTCAAGCTTGCAGTCGCCCTTTGAGTGTAAGTGTGATAAGAGCGATAGGCGACCGTATGGTGGTGCGAACCGCACGCAATGAGTTCGTCCTTGGGCTGCTTTCCAGTAGGTGAAGGTGCTAGTCAGCCAGCTTGGTGGCCGCCGCGGTAGCTTGTTTAGCCTTGGAGGCAGGGTTCGCAGGGCCTGGCACCCGCTCACCCACCAGCGAACTGTGTCAGCCTTCTGAATCATTCATCTCGAAACGAAACCATTTGGATTCTGGACATTGGTCGAGGACGCACCGAAAGCTGACGTGGACTGGGCCATCCTCCAGTGAACACCCCAATGATCGGATTGGGCCTGGTGCCGCACATTTACGGATTGCCGGAGTGGGTCGCCACGCTCAGGGCCTGAACACCCGCGACGGAAGAAATTGAAAGCGGTGCCCGTCATCGAGCGTAGATGACATCGCATCGACATCCCCAGCACCTTTTGTGTTTGAAGACGCAGTGTCCATTGAAGGCCTCAAGGCAGCGCTCATTGAGCTTGCAGGCGGCCTGTTTGAGCCCTGACCCAGCAGCTCAGCCATGGCTGCCGGGGGCGAAAGGGGCCGAAAGCTGCGGAGTTTTTGGACGAAAACGAACAAACCATGAGGGAAAGCGGGCAATTGGGACAGAGAAGCGCCTCTTGCTCAGGCGATCCATTCCGCCATCGAATCGCAGCCAACATTGACCTGGTGGTTGAAGTCAAAGCAGATCGATTGGGTTCTCTCGATTGCTGCCTTACCAGCATGGAAATGACAGGCATAGTTTTGCCAAACAATTGGACTCCAAGCAGGGTCCAACGCTCGGTTTGATTGATGATGATTTCAAATCAGAGTGGGACCTTCGGAGAGAAAAGGGCTTCGATTCATAACTTACAATAGGCCCACTTGGCGTAGCAGACAGAATACACGACCAAAAAGCTCAGATACCGCATTCACGATACAGAGATCTTAGGATTAATACAGGTTCACATGGTGATCACTGAGAGATTTTTTGGACAAGCTGAAGAGGCACGTCTGATAATATGGACGCCACTTTTAATGTAAGCTGGTCACAAAGTTAAACCAGCGGTTCCGGATTCTTCGGGCAAGATATTGTCGAGCTACCGCCGTTGAGTTGGGAAATCAACCGATCCACCTTAGACAGGGACACCATTGAGCACACGTCTCAGCCGCCCAATCTAGCAACCAAGCTGACGGGCAAAGCCAGTGGATAGCAACTCAAGCAAGCCTCCTCGCCAAAAGCAGCACAAATTGAGGCTTTGGTCTCACCACAGATCGAGACACTCAACAAACACTGCAAAGCATCTCGTCGGAAGCCGCAACGAACCGAGAAGCGAAGTGGCGGAGCTACGAGGCCCGAGATCAAGCCCATTCGCAGGCAGAGAGCGCTGAAACAAGCTACCCAAGCAAACTGGAAGTACTGCATAATACAGACAGATTCCACCTCTTCAGACCTTAGCACACGATTTCACATTTTGCGGAAAAAGACAAAAACTAAGACACAAAAACCACTTCAGCCTGATGGCCAATCAGAAAGATACTCACAAATGCGCATCGTTTGATCACGATAATTATTGCTTGCAAGCCCTACTCCCCTTCCATCACCGCAACAACATTGATTTTCCAACCTTTTGCATGGCTCCAGCGTAATCTTTCCCGCCAAGAGTCAGCTTCCTCAATGAGCGCTACAGAATATTCCAGCAGTTGTTGAGTGCTCCCGCCGTCTTATAGCGCGGGGCCTGTTGCTTCCGCCCAAACACCTGACTGGCCTGGTGGAAGCCATGATGCCAATCTTATCAAAAAGCCTCTTGTCTGCTGATCACCAGCAATTCCCTGATTTGCGCCAACAGAGGACACCAAAACGCTGACGATGATTCTGAGCGTTCAGATTACCCGCTTGGGGTTGAACAATCGGCCCTTGACGTGGCCTGGCAACCCAGTTCCTGGGATCTGGAGCCAGGCTCGAAGCCAACGCATGAATCCTCGACGATCTCCACCACTTGGCCCAAGAAGCATACGTTGATCACAGGCACCCAGAGGAAGCGGTGAATTCTTTCATCTCAGAAATCCTTTGATTGGATTCTCGTCGCTCTCTCACCAGCCAGGAGTGGTCATCACGGGGTTCTGATGGATTCTGTTGATTTGCCTCCGGTGGAAGGACGGGGCACCATGGGGACACCACATGTCTCAGTCATCAAGACAAATTTCTTCAAAGCTCTGATTGAGTGTTTGGTTTTGACCAAACCTTGAGTTGCTGGGAATGCGGGTTACGGGTCCGCGGCACTGATTGCCTGGCCGATCCTGACGGGCTCACGGATGCGTTGCTCGGCAGCAACAAAATTAGGCAACGTCTCCTCCTGGCCCTGTTTGGTGTTTTCCCCGGAGATCGGAAGTCATGGTCTGACGTTCAATTGTTCTCAGCGGTGCCTGTTCCCCAGTTCCAGGGGCTGAAACCTGGCCTTGGAATGCATAAGCACCGCGGACTCATCAATCAATTCAGAAAACCGGAGATTTTTCCAGCTGTTGGTCCCTTTCCAAGATTCGTGCAGCAGCATTTCGTGGGCCATCGGCCAGTCTTCTGGCTACCTATGAGGTTGGCCCTTGCAAACTGGTGGATGCCATGACCAACGGACAGGACGCGTCCACTCAGACTGATTCTGTCGGGTGTCGTCTTGATCATCTCACTGGTTGTTCAAGCTCCTGCCATGGCCTTGAGCAGCCATTCCCGACCAACCTTCCCTTGCAGCACGATTCATGTACTAAAGATTTTTAATGCCCACAGCAAAGGATGCCGAAGGCCGGCTTGGAAGCAGCCACCGGTGCATCTGACCGGTGATACGGGTGAAAAGATCAAGGCAGCCAAGAGGTCCAGGCTTCCGCCATGCAGGCGGGATCCGATCTCAAGCAAGGGACTCAAGTCTGCCGTCGGCAAATCGGTGAAGCCACATCAGGGACGCTGCAGACAAGATGTGATGACCTGAGCATGAAGGCTTGACCCATCCTTTAACGGAGTGGGAACTCAGCTCAACAGAAACGACTTCGCTCCAAGAGACCTTCCAAACTTGGAGTGTCCATTAACACAAGGGGCAAACTCCTGTCTCTCCCAGTTTCTTGGGCTCTTTTGACTCAAGACTTGCTGGGACCCATCAAGATGGGATAACATACTAGCCGATCAGCCTCGGCTGGCCCATATTGGGCAAGGGCGCTTGTGACCATGGAAGGAGAAGCACCCCGCCCGTCCAAGGACCGATTGCGTTAGCCCCATTCACCTGTCGCTGCTTAATTCAAGCAGTTTGGAGCGGCAAAGAGACCTTAACCATGCGCCAAGCTATCTGGCAGGGCGAGAGGCGAATTACGCAAGTTCGGGCCTTTGATCACAAAATACCGGCTTTGGAACCCCACGTCCAGGCCTATCCAGCGACGGGGACGATCGGATCCCGCCCTCCGTTCCAGACCAGCTGCAAGCGGTCTTTGTGCGCAACCGGGCGGGAAGGCACGGCCGTGAGGGTATGGAGGGCGGCTTCCGCCATCGCGCACGCAAGAACTGGTGCCGAGGCGCACATAGCGGAGCCGTGCTCCTGGTCATTGACCAGCGCCACCACGGGGATGCGCAGGGCCGGCGTCGTTCCTGGCGAGGCGGGTGCTGCAACCAGGCACTCGCGCAGTTGGTGCTGCACGCTGAGGTCGGACGGCCTGCTACGGCTGTCGAGGTCCACCATCAGCAACTGCAGCTCGTCGATGACGCAGGCATCGTCAACGATCAGCTGCACACGGTCGTTCCGGCCGGTTCAACCAGAGGCCCAGAGCAGCAGGCGGGGCATCCACCATCAGTTTGGTCAGCCAGGCGGCATAGTTTTCGGGGAACACCACCGCTTCGGGGGACGCTCCCGCTGAGATCTTCGAGCTGGAGCACGGGATCCGAATCGCCCCTTGGCGGTGGTTCAGGGGCCGCAGTTTCAGCCACCATCGCCACCACACTCCACGCGGGCCTTGTTCGGCCTGCTCCCCAGGTGGCCAGGCCGATCGGGGTGAGCAGCCGCATCGGCCCGAGAAGCTGCTTGAGCGTATGGTTCGGAGAGGTAGAAGAGCCCACCAGCTCCTTCTCAGTTTCAGGCTTCTCGTTGGGGGGGTAATCGGCCCAGGAGCGGCCTTCGGGCGCCGTGGCCAGAATCGCACCCAGCGGAGATGACGTTGCTGAAAGGAGTTTCCTGAATCCGGGGCAGGGATCCGCAGCCGCACCGGCGAGCAGATCGAAGAGGTTGCCCTGGCGCTTGGCCGGTCTTTCGCGGCGGGAGTGGCCTAATCGAGCACCAGATCCAGATCCGCCATTCAACTGGCGCAGGTTGCCACCAGCCTCAAGGGATTCGAGCGCCCCCGCAGTGGATCAGCGATTCCGCGCCCGGCGGTGTGAGCAGCTGGCGGGGATGCGGTCGCAGAGGTCGGCCAGGCTCACGAACGGGTCCGCCGCTGATTGCGGGGCTCCAGCAGCTGGCGGATCGCACCATTCGCCGAGGTTGCGCACCGCCGAGAGGGGCCAAACAGGATTGCGCTCACCGGTTGGGGTGAAGTCGATGGCCGGAGGCATTTGAGGTCGGGCGCTCACCTCGATGCCCATCGCCTGACAGTTGCCGATTATAAAACGCTGCACCTTGTCGTGCTGACCGGCATTGACCGTGAGCAGGCGTCCGCATGTAGGCGACCGGGAAGTGCGCCTTGAGGTAAGGCCGTTTTGGTACGTAACCGCGCCGTAGGCGTGGAATGCTCTTGGTTGAAGCAGTATTCAGCGAACACCACCATCGCTCAAACAAGGCTTCAGCCACCGTGCCCATCACACCTCGGGAGGATGGCACCCTCCACGAACTGTGGCCAGGTGTTTCTGCATCTCGGGCCACTTTCTTTGCCCACTCGCCCGGCGCAGCAGGTCTGGCTTCACCGATGAATACCAGGCCAGATCCTGGGAACGATCCGCATGAATCTGCTCCTTGATACACATGAGATCCCCGTAGGGTTTCCTTCCAGGATTCGGCTCCAGCGCCGGACAGGCGAACTCAATCGCTTTTCAACGGCCGCGCTTGCGGTTGATGAACATTGGGTATCAGGCCGGCATCGAGCGGGCCCGGACCGATACAACGCCAGGATCGAGAATGTCCTTCGAGGGAGGAGGGCTTGAGATCGCGCACGATCGGCGCATGCCGCTCGATTCGAGCGGAAAGATACCTTCGAGATCGCCGCGGCGCGAGCAAGGCGAAGTGCGTCGTCAAAGGCCGAAGGGCATCAGGATCGATCCTTTCGCCAAGTGTTCTGCTCAACGAGATCAATTGGTTTTCTCGATCATGGTTGGGGGTTGCGCCAGACCGAGGAAAGTCCATCTTCAGCAGCCCCATCGCCTCCACGTCTTCCAGGAAGTATTGGGTTGATTTTACCTGGGCGTCGTTAGTTGCGCTTGCGCGCACCAGTTCATTGAAGCGCGTTTCCGCGGCAATCCCACCCCGGCTGGGCAGATGAAACACAAAGTTTTGTTGGTGCCCTCGATCCGGCGGGCCATATCCACCCAGCGCTGCACCACCGGTCTTTCTCATAACTTCTCCTGAATTTCCGGCGCCCGGTGAATCGGGGCCGATCATCTCGGCGAGGCTTGGCGGGCTTGGCGCGCACCACAGGAACAACTTGGCGAGGCGGTCGCATCGCCATAGGGGAATGTCGAGCACCCGGGGCCACATTCATTGAGGCACCGCCTCGAGGTCATGCGGTTGAAAGTTGATGTGATCTGGGCACCTTGTCGGCGCCATAGCGCGCTTCCGTCACATACTCGATCACCTCGCTGCGGCGCTCGAGCAGAAGATCGAGTGTACGATGTCAGGCATCGGGACTGGCGCTCCGGGTTGAGGAAAGCGTTCGAAAGCAGGCGTGCATCCACCGGATCCCAGCGCCAGTGATCCCCAGGGCTAAGCCACCGGGAGCCGGCCGCCGAGCCACGCCCGGGCCCCACCGGGATGGCCTGCTCGCGGGGCATAGGGATGTAATCCCAGAACACCAGGGAAGTAGTGGGGAGCCCATCTGCTCATCACCTGCAGCTCAAAGGCAGGCCGCTCGCCATACAGAGGCTCGAACGGGTCTGAATTTCCTTGCAAGCCCTGACGCGGCCGCAGGCCCTGCTCGCTCACCTCGCGCAGATTTAGGCTCACCGCCCCGCTATGCCCAAGGCCGGATCGGGAAGCGGGGCATCTTGCTGAACGCACGGAGGAATGTCGTAGGCCTCCAACTTTGTCTGCACCAACAACGGTGTCTGGCGATCGCCCGGGCCACCACCGCAGGCCGAGATGGGTCGGCGAAACCAGCCGCCCCATCTCCCCTCACTCTTGTGTATTTCGGTGCCCGTATACGCAGGCGTTTGACGTCGCTCACCAATTGCCGTAGCACGCAGAGGAGGGCGTCGTGGGCCTCCACGTTCGTGGCGGGTGAGGGTAGTGGGCGTTCATTGGTGAGCGATCAGCTCGATGCCCAGGTCGCAGCGCATGCGCACGATCTCGCCGTTGACGATCCGGTCTTCCGGGGAGCCATGGTTCCTGGATCTCCAGGTTAGAAGTCGGTCGCCGGAAGAGCTCCTGATAGAAGCGGGCCACATCGCGGGGGCCACATCCCGGGCGACCCTTGAGAATCGCCTGGGTGAATCTCAACGCCCAGGAGGCGGTGGCCACGATCAGTCCCTCGCTGTCTGTCGCAGCAACTGCTTGTCGGATTGCAGGCGCGCGAAAAGATGCCCGGCCGCGCATGCCGCGCAGGTGGCTTGAGGCTGGTTGAGGCTTGGACAAGATTGCGATAGCCTTGTGGGGCGTGTTCTTGGCCAGCCCACAGGTGGTTAACGGCGTTCCTTCTTCGGCTGCGGATCATCGATCGATCGTTTGATCACAATACATCTCGTTTGGCCTATGATCAGGCTTGATGCCCGCTTTGGTGCAGAGCTTCAGCAGCTCGATCGCCCCCCATACATCACACCGTGATCGGTGAGCGCCAGCGCCGGGCATTTAACCCCAGCTCCAAAGCCGCTTCGGACCATCTTGCGGCAAACTGGCTGGGCCCCGTCAGCAGGCTTGTAGTCGCTGTGGTTATGGAGGGGACGAAGGGGCCAAGGGCTGTTGGGGGCGACGAAGCGGTTTGACCAGCTGGACAAAAACCTCTGAACTTTAAGGGAAACCACAAGATTCAGAGCTTTTCTCAGCCAAACCCCATAGAGAGACACTCACAATAGCGTGGCCACGACAGCTCGCAATCCCTGCTTGTCGGGCCGGGATTTTCAGGCCATTGCTTGGCTGAAACCTGTCATTCCAACCAGATTGGAATTCTGAAAGCCATATGCCTTAGATCGGTAAGGTTTTTCGCAGGGTAGTCCATCTATCAACCATTGGTCAGATCGCGTGGAGGGCAGGTTCAGGGCAGCAGGGATTTTCTAGCAAACCAAAGTCATCCAACCAGCAGCAAAGAAACTGATATCACTGGACATCCAAGAACGGCTTCCTGCAATCTGATTACAAGGCAAGAAGCATTTCTAATACAGCAGGCCTTTCAACTTCATCAGGCCGGAAAGCTTCAAGAGGCGGAAGAATAAATATCTATCTTTATTCAATTCACAAACCAAGAACATCCTTGTGTAATGTCAACCTGTCTTCATCTTATGGAAGGGGACCAAGCGGCACGATGAAGCCATTAAATAGCTAATTAAGCAAATCACTCTCAATCCATCCGACACGAATGGCGCTCAGCAATCTAGGGCAGGGCCTTGGGCCAGCACTGGGAATCTGAAGACCGCCATCCTTGTCTACAGGAAAAGGCACTGGCGATCGACATGAATTACCGATGGTTGCATTGCAATCTTGGCAATGCCCTCACTCAGATCGGCGATTACGAAATGGGAATCCTTGCCTTCAACGAAGCGCTCTCCCCATTCAGCCAATTATCCCGACCGCCTCATACAATTTAGGCGTTGCCCTCAAGGATTTGGGCGAGCTTCGATGCAGCCATTCGTGGAAAACCTGAATCGTCTGCAACTTTGAAAGATTCAGGACAGGTCGGAAAGCACCTACTGCCGGCTGTTTGATCATGCTGTTCTGCAAGCAGAATTTTTTCAGAAGAATGGAGCCATTCGAGTACAGATGGGAAAATCAGAAACGGTTAAGCAACTCCACCTCCATCACCCTCATGACGCACCCAAGAGATAAGGAAAAAAAGGGTCATCGTAATTAGCAGAACTAGGAGTTGGCGACCAAATCAATTTTGGCACCATGATTACCGCGACTGGAAAAGAGTTCACGTAGACCATCATTGTCCTAGTTGACCCAAGGCTTTTGCCACTGATGCAAGCGCTCCTTAACCGCAGGTCAAATTTCAACAATTCCATCTCAAGTACCAACAGCACAAAGAATGATGCCTTCATCGCCATGGGCAGCCTACGGCAGACCATTTTCGTTTCAGATCGCTCAGTGAATTTCCAGCCTCGCCAGCAGGTTATCTTGTGGCAGATTCAAGCCTTGAAGATGCAGGTATCCAAAAAATTCGCAATGGAGGGCCCAAACTGGTCTGTGGGATTTCCTGGCGCAGTACACACCCAATGCTTGGGGGCTTCTAAGTCATGTCCCTCATGGGATTGGCTGGGCGCCTTAAGGGCTAGGGTTCTAACCGTCAGTTGATTTCGCTTCAATACGGAGGATACCCAAAGCGAAAAAATTTCCCAGTTACAACACACCAAACAGGCATCGAGGTCAAAATGCCTCAGAAATTGACAACTTCAAAATCTTGATGGACATTTAGGCCGCACTAATTCGATTGGCTTGTGACATCGTGATTTCGGGAGCAAATACCACAGTTGCATTCTGGCCTGCGGCCTTTGGAAAAGCCCACGTGCGTCCTACTCCAAACATTGTCCCCTTGCCACGTTGGGGCATCAAAGGGAAGCCAGTCACCTGGTATCCATCAAGCCCGTTCTCTTTTCGTCAGGCCGGATGTCGTGGCAAAACTGGCAGTCTTGTGCTCGATCAAAGTGAGCGGACGCGTCTGGATTCCGTAAATCAGTGGTTTTAGCAATCAGCGATGGCAGCCAAATCCATTCTGATTATCCTCAGGCCACCCAGTGCCGCCTCGGGCCGGCTGTCCATCACCCCGCGCGGGCCTGCTCGTTAGTGGTGGGCCACCTGCAGCGGCGCGGTTCTTCGAGCCACGCCAGTGAATCAGTTGCAGGCCGATCGGCAGGGCAGCGGAATCAAAACCGAGGGCAGGCTGATCGCCGGTAGGGGCCGGCCATGTTCGCGGAATTCGTCAGCAGGTCGGCGAGGATACATGGCCAAGGGTCATCGGACGTGGCGGGCCGGAAGCTGTAAGGGCCGTGGTGGGGCGCCGTCGGGGCTGAGCAGCACATCAACACCCTCAAAAGGTCCCGGTCGAAATTCCCGCGGCGGGAATCAAGGGTTTCTGCGCCACTGCTGCGCTTTACTTGTAGGTAGGCAATCCATGTAAGGCGGCCGACAGGGCATCATGGTGCCGATCAAGATTGCGACGTGTTGCAACCTCCTTCGGGCCCAAACCCTTCGGTTTGCGGCTTATGCGGGCCGTTCAGTCTCAGCCAGGGCTGCCGGCCTTGCTTCGGGGAGGCAGGTTAAAGGGCCGTATTGACCCGGGGCCGTTCGTAGGCGGGGGCCAGGTTTTGGCGGAAAGCCTTTCCGGACGGGGGCGATCCACGTAGTAGGTTAAGCCGATTTTGCCGTCGTTTGAAAAGGCCGGGGCGGGCAAGGCTACAAATTTCCAACCCCCAAGCTTTCCGCCAAGGGGGAAAAAAAGGGGGGCCTGATCCCTTTCTTCTCTTG
>Ga0163217_1080412_pt1 | contig 10571 bp, 11 predicted proteins | sample SynspAceP_FD_185933 | JGI IMG/M metagenome (GOLD analysis project Ga0163217, IMG submission 185933) | Saline lake microbial communities from Ace Lake in Antarctica - Synechococcus sp. Ace-P (PacBio error correction) | ecosystem: Environmental > Aquatic > Non-marine Saline and Alkaline > Saline ... | reverse complement strand
CGTTGTCTATCAGGACTTTACCCGGGTGACCAAGCCATTTAGTGATGAGCGATTTTTTTCACTTAACCGAATATTCTGCCAGGCGGTCGACAAGGCGTTGCGGCGGGGCCGCGCCGTTGCACGTCATGGGGGCTGCTATCTCCCGGGTGGCGGTCACAGCATGAAGAACATTGGTGGCCATGGTTGATCTGGCGTGCGCCGCGGTGGCGAAGAGTGTGTTGGTGCATGCGTTTTCTTCGACGCCGCGACCGCCACCAAAGAGTGCGCAGGCCTTCATTGCAATGCTTGGATGCCTTATCAGCGCCTGGGTGCGGGCGCACGGCGGGGGCCTGATTGGCCGTTATTTTTGCGATGGACCCGCGATAATCCGTGGAACCGGGTCGAGCAGGCTTTCGTCTTATTGTGAAAGCCAGGCCTAAGTTACTGCGAGCGGGCTGAGATGGCCTTGTGGCTGCTTACGAGCGGGCGAAGCGGACGAGTTGTCAAGGGAGCGGGTCGGCGCTGCTGAAGCCCCGTGCAGGATGGCGATGCGGTCATTTTTTCTTGAATTTCCGGCCGATCGCCTGCGAGCTGACGCGCCTTTGTCGAGCCCGTTTCAGCGGTTTTGCCCGTGCGCGCAAGGTGAGCTCGTGGCTTCGTGGATGCGACCCAGTATGCAGCAGATATTACGGACCCTGCGCTATCGCCGGCCATCGCTGGGATATGTGTTGGCGAGTACGGCAGCGAGCAAAGACTCAGCTGCGGATTGCCGAGACCGAAAAGTATGCCACGTGCCTTCTTTTCTTGGCGGCCGGGAACAGCTTTGCCGGTGAGGAGCGCATTTATTCCTTCGCGCAAGTCGCTACTATGACTGCAGGCGAGATGAGCGGCGCCTGAAGTTGTTGCCGATGGTCGATGGCATCGTCAACAAACGCTATGACGTGTCATCGTCAACTATGCCACGGGGACATTGTGGGCCATACCCCGGTTGGGACTTTGAGCAGCGGTCAGGCTGTCGAGTGCCTGGATGGAGTGCAACGCCGGGTGACCGAGGGGCGGCGGCGCGGAGTGGGTTGGTGAAAGTCCTGATTACGCAGATCACGGCAACGTCGAGCAAATGCCGGACGACCTGACCGGTTCAGGCACATACTGCCCTACTGCGGAGCGGTGCCTTCTGTTACTCGGGGCCCGGTATCAGCATGCTGGAAGGGCGGTATTCTGTCTGATGTGCGCCGACCATGTTGACGTTGCTGGGATGGAACAGCCGGTGGATGATTGGCGATCCTTGTTACTGTTACATCCTGAGCCCTACCCTCCATTCGGATTACCGCGCATGCAGGAAGGCTGTACAAGGGTTTTTCCACCAGCCAGCGCTGGCGTTACGCTGATTTCTCGTTGGAGCATTGATGTTTTTACGCCGCTGGCCGGCCGCAGGAAATTGTTCGCGCGAAGCGCGGCCAATAAGCAGACCGAAAGGGGAATGCGCAGCTCAAGGCAGCTTGCTGGAATAACTTCATAGCAGGAAATGTCGGGTTGGGTCGGCTGGAAGAAGAGTGAAAGGAGATTGGTCGGTCTGCGCCGCGAAGCAGGGAAATCGAAAAACAGATAAAGGAGGGAACCGCCTGCTTGGATCCTGCGCTTCGAGGCGCCGATCTTGCAGGGAGCTTGACTGAGCAGGGAGCAGGCAGATAGGCCGGCAGATCAAAGCCCTACATGACGGGCGACCAGGACTCCTGAAGTTGTGTTGCTCATCAGGATGACCCTGCGCGAGGTTAGCGCGCAATGATGCGCTATTTACGAGTATGTCAGCCGCGCCGCGCAGTGACCGAGATAGCCGCTACACGGGACCACCATGGAGCAGGTCGATTGCCAGCGCCAGCATGGCAGAACAGCAGGCAGCTTGGCTTTGTGATCGCAGAGCGTTGGCCGCCAACCAGCGGTTTGGCAGGCCGAGCAGGCCTTCAGAACCCAAAGCTGTTGGCTGGGCTGGCAAAGCGCAGCCGCAGTAGAGGAGAAGTCAAGACGGCTGAGGCCGAGCGTGGGGCTGAGGAAGGCTGAATCATTGACGAGGCCATAGTCGATTCCAGCCGGCGGCGCTGCGTTCGCAGGCAGGGTAGCTGCTTCGGCCGGTAAAGGGCCGTGGTGCAGGCGCGCTTCGGTAGCCAGCGTGGCGACGATGCCGGGCTGGAAGTGGGCGGGCGTGTTTTGACGGCTTCCGAGCAGGGCAGCATGTTCATTGCAGTGACGGGCGGCCGGCGTGGTCTTTCGCGTTGGCTGCGCGGTCAGGCTTGCTGTGATTTCTGGTTCATGGTGCGGGTTATCTCAGTTATGGGTATGGGCAAACCGAATCTGTCAAGGATGTGGCAGTTGGTGCAAGCCGGCAGGTGATTTCCACCGTCGGTAGCAGTGGCGGGTTGAGTGCTTCGTCGCTGTTATTTTTCCATGCATCAGAGGCCGCGCCTTGATCGGGGCGCCTTGGTGTATTGCTTTCGGGTGAACCGCCGGTTATCAGAGGGCTAATGCGCTTGCCCTCTTTTTTTAAGCCTTTTGGGAGAGTTCGATGACTTTGCTGTGCGTTCTTTTTGCGCTGTCTGTGTTGCTTGATTGGTATGGGCCCGGAAACGCGAGGAGATTAACGAGGCTCTTGCTTCCACTGCCCTGGACGAAGCTGCGCACCTTGCCGAGTTATAGAGGGGGTTTTTTTGGGCTTTTTCGGGGCCGGGTATCCCCGTATTGTCGTAATGTTGAACGGTGGATGATTTGCCCACCCTGCTTGGTGAATTTGCGTTGGCGGATTGCTGAAGGTCGACCCGACTCTGCCTATTGGGCCTGAGCTTTTCGGGCTTGCAGGGGCACCAGCGGCCAGTATTGGTGTGGGATTGAAGTCGGGCAGGAAGATGGTTTTCCAAGGTTTATCTCGCCCATCCGACCCCCGATACCCCCCGCCGCCCCGGCGCGTTCGGGTGAGATCTGATCGTCAAGATTGTTGGAGTTAACCCCGGTCAAAGGCATTCTTGGGGATTTCATGGATGCGGTGGAAAGATGCGCGGCGAAGTCGGTACCGCGTGAGCTGACCCTTGGTGCGCCCGGGCATGGCCGCCCCTTTGAGTAGAGTGCAAGGCGGTGATCAAAGGTGGTAGTGTGCCCGTCCGGAGCTTGGGAGGCCGGTACCCGGTTATATCGCGTGAGCCAGTTCCTAACAAGCGGCCGAGAAGATAGCGGGCGCTGAGCACTTTGGCTCGGGCAGGAGTTGAAGGTCTGGTGCTGATCTGCCGCCCCAATAACGGGCCGGCGTGTTTGCAGTCGGTTCCGAGGTTGCGATGCGTTTTTTCAGGGTTTGACTGTCTATACCAAAGGCGGGTCTGCCAATCCCGGAATGGCTTTAGTGCTACGACCAACAATCCGGCGGCATATTCGCTGGTAGGTTACTGGGTCACCCGGTGGCTCCCCGGCTCTGCATCGGAATCGTTGCCCCCCGGTGCTTTCAGGAATCAGGAGCGCGGGTGATCATGGGGGGTACGGGACGCTTCCCCGGCAAGGTCGGTGCAGGACCGTATGCCGTGACCACGACGGGCGCTTGAGTGGAACACGCTTTTGTATTCACGCCCCAATGGCCGCTCTTTCAGGCTCAGGGCATGTCCCCTGATATTCGGTTGAGCGTGCGGCCTGACCAGGGTGTGAAGAGCGCGGTTGGTGAGGCTGATTCTGGCCGGGGCATTGGGACAACGCCCCCCAGTGAGCCGGGCCCCGGTTTGGTCCGGCGAGGCTGCCAGGCGCCCAAGGGATTCGATTACCAGCTTAATCCAGGCATTTGTCTGTCAAGGGTCGAATATTACCCGCGCGAAAAAAATGAGATTTGCTGTGTCTGGTGCTGGCGCTCCTGTGGCGCTGCCCCCAGGTGACATGATTCCTTCCCGATTCGCCAGCGAGCGGAGATAGCTCGTGGCTTTGCCCCGCGTTTCAGGTAAAACCGAACCAGTGCCGGGACCCTTTGCACTAGTTGAGTGGATGAGATCGAGCATGCGGCTGGGCTGTGAAGTGCGATGGGTTCCTTGCGGTTGAGCCAGCCGCCGGTGGATGATCGCCCAAACTGGCGAATCGTGATTTGAGAGTGGGTCACGCTATGCCCTTGGGTCGGGGAATCATTGATCTGCCGGTGCTGTGGGCGCTGGCGATGTTCTAGCCCCAGCGCTTGAGCCGCGAGGCTTGGCTACTGAGGCGCATGGCAGGGCAGGCGTGTGTTGCATCTGCGATGGAAAAAAACGGCCGGGGTGTTCATCGGGCCGGGGGGCTGTATTCGGCTATGCGCCGCGAAAGAGCTGCTGGCAGTGTGGACGACAGGCCTGGTCGCCTTTTGACGCGATTGACGGGGTAATATATATGGGCCGCCCGGCATGACGCAGAGCGGGCGCAATGGATTGGGTAATGGGCCGGTGCAGCAGCGCGGTTGTTTGTTGATGCCCCCCGCACCACGGCGGGCCAGGCAGGCCTGTTTGCGCTGAGGTGCAGGGGTGCGCAATCTTGTCGGGGATGTGTTTTGGATAATCAGCGTGATCCGGAGGGCGATTCACGGGCTTTCAGCGTGGCCCTGGCACTGGCGCGCCCCAAGAAGGCAGCGTCTGTTGATCGGCACCACTATCCCCTGAAGCTGGATTATCTGGAGCTTTGGTTTGCAGGGCTGGCTGTCGGGGAGGGTGGTGGTTGGTGGTCAGATGTGCAAAAGCATGGCGCTAATACGCGCCCGCGTCTGCGGACCAATGAACGCAAGAAGCGATGAATAAAGGCGCATCTCGATTTACCCCCGGGGGGGGGGGGGGGCCGGGGGGCCATTTTTTATTAGGCTTTGGCTTTCGCCGACGCATGTTCGCCAGTGGAAAATGCTCGTGCCAGTACCCGGTCTGCGCCACCAGGAGACCACCGTCGGCTAGGTGTGCAGATTGCCAACGCGCTGACGCGGATACGGGAATGTGCCCAAGTGTTGTCGCTGATGGCGCGGGTGGCGCCATTGTATAACCGTTTTAACGCCCCCATCCTGATCATGTGGTCAGCAGTATTGCCCGGGCCAGGTCTTCCATTTTCTTTGGCCCAGGCCAGGTCCGCCGGTGGGTTTTACGCCGCAGTGGGTGAAGATTTTCCGCGCCCCGGCTCGCCGGGCCGAACCGCTTGGCAATCGTCGGCACGGACTTTACATGGGAGCAAGCGGTCGCTGCCTCAACGACAAATTTCCGGATTGAACACCGCCGCCCCCCCGGTATTGATCGAGCTTGTTCCGTCGCATTCAAAAGTTGCGGATGTCCTGGATGGTGCGCACACCACCGCCACGGTCGGCCGGATAAATAAATGCTGGGCATGCGCTCCACCGTATGCAGGTAGTGTGCGTTCCGGTGGGGCCAAGGGTATTTGTAGGAGAAAGTGATTCGTCCGCGCTTGTCGTTGTAGGCCTGGCTATTCCGAGGGGTGCCGCGTACGGAATGTTCTCGACTGGCACGCTTGGGACCCGCGGCCATTGTCCGTGAGCAGAGGGATGATTTGCTTGGCAAAACCATGGGCTTCTCCGAAGCAGCTTCAAGCGGCAAGCTTCAAGATGCAAATTTAAATGATTGTGGCTTATGGACTTTGCCGCTTGCCTCTGCGCGATCACCAAGCGCCTTGCCGCTTCGCAACTCCAAGGTGCTTATAGATGGCGCGGCCGGTGATGCGCCGGATAATACGGGCGCCCGCGCGTTCAGCAGGGGATGAATTATGCCCAGGTTGGTTGGAATGCGCCGGAGGCCAATCACACGGGATGCGGTGGCGTGGCCAGGGCTGCAGGGCTTCACGTTGAAAACTGATCATTGCCGTCCTGGGGCAATTCGGTGTAGACATCGCCCGGGCGACGCATCGGGCTTCAAAGTTTTGGCCAGATCGATGCCTTGCACGTGTGACTTCAGCCCCAGCCGTAAGTGGCCACCGAAGCATTTTGGGTCAGGGCCGACGTGACCGGGGGTGCCGGGGAAATGCGCGGCAGGCTTCAGCGGACGAACTCGGCTCTTTCATGCTTGGTGACCCAGGATAGTAAATCACCAGGCGCGCAATTAGTGCTCGATTTGGTATCCAGCGGCGGATGCGCCACCGATCTGAATGGGCAAGTCGAGGATAGCGCTGGGGCGATGCCGTAACAATCACCATTGACCGGCTTTGCCCTCAAAAGGCGCCGTTCAGGTCAACCGATGTAGGCGCGGCAGCCGCCGTTCCACCACTGGCGGCCCATGGCACAGGATCATCCCCGGAATACCGTGGATCGTATCGCCTGGCGCAGCGCACGCAGGCGCCGTCTTTGGAGGGTTCCCCCCCGAAGCGGGGATTAATCAGGAATGTCTTGTTCTTTGGAAAAGGCTTAAGTCTTTCAGCTCAAGTCTCAAGGGGGGTGGCTTCAGCTTGCAGCTCTGGATTCTTACCCCGCCCGTCCAGGCCAGGAAATTTTGCATCAGCTGCAGGCCATTGGTTGGCTTTTTTCCCGGGTGAAACTGGGTGGCGATATATTGCTTGAATCACCGCCGGGCAGCGAGTCGACCCGTAATGGCAGCGACCGGCAGTGAGTGTGCTTGCCAGGCTGGGCATTGATAGCTGTGACGAAGTAGAAGGCGGTCCTGGTCTATCCGATTGCCAATGGGATGGTCGATTGTGTGGTTTACTGTTCCAGCCATATGCGGACTTTCAGCCGACTTCACGTCTCGTACAGTTCATTGCCGAAAAGTTTGCCTTTGCAGGGAAAGCCGAGTGCATCGACGCCGCGTTATCTTTCGTGCTCTCGAACGCATTGATGCGAGCAAATTCAGCAGGGGGCTTTTTCATGGACACGTCGCGGACGCTGGTCCAGACCGAGTTGGCGCAGCTCGCTTGACACAGTCCGAATCGCGCCACCCCCGGCCAGTACACCGGTCGCTGCGAGGATAAACGCTGGATCGTAGGTGACACTTCAACGCGCATTCGCGCGCTGCGTGTTTCCAGAGCTTGGCAACCGATATGCAGGCTTGCCCTGCCATAGTCCGATAACCGCTACTCGGTGGCGTCATCGGTTAAGGCAGCTTTTTGTAGAGGATATTGGCTCATTACGGGCATTTCTTCCACGCCATGGCAGTGCGCGAGGCGGCGAAGGCCTTGAACGGTTCGATTGATGGTGAGGTATGACCCCTTAGGTTGTCGATGTGCAGAGTGTCTGTGGATTTGGTTGACGAAGCCCTGGGATAATTTCACAAAAACAGGTCCAATCAAAGCTGCCGACGTGGCGCGGGTTATTTTCAAATTCATGTGCGGCGGGCCGACGGAAAGTCGATCACCCAGCGAAGAAAGCGGCATCTCCGCGGAGTAGGCATGTCCGTAACGGCGGATGCCTTTCTTGTCCGCCGATGGCCCTTGGCAAACGCCATACCAAGGGTGTGCAACGTCCCTCACGGGTGGGGGTCTCAATGTGTAGGTCGCACGCGATTTTTGATCTGATTGTGATCAGCCGTGTCGGGCGATTCTGGTCGAGCATGTCTCTAGGAGGGTACACCAATGTCAAGTCGATGGCCGGTACGTCCAGGTTGATGTCGACTTTAACCTTGGGTTTCCAGAGTGTTTGCGCTCGACGCTTGCCTTGCCCCGCCCTCCGCCATTGGGTTTCCCGACTTGAATAACAATCAAGGCGTGCATTATACTTGGTTAGAAGGTGTGGGGACAGCGGCCTGATCGCTTGTGCATAATCACGCCCATAGCACTAGCCTGCGTGCCTTTTCTCCTCAGGGCCGGCAAATGCGGTGGACGGTGTGGAAATTTCATTATCCAAACTGTTTGAAACTGAGGGGGGCTGTATTTGCAGCGCCGATGAAGAGGGTAGCTATGTTGTTTGAAGGCTTACCCTGTGGACTTATCCTCAGAGTTATTGGACCTTGCGAGCGCATAAAATGCGCGGTTATCAACGTACTCGGTAAATGTTACTTAAAATAGGAAAGCATCCATGAAATTCCTTTGCCAAGTGTCGGTTGGTGATCTTTGGTGTGGTGTGCTGGCAGGCGGGGGGCTGTTGTTTTTCCTGACCGCATGTTAGATTCCGATGATTACAGGGATATCAGCAGGCTGCGCGCGAAAAAAGCATATCGGAAGAGCTGGCGGTTGATATCAGGTGGTCATGTTCCGTTGGATGCGGTATACGGCTCATGACGTCGGCATTGCGCCAGTGAGGTTTGCGCCTTGACCAATCGCTTGCCCAGGTGTCGGGGAACATGGGGTCTGGGCGTTGAGGTTATTACGTTGTGCGGCCGCCAGTTGCGGATGAGTGATGTAATTCTCGACAGGCGTCAGCCTGAATTGATCAGGATGAGAGGGTGTGGGCAATGGAAAGCTTGGGGCCTGAGCGCGAGGACTGGACCCGGCAGAGCCCGAAGGTGTTGATGTGGCTGCGGATTGAGCCGAGGAGGCCGGGGAGGGATTTGACGTGGCATCGAGAGGTACGCATCACCAACGCCGAGTGCGTTATGAAGACGAGTTTTTCCGGGGCAGTTCTGAGCTGTGGAGGATGTGATCTGATACCCCCGGAGCGCTGATCGAGGTCACCTCGATGTGCTTTCTGGCTGATGATTACGAGCAACGGCGAATTGCGGTGCGGATAGATTGAACCCCCCGGTCGCCAGTTTGATTTTGCTTGATCTATCAGTTAGGCGGTCGATCTTGAAAGTCGACGCAGCGGGCCCGAGCCTTTTACGGACGCGCATTGTCGATTGACAGTGCAGGCGATGGCTTGCTGGTTGGTGCAAATCGCGGAGTTTAATCAGTTGCGACTGTGATTCGCGGAACTTGCGTGCACAGACAGTACGCGGCCGCAGTGGTTACCGAGATGGCGGCTGGATTGGCCTGCCCTTGACGTTTGGTTGACTTGATCCGCGCGTTGTCGCAGGCTTGGTCAGGATGTGCCTGAAACGACCAGATTTCCGGCGCGCTGGAGTCGGTTTCCCTCGGCGCCGTTATAGTGGCTCTCGACCAGCTGATGCTTAACGAGTTGAAGTGCTGTGTCGATGGCACTCTGGCTGGTAGCTGGGGATCCCGTGATTTCGAAGTCAGGCGCTGCGTTTTGATCTGTTCGGCGGCAGCTGAATTGGAATGACTTACTGCCGCCTGCCGAGAGCCGCCACCGACACCGCGCAGGCGCCCGTGGCGGCAGCCGTTCGATGCGGCGCCGAGGCTGGAGTGATGATTTGAAGTGCCTCCCGCTGCAGCGGTCGCCAGCCTGGCATTTGACGCAGTTGCGTGGAGGAGCTGCGTTTGGACGCAAGACCTCAAGCCCTTCCGCTTGCGGCGATAGGGGACGCCCCCGATGGCGGTCCCAGGTTCGACCGCTTGATGTGGTGTATTTGGCGGCGGTTTTCCAGCGTGACCGCAGAGATCGCACCAACGACGGCGGTCGCTCAAATGGACCAACATTGCCGGATGGATTCGGCTGGCGGTGAGCAGGCCTTACGACATGGGCCCGAGCAGTATGCGCGGGGACTGGACTAAATCTTAACGTTACCAGGCAGGGCTAACAGTTGTTAAGGTGGATGGTACGCTAACCCGCAGCGCGCGCCTTCAATGTGTTTGAGGGCCCGTGTCGGGTTCACTTGAACAGCAGATGTTGCCGGGCCATTGCATGGTTACCGCAAAAACCCGGCTGGCCGGCGGCCGCGAAGACAGCCTTTCGTTGGTGGCGGCAGTCAGTTCGCAACGGTACTGTCCCGCCGCGATTGGTGGCGCCGGTGCTGGGATTGGGGGTGAAGGTCGTGGTGAAATTAGTGCTGCCGGAGCAAGCATGGGGATAGCTGGGCTGCTTGTTCGAGGGTGGACCCAATCGCTATGCGCCCGGCCTGCGCGGTCCTATGAACGCTATGTGGGCGTTGGTGGCCGATTCCCCCGTTGCAGGGCTTCCTGGCACATGCCGGCCAGCGCGTTGGTGTGGGATACCGACGGCGTCAAGGTATGCCCCGGCAGTTGCTGGGAATGAGCCAGCGCAAGGTGAAGAAAACTGGAAGTAGAAGCTGGGCGATCAGGTCGGCGCCGTGGGATTGTCAGAGGGTTGTTTAACCGGTTGAGTTCTTTCCCGAGTTGATGAGTTGGATACCGGCCACCGGACTTGCCAGGCCACTGGGGATCGCCAGACCACTGGATTCGCCGGACGTCCTCTTTTCCGAGGCGGTGATGGATTGGTAGACCGGCCACGGCGAAGGAATCTGGCATGGCAACCCCCATGCATGAATCCTTTTACCGTGTTTGTGGGTGTCGGAGATCATGCTTGCCAAGAGGACAGGGGTCGATACGGTTGATCCCCTATTTCGAGCGTTTCATTGCAGGTGCTGGCCCGATGTTGGAGGGGTTGGCCGCCGGCCCAGGAAACCCCCAGGATGAAGGGTTGCAACCTTATGGACCGGGGCTGGGTATTTACAGGTCGGCGGCGTTTAATCTGCCACAAAAAAGATTTTTGCGAGCCGGAGTGGTAAAAACGGGAGTTCGCCGGCGGGAGTTTTCCCGGGGAATTGAAACCCAACTTGATCAGGCCTGGCCGGGTATTGCGTTCAAACACCTTCCCTTCTTTCTTTGTCTGG
>Ga0163217_1078176_pt1 | contig 10571 bp, 8 predicted proteins | sample SynspAceP_FD_185933 | JGI IMG/M metagenome (GOLD analysis project Ga0163217, IMG submission 185933) | Saline lake microbial communities from Ace Lake in Antarctica - Synechococcus sp. Ace-P (PacBio error correction) | ecosystem: Environmental > Aquatic > Non-marine Saline and Alkaline > Saline ... | reverse complement strand
CCGTCTCACCCTGATCAGCTTCCGCCATAGCTTCAACTGAGTCTGTATCCGCACAGCAGAAGGCGATTCAGCCAGGGGCCACCTCAGCTGTGCGAAGGTGCAGGGGGGGCGTATCCGGGGGTTACCTGGATTGGCATTTGAATTGTCGCAGGCTGCCAACAGGCCCGAGGGTGGCTGAGAAAAAATCAGGGGAATGTTTGAAAAGGGGACCATAAGCGCTCCTGAAGTTGCGAAGATCTATCCATTATTCCGCCGTGACGGCCGAAGTGTGACGTGCAGCGTATCCAATTTAAGCGTTTTTTCTTTTGTCTATCCGAGCAATCTGAACCTGACCTTGCTCCGAAATTATAAATCGTTTTTCAGCGGAGACGGGGCAGGAGTCTAATCCAGGGCCTTGCTCTCATTGGGACATTGGTTTTCAGTAGTGGTTTCTTGAGGTCTTGGATTTCGGCTGATACGCAACGGGAAACCATGATGAGGTTTAGTATGAAGCGGTTGAGCAAGTAGGGCGATTCACACCCCAAAACTCAATTGAGAAGAAGGACCTGTAGCTCATAAACAAATAATAAGAAATGGCCAACAACGGCAACGACCAGCCCATCCAGCCCGATAGGCATGGCGCGAACCGTATTTATTGTCCTTGCTTCTGTCCTGGCCCATATCAAAAGCAAGAGGCCATATGAAATTGAGAAGGAACACATAGCCGCACTCTTACCTAGTCGGGCAAAAACGCTAGCAACTTGTCCAAAGGTTCCCACCAACCAATACAGGATAGAGAACGTTAAAAGTCAGAAAACGTTAAGGGCTGCGGGAGAGCCATTCCATTCCATGGATTATCACAATCAACACCAACGGCCAACAGACCAATAGCTGACTGAAGAAAACTCACGCGGCCGATACGCCCCCTGAAATGTAGCAGTGATAAACAAAAATAGCACTGCCGCCGCCAACAATTCCTGAAGGGCCCTAATTGAGTTCTTGAGCAAACACTCCAGCATTCATAGTTTCTTCCTGAGTACCCGTCTGGACTTACGTTGGAATCGATTGGGTCGATGTTATTGTTTTTAAAATCAAACACTTCTGACCCTATTGATTTGGGCCATTGACTACGTTGATAGAATAGCTCCTGTTACGCCCCAGGCTGGCACTCTGTTCACGGTCGGTGGTTTGTTAACGTAGTTGTCGCGTAGACCCATACTTTTATGCAGCCTGTAGCTGCGGTTCTTCTTGCAGGTTTTGCTGCTTCTCTGGATGGAGTGTTACTTCCCTCCACAGCGTCCCAGTTTCGCTATTCCTTGACCCATCGTTCCGGGTGCGCTGAGCGTGCCTGTGGATACAGCGAATGGACGCCTTTGCCAAGATATCACATCCAGGGCGCAGATGGCGTCCCGCTGGCGTTTCACGAAGCGGATCCGGCTATGTCGGTGCTTCGTGGTTGTACCAGTACATGAAGTCCCTGGACCCAGGCCCGGGCGTCATCCAGGCTGGCCAAAGGCCGTTCTGCGGCCATTGAGGCAGTACTTCCAATGTTCGGAACATGATGTTCGAGGGAAGGCGTTGTCATTACTTACGCGGGGCCTTGCCGCCGCGAAGGCGTTGACGCCAAGGTCATAACATTTTGAGTAAGCAAGGTCGCAGACTTCATGGGTGCACCGTTATTCAGAATGCAGCACCAGCGGCTCAACGCAGGCATTTTTCCACTGAGTATGCTCGTTGCAACAAGGCCGCGTGCGTCTTCGCCAGATTCGCGCTGTTACTTCCAGCCACCCTTGCGGCTGTAAATTATCTTCAATCAGATACAGGTAGTAATACTGACCGCGCACCGGCGGATGGCAGATAGGTTAATGTCCCAGGACCATGACCTGATTGGCTTTCTGGCTATATGTGTTGTGGGCGCGGGACTGCTGACGAGGCCGCTGGCTTACGCCCCGGACTGGTATGCTGGCCAGCGGCATGCAGTACACGGTAGAAGCTGCTTTCGAGCCAAATTATAGCGGCCTCGATCAGCCAGCCGCGGCACCGAATTATATCTGACTCGGCGGGAGGTGGGCCAAACGCCTCGCTGTTACACAGCTTCACTATGCCCCACGCTCAGTCTCCGTTCAGTTGCGTTTAGGCGGCTTTGGGGCGGTATGGGCAGTAGTGCGGCCGTCGCTTTCACACATCCTCTAGGGTCAGCGCTGGAAGGTACGCAAAGCTAAATACCCAGTTCGTACCACACGCCGGCTTCTTCGTGCACCGTGTAATGCTTCATTGAGCCAACATCGACATAGTTTGCCTGACGCAGCAGGTCAGTTCTCCTCGCTGTCGTCGCCCCAGTAGCATTGAGCTTTTTTTCGCGTTACAGCAGTGCTGCTGGCCTCAGCCAGGCGCCTTCTCTTTGCGTTGGAGCTCACGCTCAACTGGCGGTGCGCTCTTGTCGGGCCTTGGCTGTCACGCATCCGCTTGCTTTGCCGCCTCTGGCGCTTGTGCTGGGCCTGGTGAGGCATGCAGCCTTCCAGGCCTTCACCTCTGTTGGTGGGTGTAAAAGCCCTTTTGCTGCGGCAATACTCGCCTCAGCTCGATCTCTGACAGCGCAAGCCGTTTTCAATAACGACCGCAGATTTGGCTTTCTGCGACCGTTCTTCGGTCAGCTTCTTGATCTCCGGGCACCGCAGCTTCCTCGGCCCTTGGCTTGTTTGCGCCAATTGTAAAGCGTGCTGGCTCAGAAATGCCTTCCTGGCCGGGCTAGCTTGGCAACAGACAGGTTGTGAGGCGGCAAGCAGCTTTTCTCAGCAGCGGCTTTTTTCGCTCTGGTGCATTAAACGTTTTGGCATTGCATAGACTCAACCGTCTACCCGGGATGGATTTGCGGTTAAAACCGATCAGGCGACAACTACCCTGACACCGGGGGTTTGGCCTTGCTCTAAACTCAATAATCCACCAAGACAGTGATGGGCCGTTCGGGTCCAGACGTTCACGGATCAGCTTGGCCTTGGCTGCAAAGGGACGGCGGTTTGGCGATGCGTAGGTGAAGTTGGTTGCTCGCATGGGCAAAAACAAACAGACGTCCAAAGAGAAGCTGCAAACATCTAGCCAGTGAGGAAGGTTGCGACCATTCTTTGCTTTGTATTCTTCCCTGATCAGTCCCCCAGTTAAGGCGCACGAACTGACCTTTACTATACGTACCTCATGTCAGGCTCTGGTTAAAAATTCGGGCGCGACTTCACTGTGATTTTGCCCTGCTCATTCAAAACGAGGGGCTTTGTCCATATAGGCACCGGCAGGATATTCCCATAAGCCAACTGCATCTCCAGATCTTGCCGCGGAGGCCAGATGAGGCAGACCTGCTTCCTCGGTGACCTAAACGATGCCAGTAAAGCTTCCAGTGCCGCATTGCCGGCATCCCCCGCGTATAGGACCAACAGTTTCAAACTGTAGCGCAGCAGCAATCTCGTCCCAGGGGCATGGTAGAATGACCACCCTGCCTCAAAAATACACTTCGCGTGTGCGGCGATTGAACAGATGGACAGCGGCATAGGGCGCAGGACTTCCCATAGAAAGGGGGGTATAAAACAGACCAGGGCTACTAGGCAGAGCTTGCAATACGCCGTCATCATTCCTGTTGCGATAGCAAGGAAGGCCATTAATACTGAGAAAACTCCCAGTAACCCCCCCCAATGCCCCGGTCAAACATTCGCCGGAGTCTTGCGCTCTCACCGGTTTTCAATAGACAGATAATTGCCTCCGTCTGCTCCTCCCACTATCGGGCATTACACATCAGCGGAGCACCCGTTGGGCTGATCGGCCTGTAACGGATGGGCCGTCCACTTTTGCCTGGGCCAGCGTGGGCAAGCGGAGTGTGTGCTACTCATATCAGCTCACATCAATATCGATGGACCGGTAGATACAGCCCCTCGATGGTGTAGGTCAGCATTGCCACGGACAGCAATCAGGCGGCATCGTCGTCCTGGATGGTAGCGCGATCGGGGCGTAAGCCGTTGCTTTGAGGGCACGCGGTTATTTCTGAATAAAGCTCATGGGAACCCTGGCTGTTTGCTGTCGGGCCGCACATGGCGTTCCTGTATTCAGGGTCAAAGGGTAACCGGTCGCCCTCGTCCAGAACCAGCGCTCTACAGTGCCTTGTGCTGCTAAGAGACCGTCTTTTGTTTCCCACTCCTCCTCCCATCAAAGCTGACCATGCCCTTGGCGATACGGCCCTTTGCCCAGGGCAAACGGAGCCACCAGGCCGCACCTCCTGCATCACCTGGGCCAGTACGGGGATTTGGCTTCCTGCCAGCGCTCAGCTTGAGGCTGACAGGCAGGGACGACCTGGTACAGCTTTTCCAAGGTGCCTGACAGTTTATATGACCAGTCCGCGGGAGGGTGCGCGTAGCGGGCTGCTTGAGCCATGCTCCAGCAAAGGAAGACCTGACCCAATCTTTGGCATTGCCCCCAATCTGCATGGTGATACGGTGGTTCAGGCCGCGATTCGTTTGCGGATTCAGCGGCGGGCCCTTATTGACAGGGGTTAAGTTGCTTTGGGACTGCGCACCGAAAACTGCTAGCGCGTTTTACATCATGCTCCCGCGCCCAAGGGACGCTTTAATCACGTTCTGGGGCTGCCCCGGCGGAAAAAGCTGAAAGGCCAATGATCCTGATCCCCAAAGCTCGCATTTGATTTTTTCATTCCCCGATGTCGGGGTCCCTGAGGATGGTGAAACTTTTGATTTTCTCCCATAGTTAAGTTTCGGAGAGCTACCAGTCGCGTTACCATTCTCGCCATTTCCCAGCCAGTGTCGTAGATTCCTAGAGGTTAGGCGGTGTTCGAGTTACCAGCCGGCTCTTAGATCGTTGATAACGATTTCATAGGTAGGGGGTGGCATAATTCGCAACTGGGTTTCCATCGTGAGTTGGGATATAACCACTCGGTGGCGCCTTCGATTTCCGGGCCGCAAACTCCCATTGTGCGGATTGTAGGTAAATCAAATCGAGCTCGGTTTTCTATTTTGAAAAGCCCAAAGGCAATAATTCTTTGCTTCGCTTCCATTGGGACCAGCGCTGCTTCAAGATATATTCGTATGGCATCGGCAATTTTTATGTATGGCTCTCGCTCTTCAGATCGTTCCTGTAACAAGAAAGTGACGACAGGTTGCGCAGTATCCAATCGCGTACGTGTCGTCATTTCCTCCCTGTTTGGGCAGCTGGCTAGCGAATACTCGACAGCGTCACCTCGTGGGCTTTGTCTTGCTCTTGCAGTTGGTGGGAAGTAGGGACGCCATACTCCATCGTCACCCAACAGACCGAAGTCACCCCATATTAAAAGTCATCACCTTCGACGTAAACCATTGTTGTTCAACGATTGATTAAACAATATTTGTAATTTCTCTTGATGTCGCCCGGACTCTCTTTGTCTTTGCCTTAGAGCGCAACGGAAGCCACTAAACTAGAGGATAAAAGAAAATATTTCTTATGGCATAGCGGGTTCTCTGTCAGGCGAATATGTGGGATCAATGGCGCCAGAATCGTTTGATCCCAGACTGGAAACGGAACTAATGTCATGCCGGCCGTTCGATCAGATGTAGCATTCCTGATTTTTTAGCCGCTGATTTACTTTGAGTGTCCGTTGATCCTGGATCAATCTCTGCCCCCCATTTGGTTAACTGGCGTGCCATCAGGCCAGCTCAACTCCACGCCAGGAGATTGCTTGAGACAGTTACTTCCACCGGGTTCTATTTGCATTGCTTGCTAGTCCTGCAAACTTTGCGGTAGCAGCGCTGACAGGAACTTGTGCGAAGCCAAGTCCAAGCAATCTGACCTAAGAACCCCAAGTTAAAAACGGCAAGTTTATTATCCATGCAAGCAGCACATTGAGCAGCGCAAGAAGCGCGCCCACAAAGGGAACCTCAGTTTTGTTCTCGCTATGGGGAAGCCAGGCCAATTTAAGCCAGCGCCCCCGTACTAAGGCTACCCCCAAAGCGGCGCTGAGGACTGTCCAGCAACAACAAGCCGAGCAGAGCGTCAGGGTTTGCCCCAATTCAGGTAGCAATGGATTTGAGAACGCTGGGACTCTGGCCTCGCCTTTCAGCCTCGGCCGTTAAATGCTCCAGCTACAGTAAGCAGCCACACCACTTAATGCCCCCATGGAACCACCCCAGACCACCACATTTTTCAGGCCTGAATTCACTGGATAAGTTGCAAACGCTTTGAAACGATAGGGCAGAGAGCCACGCTACCGTACAATCCCAGGCCTCTCACACCGAAGATTCAAGCCATATGGATGCACATTACCGGCACACTGACTCAGAGCAACGTTACCAGATTGAAGCCGGATTGGGCTTCAGGCACTGTTCCCTGTCAGGTTTGCCAACAGATTGTGCGTCATCATCGACAGTCAGTCGGGAGGTTTTTAGACGGAATAGCTCTCGAGGCCTTACGAAAGCCGGCGCAAGCTGGCTGGCCAATGCGATGACCGGCGCACCAATGCACGCAGTACTGTAAGCCCAGAGCGCGTTGGTACAGCACTTTTGCCGTCTGGCTGGGAGATTTGGAAGTCAAGCCCTGAGCAAATAAAGCCAACCGCCTTCGGCTTGAAGGCTCCGATCATGTGGCATCATGAATGGGGATTTTTACCGTTTTATTCGATTTACCGACAACGCCCATGGTGGGGAGCTCTACCTGCACATCTGCGGCAGCGCCGCAGGCTCTACCGGAAACGCTACGGAGCATGGACAGGGCGGGGTCAGCTTCCGAAATCGGGTATCATCAGCGAGCCGTCCTTCTCTGAGCTGCAACCCGTGAACGAATCGGCGACTGGGGAGGCGACACTGTGCATGGCAAGGGCAGTACTTGGTCACGTTGGTGGATCGGAAAAGTGGCTAATCTCAGCGCTATCCGTCCAAGCGCAGAACGCGCCGCCAGTGACGGCGCGGCCATTAATCTTCAACTAAAAGGACCCAACCAGGTTGGATACGCTATACGGCTGGACAACGGCAAGGAGTTTGCGGGGCAACGAACGGATCGCCTCTTGGAAAGCGCTGTAGCGTTACTTTGCCGACCTTATGCGTCCTGGCAAGCGCGGCACCAATGAGACACAATGGTCTGATTTGCGCCAGTACTCCCCAAGGGCAGCCGATTTCAGCACAGAGACCGTTTGAGTCGGTAAGTAAGTTCGCAGCGCAGATCAATTTACGCCCACGCCAAACGCCTGGGATGAAGACGCCGTAAGAAGTGTATACAGGGGTTGAGCGTTGCCATTATGTGTTGAATTCAGGAGTGAATCTGCGGAGAACAAAACTGCGGCATCACGAGAATTCTTGAAATATCTGCCAGTAAGAGCTCTTTTGGCCAGAAGTAAAGTATGGGCAAGCAAAACGCATATGGCGAAGAGATTGGTTCATCCCATGATTTCATTGTTAATGCTCTTAGGGTAATCCCGCTGTTGGTTATTCTATGCCGACCTCGGCAACATAACCGCCCAGGCCAACGCGCTCTAATTGTCATTCGCATTTTCATTGCTCGAAAAAAGGATTGCTGTTTGTCATACTTAGCTTGCGGTGTAAAGCACCGAGGTTCCCCACGACAAATGGTGTCGTCCTTCGATAAAGACCAGATTGCGCGCAACTTTTCGGCTAGCGGCCTCAAGCAAATACTTGCTCCGTTTGATGCTCCGGCTGATCGCAGAAGTGTCGTCTTGCCAGCCCCTGCGCCAACCCAATGGCGACCAGCAGCCCTTTTACGCGAGCTTTGGGCTGGCCTGCGGCTCACTGAATTCCTACTGGAAACTGTACTTTGAAGGGAGCGCGGAAACGTATACTCCGCCTCGATATGCCAACTTTCATTGGATAAGCTGGGAACTGGACTCCGGCCATCCCCACTCGCGAAAAAGCTATAATCAAGGTTGGAAATTACCCTTTCGGTGCCCTCCTCAGGCCCCTGTGATCCGTAACTTTGGGGGTTTACGCGGTGTACCAGCGTCTTCGAGAACCAATCAATTGACCCACTTCTTTACCATTATTCCGCATTATCATAGAGGACCCAGCGGATTTAGCCGGTAACGCTGCCCAGGGCACGAATTCAACCTGCCTCATGCATTGGCGTTTGTTAGTTGGGTTCGCACTGATTGGTTGCCCATCAATGAGTTAGTAAATCCATCCTGGCTGCCACGATTACGTCCAGGCAAAACTCCCCACTTGTTGCAGAGGTAGGTAGATCCACTGCAGCGCCATTTGCTTAACCTAACCATTTGGCACATTAATCCTTTGCCTTGCCTTCCAGGTAACAGGTCGTTCTGTTTATCCAGATAAAAAATGGGCGCCGGGAATCTGTTTTCAAAAGGCGACCTCATCCGATTTCGTTCCAGCCTTTGGTAATCACATCAAGGTCGTTCGCCAGCAGATAGTGTCAAATCACCCAATGGTTTTGTATGCACCCAAGGGGAGTAGTTGGACAAGTCACCTCATGGGGTTGGTCTTTCATCTTAGTAGGCGGAAAATAAGGGCGCCAGGACACATCCTCCCCCGACCGCACCCGAAGTCGCCCATAGTAAGTGCCCGCGCCCTTCTTATAAAGGAACCAGATATACTACGGGCTTTTTCGATTAGTTTGGTCGCAAGGTCAGGGCAGGTCATGGTCGCTAGCAGCACGCTGGCTGTCTTTTCGCTCCGTGTAAACAGGTTGCTACAACCGAGGCAATGTCATTACGACAGGTCAAATTGTTACGCATAACGGGGTTCCCCGTAAGTGACATGTCTAGCCAGCTGTACCGGGTTGGTGGGTACCGCCCGCTTATCTCGTAAAAATCGCGCTCAATGCGGGTTCTATCTGCCAAGCGGGGAACAGTCGCATCAGAATTGCGCAGGCGAGCGCGGCTTTGCCATCAAAACTACCTCTATTTCCTCTGAGTTAATACGAGTTAACCGTCCCTCATAGTTCCCGCAGCTTGACCTGATCTCAAGCAAGGATTAAATGGCTTTCTCCGGCTGTTGTAGCCAAAGGTTAAGTGATCCCAAAAATAGGGGCCCCGTGAACAAAGCATAAAATATCCAGTTAGACGCTGAATCGCATTAGAAAACCATCGCGTGGGAAGGATCACGGCGCTAATTGCCTGACTTGTCGATCAAAGCATTCTGTATGGCAAAAAAATTCTCCCCAGATAACGCATCTCATCCCTCGGCTGCCCTATTGTCCAGCACTTGCTGATCATAACAAAAAAAAGCAAAAAGATCGGCGATCGGAGGGGCTCCAAGGGTGAAGGTTCTATCCCACTCACTTTTCAGTAAACGCCTCCCAAACCTGCCAATTGCTGGGGCGTTCCAGCTGCTCTTAGAACCTAGACCCGCAGACGACTAATCATATCTCGCGCCTCGGCATCACGTCTTCAAAGCCCAGCTAAGCTCTTGCATGCAACCGCTTCGCGCCTATCCTTAGATAATCTTGAGCCGATCTAAGCGCAGTTGGCGTTTGTGTGAGTTGTTTCATTGCTTTGACCAAGCAAGCCGAGAAAGTCCAGAGGAGTTTGGCAAAACTGTCTTTCTTTGCAAATCGGTCTTCTTGGTCGCCCAAATTTTCTCCAATTCAGCTTTATACGCGTGCAGATATTGGCAGCCAAACGGAATGTAATAACGCATAGCAAGTGAATGCCATCCTGACTGGGAGGCTGGCGACCCACTGTGCGTTGGGATAGCGGATTAGTTAACTCTGGGCCGCTGTATTGGCCTTGGACTTTCTGTCATTAAAAATACAAAAATAGCTCTTGCTGTTTCCGGGTCTTTCCAGTTCTAAAATCTGCAAGGCTGGGGGCCAGTTGCTGCGCCGGCGCTTACTGCAGCCGGTACATTCGGTTGGAAGGCGGGCAAGCATAACTCATTGCTTTGGTTTTTGTTCGCCCGAAAGCCATTTTGCCGCCTCCAATATTCTTTCACTCACGCCCGGCATCAACTTCTTCACGCCCCAATTGACGCCGCCGCGTCTCAAGTAGGGACGTGCTCGCGATAAAATTCGCTCTGTGGGCGGCGACGAAGATGGAAGAAGGCATTTCGTCTCAGGGAGTTGGAATTAGGCCACCATTCGCTCCAAAACCATTAGTGGTAGGGAGGGAAAAAAACTCTAGCGGCGGATAAGCTCTGCTGACGTGCGATCAACTGCAGTCGAACCAGCCCCGCAAATTACCACTTCTACTCGGAACCTGGCCGGTAAAACATAGCTTTTCCTTGTTGTTGCTGACAGCTCTCAAATAATTGAGCTGGAATAAATTTGCGCGGGCGAGCGTAAGCGCCAAAAAAATCCAATAAGCCCAAATACAAGGAAAATTTTTAATAGTAAATTAAGCGGGATAAACTTTACCTCGCAAGTCTCCTTTGTTTATTTAACTGAGCGTCCAAAAACTCCTGCAGAGCCTCCTTGGGAAGGAACGGGTTATCCACCGCCAGTTTTAAATAATGTGGCCCAAGACCCAACCGAGAGTCTTCGCCCCAACTGCGCACTCGTTTTCTTGCAGGGCCAGTTATTTATAGGCGGGGATTCCTTAAAAAAATACTTTTCCAGGAGGGGCTTATTTCCCTGTTTCTACCTTTCCCTTTTTTTTTTGGGAG
>Ga0163217_1053390_pt1 | contig 10572 bp, 5 predicted proteins | sample SynspAceP_FD_185933 | JGI IMG/M metagenome (GOLD analysis project Ga0163217, IMG submission 185933) | Saline lake microbial communities from Ace Lake in Antarctica - Synechococcus sp. Ace-P (PacBio error correction) | ecosystem: Environmental > Aquatic > Non-marine Saline and Alkaline > Saline ... | reverse complement strand
TCATATAAATTCGGGAGTAATAAAATCAAACGATAAAACCAATGCCATGAAAAAAATCTACCTAATTGTATGAGCATTTTCTTACTGAGTTTCCCCTCCTGGGACTCAGGGAAAGTGCAGAGTCTTGTGGGACAAATTATCCAAAATACCTTTTTTGGACAGAGAAGGAAGACAATTGAATTTTTTTTAATGAAGGGCAACTGGAAATTGTAAGTCAAAACAACCATCAACTCCTAATGTGTTCGCAAGCCCAAAGTGGTGAGAATAAGGAGCCTGGAAGTTGCTAAGCCAGCCTGCTCCCAGGAAGCAACAAACTTCCTCATCAAATTTGCCTTCAAATTGAAGTCGTCTGGAAGAAAACAAGAATCCTACAGAAAGGGCACACTCGAACGGGGGTTCCTTTGGCTTAATCTTGGATAGAAGGACGCAAAAATCCAGATACCTTCAGGTCTGAGTTTTGTATTGCTCAGCTATTGGCTTGACCGGTAGTCAATTACTTGAGATGAACTCAAGCTACCTTGAGAAAATGGAGTAATCTCCATGGATAAAAGATCTACGCTTACTACCCTGTGAATGGATCCATACGGGTTCCAGATAGTGCATTTGAATTTTTGAAAAGATTTAGAATCTTTGGGCGATTTTGAAAAAATTACAACTCCTGATAATTTCATAGCAACTGGATGCCAGGATTCAGGTATGGATTTCAAAATACTGAGGGCACACCTTTATTTCGATACAGATCATCATCATTCTATCTCTGTCAGGATTCTTTAATCCGCCCTTTGTCTAACTACGCAAGGTTTAGAGATTATTGCTGTGAGCAAATTTGAGCGGAATATCTGCTGAAATCAAGAGGATGTTATTTATTCCGGCTCAAGTATTCCAAATAGTTTTAATGACAAAAACACGTCTTTTAAAGCTGAAACGAGATTCATGGCCACTTTTCGCAATCCTCTGAAATGGCACAAGTAAAAGCCAAAAGTGTAACATCGGCTTCTACAGAGTGGATCTTGGTTGATCGAGTCCTTACCCGCCGCCACTTCTGAATAATGTAAGCTTCATCCGAGTATTGCCTTGGAATTGGGTAGTCAAGAAAGGAACCGGGAGGATTACCCACAGAAGGAGTTATTGCCGGGCTGGGTATTACCAATTGGGGGAATGGAACCGAAAAGCAAAACCCAATTTACGAATATATGCCCATGGCTTGGGGCGGCTGGGAGCTACAGCAACCTGCCGTATTACAAAGAATCATTGAGAAAGATAAAGTGAACATTTGCTCGGCTTCAATGAGATCTGGACAACACTGCAATGATCAATCCGGACAATTCAATTAATCTCTGGCAAAACAGAAGTAAGCAGGCGGCTATTACGAGAATATCATGAAAAGACCGGAGATGCGTTAATGAAGCCACACCGAGCCCTAAGAGAGAACGCTCCTACGGTGATTACTTGAATTTGTGAATGGCCAAAGCAGACGAGATGTTCGTTTCGATTTTGTGGCTGTCTTCATTGGTAGATTTGGGGAAGCAATCCTGCAAACACGGCCCAATGCTGATCCTCAAGGTCATTTTCAAGCAGGAGTTAAAAATCTACTTAGACAATGTCCATCGCATCTTATGGGATTACCAATTTGGATCAACTGAGTTGCAAACCCCAATCCAATAGATTGGGGCGAATGCCATTCAAGCTGCTTTTCTAGAGTTGCGCACTGCCTGTATTTGGAGTCATTGGGAATATAGATGTAGAGCGATACGCCTTATTTTGAGCCGATGGAGTTTCTAATTGCCTCCGTTCCAGTGACCCAGCTGAATTCTACAGATGAGGAATGGCCAAACCTGACGGAATATTGGGAAATATACCTGAAGACACACTTCCTCCCTTCTTATACTGAGGCTACGTTTGAATCCGATGGAAACCTTCAGGGACTTGAATGAACCTTTTCACTCCTGTAACACCAGAGATTCTAAGTTTCGAAGCAGAATGTGCCCTTTACCTGGTAAAAGTGGGAAATCAAAGAGAATGAATCCAGTTCAAAATGGGAAATATGTGCAGCGGAAATAATTCGATTTGAAGGAACCTCACCTTTTGGCCTCACAAAACTCCACTATGAATTAGATTTAGCCGGAAGCCCAAAACTTCAAAATATGGCTTAGAGCTGCCACCACAGGAGGCCACTGGAATCAAAGTGAAAATTGATGATGGAGAATTGAGGACAATTGGAGGCTTAAATTCCCGCTAAATAGTTGGGCTACAATACCTAGATTCTTACACCCTACAATCTGGAATAAACATAGAATCAGTTTTTTTGAGTTTACCCAACAATTTCACTTCTACTTGATCAACTGGCTTTGATCACGACAGTGATGAGGTAAACTTAGGAAAGCAGCACCTTCTGATACCTTGCACCGAAAACTCAGGAGAAATTGGGGACCAAACTAGCACGATATTATTTATTTGGCTGGAAGCTGACGGAATGGTAACCTATGGGATAAGTGGGAAATTCAAACACTCGAGTACTGCCATCGAAGAGGCATATATAGAGGCAAATGTAGTAACCCAGCACTTGCGGACTCCTCCAGGTACAGACGGTCAGGTCACTTTTCAAATTTTGAAAATTGAGGAAAGGATACGTATAGGGAATTGTGCGAAAATTTCAATCCTTGACTCAGAGTTGACAACTCACTTTGGATCAAAAAGTGGACGACGACGAGTTCTAGAAAGTGGGATAACTTTGGAAAACGATGCTTTTGAATGGTATTGGAAAGCATTTCACTTTTCTGAGGGAGGGGGGGTGGGGAAGATCGATCCTACCTTACTTTCCTAACTGCTTGGAAAATCATACCATTGTCCATAGCCTATTCCTCCCAGGAATTCAAAGTTTAAAGATAGATTAGGCAATTGCTTCTTGAAGGGGAAAACTTCCTTCCTCTGAAGATCCTTGAGTGATTAGAGTATTTGGGCCGATGACTATGAAGCTGAAAAATGCTGAATTTTGGAAATGGCTATGCTGTGGAGCGTAGCATCCTCCAATGGTTCAGCACAGTCAACTTCGCGGGGCTGGCTTTTTCTTCTGGAATTACGATTCAAACAAGTTAAATAGCCGCTGAAGCTGGAGAATTAACGGCTGTCTGTCCACTACATGAGTTAAAAGTAATCAGAAATGTTCAGGAACTAATAGTAAATGGAGAAGCCTTAAGGCTATCAAAAGCGTATCTCCATTCAGGAGGCTGGTGCTTTGAAGGCTGGTAATACGGCCTACTTATTGAGATTAATATCAATTTTTGCAAAAAGGCGTAAATACAATTGAGCCTTTACAGAACTGAAACTGACGCTCCTTTCATTGACAAAATCAGTCTTTAAGAAGGAGGATTGACTCACTTGAAGCGGAAGACGCCACTTGCTTGGATCACCAGCATCTCAAACTTGCGCAGCGCATCCAATGGTGCCTTGGTTAATATGGGCTTCTCCTACCGAAGAAACAATTAATTTCGAAAATATTACAAATCAAAGCCGCTGGAACTTATCCACTTGAGTGGAATCAGCTATATCTCAGCAGTAAGATAGCAACAGCAGCCGTTCATCGTCAATGGGGGGATACTGCAGTGTTGTTTCATTTACTGACACAGGAGAATGGTGGGAGCAGGTGAAAACTACCGCAACTAAAGTGATGAGATAGAAACTTCAAGTAGGCTCTTAACCAAAATCGGAAATTTTTTTTTTCCGGGGGACAGCGACAACGAGGCTCCATTATTTGATAAAATAGCAATACTTGATAAGACTCCCAGAGGAGGAATTGGCATCAGCTAGAGATTACTGAATTCTGCTAGAAAAACTGACGATTCAACAGTTAGAAACTATTGACTGCTGCGATTTCAACGTGTATCCAAACCAGTAAGTACTAGCGAATCGATTAATATTCATACCTTCCTACCCTACAAGAAGTGTCATCTTTAACTTTAGTTTATTTCTTGATATGGTTATGGCAGGTATTGGAGCAGAAAAACCATGTAGAGCTTAGGGCCAGACCATTGTACTTCAAACAACCTAAAAACCTGGAACTTTACCTGATTCTTCATCCAAGTTGGGAATCAAATTAATCCAGCATAAGTTACTAGTATATATAGTATAAATGCGGGTTCTTCTGGATCCGCATTTTTTTTATGTCCATTGTGGCTAGTGGAACTTTAAAACATATCAACAAGAAGATTTCGTATGAATGCCATAAGGCAACCGTATGGATTTTCTGATTAACAACCAACTTATCAATCAGAATGATATGTATCAAACCCCTAAAAATAATTTTAATCCTTATTTAGGAAAATAATTCATTAAGATTATAATTGATTTTTAATGCCACTACCTGTCATAAAATCGGGATGAAATCTTGAGAGGAAGATAATTCATGCCTATTTTGTTGATTTCGGCCTGCAAGAATTTACCTCTGTATAAAAAGTTGATTTTCAAAGGCCATATAGCATGTCCCGAAACCCATCGTTTCGGGGGAGAACGGCAAACTAATTCATCCCTTCTGGGAAAATAGATTTTTTCTCATGGTATTTCATCAAGACAAAAATCCTTGAAAACAGTAAAAGCTGGAAATACCAGGCCTTTCTTGGGTGCTTACAACTCTTTACTATTTCAATTCCAATTGTGAATCTGTCTGTTGTTTTGTCCCTCTTTTGCTTCGAAAACCTGAATTCATTTCAGCAAGCTTTTCAGGATTTTTGACTCAGCTAGATTAGTTTTTTCTCCTTGATCTTCTTTCAAATTTACAAACTGAATAATCAGTGAAAATTGCCCATTTCAATATTTACATTTTTTCTCAATAGCAGGCCCTTTGTATGTGGAATCACTTACCATCTCCCTTGCGCAGCGCCGTCCTGGAAAGTAGCTCAATGACAAAATCTTCTCTTCCTTGATTACTTTTCCCATCAAACGTCGAGTAAATTTTCACTATCCTCAGTCTGTACTTCACTTCCTTACCAAAGCACCAAGAGATTCTAATAAGGTCAATTTGTGTAATTATAGCATCAGAAACTCCAGCTGGGATTTTACCTTTCCAAATAAGCCTTACAAAAGGAAGCCTCTGTACCTGCTTTCAAAAGCTATACTTACCTCCTCTAAAAGGTCCTGCAGGAGTTGATCTCCAATTCTTCTCTTACCGCATCCGTCCGTAATTACCATCATTGGAGCACAGGCCATTATCACTTGAAAAAATTATGATCAACGTATTTTCCATTGAATACCTAGAGTTCCAAATTGCTTGATAAACTCCCCTACGATTCCAGTCTGCTTCGAATAATAGCATCTTCCTCTAGGTCCCATTCCGGAAGTGCCACAATCTAGGGATGTGGGTACGCGGTACGTGTGGCTGCTGCATTGCATAATACAGGAAAAAAAGGCTTTTCCAGATTACCCCTCCTCTTTTTACATAAGAAATGGCTTTCTCAAAAGTGATCTGCCATATCAATATCTGACCATGGCTGTCTCCACCTTTCATAAGCCAATTCTGGTATCCCATTTACTATTGCTATTGTTGTTTGACCATGATGCATTTCATCGTAAGCATTTCAGGGAATCGGTGATCGCTGTTTGGTTCACCTTCAAAATCTGATCATAATTCACTTCAATCGGATCCATTAGGATCCAAACCGACCACATTTCCCATCTTCGATATTTATACCGTAGGAACTCGGATCCTTGCTTGTAGCGGCCATGTATAGAATAATCAAAAGCCGAACCTGATTTGGACCCTTGACTGATTTCCTGATTTCCAGTCTACATCTCCAGTTCCTAAGCCTAGATGCCATTTCCCTACTACCCCAGTTGATACCCTTGTGCGTTAGCATTTTGGAATTGTCATTTGAGCGAGTGTCGATTAAAAGCTTGGCGCAGGCCTTGGCAGGATCTTCGCATTTTCATTTCTCCATGGATATGTACCTGTCAGATCGCATATTCTGCTGGGAGTACAATGTAGATGATGGGATGCGTACTGCATTGCGTGAAGCGGCATCCAAACATTGGCGAGCATATCGGAAATTAGGTGTTTTGCAGGCGTGCCGGCATCGCTAAGCACTCATTTTACCCCATAGCCTAAATCATCCATATATTATTAATGATGATTTTGGGGATTTTTGACTCTGCTGTATCCTGCAACATTAGTAGGAAGCTTTGGCAGCTAATCATATAAAAAGAGGCGAATCCGAGCATCACTTAGTCCTCTTAAAGATTTTCATATTTTTCATCATTTCTATTTCTGGATTTATTTACTCCTAATCGGTTAAACAAATTATTCATCTAAACGGGAGAGATTAAAAACTTTCTAATTTATCACTTTAAATGTATTGCCCAATGGAGGGGTTTCCTTTGATTATTATTTCAAGGAATATCTTTGGTAAATTTGTCCTTCATTCAGTCAAAATCATCATTTGATAATAAATGGAATGGTAATTCCTTTCATGACCAGCTTCTTTGTTAGAAAGGATGTGTCCTCTATGAGAGCCCGCCTGGGTTTCGGAAAAAAGAAGCATTTTCCAAACACAGACTTTTTCAGGAATTTTAGCAGAAGATTTAGGCCAAATCCCATTTTGTAGAAATAGATTTATTCTCATAAATCACATTCATTTACCGTCGGTTTTTCTTTGGTCCATCTGGCTTGTACTGATTCTCCCTCCACTAAAGATGGCTCCGCATCCATTAAATGGAAAATATGTATTGGCTACCAAATACGCCTCTTTGAGCGATTGTCAATGGCATTTTAGAAACATTTTCTTCTTGACTAAAATAGGTATTGTAGGTAAATATGTAATTGACTGGGGCCTTTTGGGCTTTCTCACTCCCCTGGGTAGCCACTCAGGCAAAACACTTTTCCTTCTTTGAAATTTGCTCCATCCTTTACCCTTTTCGCGGAAAATCCGTCCATTAATAACTAATGTTGTATCGGTAAGCGCAATTTTAATTATTACCCAAACAATCTCGCGAGAAACCACCTTGCGTTGTGAGCACTAATTATACTGCCAGCACGATGTTGTCAACAATTGAAATCTATATGAAGCACCGGCAGACAGAAATCACCAGGGACCATTGGCGTACATGAACTTATTTCTTTCGATCAGGACCATGGAAGGATCCCCAAGTCCATTAACCCCTAACCTCTGCCCATTTCCTTACTATTCATCCATCACGCCTGAATTAGGTCACTTCATTGTCGGAAACATAAACGAACTTCACTCCAGACATCTGGATTCCAGGGCCACCGGTCTTAAGTAAGCTTATTACTTGGAAATTGTCACATTTTCGACATATTCATGGGTAGAATTTTCCAAGTCAACTTTTATACCTGTATGCTTAGGTTGGAAATGGCACAAATTTAGGATTTTGATTTCCTCAATCATTCCTGACTCCGTTTGATTCATCAGTCGTATTTCCCCCAGCCCGTATTTCTGAGTACCAGTTGGCCGATCTTACTTCCTCAGCTCTCTTTGAGATCTATTATTTCTTCGAAAAACACACTTTTCTATTTCCAGCGTTTTCTATTGAGGAGCAACGGGAAATTCCATTTATTTTACTGTCACCATCACTCCCAATCCTCATAGTTAATAGGAGTCATCAGGCTTCCTCAAAACCAGGCAGCGTTATTCTCAAATTTCATTGATCGCGATGTAGCTTGAATTTGGAGTAAGACTCCATTTGCTAAGCCTTTTGCCATCAATCATGACTTTTGGATTGTTGATAGGAAATGTGATCAAAATAGGTATAACTACTATAGCATTTTCCAGACTTCCTGATTTGCCCGAGAGATCCAAAGGGGGGGTTCTCAAAGAACGTTTCTTTCCTGCTGCCAATAAAAATCCTGTCTCCTCCTTTCAAATCCAATGAAGCAATTTTACCTAAGGTCCTAAATGATTCCTCTTAGAGTGTTCCCATTTGGATTGGTCATTTTGCAAGCTTTGGATGAAAATAAATAGTTCAGTAGCTAAACTCTGAAAGTTTTACCAGCAGACAAAGCATCCCGAAGTGGAAGTTGATGTTAGTAAAAGGCCAAGAAATTTTTTGCTTGATCTATATATGCTATTCATTTACTTACTGGTTTATTGTATTCTTGTCAGGGTAAATTTTGAATTACTTCCTTATCTCAAGCAGACCAAAAAACGGATCCATAAGAGGACAATTTTCCCCAATTTTCTATCGCTTGGTCAAATCCCGCACCCGATTAGTTTGATTAAGCAGCAAGGTTTTTACTTTTTCCGATATATCCTTCTGAATATCAAATAGGAAGATCTTATCAGTTTCTAGTATCTGTTTACTATCTGCCGTTCTGATAGCAAACTTGTTGGCTGCATTTTAATTTCTCCAATACAATTCCTGATGCGGAATTCCTTTTTTTGCACCTGTCAGAAAAGGAACGAGATTTACGCCATCCAATTATTTTTGGGGATACTTCGAAATTAGGCTACAAGTGGTAGAGAAGATGTCGAGAGAAATAACTGGATGATCATTCTACGTTTGACCCGCAGGGAATAAATTCCTTTCCACTGCAGGGGCCAAAAGGAACTCGTAACTCCTCCTTCAAAAAAAATCTCCTTAAAAACCCCTCAAAGGGGTATTATCCGAACGGTTTGCACTTGTTGGCCCTCCATTATCAGACAAAAAGAAAACCGAGGTGTTTTTCTTGCTATCTTAACTCCCCAGCTTAATTTAAGAGTGCTCCACTCCATCATCCACTGCCACTCACCGATGGCGGCATAAGTTCTACGCTTGCTGTCTTTTATATTGGGAATCTGCTTAGGTATTTCTCTGTTGCCTGCATAGGCGCATGAGGCGCATTATACGCGAGTTACAGGAAAAAGGGATTTTCATTTGATTCCTTCCAATTAAATGAACAGCTTCACCGAGAAAATGATCCGTTAAATATTCGGTTTTTCCTCCACGCGCTGTTCATTTTCGAATAATTGTTCTGTACCCATTCGACTGAGTCTTAGAATCTTGTTCGATTTTAGCTATTGTCAATTCCTCCGGGGAAGTAATTATTCCTCCTGATAGAAATCCATAAAATATCAAACCTCTCTTTATTTGGGTCTCTAAACTAGGATGTGCGCCCAAATGCCATTTTGCCGATAGCACCTGTTTGTTATACCGGCCTTTTTCAAAAACAGTAGCCATCGTTTTCTTCCACTTAAAGGAGTCCCATCAAATGGATCTTTTGGTTGCCAAGAGTGGATTTCTTGGAAAACCCAAAACTTATCTTGATATCGACCGGTCAACAATCCAGCTCTGCTTGGCCCGCAAAAAAACCAGCATAGGGGACACATACTCCCGAGGTGAAAACAACGCCATTTAGTTGCGGAACGGTGCAATTCCCGGCGTAGGGATTTCAGTACTTCCGTTTAAACCAACATCTGCATATCCCTGATCATCTGTCAGATGATAATACATTGGGTTTTCTAAAGCAGCTCTTTTTTGCCCAAAGCATTTATGGAGGAAGAAAGGAAAACTAAGGAGTGAATATTTTCTCATGCTATAAATTATAAAGAGGAATTAAGACAAACGCCCCCACCTTTTTGCGCAGGAGCGATGAATTAAACCCATCTAAGGTTACTTTCTTTAATTCCAGATTGGATTTGCCACCAAATTTGGATTTGTCTATCTCAGATTGAGTATCGCAAAACCTCAGACTGTTCTTCCTCTGTACTCAGGATTTGTAAGGACCTTACCAGGATCTGCTTTTTGCTTTCTTGGCATGGCTTCTTCTGACCTCTCCCCATCTTTTTCACATCAAAGATCGAAGTCCTCAAAGCGAGTTCAACCCTTCTTTCCAACCTCACCATATCCATCAATTCTTGCTGACTCAGTCAGTTACCGTTACTTCAGAATTACAGTAGGCATACCAGCTCTTGGTTCTTAGCTTGGTCTAAAGAGTGCTGTACACTTTCAGACCATGTGACCAGTCTCTTACCAATGCTTTCTGCTGCGCATCAATAATACTTCTGCATAGGGGATCACATTAAAAATCTGCCCACCTGGTGCTCCCTGGCCCGATCCGTAGGTGACTGATCGTTCACGCAATCGTATTCTTCAAAACCGGATTTTTAGTTGGCGTATTGCCTCTAAAGGGGCCTGTTAAGGTACTTCACGGAATATGTCTCCTTCGAAATAAACCGATTGCCCCAAGTCTGGGTCTCTAATTTCATTTCTTTTGATTGGTTATAAAGAGGCGATTCAGAAAATAGGTTAGCCCATCTATCGAAAGATAGCATTGACCATATTCGGCATGGGTGAACATTCACTTTAGGAATACCCAAGTAGGGTTAGCCAGAGAAGGTTTCTCCATTATTAGATTGATCCTGGATAAAAAAACGAACAGAGGAAAACACTTCTTTTAGAAAGCTCGCTCGCTCCGTAATAAAGCGTACTATAGTCCGGTAAAGGTCGTATCCTAAGGCCTAAGATTTCTGTCGTAAGACGGATTACCTTCAGGAAAATTTTTATTGTACAATTCAAACCTGCCAATTAATGACAAGCAAGCACCTTTGGTCAGCATAAGCCAAAACTGGGATGCGCTGGTAGGCGACC
>Ga0163217_1062700_pt1 | contig 10573 bp, 12 predicted proteins | sample SynspAceP_FD_185933 | JGI IMG/M metagenome (GOLD analysis project Ga0163217, IMG submission 185933) | Saline lake microbial communities from Ace Lake in Antarctica - Synechococcus sp. Ace-P (PacBio error correction) | ecosystem: Environmental > Aquatic > Non-marine Saline and Alkaline > Saline ... | reverse complement strand
CTTTGATGGGCGTGGATATCCGCATCCCACGTGGCAGGTCACCGGACATCCATGGGTCCAGTGGCTTTGGCAAGGACCACGCTGTTGCGTCTCATTAGGTGCCCAGTTGCGCCCGACAGTGCGAGGTTGCTTGTCACATGCACAGAACATCCCGCAACTAAAGCCGTGAGGAACTTCGTGTTCCAACGCGCGCCAGCACATGGGCATTGCTGTTTCCGAGCGGTGCCTATGTTTACCGATTTGTTCAGTGTTCGAGAAACGTGGCCTTTCCTACTCATCGTGATGCACAACCGACCCTGAGCGAAGACATTGGTCCGCGATATCGTGCCCTGCTCAAGCTCTCAGCCGTGGGGCTTGCGTTGGCGCCCATAGCACTGATGCCGGATGAGCTTTCCAGCGGGGCGATGAAACGCCGCGTTTGCCCTGGCGCCCGCGCAATTGCGCTGGATCTTTGAGCCGATTGATGTATGACCGAGCCCTTTAGTCGGCCAGGACCCCCAATTCCAATGGGGTTGCCCGGCTGCGCCTCGCTCTGGCCTTGGCCTTCAACATGATCTACGCGCATGTTATCTCGCACCCCTCCCAGCCCCTATATCGCCTCTTATCGACCAACATCCGCATATACCATGTACCTGGCGGAAACGGGCGAGCATTCGTATCGAACTAATCTGTATGATGGTTAGGATGTTACGGCAGTCGCCTGGGGCATGGCAAGCCAGGCAATGAATCTGACTCGCACTCGATTAATCCGCGCATTCGCCAATATCATGCTCGGCGAGAGCCTAGATGCTTCCGGTTCCTTTCCATTATCCGCGCGCTGGCTATATCGATCGATCTGATCGGGAAAGGGGCAATTCATGAGCCCTTGGACTGACAGATTGGCGCTGATGGGCGCCGGCGGCCTTGGATATGTGCTGCGGCGGCTTGGCCCGTTCGGCCGGTTATTTCCTGTCAGGCGCTGTTCGGGCGTTCCGAGATTCGGCATGATAGGTTGGCACGCTGCTGATTAAAACAGTTAGTATGCAGTGGGTGGTGCTTGTCCGCTAGCGGATGTATTATTGTCAGTTCCTGGCCTGTTCTATTGTATGGTGCTCGCCCTGCAGGCCTTCAAACATCCTTGGAGTACCTATGTGTTCAGAGCAGGCTTGGGCAGATGGTAGGCCCTGACGCTGCGTTGTGGACACCGTGGACAACTGGTCCGGTTGGTGAACTTGGCCTTTGCTGTTTGCCGGCCTGCGGGTTCGGCGTTGACGGCTTGAAATCGGACGTGATAAGAGCACGGAGAGCTGTTGCACCTGCGAAATGATCGAGTTAGAACCCACGTCAGAGCTATGTGATTTTGCGCCGCGGGCTATGGGCGGGCTTCATCTCCATGCCGCTGCTCGCGTGATCTTTGTCTGTGTGGTGGGAATATATTGGGTGGGTGCATATGGGTCGCCGTTGGACTGCCGCTGGCGGGTCTGTATTCCGGGCTCCTACTGGGCGAATATGCAAGAACTCCTGTCACTGTTTTCTCTGGGCGATTGTCATTTCAACGGCCTGAGTCTAAGAGCTGCTGGTATTTTGCCGTGTGCAGTGACCTTGGATAGCGAACTTATTCCAGTCGGTTACGACTTGTGAGACCACATCCCGAAGGTATTCCAGTCGTGCGACTCACCACGGCACCGCTCTGGTCTATTGCGTCACTGCTTGTTTCTCGGCCTGGATTCATTCTTACAGCCGGTTGAGTTCTGACAGAACGCAAAGGGAAAACGAGCCCTAATGCTCGTACCCCGTACTTCTGGCTTTAGTAGTTGGACCTGTTCTTATCCTGATTTGGCATTCCATGGCGGTGCTGGTACTTGGCGCTGCGCGGTTCAGTGGCCCCCTGACATGAAGCACGTTCGTTGACAGCTACAAGGTTTCCTTATGCCCATTTCCGAATAACGCTCCGCCGGTCTGACGTTCCGGTACCCGTGCCAAGGTCACCATCGGGCCGCGTCACCAATTGCCACGGTTTACTGGCATCGGGAATTCGACAAGCGAATTCGTTACACGGCAAGGCTGGAACTGCCATCAATGGTCTGATGTTAATACTGCCAGCGGAACAGCCACGAGCATCTAATCCTGACCGCCGGTCTCTCGGAGAAAAGTTAACCCGTCACCGGCATTCAGCGTCTGGCGGTGAAGACACCATGCTGCGCAGGAGGGTGATGAGATTCTCATGACACCAGTCAGCACTTGGTCCTTGAGAACCTGACTGGACCGTCCTTCCATGCTCAATACCCGTCAGCAAAGAAGATTAATCGCGAAGACATCATTACCATGCGTGTACTGACTAAAGTGTTACCTTGCGCCTATAAGCCTCTGAGATCGGCCCACTGCTGGCCCAGGCCAATGCGACCACCCCGCAGGAAGTGGTGGAAGAGCACTCTCAACCGCGGTTGAACTGACCGTGCCTGGATGCCAACCGTGACCCTACAAGGACGGGACACTTGATGCCTTGCGTCGGGGGCCTAAATGACAGTGCTCAGACCGGTTGGCTTGGATTTTTCAGAGGGGACGCCCGCCAGCGTCATGACCGGTGCGCTACAGCGCGAAGCGACCGACGAGCACGATGGAACGCTTTTATCCAAATACCTTCAAGCGTAGCATTGGTCGAGTTCTTACGGCCAATGCGACTTGACTTGATTTTTGACAGCGGACAGATCAAGGTTCTTGCCCAGCAATGGGCCGTGTTGCGCACAGCCAGGTCAGGGCCGGACCGCACCAGCGTCCGCAACATGGCAAAATTCGTGCTTTCCAAGAGCAAACATTTTCCTATCCGGTGCACCATCCTACAACCCATGGAGTCAACCTGAGCATGGTCAGTGGAAGCAGTTCGCCACGTGATCGTTGAGGTATCAATATCGGCCTGCTGTTCCGGTGACCAGTTCGCCCAGGCCACATGCAGGCCAACCGTAACGATCCTTGACGCCGGTCATCGACGGCTGGGGCTGGCTGTAGTCGCCACAAGTCGGTTGAGCAAGTGGTTGTCAAGAGACCAAGGCGCAGGTTGGAAAAAGAGCGCACACGCCAATGAGCCGCAACAAGTGACGGCTTGGCGATCGGGCGGGTCAGCTAAAGCTTTGACTGGCCAGATCGACTTTGCCCAGTGCCGATGCCCCCTGCGGCCGGCAACTGGAAGCAGGCCTGGCCCAGACATTCAGTCCGGTAAACCCTGGTAACCTGTCGGCGTCACACGCATCTAGCCAACAAGCGTGGGCCTGTCGCTGATCTTGCTGGGTGCGCGATCCTGGTCTGAGCCACGTGGCGACTACGTTGCGTGTTGCTAGCGCGCCTGACAGGGCTGAAGAGCATCGCTCCCGGGTATGTGCGGGAACTGGAAGATTTGATGGACCAGCGTCTCGGGACTTCTGTATCCGTGATTTAAACTATCGCCGAATACTGGAATTCATTATGATTGGCTGGTAGAAGTTCAAGAAAACTCATTGGAAGCGCAGCGTTTGCCCGACACCCCAAACTGGAAGTCCGAAGGCGCGTAACGGCTGCAATTTCAATTGACTGAGCTGATCGCTAACTATCACCCAGCTTACGCGGATCCCGGTCTGCACCGGTCCAAGCTCAGCAACGATTTATGCCCTGCTCAACGAGCAGCAAATCTCGACCGATGGCAGATCAACCTCCACCTGCTCATGAACCCATGACACCATTCCTCTTAATCATACACCGCCGCACAGACCGTGAGCGCTACCGCTCCCTGATAACGTCTCTCGTCGCGCTGCCACGGACGCTGCCGACTTCATCAGCCCTGCGCTTTACGCTCCAGCCTATTTGCCCCAAGCCCTAAGAGAAACCGATTCTGTCATGGAACACAATTTCATCACTCACCCGCTAGGTACCCGCTGGGACGGCGAAATCCGGCAATATCGGTGCAAGAATTTCCGCGCTGCCTATTCCTGCGCGCGACCATCCCTGGGCCGACGGACCGGTGACCGTGTGGCAAATCTGCCGCGCCCTGCACAGGACATCACCACCATGATCGAGCATGGTTCGGTTACGCATAGGGCATCGAAGCCCGTTGCTGGCCCGCAATGAACGCCCACACTTGAATGTCCGAGGTCGACCCCTACGCGCTTCACTACGCTAGGCTAGCATCCGTACTGAGCTGGTCAAGACCATGCGCTGCATCGATTCTGGTTGCTGGGCCGATGGTTCGCGCATTTTCGGTTTAATGGCCGACAGTAAGCGCTGCCCGGTGTTGTGCCATCTGGGTTCGCGGCGGTAGATTCCTTCACATCCGCAGGGTTCTCGAGGCCATGGCGCCGGTGCAATCACCGTGGAGAGGGCTAATCAAGGCGCGTAGCGCCTAAGGCGGCCCTGCGCGGGCGCATTTTCTTCCTTTTGATTACGGTACCGTCACCCGGGACCGTAAAAAATATATTGATGGTCTGCGACCCGGCCAAGGGCCGCACTGTTACTTGGGAAAACGCCAGCCGCGAATGCTGCGAAGTGTAGGATCTTGTCGCCAGGTGCTGATCGCATGGGCGCACATCATAGGGTCAATGGCACAGACACCATTCACATTGATGGCGTGGAGCGTCTGCACGCCGCCGCACTCCGGTCATGGCCTGCCTTCGTATACGAGCACCCGGCATCCCTACTGGTCGGCCGCCGACCGCCACCCGCCTCGAGGCACGGGGTCAAGCTCGATAGGACACGATGCATCCATCCTTGAAGCGCGGTGTCTCAAGCTGGCAAGAACGCAGGTGCGCATGATTCAGAGACCGGCTAATCGAACTTGGATCAGCACTGGACTCATGAGAGGGGCAACGGGTCCGAAGGCAATCAACCTGCTTTAACTGCGCCTTACCCTGCCTTCGACCAATATGCCAGGCGCAGTTCATCGCCATGAATGGGTTGCCGAAGCACTCGGCACGCGGTGATTGAAACCGTGTTTGAACAACCCGTTTTATGCACGTGCAGGAAATGAACCGCCTCTATGGGGGTTCGCAGCCCGTATTCTGCGTTGAAGGGCCAACACCGCCGATTGTGACCGGCGGATCACGTAGAACGTCTTAAAGGTGGCACGGTGATGGCGACCCGGACTTGCAGCGCTTGCAGCCCGCTGCAGGATCGCTCGCTGGTATGCCGATGGCGATACCCTGGTCGGACCGCAATTTACCATACTCGATCCGCGGCTTACGAGGTTATATGAAGAGCAAGCTGGCAGATGCTGGGGCGGCGATTCATGCCGTGCTGCCCTCCCGATAAGGATTTTTCCGCCTGACTGAGACAATTGACCCATCGCGCTGTTTCCAAGGGTCGTATTCCTGCGATGACACCTTGCGTCTGCTGAAGCATGCGGACTCGAGGCCGCTGGAAGATCTGGAAAAAAGCCGCAAGCTGAATTTTCCGATACCACAGCCGAGTGTGCCGCCTGCATTATCGTCCGCGCGAACAGATGTGGCCGACCTCCGTCGAACTGGGCGCCCGGCTGATCTGGGTGTGGCCGGCAAGGCATGTGCTGATGGAGTACGACAGCCAGGGGCCTGTATGAGCCGCTGAATCTGAAAATTGCCAACTGCGCTTGATGGACCGCTGGGCCTTGAATTACCCGGAACCCCGTGGGCCGCCTTGCGTGTGCGACCAAGTTCGTCAACGTTGCCGGCGCTATCTCACGCCGAGCAGTTGGCCGCCAGGTTGATATGATCAAGCCTGTACGGCTCCATGGAGCTGGTCGCCCCTGTGTGGCTCTGGCCGAACAAGAGGTCCGACGTGCGTTCGACCACGGGCAATTACCCTGCGGGCCAACGGCCTGGGCCCCAGAATGATTGGCGCCATCAGTCACGGCTGATCGTAACAAGGGCCGCAATGAAGATAAGCATGCGCGGCATTCAAGCGCTGACTTGATCTGCTGGCCGCAGCGGTAAGAACCAGCGCGCCGCCTTGAATCAGGCCGGTGCGCCGGCCTCAATAACTGCTTCTCAAGACCCTCTTCACGGAAAAAAAGGTTAACTCCTGAGTACGCCGCTTTAAATCGCCCGTCCTGGATGCCATCAGGCAGGATTCAAGGCAGATCTCGACGATTGCTTCGGCCTGGGAAGGGGTGTCGGACAAAGGCGTAAACGAGCGGCGTCGACAGAACATCATTGCCGCCTGTTCGTGCGCGCGCGCTGATGAGGGCGCTGGGCGAATTACCGCGCCTTCGACCGGCCTGCAGGTAAACGCATGGCCGACCTGATCTCGATCGCCGCCCGCCTCTTGAACTGGCCCTGGACGCACTACGCCCCGAGCAACGCGACGCGCTGGAAGTTAGCGGCTGAACGCTGTGCGCGTGTATCACGCAGCATTCAGTCGGCAAGCATCTGGCGTTTTACACCGAAGCGGATGGCCCGTGCTGGGTTTCAGCAGTTACCCCGTTGGATCGGGCGGTTTGTATTGTTGCCCGGCAGCAAGGCATCCTATCGTCCTCGGTGATTCATCGCACAAATTGCAGGTTGCCGGCCAAAAGCTGTGCTGGCGTGCGCGAAGTGTCATTGGTGGTGCCCACCCCAACGGGCGAAATTCACGAACTGTGTATGGCTGCGGCCTGTCTGGCCGGGGATTGATCGGGTGTTTACCATTGGTGCGGGCGCAGGCGGTTCGGCGCTTGCCTTATGGCACCGAAAGCGTACCGGGTTCGACAAATCGTCCGGCCCTGGGAATATCTAGTCGCACCGCAACGCCAGTCTTTGGCCAGGTAGCATCGACATGATCGCCGCCTCGGAATCCTGGCTGATTCTGGCGACGGCCAGACGGACCCTGATGGACGCCATGGATTGTTCTCCCAGGCGGAGCACATCGAGGACGCCAGTCGATCCGTTGTCGCCGGATGCAGCCTTTCTGGCATGCGGTCGAGGCCAGCTGAACAAATGCGGTGGGCAGACATTAGACGTGCCGACATGCGTTCGCATCTCGCTAGAAAATCGGGAGGCGCGCTGATCAGGTGATAAGCTTGAGGACGCTGCGAAAATATCCACCGCTATCGCCCAGAGCACCATTGATGTCGGCGAGGATTCCTAGATGCGCTGTTGCCGGAGTATCCGCCACGCAATCGGCGCCGTTCTTCATGGGGCGCTTATTACCCCGCAAAGCCCTGCGGCGACTACTGGCCGGCCCCAAATCACGTTGCTGCCCACCTCCGCACAGCGCGCTTCCTCGTCACCGACTGGCGCTGTACGACTTTCAGAAGGCTCTCGGTGATCTTCTGCTCGCCTGAGGACCGCCATCAGAACTGCGGCAAAACTGCATCGGTACTTTTGGCTCCGCGGTGAAAGCCTCACCGCGCACGGCGCGTAGCGCTGAATATCGTATAAAACCTTGTGGCTGAAGCGGAAGCATGGCAAGTGAAGTAAACCCCATACTTGCTTTGGCATCTGGATTTTGCTTCCAGCTTCTAGCCTTCCAGGCCCGCTTCTTTGCTTAATCAAGATGACTTGTGAGCCGATTTTGGAGTCCATTCGTTAGCGATTTTGGTGCCCTACGATGCCGGCATGAAGCAGCCGAAATGGAAAATCTGGCTCCAAGCTGTATACCAATGAAAAATCCATTCGGGCTTCAACCAAGGCTGCTTGCAGGATATTGCTCGCGGTCACGGACGCCCTCTTGCGCCTGTACCCGGCGCCGATTGCGACAGCCTGAAATGCACCATTTGCCCGAGTACTACGAGCGTGCGTCCGACAGGTATTTGTCGGCCAATGGTTCAAGATTGAAGTTGTGGGCATGTGTTTCCATGGCTGTGTGCAGGGCAACGGCAACGTTGCTGTTTTCCGCGATATCGCTACAGCTTCTATCCGTGTACTGCGGGCTCTTATGCATTGAGCAGAAAGCGCTGCCCCTCTCTCAATCAGCTCGCTATCGAAGATTATGCGCAGACCCCAACGCGCCATTATTTTCCCCAACCGAATTTGCCCGGACGGCATAGCCTGAGCTGGCGCCAGACTCGAACAGGTACTTGCGGCAGCAGCCCGATTCGGTAGGTGGTCGTGTGGATGAAGCCTATGTTGATTTTGGTGCAGAGACGGCCATCAGTTGCGACGGACGCTTACCCGAAATTCCTAGGCCTGGTAGACCCAGAGTCCGTCCAAAATCCCGTTCGCTGGCTGGTTCTGCGGTGGGCTTGCGGGTTAGGCATGCGATCTGATCGAGGCCCATGGAGCGATTCAGAAACAGTATTAACTCCTACGCTGGGACCGTTCTTGCGTGGCAGGTGCCGAAGCGGCGACGCTAACGTCTTTCGCGGCCCTTACAAGCGCCCAACTTATATTTCTACGTAGCATGATGACGCGCTGCGGTCCAGGCCAGGTCATAGCAAGCCTGCACAGAATCGCTGCAGTGGCCGGCTAAAGTTGCGCACGCAACGATGGGCTTTGCCACAGGTCATACTCTTCATCTGTCAGAGCGTGCCAACTTTCGTCTTTGTGCCGTACCCGCCTAATACCGATTGCGCCGCTAATTGGCCCCAGGGCCTGCTGCGAGAGCGTTGCATATCGTGCCGGCACTTGCCAAGGGCCACGGCATTGACCAGTTTCTCCGCTTACCATAGGCACGCCCGAGGCAGAATGCAGAAAACTGACGAGCGCGCTGCAAGCCCTGTCTGACCTTTAGTTCAGCCGCTGGAAGCTGGGCTCTGACGCCTACTTCCGCTTTACAAAACTGGCCCATGGCTTCGCCAGTTACGCACGGATGCTACAGCCTGTACCTTTGCCGGGGTTGGCTCTGGCACCTGGTTCATCCGCTTCGCGGCCAGATATACTCACCGGCTCCTGATCCATCCTCCATGAATGATATCGGCCCGGGCTGCAAGCCCCGCTGCACGGACAGGGCCTCTCACGGCTTACAGGCCAGGACACCACGATACCTTCGCGCACATTCCAGCCCAAGGCTCGGCCAGTCCCTGGGTCAGCGGGCTGTTACCTCCCACCCCGGAGCCAGCCACGAATTACCGCCTTGGCTGAATTGATTCGCCTGCATGACTTCCACCGCCGGATGTTCACCGGAACTTGGCAAAGCCAATCCGCCTTGTTGAGCGCCCCGGATTGGGAAACAGATCGCCGTCACAGAGTAATTGATGCACTATTCAAGTTGCCGGCCCTGGCGATTAATCAAGCGCCACCGGAAATTGCCCTCGGTTGATCGCAGCCGGTCAGTCTGAATGAAATCTTCATATGGTATTCAGGGCCAAGCTGGTTCACGGCCGTCACCAGTCGCACTTGACGATACCCCATTGGTGCCCGTCTTGCCCCCAGGCCCGAGGGTTCCGATGGCATTGGACCACATCACCAATACCGTAATGTGGGAGCTGGGGCTGATCTGTCACGGGGCAGGCCAGTCCCGGCAGATCAATCTTGACGCACCGCCAGGTCGGTTCTCAGCGGTCCTACCGTATCAAGCTCGGCAGCGCTTCCACGGCCATCCACGCAGCGCGACCGAATTTGATCGCGCCGGCTACCACGTGATTGTTTGTCAAGCATTAGCTTTCCGAATTTGAGAATAACCGCCGAGCAGGCTGGTCGTGCGGTTTGGGCACTGGCAGGTTTCGAGTCAACGCGTACTGGCGGATTCGGGAAGGGTTGTGGTGGAGTCGTTTGTGGCCATCGCGGATTTGCTGGCGTTAGCGGCTCTTACTGTATAATATGGTTGGCGACGGCCGGGCGGCGCGTTGGTACCGCATCGGCCCGTAAGTCGAGTGAAAGGGGCGACCCCGTTTCGGCACCTTTCGTCTGTTCTGCCACGGCGCGGGTGCCGCGATGACGGCGCCAGTCCCATGGCCGCGCCTTGCTCCCAGCACTTGCGAGGTAGTTACTGGAGAATCAGCGCGCCACGCAATAACCCGCAGAGGGCAGGCCAGATCTCAGTGCGTTCAGTTTTAGAGCGTTCATTCTTCCCTTCCCGGGAATTCCCCAGCTGTCGGCAGACAAGCATTGCGCCCAGTATAAAGCCTGGCCGACCTCCTGCGATTGTAGAATGGCAAGGAATGATGGGCACGACTGGCCAAAATGTCGCCAGCAGGCGGACAAATGACGGGTATCGATGTTAAAGGAAGGCTCCCTGATTTGATCGCGCCACGTTAGTGTGGAAATACATGCAACACGCTGTTGGATAGCCCGGCGCCTTCCAGGATTATTGCCCAGGCTGCAGGATCGAAGGCCGTTGAGAGGTCGGTTGTTTGGTCACGGGCGTTACCTGCCAAGGCCAGGCAATGGTGGAATTGCAGGCAATAGCCGCTGGGCGGACATGTTGCTCGGTGCATTCACGGCTTATTTACTGGAAAGGCCGATCAGCGCCATTTCACCGGGCATTCAAGGCAGCGCGCTATCAAGCGCTTGGCTGGCCATGATCTGAATTTGCTGGGGCCTTCACTTGTCCGCTGGATGCTGCACGCCGAGGCTGTGGGTGACATAACGTCGCAAACTCGCGCGCTGATGAGAGAGATATAACGGGTGTTGGGTCGGATCAAGAACGGTCGCTGGAGCCAAGGTAACGCGCTCAGGTTGCCTGCACGGCGAGCTGCCCTGAGCCAATAGAGCGGGCGCAGAGGTTGCAGCGATAC
>Ga0163217_1061107_pt1 | contig 10573 bp, 8 predicted proteins | sample SynspAceP_FD_185933 | JGI IMG/M metagenome (GOLD analysis project Ga0163217, IMG submission 185933) | Saline lake microbial communities from Ace Lake in Antarctica - Synechococcus sp. Ace-P (PacBio error correction) | ecosystem: Environmental > Aquatic > Non-marine Saline and Alkaline > Saline ... | reverse complement strand
TCGTAGATGAGCGCCCTGCTGTGCATGGCCAGTGGCGTTTTTGGGGTGATCGTAGCGTGTGTCAATTCTCCTGCTTCCGGGACATATCGCGGTGCCATCGTAAGAACGAATTCCGAGGTTTGTTCATTTCAACGTGGGCGATCTCGGTCATGGATATTCGGATGTTTCCATGGGCAGGACCATTGATTCAGAACGCCTCCGGATCAAGTTTGCTGTCTTGTGTGTGTATTGAACAGGACGAGGGTCATAGTGATTCCCACGATACCCAGGATGATGGTACAAGCGGTCCCGGTTCGACACCAGAATGTGCGCGATGGTCTTGTTCGACAAGCACGAAGTACAGCTTTCCCGTACTTACCAGGCGGGAAACCGATTTTAACGGGTTTTCCCCCAAATTGTTTTTTTTTTTCCCGGGTACCGTGCCTAGGTGGTCTGTTTTCCCCTTCCCGGTTTTGACCCGACTCGGATTGCAGTGGATGTTCCGGAGCCCCCGCGTTTAGTGATTCGCGTTTATTTCTGGATTTTTGGCTGGTCGCATACCCGGCGTCGATTCGGTAATTGTATCTTCAAGTCGACGACTCGCAAACACGGCCAGGGTGGACTCTGATTGCGCCGTTCGCCGGTTTTCTAGTCGAAATCGAAGGGGCCGGGCCTTAGCGAAGTGCGAGTCGACGTTTGACGGTGACCAGCCGTTCGGGATTCAAGCGTTCTTCGCTTCGGGAACGAGCTGGACCGTACGTCGTTTGAACTCAGGATTTTTGAGTTGAACATTCCATAGGCCGTAGATCTACCCTGAAAGCGGAGGTAACGGGTGACTGACACGTTGGCATGTGTCGCGAACGAATCAAAAGTTTGATCGGTCTTCGAGAGGCCTTGTTAGGCGTCAAGGATTCGAGACGCACTTACCCGATCGGCCCAGGTTGCGACGTAAGGTCAGAAGAATCTGATGACGCCAAGCTAGAGTTCGATAGAGGCTTGCAGTAATGACGCGGTAGGGCCGGCCCTTAAAAAATCAGATTCCCCGCACTGCTGGGTTTGTTTAGAACGAGCCGGTGTCGCTCGCGCCTATCTGGTTTGTTTTGTCCTTGTGTTCAAATTGTCGTTGCGAGCAGTAATTAGGGGGCACCTTAATCAATCGCCCGATTCACTCGGTTGCTAGACTTCGATCAATCGATTCCGCCGAGGAATCTTGCCAGAGCTCCGTACGAGTCGTGATTTCGCTCGGGCAGTGTTTTATCATCGAGTGGTGTGATGTTTGACGGGCTTCCTGTGGGCGATGATCGTGCCGGCCGTGTTTGGAACATGCCCGGCATTGATTCACGAACAGGGAGGTTCTTGGTGCGCTTGCGATCGATTGCCTGACTACACGTGCTTTTCGAATCACCTTGGGGGGCAAATTGTTTACGCCCAAGTGCGTCTATGTCGTGGCGGTTGGTCGGATGAGAGGTGCCCGGTGGGTGTGGTGTTTCCTCCTCGGCGGAACCGACGGGTCGCGTTTCTCGTCGTGCCGGCCGATTCGCCCCGGAAACCCGGAAAGAGCGATTACACCGGGCGGAGGATCGGATTTGAGACCTTGACCCGTTGGAGAGTCGCACGCGACGGCCGCGCCGGGGACGCCGTGTCGGCGCGCAAGAGCTGTTGATGGAGTGGCTGGCATGAGACAAGGTGGGAGTGTTCGATCCATTTTGCCTTCCGATTTCCTGACGCATGGGTTGGACGCGACCCGGTTGGATGTTGAGGTGGTGAGAAGTTCGACCGAGTGTTAGGTTGCGGCGGGACCGAGAGTTGGAGGGACTGAGTTGGCTACAAAAGACAGGCCCTGATTTAAGTCAAGAGTGCTTTGAAAGTAAAACGGAGGCCTGCTGTTGAGCCGATACACTATTACGTACGTTTACTCGAGTCTTTCATCGATGGGAGAACCGGTGGGACTTGTAAATAGTCGAAGTTTTTTTGGGTGGTTTGGCCAATTTACTATCCAGTCCCGTAGTTTCTTTGCAACAATCCCCGGGCGCCAAACGATGACTTTTGTGCGAGCCCGAGTTCTGAACGAATCCGCGTATTGCTTTAGGTTTATATGGGGCGACGATAGCACGCGAATGACGTGCAGAATTTAGTGAGGCCAATTAAAGAGTCAAGCAAGGTGACGCACTGGGTTCGAAGATTCTCGGAACGTTAGCTAGCGGTATCCAAGACATCAACACGTCCACGGTTCGAGAGAAGCATCGCCGTGGTACACCACTGGGGTGTATTCGCTTCGTCGATGGGATGGGACCGTAAGGTGCGCAACTATTTGAGTTGCTTAGTTCATAGAAAATGAGATTAGATCGATGCGACGATCTTGACCCAACGTTGATACTGTTCTCGTGGCGGTATTGCGTTACAGCGCAGTCCAGGGACGTACGGATGGTACAGCATTGCGCCGCGGTCCGGCGAGCAGTTGGTGAACCGGGCAGTGGTGATGAACATTGCACTCGATCACTTACTCGGATGGCCTATTTTGCCCGCTTCAGCATGTAATCACTCGGAGCACCGCCTGCTGTGCAAAGGGCAATCGGGACGCTGGACGATTTTATCGCCGACTGTTACCTGGAAGGGACCGAAGGAGATGCTAGCGGCCAACCGCGATGGGCCGCGCGGGACTGTCGATGACTGGATCGATCAACTTCACCCGCAGATCGCCATTGTCATGTTTAGGCACCAATGACATTCGATAGGCAGCGTTGCCCGGATTACGAGAAGGAACTACGGCGTGGTCGAGCGCTTGCAGACTCGAGGCGTCGTCGTTATCTTAACGATTCCGCCATTGCACGGATTGATGAAAAAGTGCGCTTGCGTTCGGACCGCGCCGCATGCTCGCGAATGCTCGGGTGCGCTCATCGACCTGCATGCGCAGATCCTCATCGTCGCCCGCCCGACGTTGGGACGGTCGTTGCGCTTCGATTCAATACGCACACTAGGCAGCGCCAACGCTGGTCAGTCACGATGGTGTGACCTGGCATCGAGTATGGCGTAGAGCTTTCACTCGAGGGGACTGCTCGAAACGGAAACACATGCGAAACTACCTGACACTCGGGGCACTGTGGCCGAAGTGATTGACGTCGTTTTTAAGAAAAAAGTGCGGAGCACGGAGAGTTGATACTGGGTCGAAACCGCCAGGCGCCGGAAACCGCAGAAACGGACGGGGGCGGTGGAAAAAACTTCGTATCAAACGGATCAGATCATCTGCCCGATTCAGCTATGGCTGCGAGCGCACCACCGCTTCCCGAGGCCAAAATGGGCCAAGTACTTCGGCTGAATACGGTCGGCGGGGATTGATGCGGGCGCGAAAAGCTTCCAGGGGTGGTCGATCCATTGTTGGACGAATGGCACTACGCGATGAAAAACTCGTGTGCACCTGAGACCAGCTGATGTAAACGCTTGCGGAGCGCCTCGGGAATCGGGATGCGGTTGTGCATCATTTTTCCAAAAGGCCGGTCACCACGAGGGTCGTGATCAGCGAATGTCCGGTGTTACCCCGTCGCGAATCTTGACCGTTGCCAAGTAGGACAAACGGTATCAAATCAACTCGAACTTGGGTTGACCACGTCGACCCTCTACAAATTGTTGAAGCCATAATTCTGCGCGACACGTAAAGCACAAAGGTTCGAATCAGAGCAGGGGAAGAGCCGCTTTCGTCGAAGGCTGCGGAATCAGAAAGATGCCTGTTTACAACGACCGACCCAACAGCAGAGGTGACGAGCAGGGAGATTGAAAACCCTAATGCATTCAACTACTCGCGGGACATCGACGTGATGTCGGCAAAGCATGATGGGGGTGATCGTGTACAACGTGTCTCTGGGCATTCACGGGCAGTTGGTGAGGCTCGAGGGGCGGCTTTTCTTGGACAATTCGACCGACTGTATCGTCAGATAGGCAAAAGCGTCATCGTCGACTGTTGTTCAGGCAATCTGCCTTCGGGAATTCGAGCGCCCGAGGGACGACGCCATGCGGTTTCGTCTGTCTGGTCCCGGTAAAACTTCGTCGTAAGCTGCCCGAAGATAACCTGCTTGCGACAACCGTGACTGCCGCATCGAGAACAACACTGTTCAGCACGGAATGGTCGCTCGGAGCTTGTCGCGTTCGTCATGCACGATGGCTTGGTAGTCAGGGAATAACTTGGTTCAGCGAGCGTATCGTGTGGAACGATCGCGAGGACTCGACTATCCGCAATAATCCTGATCCGACGTAACGGAATATTTTCGTGACCAACGTCGGCCGATCTGCATCTGACCACTGAGCGACCGATGCGTTTGATCACGGATCGATTCCCGACAGCTGGTTTCGGATATTGATAGCAACCCGCTCAGTCAATCCCGATTTGGAGGCGGACGAGCGGGCGTAGTGTGTTGGGTCTTTTAAAGCGAAGCAGAACCGGTCGCGCGAGTGGTACCGGTGACGATTGCCGACGGCGGAGTATCGTACGGTCGTATGCCTGCAGACCAAACGCGAACATTAACGAAAATGCGTTACTTGAACTGTGAATATAGGTAAAAAGCATAGGACAGAGCACTTTGGGTGGTGACTGAAAACTGTTTTGACTTGGCGGAGTTCACCGTCTGTAGTTGCTCAGGAGACGGCTCCTGTCCGAGGCGGCGACGTGGGGACTCGTGTTTCCCCCCCCCCCCGAGGGCAGACGAACGACAACGATCTTGTGGGCTCCGAAAGATTGCTCTATCGAAGTTTCCCCGGAAGTTTCCCCGAGGTTTCCCCAGGTTCCACCCAATTGCCTCCACTGGTTGGCGGGCGAGGCGGCAGTGGTGGACGTTGTTGGATACGGTCGGGTCACGAAACCGGAGTGAAGATGCGCCGTGCTCTGTCGTTAGGCGATCTCGGAGAAATGAATGCGCTGGTGTTCTCCAACCGAAGCGTCGTGAACCGCACGGTCGAGAGCCGAGCGACAATCCTAACACCGCCAATAGATTGGATCGGCTGGTACCTTCACCATTCGGCGTTCGAAAAAAATTGCCTAGCAAGCTTCCGTCGACCATTTTCCCCTCATGTCTCTAGCTCGACGAATCATGGTAAATATGGGATTATCCGCGAAAAGTCTTCTCGATCGCACGACCGCCCGCTTTTGTCAGTCGGTCCCGGCCGCTTCGGCGGTTCGCGAAAGTCCGGTTGGCGGGCCGCCGATTGGGTTTTGAATGTCATGACGGTGATTTTGATGCGGGCGTTACATCCGATATTTACGGATGGCGGAGGTTTCCGGCCTGTTTTTTTCCAACGCAACCTTGCAACTCTCCACGCGGGCTCGACGATCGGCGTCGGCAACGACGTCGGGGCGGATCGAGGGACGCCGCGTTTTCAAACGGGATTACTCGGCTGGTTCGATCAACGCGATGTGATCCGCTCACATTGCGAGGGGAGTCGAGGTGCGAATCGAGTTGTCCGGATTTGAACGGCGCGAATTTTGTACTTGGCGATGCGGAGGGCATTCCTCATCGCTCGGTGCAACGTGGCCCCGTCTGATGAGTGATCGTCACGACTTGCCGCCGGTGATACCTCATCGCGCCGGACTCGATTCGTTTTTGGGGACGAGTTACACGCTGTAGTGTCAACGACGTTTCGACGGATCCGGGATCCACCGAACCAGAACGGTCCGCCGGCGGAGCGGAAATTCCAAACGGGGGGGGAACCGGAACCGACGAATCGCTCATAGTCGACGCAATCGTTGGCGGACGTTGGCGTAACTTTGCGGTTGACGTGATGGAACGGTCATGCGGTGCGTTTATGCCCGAGGCGTGGCGGAGGGATACAAAAGGCAGTGGTATGGTCCTAGTCGCGGTCATCGGACCACAGGTGTCGACCTCGATCATTTCCGATCTGACGAAATATTTTCAGTCAATCAGGCGGAGATTGCGGGACACGGGATCGATGACGATCAAAACGGATTCGTCCGATGATATTAGGGATTTCGATTTCGCCGCACGATGCCGACCGAATGATGTCGGTGGTCACGGAAGCATGTTCGCGGCAGATTCGCGGTTCTCGCAACGGTTCGGAGGCGACGGGCGTTGGCCCCGATGGCGGCGATCCTCCCGTCGGTTTGAGGTGCCAAACGATTGGGGCGACCGCGGACGATCGCCGCCGGAATCCGTTACGCGGGCGAGTCTCGGTGCCGACATTAACCTCAGTTCGGGGCGGATAGCCGGCGATCGAGCGCGATCGATTAGCTCGGGGGGTCGGCTTTGGGTTTCCCTGATCGTGCTGCGGCAGGCAACGAGTTCGCGGCCGCTCCTGGGTTCCGCACCGGTTCGTGGTGGGAAGACAATGTGATCATCGAGGTCGGCGCAAACGAACGCGTCCGGATCGATGCCGGTATCAGTAACGCTGTCGGGCTTAGCCGGTATCGTTCCAAGTTGATGCACGGGGTCGGCATTTTCAGCACCGATGTCCGGCGGAGTTATGCCACGGCGTCGGGACCAGCATGCGAGTCCCACGTTTGGCGCGACTGCGGCCTTGCGGCGATCGGCGAAACCCCGTTTTGACCGCTGTTTGAATGCGAGACTTGCTCAGGCGACCGGAACCGTCGCCGGGCCGCAGGTTCTCCGACGCGATCGGTTCGTCACCGCCAACCCACCGTCGCCTAGCCGCCGCCGGATTTAACCACCTCGCTCGGCAAGCGAAACTCCAGGGTTCGAGTTTTAACAGCAAACGAGGCGGATTGCTGATGCGGACACGGCAACGGTCGACGTGCGATCACGTCCACGCGGAAACGAGCGATCGCGCCATGCGTCGCACTGCGACGAACGAGGATTTCGTGAGTTCGATTACGTATTGTGGCAAGATCACTCGTCGAGATTTCGGCTCCACGATTGAGGAATCGGCTTCTACGAGAGGGTTTCTCGAAACGGAATCCATGAAGGGACTTGTTCATCTGGAGTTTCCCCGCCGTTGAGGTCCGCTGTAAGCAGCGACTCTCTGAGACGCGTGGAAATGCGAGTCTCAGAGGAGAGGGCGCCTACGTGAGGGGGTCCAACTTTTTTGGCCGTTTTGCTTTCGCTTCGCTTTCCAGCCGGCTATTCATCGTCGATTCACCCAAATAATTTCATCAAAACATATTCCGCCTCGATTTCCCCCTCCCTCCGCTGGCCGCGCGCGACGAGAGCTTCGACAACGTTGGTCTGCAGGAAAGCGAACATGAAAACTGATTCGGACGACACACCGGATCCCAAGTTCGTTGTTCTCTGATGGCCGGATTTTTACTCGCTGTTCTACAACGGCAATTCCCAGTTCGAGGACGCACGCGGCCAGACCTGTTTGAGTTTTGAAAAAAGCGACGGTCTGGCCTTTTTGCAACGCCTCGACCGATCGGATGCAAAAACGACCCTGGGTCGAAAACGTCCTCCAGGCATTAAACTCGCGGATTTGAATGTCAGTTTTCGAAACATGAGTTTTCCGGCGAATGGGTTTAACAAACGAACGAACAAAGGGTTCACAACGACGACGGTACTTGCGCAGGTCGCACCGGACGTTGTCTTTTCACGTTCTTCGGTTTTAAACGAAATCGTTGACGGCCCCGGAGAGCTCGCCGCCATCGCGATGAACTAGTCCCATGTTTCAGAAGAGATACGGCATGGTAGGGAGAAGGCGGAGATTTCCTGGATGGTCCTTGTTCGCCCAGATCGCGTTGTGAAAATACGGTGATCGAATCTGCCGAGGATCGAGCCGTCAACTCGCCGCCGATCACCGAAGCGACCCAGCCAGGGCCGCGGCAAACCGGGCCACGTTCGTCGATCTGTTCACGCGACCGATCGGTTGTTCGCCTTCAGTTTCCAAAATCACGCTCACCGGCATCACCTTCAACGCGCGCTGACGCGAACTCGCTTGCATCATCTCGGAAGGCATTGTGCATAACCGGTCCGCGGCCGAAGCGATGACCCGACCTCTACGCGCGATCGAAGACAAAATGGCGATTGGCCAACGCTGACCGCGCCACCCGACCAGCAAGATATCTGGGGTTCACGCTCGGGGTTGAGCGTTGCGTCGACGGGACAAGCCAACGCGGAGTTGTTTGCAACACGACTCGTTGAGTCGGATGTGATGACGGCAACCCGGATTAAAGGAGTTCGGGGCCGCCGCCCAAGGCAAGGAGTTTTCAGATCGATGCAGGAAACGTCCGCCCGGTGAGTCATTCAATGTCAGGTGGCGGCATCAAAAAAGCTTCAGTGCCGCGAAAGAAGGCACGTCGATTTATCTGTTCACCGCAGAGAGCTCGCACAATTGACGTCCCGAGGGATACAACTACGTTCGCGTCGGCATATGTTCCGATTTTAGCTTAACCCGGTGCAATAGCAAATCGATGCCAAGGGTCGCTCTGGGCGCCGAGCTGGAACAGTATCCGAAATGGGAACCGGGCAAGTGAAACATTGAATGACAATGCATGATTTTCGAGGACACCGACGGCGGACGGATTCGCATAAAAGCAGATCTTTTGCCCACTTCTTAACTCCGCTCGGTTGCGAATTTTGGGGCGCGGCGTGCTCTCACTTCCGGGTCCCGATGGTTAGTCCTCAAGACAGCGACGGCGTATGATTAAGGGACGTTCCGCTACCGATCTGCCAAGGGCCTCCGGACTTGACACCACACGCGGCTAAACAATCTGGATCTTCGTCCCCGCGAGCGATCTATTGGCAGAGGTATCTTCCTCGTTCACACCACGAACCCCTTGAAAGCAACCTGACTGGGCGCGTCGGGAATGTGACCGTCGACCACGCACGTTCGCGATCACGCCGCACGCCGCAACTTCGCCAACCCGCACCGGACCAGTTTCGGATCGTGCGGGTATTGTTACGTAAAGACGGCCGCGGGAAATCGTTCCAGGTCCGGCGAAGGCAAGGGATTTAAGATGCAACACGCTCTTGACAAGGGAATTCCGCGTCGCGCCAACGCGATCTGGTCGTCAAACACTTCCCGATTGAAACTGCCAAAACGATTTCTGAATTGGCAAACAAAACAATGTTTTCGCGTCAGCACTTACAGCTGACCGCCGCGGGCGGGGCCGACAACCGCCCATTCGCGAAGTTGGGCACTCCGGCGGTGTTTTGATCGACCGCAAAGATCGTAACTTCCGGACCACCGATGCGGCTATCGGCGCCGAGACTCTATGTCGCCGATTGCACAACGCCATATCGGTCAATGCAGCAAACATTCGCGATCGAACCGCGATCACAAACCACGGACGCGATTTTACCGCCTGACGTCAATAGATGGCCCGACGCGAACGGGTCAAGATCGCCGGCGAGCGTGATCGAAGCGTTATTGAAAACCTAACCAACCCCGTCGACGGAGATCCCCGCACGGATCGTGTCGAGCTGAAGCGCTCATGTTTCATGCGGTCATGCCGCTGTCAAATTGGATCCAGGTTTCGATCCAAACGATGAAAAACCGGGCCCATCATCTTTAGAGGGGCCCTGGGTTCCAACAATATCACGTCCAACGACGGTTGCTCAACACCCGTTGCTCGCCTCGAGGTCGGGGACCGCCGTTTGTCCGGCAGACGGTGCAGCATTTTGTTGTACCACGTCGACCGAACCGGGGCAGCGGTATCGCCCGCACCGCCGAATCAGATTTTGTGGTAATACAAAACTCAAACATCAGCCCAAAGCCGGACCGCCCAAAGATTCGATTCGGTGCGGCCATCTACCACGTGATCGCACGCGCAGACTGTCAACCAAAACCAAACGTTCAAGGGCAAACGTCACGTTTTATGCGCTTCGTCCGAGCAATCCTGGGTAACGGTAGCGAAGAAGTCTCGTCAAAGCTCGCCGCTGGCACGGGATTGTGGGGCAAGATGAAGTCACGGGAAGACGCTACACCCCGTCGCGTGGCGTTCCTCGATGACCGGTTCCGTTCAATCCTCAACGATCGAGGAACTCGCCGCCGTACTCATTTCGTACGCGCCAACACTTGGACGAACAATACTCCCGGTCCGCGCAAGAAACCGTCGCCAGGTTCGCGCTCGAAGGCAAACCGGATCGGCGGACGACGTTTCTGGGAACCGAGGGAACTTGACGGCGAAAAAACACCCGCTCCGAGACGAGTTGATGGAGTCCAACGAGGTCGGTGAGGAAGAATTTTCCATCGGACTTGGGAAAAATGGAACTGTCGCGATTGTTCACCGGCGGAATCCGCCGCGCACTCGCGATCGAGAGAGGGCACGCTGCCACGTCGGCCAAAAACTCTTCTACGTTCACGTCGACCCTGTATGCCTGTACGATTCCACCCAGCGGGAAAGCGGGCAGCCTCGGCCCGGATTTGGCGACAATGGAGAGAGGGAAATCACGGCCAGCAGGATATCGATTCCCCGGTTACTCCCGTCCTCCCCCCCGGATTTGATTCGAGAAAGGAGTACGCCAGGTCCAGGTTCTTCACCGGCGATGGGAAAAAATGGCTCGTCCCAAACCGCGTTTGGCCGTGTGGGGTTCCCGAACCGGAAAAAAAAAGGGCATTTTTTTCAGTGGCGGGAAAAAAAATTTTTTTTCGTCCGCCGATAGACGGAAGCCCCATTCATGCGAAGAGATCGGCCGACTTC
>Ga0163217_1041483_pt1 | contig 10573 bp, 16 predicted proteins | sample SynspAceP_FD_185933 | JGI IMG/M metagenome (GOLD analysis project Ga0163217, IMG submission 185933) | Saline lake microbial communities from Ace Lake in Antarctica - Synechococcus sp. Ace-P (PacBio error correction) | ecosystem: Environmental > Aquatic > Non-marine Saline and Alkaline > Saline ... | reverse complement strand
CCTGCCCAAACCGCAGCCAGTTACGCCGTCGAACCTGCACGACATGAGTCGAGAGCAGCAACCAAAGCCGGTTATGTTGCTGTTCAGATGAGGGTGGTCGATGATCGCTTCCATGGGCCACTGCAGCCGGGTGATGGGCCCTTCCTACATGGAAAGAACGGCCGCTCTGCCGGCGCTTGCTGGGCACCAGCCTGCCCAGGGGAGCCGAAAAAACGTTATCATCTCGGCACCGTGCCAGTTTTGCTCACTTGTTGATGCTGATAATGATGAGGACCCGTGGTTCAAGCAGGGCCATGCGTTACGCAAGGGCGCTGCGCGGTCTGACAAACTGGCGAGGGCGCGGCCGTCATGGGTCCGGCCGGTGCGTGGGCATGCCGGCTGAATTGAAAGAACATAACTCCAATAGACATATGCGCACGGGCCCATAGCGCCTGCCTGGCGCCGGCTGAACGGACAAAGAAGAAAAAAAAAAAAAAACAAAAAAAAAAAAAAAAAGAAAATATAAGAAAAAACAAAGAAAAAACAATAAAAGAAATAACATACACACAAAAAAAAAAGAAAAAGAAAAAAAAAAAGAAAAAAATAAATGGAAAAAAAACGAAAAACAGCATCAGCAGCGGCAAAAGCTATATCAGAAATGCGAAAAAGATCAGAATAATTAAAAAAAAATCGCGACAAAAAAAAAAAAAGAAGACACAGGAAAAAAAGAAAAAAACAAACTAAGAGGAACAAAAAAGATAAAAATAAAACAATAATCAAATGGAAAAAAAAAATAATCAAAGAAAAACAAAGCGAAAAAAAAGAAAAGAAAAAAAAAAAAATAATCCAAAAATAGAACAAGAAACAAAAAAAAATAACCAATAAAGAAAAAAGAACAAGGAAATAAGAATAGAAAACAAAGAGACAAAACATGCATACAAAGATTGAGAGACATACATAAAACACAATAAAACACATGAAGAAAAAAAAAAAAAAAAGAGCAAAAAAAAAAAAAAAAAAAAAAAAAAAAAAAAAAAAAAAAAAAAAAAAAAAAAAAAAAAAAAAAAAAAAAAAAAAAAAAAAAAAAAAAAAAAATGATGATACGACACAAGAAACAGGAAAATATACAAAAAATAATACAAAAAAACAAAGAAAAATATGAACAAATAAAAAGAGAAACAAAAGAAAAACAAAAAAAACAAAAAAAAAAAATAAAGAAAAACAAACAAAAAAGAAACCAAAAAAAAAACAAAAAAAAACATAAAGAAACAAAAAAAAAAACAGAAACAAAACAAAATAGAGAGTTACATTAACAGACGGCTAAATAGAAGACACCAGGCCGCTTGTAATAAGATAAAGAAAAAGACAAAAAAAATCAAAAAAAAGGAAACTAACAAACACAAATAGAAATAATAGCCAAAAAAAAAAAAAAAAAAAAATAAAAAAAAAAGAAAAAAAAAAAAAAAAAAAAAAAAAAAAAAAAAAAAAAAGAAAAAAAAAAAAAAAAAAAAATCAAAAAGAAAAAATCAATAATTCCGCATTCAGAACCTTGAGGAGCCAGACCTGGTCGAGCGTGTTGCTGCAGTACGATGGGATCAGTCGTCCCTGCCGCACGTCGATTGAACTGGAGTTGACCGAGAGTGCATTGGTCAACGACCAGCCCCATGGCAAGTCATCACTGGATGCACTCTGACGGCAGGCATACCGCGTCGGCAATTGCATGATTTCGGGACCAGGTTACAGCAGCCTTGGCCTATCTTCAGGAAATTCCCGCACAGGTGGTCAAGATTGATCGCTCCTTCATTTCAACGCATCGAGCTAGGAGAAGCGCAGCGCACCGCTGGCAGGCGATTTGATCTCAATGGCCCACGACCTTGGGATTAGCGTGGTGGCGAGGGCGTGAGGATCTCAAAACCTATTTGCATTTCTGGACAGCTGGGATTGCGATGAGTGCAGGCTATTTTATTCTCCCGGCCAATGCCCCCAGCCAGTTCGGAGCAGTTGCTGGTGGACAGTATGTAACGGCGCCTAGGCTGCAAGATCGCGGCTTTTCCCTGCCGAACCCCGCCAGGCGTTCAGCCGCGCGCAGCAGCGGCCTTTCGGTCTTGCTCCAGCCCAGACAGGCCGTCGGTGATGATACGCCATATTGCAGTTGCCCACTCAGCGGCTGCAAGCCATCGAACAGGTGGCTTTTCCAAGCATGACTCCGCGCAGGCTCTGCTCACGCCAGGCGTTGTCGATGGACGCAGCTAGGTACTTCCGGCTGGCGTAATGGATCCTTGCCACTATTGGGCGTGGCTGCAATCGACTATCATTGGGGCTGCCAGACCCTGGCTCGCTAGCGTCCGTTTGGCTGGCGGCAATCGCCGCAGGCTGAATTTGGCGCCACCATGGCCGCCCCGTAGCACAAGATGAGTAGGGCATTTAACCCCGGCGTTTCGATTTCAGCGCTGGCCGTCCATTCCATCATCCAACCCAAAAATGCTGATGCGCCCGTTGCGCGGCCGAGCGCCATGGCATTCACAACGCGATGCTTCAAGCTGCCGTCAGTGCCATTTTTGAGCCGACCGGCAGACAGAAGCCGCTGACCATCTCCCTTGTGGGTCTGCGGACTCAGTTAGTACGTGCGCCGAATCGCCGCCAAACCCAGCAGTTCGTCCAGATAGCCCGCAGCCATGGGCTGGCAACAATTCGGTTAGTTCGGACTGGCAGGCCCATCGCCTTCAGTTCCAGCATCAGAGCCTGCGTGAGAGCGCAGCGGAAAGCCATATCACCACTCATCCAGGGTCCGGGTCGTAAGCAAGCCCTTCCACCCTATGGTGGTACGCGGTTTCTCAAATAAGCACCGCATTTTGACCAACAGCAAAAGTGATTCACCAACCTGCGCTTCCAGCCTCCTTAAAGCTTTTGCGCGTATTCCTCAGGGGCCGCATCAGGGTCGTTGCAGCGAGCAGGGCCCTGCCACTACCAACAAGCGCTCATCACGGCCATCGAGGTACCGCGCGGATAGCATCAGCGCTTGCTCGCGCTATTTGTCTCTGCCAGGGAGAGACGGATCGCAGGGGAAAGGCGCTGGCGCAAACTTTCGCAGGGCTGGGAAGCGCCTGCGTTACGACGCTGAAAAGTAGGCTCTGGTGCCTCGACAGGGGTTCGCATCAAGAGGGCTGCACGGTGGGCTACGCATAGCGCGTTGGTAACTGCTAGAGTGGCATTCATACTATTTTCCTCGCGTTGGCGCCACGGTACGCACGGCCACTATCGTATTCTGGGTGTCGTTCGATTCAGGTGTTTTGCAGGAGGCAGAAAGCGCTGGTAAATCGCCAGTTACGATAAGTACAACGCTGCGTGTGTGATGCTGGTACATTGGTCAAATCCTTCATTGTCAGTTGAAGCTTTGTCAGTTGAAATTCGTCAGTTAACAACCATTGGGAAAAAACATAGCCAATAAAAACCCCGGGCGGGAAAGCGACGGGTTTGGATACTGCTTGCGGCGACCCTTGGAACGGGCGCCTGTGGGGTATTCAGGACGCGCATGCGCTAAAAACCCAATACCCAAATCAGGCATACCCAGCAACGCTGCCAAAGGCGCACACACCGTCCGCATGCGGCGAGGCCATGGCGGGAGTGAGAACACTGAGGTGGCAGCAAATGACCATGGGTATCTCCTAATATGAACCCGACTCTAGCTGATTGATCGCCAGGCGGCAAGCCAAACACCCCGCCCGCCACAAACTTGACGGCGAGCGTTGACTATCATCGGGACGGCCCGCACACTTGGTACTCAATTCTAGGAATTTTTGATGTCGATGGCCCCTCCCAGGTACGCAACCCGCCGCTGCAAACAGCCCCAGTGTCCACCACTGGCAAGGCTGCCGTTGCTGTGCCTGTGTTACTAGCGCTGGTTGTTGTGGCATCAAACTCGAGCGTCGTTCGGTACGAAAGCCGGCCGCCGGTTCCCGGTTTTGTCAGCCAGATCGATTCATCTTGGTGGTTTTGCTGCAATAATGACAATAGCCGCCTGCTGCCGCGTTTGTGCGGACTTGCAGAACCCAAATGGCCGGGATAACCCCGATGGCAGACTGGTGGCCATTGCGCCCCTCCTCGGTGTGTGCCCGTTGCCACCTCGGCAGACGCAAGCACTTGCGCCTGGCGACATCGCGCAACAGCCCACCGAGGCAACTTCCCACTCAGCAGTCTCCCAGCGGCATCCACCCCTCGTGAATCCGTCTGGACCCCACCCGTTGGTTCGATCAATACGACTTAGTGTCGAGGATTACTCATGAAATCATTATTCTTCACGAGGCCGTGGATCTACGCTTAGTGGATTCTGTTTGGGCTTTTGTGTGCGTTTGCCCCAACCTGCTACCGCGTCTTACCGCGCAGAACTATCCCACCTGGTATACCGACAAACCACTCTGGCCCTGGGGGCTGACCTGCGTGGCGGTCGCACTTGCTGGCTGGAGCGTGGATACTCGAGAATTGCTGCGCAACGACAAACCAGCAACGCCTCTGATCCGGCCGTTTGCCCTGCGCAAGGAAAAAGGATTGGGCCTTTACCCCAGCCGGTCATTTCCGCGGAAGCGTTGCGCTTGCCGCCAGAAAAGCGGATGATAGTGCCAGGCCTGCGGCGGATCGACCGAATCACTGATACCCGAAACGATAACGGTCCAGGCGCTTCAACCTGGAAGGGCAGGATTCCAGCGGCCGCATCACCCTGGACCATGACGGATGCAACACCGCCAGGCGATTAACCCAGCGATTGCGGTTGATCGCAGCCTGGAAGTGGTTGCGGCCGCAGGCTTGATGAAACAGGCCTGGTGGAACCCAGCATAAACCGCCAGGGCAAAGCGATGGGATTCTGGTCAGATGCCTGGTGTGGCCAATCCTCAGGGAAATCCGGCCAGTTGTTCGGCACAACGCAAAAAATGACCTTTCCATGGGGCCGCGGATGGCAAATCCCGGCGGGTCTTTACCCTGCCCGATGAAAGCCCAAGCAACTCGCTACAACCTGGAAGAAGCAGGTCGCCATGGAGGGTAGACATATCCGCGATGCCCAACTGGCTTTCAACCCCGATTCTGGCCAGCCCAGTGGTCAACTTCAAGCTGGATCACGGAAGGCCACAGCTTGTTTGCGAGATGACGCGCCACCAATATCGGACGACCCTTGGCCATCGTTCTGGAATCAGAAAAGTCTAATTTAACCGCGCAGTGATTTCGCGGCGTGATTGGCGGCCGGCAGTGGCGAAATCAGTTGGCTCGTTTTACCCAAGAGAGGGCCAGAAATCTGGCTTTGTTACTCCGTTCTGGCGCCCTGCCGGCGCCACTTAAAGTCATTGAAGAGCGCACGTAGGGGCCCGATCTGGGCAGTGATGCGATAGCATGGCGTTCAGTACCGGCCTGCTGGCGCTTTTGCTGGTAAGTCGGTTTCATGATGGCCGTCTATGGCCCTTGCGGGCTCATCGCCGTGCGTGGGCCTGAACCATTCAACGTGGGTCTGATATTTCGGCATTCTCAGCCTGCTCGGAGCGACGCTCACCCTTCCTGGCATAGCCGGCATCATCCTTCAGTATCGGCATGGCAGTAGATGCCAAAACATCCTGAATCATTGAACGTATTCCGCGAAGAAACCCGCGCCGGCAATCCCTTCAGCGCGATGAGCGAAGGCTTCGGCCGCGCCTATGGACCATTCTGAGACTCCAATGTGACCACGCTGATTCGGCCGTGAGGCATGCGTTTCTGTTTGGTAACGGGCCCCGGTCAAGGGTTTCGCAGTAACCATTGGAATAGGCTTGCTGACTCGATGTTCACCGGCTATCGCTGTCACTCGCCTTTGCTAATGGGTGGCGTTTGTGCGGCGCCATGAGGTGCCAAACCACTGAATATTCCGGAATCAGGATACTGGATTCGCCTTGGACCAGCGGCAGCCTTAACCTGATGCCGGCGCCGAGTGATGCGGCCTTATGCTCTCCTTCATCCTCTCGGGGTGGCTCGTTGGCGCTGTTCTTTGGGCCAGGTCTGGAGTTTGGCATCGACTTTACGGCGGCACCTTGGTAGAAGTACAAGCACCCGGCACCACGAGTGGAGGACCTGCGCAGCAGTCTGCCACAACAGAGTCTTGGCCAGGCCAGCAAAATACAGGAGTCAGTGCCGGCGGCCAGTATCTGGTTCGCCTACCTATGCAGGACGCCGAGCAAGTGGCGACGGGAGCTTCCAGTGGAGGCACTGAAAAACCGCCGTTTCCAGCCATTCTCCGCCGACGCCAGCTTTCCGGACGTGTTGGAAATGGTGGGCCCCAAGGTGAGCGGCGACTTCGTCGACCGTCGAAAAGCCAGTATCATGGCTGTACTGCTGGGCCGCAGGCGGGCCATGCTGTCTTTATCTGTGATTCGTTTCGAGGTACCACTTGCCCTCGCCGCCACCATTGACCAATCGCCCTGGGGATTAACCAAAAAACATTCGGCTTTTTGTTATTGGCTGGGGTGGGAGTTCAACCGGGACTTGCGGTAAGCAGGCCCTGCTGGCGTTGATCGGCTTACTCGATCACATGACAAGGTTGTGGTGTTTCGACCGGGTACGGGAAAATCTCGGCTGACGCCGGACAACCGCGGCTGGAACTTGCTCAATGAAAGCATTACTCGACGCTGACCCGCACCGTTTTCACGGTCGCTTGACCACTTTTTTTGGCGCTGTTACCCTATGGCCATTGCCGGGAGGCGCTGCCGTTGGCGAGCTTCGCCATCTACGATGCGTTTGGCATCGTGGTGGCACCAGGTTCGTCTATTTTGATCGCTGCGCCCATTCTGTTCGACTTGGGCCAGCGCGCAATGGCGTAGTGGTGTGCACAGCTTACGCCCAAAAGTGCTGAAACAGATCGAAAGGAGCTGGACCTGATAACCCTGAACGCTGCCGCATCGTTACCTTCAGTGGTTGGCGGCAGTTATTCCGAGGCAACTTGAAGTATGTTTTTTAATTGATCAAATGATCCTTTTGACCGCAGTGTGATTCTGCCGCATTGCCTCCAGGCAAACTCTCCGCCCGCCTGGGTTTGCCGCGTGCGTTGGTGGTGTGGTTCCTGTTGGTCGGCATTGTTAGCCGGCGATAGCGGCCTGGGCGGTCAGTTTTGATAATCCGGGGCCGCCATTTGCCCTGGGCACCACTCGCACCTCGCGTTGATCCTCTTTGAGGCGGTCTGCAGACGCCAACCGGCGTCCATAAAAATGTCTGAAGCCTGTTGCGTCATTTGCTGGCCACCGTTGGTTACTTGGTGACGGCGCTGGTCCACCGGTGTGGCCGCTGCCTACGTACTCGACCTGCCCATTATGGAAGGGTGCTACTGGGCGCCCAGTGTCGTTCCACCGGACGCTGCAGCCGTGTTTCTCGCTGTTGCGAACGCTGCATTCATATACGTCAACGCATTTGAAAAGCCACATTGGAAATAGGAAAGCGCGTCCAACGATTTTCGATGGCGAATATTCTCTGACCGTGGCTTGTGCTGGAGATACTGGTTAATGGCATGGAACCGGGCGTTGGCCTGCTACAGATGTTCGTTCCTTTCAGATGGGTTGTCGGTGCCGCCCGTCGGACTCGGCGTCGGGCTGGGCCTCGGTTGCAAATATCAACCGGATCCACCTTGCTGCATTCGGGGACTATATCGGGTGATGGGTCGCCGCCTGCGGCTTGCTGGCATTTGGGGCTGGCGGCGATAATCTCAATGGCAGTCTTTCTGCGATATCTCCTGGCCTGGCGTAGTGATCGGACAATAGTCGCTTCGTATTTTCAACGCAGTAACCTTTCATGTTCCATGACGGCCTGGGCCTGGCTCAGCCAGATCACCATGTTTCGTGGGTTGTACTTGGGCTTGCTTGATTCAACCCCACCTTCCCTGCTGGGAAGTCTGGCTCGAGGGCCTATCAATTGCCCGCAGTACTGGTGCTGATTGCCCGCCCGTTTGGCGGATCGTGCACGATACTTTGCCCTGTTCAGGCTTTTCAACAGGCGGCGAAATCAGCCTGGTGTCCTGGGGTCGGGCTACGGGGTTCGGTTCCCATTATCTGGCGATAATTTTCCGAAGCTGATTTTTTGGCTGCCGGTTGCAGCAGCTGATCTTCAACGTGGTGTTCTTCGTGGTTGCTGATCATCGGCCACTTATCCAAGGCTCAACGCTGCCATGGGTTGCACGCAAATGGGGCTGACGGGAAAAAGCCGTCCGGGCCACTCCTGCCGGCCACTCTCGAAATCAACCGCTCTAGTGATGTGGGATTGCGGATTAATCGTTGAATACACCTTGGGGCGAAGATGCGCGCGAGTAGGCGCCCGACTATTCCCAGATGGCGCTACCCGGATTGGTACCGTGGTGGCGATGATTTACCCGCCAAGAACGAAGTTCATACCGCCACGCGGTTTCCACGCGCTGCAGGCCGGCGACCAATTCTGGTTTGTCGTGCTGCGCCCAGAGACTCGCCCGTTTGTTGATCAGTGTTTTCGCCAAGCACTGGACGGCGGCGCGCAAATGACTGCCGAGCAAGTGAAACTTGCGGCTCAAAGGCTCGACCACATTGGGAGGCCATTCGCTGTTTCTACGGCAATCAAGGCCTCGGCCGCCGATGAACCACCTGTTACCCTGGAAGCACTCTCTGCGCCAGTCCGGCTGACCGGCGATGTCCAGGTAGGTGGGAATCCATCAGTTGCTGGACGGCGGATGCTGACCGTGAGGGACATGATAGCGCGCGATAGGTAACCATTTCAGCCTGACTCCGGCAGAGCACTGGAAGCACCTTGGTGCTCAAGCGAGACCAAGAACTGGAAATGCAAGCGCAGTCAGCGGCCGGGAGAACAGAATAGCCCTGCCGCAATCGCAGCCCGCTCTGCCAGCACGGACGCTGTTGCTCATCCCTCGATACCCTCTGCCAGGTGGTATGAAGATGCAGGCTGCGAGCCTTTGAAATGATCGTGTGACAATTCGCCCGGTCGCTGATTGTCGATTAATGGCTGCACGAAGAGCGATCAATCTATCAAAACGGCAACCTGAAGCGTTGCAGGTAGGGACAGATTGAAGTAGCGGTGACCGAAATCATGCAATTCGCCAAGCTTGGGACGCCAAGGATTTTTCAGACGCTGCAAGAGCAAAATGCGACCGCCTCCGGGAATCACCTGCGCAGACATCGACTCGGTCAATCCAGTTCAGCAGGCCTGGCATCAGGCCGGAAAGCGCCCTCCAGCGCTCGACGCACGGTCTGCTCCAGTCCCCACGGTGGCACTGAACCGCAGACAGATTCACTGAATCAACACGCTTGCGCCAACCCTCAGGGGCCTGCCAGGCTACCATCTGTTCACAAGCGATGTTCCAAGCACCCAGTACCAATATCCACTATCAGCCCTTGAACTGCTCCGCCACCTGAATAAAGCTATCCGGACCCCCATGCGCGCTTCGGGATGCTGCCAACGCAACAAGGCTTCGGACCGCCAACCAGATGCCCATCCTGCATGTCGACAATAGGCTGGTATGGCACTCCAATTCGGTTTACGGGCAACGCCTGGCCAGATCCTGTTCCATTAACCCAGGCGCGCAATAGGGTATCGGCGCTCATATCTTCATTGAAACAACGAACGGCGTTTGCGCCCCGGACGATTGTGGGCCTGATACATCCGGCCGTGTCGGCCTTTTCTTAGCAGGGTTCGCGGAAGTCATTGCATTCTTTGCGGGTATAACGGGCAAAATAACAATCGGACAGGGGAAACCCACCGTTCCATATCCTGCAATTGTCAGCGGTTGTAGCTTACCAGCCAACTGAGAGCCGGGTCACCACCGCGGTCTCAAGGGCTTCGATGCTTCTGCGACCCTCGCTCAGAAACATCAGGAATTCATCGCCAACCCTGCCGACTTACGTATCCGCGCCCCTGACCATAACTTTTTCAGCGTGCAGCGATTCGCAGGAGCAACTCATCGCCAAGCCGAGGTTGACCCAGGGAATCGTTGATGTACCTTGAAGATTGATCCAGATCGAGAAACAGCACCGCGACATAGAAGCGCGAATTTGCTCGGCCACTACGAATGGCTGCAATCAAACCCGATTGCTCGACCAGCAGGCCTGTTGGGGCCAAAATCTGTGAGAGCGGTCATGTTGAGGCAAGATGGATTGAGGGCTTGGGCTTGCGAAAGGCTCTTCCAGATTTCGAGGGGATCTTCGTGTCCAAGACTGGCTGGCCGGGGCCCGGTGCAAGATCATTTGGCCAGCAAGCCAGGGACGGCAAACGCCGCTCAGTACAGATAACCGAGCTGGGAACACCAGCATGCGCCCAGGCCATGGGGCACGGCAAACGTAGTTCTTGTTGCGGCCGCTTTGACGATTAGCCAAGGTTTGATTATAGGGCTACCAACCAACGAAGCATTGGCTGGGCCAAGCATGCCGGATGGAAAAAACCCTTGCCGTTTTGGACGCCAGGAATTAAAAAACTGCGGTAATTTCAGCCCAAAACAGGGGATAAAAAACAGGCAAAAGCCAAACCGACCCCTGTTTTTTTTTTTTTGGTTTTTTTTTATTAAAGGGGCCCCCTTTGCGGTTAGCTATCACAGGATTACTCTTGATCTCTCCTT
>Ga0163217_1004542_pt1 | contig 10573 bp, 15 predicted proteins | sample SynspAceP_FD_185933 | JGI IMG/M metagenome (GOLD analysis project Ga0163217, IMG submission 185933) | Saline lake microbial communities from Ace Lake in Antarctica - Synechococcus sp. Ace-P (PacBio error correction) | ecosystem: Environmental > Aquatic > Non-marine Saline and Alkaline > Saline ... | reverse complement strand
ATGACAGCGTTACGGTGTAGTCGCTCCGCATCCCGTCAACGGTGGCGTGTGCTGGTAGACATTATCTCGGCGCCGCCTCGCGCCCTGCTCCAGGCGGCACAGGGCTATAAACGAGCCAGGAGACGCGACCCGCGACGCCGTGCGTTGACGCCGTCCGCGCGATTTTTCATACGTTCCCCGCAATTACAGCTGGCCCTGCTAATGAGAACAGCAAGACAGCGTGGTGTTGCTGTTGGCAACTTAGACAGGGAGACACATAGTCCTCATCTGACGCCCGTCGCGCATTTTACCCGCGACCACACGCGTGGCCTCCGGTAGATCGGCCAGCGCTGCGCTCTTTGCATGCCAGCCGTGCGGAACATAGTCACCACTGGCGCTCTCTTCGGTGATCAGGGTCGGCGATGCTCAGATCCAGGCGTGAAGCCAGGGATTTCGGGCGTCGCGCGTCGCGAAGTTGTTGCGAAATCAGCTCCAAGCTCTTCAACAATCACTTCCAATTCAACCGCACCCTGGCTTGTTTTGAGGATGCGGCAGTAGTTGTTTCGCCGATCTGGACCAGACATTTCCTTGGTACTCGGGCAAAGCAGCTTCTCGTGTTCCAAGACGGGTCAGACGGTGCAGGCGCATTCCAAGAAATCGCCTGGGCCCTGTTCGGGCGGACAGGTAATTATTTTGCCATCACGCAGCCCAAAACTGCTCATTCCGACCGATCAGGCGGCAGGATTCGGCACCGGCGCGCTCGACCATCTCAACCACCGCACCTGGCTTCCCCAGGCGTGGCGATCAGGGAACGCTTCCTTGGGGCTTCAGCCGGGGTCGGCGAGGCCTTGATCATGGCGATACCGGGTCGATATTCGACAGGGGCTAACGGCCTGACCTTCCAGGATGTGCCCGCGCTCGCGCGCCCTTGCGCAGTTCGAAAACGGTACGGCGGCGGTGTACTACTTCACGGGCGGTTGACCGAATTAAAGGCGTCGAAGGCAATTTCCTTGAGGTTCAGAATGCGCGGCTGACCATCCAGCAGGCCGACGATGTTAATTGCCGAATTACGTTGCATCTGCGGTTTCTGGGATATAGAGGTTGTTAAGGAAACCTCGGCCACTTGCACCCCGGCGGATCTCGATAACCACGCGCATTGACCGGTCCTTGCGGATCGTCACGCAGTTCGTAATGCCTTCGATCTTTTCTCTTTGACCAGCTCGGCGATCTCTCGAATCAAGCGGGCCTTGTTCAACTGATAGGGCAGCTCGTGAATGATTGATCTGCTGGCCGACCACCAACCTTGTCGATATTCTTTCAATAGTACAACGAGCCCGAACATAGATTGCGGCGCGGCCAGTGTGGTAGCCTCAAACAATACCCGCGCGGCCATTGATTTGATGCCGGCGGTGGGGAAATCCGGCCAGGAATATGCTCCATCAAAGATCATCGATGTCATATCCGGTTTTCGATCAGCGCCAGACAGGCGTTGATCACTTCAGTCAGGTTGATGCGGGAATATTGGTCGCCGATGCCCACGGCAATACGCTGGAAGCCGTTGATCAGAAGGGTTCGGGACTTGGTCGGCCTATACCGCAGGAATCTTGTTCGGTGCCATCGTAGTTGGGGCACCAGTCACGGTTTCCTTTTCCAGATCCGCCAGCAGCTCGTGCGCAACTGTCATGCGGATTTCGTATAACGCATCGCGGCGGCGTTATCGCCGTCCTACCGAACGAAGTGCCCTGACCATCAACCAGCAGTGCGCAGCGAGAACGGCTGCGCCTATTACGAACGATGGTGTCATTAGACAGCCTAGTCGCCGTGCGGGTGATACTTACCAACACGTCACCGAACCACACGGGCCGATTTCTTGTACAAGCAGCTGTAGATCTCAGAGTTTGTTACAGATTTCGCTCATTCGTCGCCGAACAGCATGCTCAGCCGAGATGAACGGCTTGAGGCTCTCGTCGCGTACGTTGTGCAGTTAGCGCGACCACGAACATGCAGCTCGCCTCGCATCGATCGAAGACCGATTAAGGACTGGCTCGAGAATTCAGTCTCGAGTATTGGACTGGAATGGGATTTTCATTTGGCCAGGTTCACCAATCGAACGCGCATTCCTTTTATATTGTCAGGCAACCTGACGATGCCTGTAACAGTTTATACGAGCATTTCCGGGGCTCGTGAACGGGCTGCTGCGTATCCTAATTGAACGATCTCAGCAGCGCGGGCCGCAGCAGACCGAGGAAAGCCCGACAGGATACCCACAGAGCGGGCCAGGGGAGGGAGGCGAAACACGACTCTGAGCCATGTATCACAGCGTGGGAAGACGAAGCGGGCGTTACGGGCGCTAGTGGCAGATGCCGATGACTCATCAAATCGGCCAATGCGCGCCATCGGGGCGCCTCGATCAACGCACCTTCAGGTCACAATCGCATCAATCAGATCGGCGCGGGGTCACATCGAAAACGGATTGACACCGGGCACGCCAACGTCCAGCGGACTGCCCCGCCCAGCTCAAGCCACTTCGTCAGCGGCGCGGCTCTTCGATTTCAACCTCATCCCGTGCTCCAGGGCCATTATCATGGGTGGAGCTCGGCGCCACAACCATGAAGCGCAAAGCCGTGGATGCTGGCCCAGGATGCGACAGCGGAATAAGTGCGCTATCTTGTTGATACATCACCATTGGCAGCAATCCGAATTCCGCGCCCACGATGACCCCAGGGTAATGGTTCCGGTTTTCATCAGGTGCCCGGCGGCAGAATCCCCGTTAATGCTTGCTTTCGATTGCCATTTCACGCGGCGAGCTTCCCAGGCAGTTCAACCGCGAGCCCTTGCAAACCAAGGGCGGAGGTTTCATCGATAAACACCTTGGCACCAGCCCGGCCGAACTTGTTATCATAATCACCGTGGCGCAGCACGAATAAGCCAGTGCCGTGCCATACCGCCGGTCGCGAGTGCTCCCGGGGGCCCATTGCAATGGGTCAGCAGGTTCTGCGGCGCCTTCTGGCTGCGAATCAGCTCCATGCCCCAGCTTGCCATGGTCAGATTGCCTCGTAATCGCTCTGATGGATAGACTGCGCGGCCTCCAGCAGGGGCGTGCAGGCACATCAAGCCGTCACGGGCAGACGCGCCAGCGATCACCCATCATTCTTCAAATGCCCAACCCAGATTGACCGCCGTAGGCCTGGGCCGCGCCCAAGCAGCTCAAACTCAGGCTGCAGCGCCTGCGGCCAATCGGTCACTCTGCGCTACCCGGCCGAGCCGCCAGTAGCCAATGCCGTTAGCTGCAGCATAACCGATGCCGGCGGCTCCGCGCACCACCATATCGCGAATAGCCGCTGCAACCTGATCCGCATACGTTACAGTCAACATATCCTCGCGCTGCGGGCCAACAAGCCGCTGGTTTCAAGCAGGACAGCAGCACGCCGCCACGCCATTCGAAGGCTTTGCTTGTCCGCTGATGACCGATGTGAGCTGGCTGCAATGGATTTACCCTCGATAAACTGCCATTATACCCATGAAGCCCTGTGGCCTGACGAACCAGAAAATGAAATGCACTCCACGAACCGAAGGCAGCCGTTATACTTGCTGCGCATGTTCAAGATGACCCCCCATGCTGTCCTTGCCTGACGCGGTCGACCTCTGGTTCTCGCGCGCTGGATTCGTGCTGTAGATACCCGCCGGGCCAGGTTCTGGAAAACCACACGATCGTCGTCCATCAAGGGACGCAATCTGGCATCGTCAGCCAGGGCCCGCGCGGGCCACGCTGAAAGCCCGGTGAACGGCCCGCGACCTGCCTAATCCATGTGCATGATCCCGGGGCTTTATCAACGCCACGGGCATGCTGCCGTTGAGCCTGTTCCGCTGGGTGGCCGATGGATTGCGCCGCTGATTGAGGCTGGCTTGAACGAGGCATACTGGACCCGCCGAAGGCGCTGGATCAGTGGAAGGACTTCGTGCTACTGGCCACGGCGATTGGCGGGTCTCGGAAAATGCTTCGCGCCAGGTACCACCTGTTTTGCCGATAATGTACTTCTACCCGAAGATCGCAGCCCGGGTAGCCATGGATGCGGGGATTCGCGCCGCGTTAGGCATTTCCGGTGATCGATAATCCGATCCCGGGCGCGCAAGGAACATTGCCGAGGCTATTTCAAGGGCCTTGCGCCTGCTTGACGAGAAGCAAAACACAGCGAACTAGATCAGCGTCGCTTTCGGCCCGCATTGCACCTTATACCGTTGGGGACGGAGACACTTGATGCCGGCGTACGCAACCCTGGCAAGACGAACTGGAACTGCCGGCTGCATATGCACATTACACGAAAAACCCGCCTTGAGGTCGCAGAGCATTACGCCTGAGTGGGCAAAAGCGCCCACTTCAAAACGCTTGCGCGAGCTCGGCCTGCTCAGCCCGGCCTGCAGGCGGTCACATGGACCCAGATCGGACGATCCAGGATCCTGCACTGCTCAGCGACTATGACGTGCAGATCATTCATTGCCCGAATTCCAACCTTGAAGACTGGCCAGCGGTTTCTTTGCCCCGGTCCAGCGCCTGCTGGGAGAGCGGCATCAATGTCGCCCTGGGTACCGACGGGCGCCGCAGCAACAACGACCTGGACCGTTCGTGTGGAACTGCGCACGGCTGCCTGCTGGCCAAAGGTGTTTCCGGTCAACCGACTGCGCTGGATGCGCACAGCGCTCTTGCGCTGGCGACGCTGGCCGGCGCCCAGGCGGCTGGGTATCGCCGAGCAGACCGCTCTCTTTAGCCTGGCAATCTGTGAACATGGTCGCAGTGGACCTCTGCGCCCTGCCCTGCAACCCGTCTACCATCCGGTTCGCAACTGTGTACACTGCAATTGCCTCGCATGTATCCGACGTCTGGTGGCAGGCCAGCAGAAAGTCAGCTGTCCGGGCCGAACTGCAACTGGCGATCAGGACGGGCTGCTCGAAGGGTAAATGAATGGCTCAACGATTCAAAAAAGGGGATGAACAACATGACGCTTAATGCTGAACCAGGCAGAAATCGCCAAGTTTTGAAGCGCTGGCAAGTCGCTTGGTGGGACCGCAATAGCGAATTCAAGCCGCTGCACCAGGGATCAACCCGCTGCGCACCAACTGGATTGACGAACGCGTCGGCCTGGCAGGCAAGGAAGTGCTGGAGTGGGTTGCGGTGGCGGCATTTTTCTTGCCGAAGCCATGGCTTTTTGCGTGGCGCGAAGGTCATTGGCATTTGATATGGTGAAGCGCCGCTGGCGTCGCGGCCGCCTCAATTGAATCCGGGAGTCGAGGGTCGATTACCAGCAGACACGGCCGAGCCAAACTGGCCGAACTGCACCCGGGGCCGGCTTTGAGTTTGGTCACCTGCTTTGAGGATTGCTCGAGCAGTACCCGGATCCGGCGGTCGGTGCATTCGCGGCCTTGCGCACGCTGGTCAAGCCTGGAGGCGAGTCTTCTTCTCGACATCATCGCAATCCCAATCCTTTGTGTTTGCCCAATCGTTGGCGCCGACGTACGTTGCTGCGCCTGTTGCCGCGTGGCACCCACGAATTCGCCAAATTCATCAAGCCCGCTGAATTGCGGCCGCTGGTCCCGTTGAAGCCGGACTGGAATGAGGACATTAATCGGCCCTGACCTATCAACCCCCTGACCAAAGTCTACAAACTTGAATCCGATGTGGGATGTGAGATACATGATCCATACCCGGCGCAGGCTTGAATCACGTGCTGACCAGCGTACTCTTCGACCTGGACGGGCAAACCCTGACTGGATACCGGCCGAGGATTCAGTGGCGATCATCCTGCAGCATGCGCCAGGGACCCGCGGCCTGCCGCCGACGATGCACTGCGCATTCGCGACAGGGTGTTGATGGGTCTGTGGGCATGCTCAGCTGCGCCTTATTGACATTGCTACCCAGCGCCCCCGGCTTTGAAAATTGCGTTGCCGAGGGAGTTTTCTGCAAACGCTAGGGACCAGGCGCTTTGGCGGTGACACACCCACCCATTTGCGAGGCATGCGGTACTGCTCGACTGGCTGAGTAGCAAGGCCTGCCCTGGGGGCTTGGTGACCAACAAGCTCAAGCCGCTTCACGGCGTTCCGCTGATGGCAGCCATGGGTCTGAGCGAGCGTTGGCCATACGCTTGATGATGCCCGACCAGGTCAGCCACAGCAAAACCGCACATCCGGAACCCTGCTCAAAAGCCTGCGTCGAAATGGGAAGTAAACCCCGCTGATTTCAGTTTATGATAGTCGATCATGCTGCGCGACCTTCTGGCTGCAGGGCGGCAGGCAGTGCCGACCCATCGCAGCGCCTCTATGGGTACATAGCCGGCCCGGAGAAGACCGAAGCCCAATAGGCAAAGCAACACACAGCGTAAAAAAGTCCAGCCGAACTGCGCCCTGGCTGAAAGCAAAGCGTGTACTTCAGGAGGTTTACCCCAGTCTTGAACTTTACCAGGCCCCACAGGACTGCTCAAGGAGCCGCGTCAATACTCAATTACGTGCCGAGTGACGGCATAGGCCGGGCCTGCGCGTTTAAGCTGCGCTTGCGCATGGGGCGACGGTGGTCCTGATTGGCGTACCCGTCCAAACTGGAGGGCCGTCTATGATGAAATCGAAGCCGCAGGCTACTGGCGCAATTCGCTCTGCCCGCTTGAACCTGGAAATCTTGGCGTTGGAAAAGGATTATGTCGATCTGGCCGATCAAGCTCATTCGAACACCTTCGGCAAGCTTTGACGGCCCATGTTGGTTGCACAACGCCGCCCTGCTGGGCCCCGGCGCACATGATGCTTCGACAACTAAGGCCGAGGCCTGGCTGGCAACTGATTGCAGGTTGAAACGTCAATGCGCCCGTTCCTGCTCAGCAAATCCATGATGCCGGCTGCTTGCGCCCGGGCCGCACCAGGATGCGTCGGTTAATCTTGGTGTTTCATCCAGCGTTTGGCCGCAAGGCCGAGCCTATGGGGCCCCTAACGCGGTGAGCAAGTTTGCACTGGAAGGCATGATGCAGGTGTTCGCTGATGAGCAGGACGGCACAGCCAAGGGACGTTCAACAGCCTGATCCAGTGCTACCCGCACCAAGCATGCGTGCGGCGGCCTATCCCGGAAGAGCCGCCGGAGAAAAAACACTGACAGCCGCGCCAAAGATTCATGCCGGCCTTTCTCTATCTGCTCGGGACTGACAGCATTTTGGTGAACGGCCCAGGCTCTGGACGCCAATAGTTCGTTTTTTCTTGGCGGCCCTCCCAGCAACCCCCCGCGACAGCACTGGCAAAGCGGCAAATTTTATGCCGCTTTGCCAGAATACAACCCTAATAAAAGCAACAACCATTGATTTTAATCTCATTTTTCATAAACAGGCACCGCTCCTGCATGGTGAAATTGCCATCACCTCTGCCAGAGCAGCGCGGGCCATGACCTTATCCACCAATAACACCTAGATTCGACTCCGCGCGTCTGAAGCTTGCACCAGGGGGAGAAAGCGCTTTTCATCGGTAGCCCTGCCCCAAACAAGCCGATCAGAACACAGACGCATGATTGGGGCTTTGCGAGCAGGCTGATCAGCAGTTGCAACACGCTCGAAGTCGATCGGGTACTGGAGAATAGTCTTCGCCGCGCTTGCAGGAGGGTTTATGGCTTGAACAGCCTGGAGTTTTCGCCATGAGCGCACAACGTAACAAGTGTTGCAGAGGCGCCACCAGCATACATGCGCTGCAGCTATTCGGCTGACCCATTTGCGGGTTGACTTCTCCGGCGGATTCAGTTTTCCCTGACAAAACGCTTTTCAGGCGAGACTCAAGCGTTGCAGCATCTGGAAACCCGCTACTGGGCAACCGCTTTATCCGCTGCGCAATTTGCCTTGCTCTACCGAGAAGCCTTGCGCTCGGCCATGAACCGGAAGCCTGACGGGTTGGCACCGCATGGGGCTGGATTCAGGCAGTTGAAGCGCGAGATGAAGTTCGCCACCCGCCACCACACCCCCGTCAGTTACTGGTGATGGACATTCGACCACTCAAGCTTGATGCAACGACAAGGGTACGGCCATGCCTACGGCGACGGCTGCCTCCAAGGCTCTGGCTCAACTTGGCACCCGAAAGGGCTGCACTTTGCGCGAATGTTCGATGAATTGTTTTCGTTGGGTGGCGAAGAGTTGTTGTGCTTGCTGGGCAAACACGGTACCATGCGGCGCGTTTATCCGCGGAACGGGAATTCGCCGAAGTAATCGCAGCAGATGCAGTTCGAGATGATTGGCGATGCCATTCCGATGACCGCCACCTGGCGTGGCGGAACTGGAAGAACGAAAAAGCAGGAAAGCCCTGCTACAGCGCTTGCGACAAACTGAGGTATTTTGACGCCAAGCGTGCTGGCCGCAACAGGATCGCCTTTGCTAGCGCCAGCAATCAGAATCAGCAGGGGTGTGTGAGGCACTTTGGTACGCCGACGGTTGCGTGCCTGATGCATTGGAAGGCCTTTGCGCGCAAGGGACGCTGCGCCTTCTCACGGTCAGCGGTTTCTTCAAGGGTCGGCAGTGCCAAATGCGTGTAAGCCCATTCCTGCCAGTGCATGCGATTTTCCTTGTTCTGCTTCATTTCACGCAGCGCCCAAGCCGGCAGCTCGGGCCGAGCGAAGGACCGGCCCAAGCGCACGCGCTTGAGGACGATTTACGGCGCATGCCCTGGGATTCCCACAGGCGGGCGCACTTCGCGGTTACCGGCCTTCCACAGCAGTCGTGGTACCAGCGATTGATCCCTTCGCCACCGGCCGGTGACAATGTTCGTAAAACGCGCAGGGCCATCATCAAGCATTGACGCCGGTTTTTCAGCGGGCTAGGATCATCTCTTCATCGACCTCACCATCACGCGTACCGCATATTCGCGGTCCATTTGATAGGAGGGGTGCATCAGGCGGATTGGCCAATTCACACTCGGTGTGTGAACAGCAGGCAGGCCGGAGGTATTGATAAATCCAGCCGGACCGATATGATCCAGCGGCATGCTTGAGCCGCGGCAAAAAACCTGATCAAACACGGTGGGGCCGCCTTCAGTTCGTCACGGGTAACAGACTTCGCCTTCCGGCATTGTATAATACAGGCATCACACGGCGGGCTTCTTCGTTTTCAATGTCGCGCATTTGACCGGGGGACGGCCGTCCACCAGAATCTGGTCGAGGCTATCAACCGGCAGCCGAGGGTGGCCAGTTTGCCTTGACGCTGATACGACAGCTCGATCCAGGCTTCAAACCTCACGGCGCGAGCCAAGGTCCGACGGCGAGCCAGGACTTTTTGCAGCTTTTCGCCGCTGACTGGGGTTGAGGGACTGTTTGAGGGGATATCGGTCTTGCGGGCACTCCCGTTGTAATAAAATATTGATGACCGGCCAGCTATCATCAAAGTCATGCTGCCAGCCAGTTGAAACTCAGATTGTTGCGGATATCCTTCGTCACTATCTACGGGACTTTCGGCACCGTCAGCAGGCATCGGTCGACGCTGTCAGTGCCTTTCAGTGCTAGCGGGCCGGTAGATCATCAAAAATCGATGTTTTCAGACGGATTTCCATGGCCGAGCTCGTCCATCAGGGCATTGAACCCCTCGGTCTTCGGCGCCCGCTTTCATCAGCGGCCTCAAGGGCTCAAACCGCATCCAGGGCGTTGATCAGCATCGTCGCTTGCGCCCTCATCCATGCAGTGCCAGCTCCGCTCCTGATCCAGGTCGCGAATTAGCGCCAAAAGGTAGTAGCTCGCTTGAGGCTTGCGCAAGTTGAAATGATCCCAGAAACTGACGCTGTGGTGGCATACATGGAAGGTCGCCGGGCACATCACGATGGCCCACCACCCTGACCCACCTCACGCTCAAGCAGCGTCTTTGACGATCTGCTGCTTCAACCGCCACGCCGCGCCACTTCTTCAATTTTTCCCCGCGGGGATCGCGTTGCCGATAGGCTATCAGCGCCAGCGTCTTCGCATGCACGCGAATAGCGCTGCGGCGCTCTTCCCAGACGGCGGCTGACCACGGAGAATAGGGCCTCGCGTACCTGCAGGCGCCAACCGCTGGGCAACCTCGCGCAGTTCGATGGTGGCACGCCCCTGGTAGCATGCTCCGCCAACTGACCAGCGCTTCACGCAAGCGCAGCCAGGCTCGGCGCCTTATCTTCATCGAAACAGTTCGCGCAACCTGTCCAGGCGTCAGCGGGCTTTCCTGCTGCCAGCACGGCAGCTTCGATAACATGTTCAAGACTGTCGGCTGGAAGCATTCATCACCTCGCACCTGTGACAGGGAATGGGCGCAAAGGCTTGCTCGCCACCAGATCACGCGAGTGTGTTCCTTGACCAGCTCCAAGCACCGCCATAAAAGTGGACCACGACGCCCAAGCTTGCCTTCACTGACACTGAACAGACTGACAAAAGCACGAATGGCTGGCCACGAACGCGATCGGAGACATCCGCCATGCGTTCACGGGTTGGTGGAGAGGGATTTCGCCTAGTGACCTTGATGGCTTTCAAACATATCCGCGCGCGCAACACCATCGCCAGCGCCAGCAGCAACTCCTGCATATCCACTTCCGGATGAGCCCGGCGGCTGTGCATGGAACCGATCTCTTC
>Ga0163217_1090745_pt1 | contig 10574 bp, 9 predicted proteins | sample SynspAceP_FD_185933 | JGI IMG/M metagenome (GOLD analysis project Ga0163217, IMG submission 185933) | Saline lake microbial communities from Ace Lake in Antarctica - Synechococcus sp. Ace-P (PacBio error correction) | ecosystem: Environmental > Aquatic > Non-marine Saline and Alkaline > Saline ... | reverse complement strand
GGCCAGAGAAGGCACGACCACCACCGAAGGGCGGGGGAGCACAGGCCAGAGGCCACCCGAAGGAGGCAAGCAGGCCGACCAGAGGGGCCACCGAGGAGCGGCATGGAATGACACCAGGAGCCAGCCCGCGCCACCAAACGAAGCGGCGGAGAGAGCCGAAGAGCACAGCAAGGCGCAAGGGGGGAGCAGCCACGGCACCACCCACCCGGCCCAGGGGCGGAACACCGCCGAAGGACAGGCGGGAAGACCAGAGCAAGGCCCGACGGCCCAGCAGAGTCAGGATGAACCAAGAGGAGCAGCGCTGGCACGCCAGCCGGGGAGAGGAAGAGAAGAGGCGCCAACACGCAGGCCACGCAGGACACGGCGAGAAGCCGCGAGGCCAAGCACGGCGGAGCGAGCAGGGCAGAACACACCACAAAAAGGAGAGAGCGGGGGACGCGCCGCCGGGCCGACGCCGGAGCCAAGGGCGGCGACGGCGGGAACAGGAAGCAGGCCCGGCGCGGACACGCGGACGAGGCGGGAGGACTGCACCGGCGAACAGCAGCAGCGCGCCGGCCAGAACACCAGCAGCCGCGGGGCCCACGGGGGCACCAGCGGCGCGGAAGGGGAGCACGCAAGCCGGCCCACCAGGCGGAGCCGGGAGCCAAGAGCCGGCCCCAACGGCAACAAGGAAGAGTAGAGAGCGGACCACGGTAGGACCGCGCAGGAAGACGAAGGGTCAGGCGGCGGGGGCCGGGGCCAGCCAGCCACGCAGCCGTCACAGAAGATGGGCGCGGGGAGAAGGGCCGAATGGCGGGCGCAGCCGCCGAGCCCGGCGCACAAAGGCAGACGCACGCAGGGGCAGCGCCAGGCCAAGGAGCAGCGCGGCCACAGCGGCCCAGCACAGCGACGAACAACAGGAAGAAGGCAGCCAGCGCGGGGGGAGAACGCAACCCGAAGAAGCGGGCCTCCAGAAACGGGGGCCTGGCACCACGAGAGAGGGCTCCTCGGCCGGCGGCGCGCAAACGCCGAGAAGGTGGGCGGACGGAGCGAAGCGCAACAGCGGGGGCGCCACCCGGCCCGGAGCGCACACAGCGCACCGCCCAGAAGCCGCCACGCCCAGCAGGGAACGGGGCAGGCAGGAAGCCCCAAGGAACACAGGAAACGGAAGACCCGCCACACACAAGCGCGGCCGAAAAACCAGCGCGCGACCCAGAAGCAGAAACCGCACAAACACCGCGACCCGGAAACAAGCCACAGCCACCAGCACAACGCGAACACGCACAAACCGCAGGCGAGAAAACCCGGCAGCCCCACAAGCAACCACCCAACGCACCCAGCGCCACAAAACGCCCCCCGCCCCAACAGCAACAGCGGCCCAGGCCACCCCGCACCCGCGGCGGCCAAAAAACACCCAGAGCCCGACCACCACGACGCAAGCCGGCACAACCGCCAGGCCAACGAACACAGCACCGACCAACCCACAAAAACAAAACCCCCAGGCCACATCAACCAAACCACCCCCCCGCGCGCCCAACAACGCAGCAGACACAAACCCCCCGAGAAATACCCAGAAACAAACAAAGCACCAGCAACGCCTTACACCCGCCACAGATGATCCCCACACGCCCGAGCCGCCCCCCCCCCAGCCCCAAGCGAAACACCCCCCCCCCCCCACGCCCCCCCCCCGCCCCCCGCCCCACCCCCACGCACAGACGGCGCCCCCCCCAACCGCCCACACGCACGGCCGCGCCCCGGGCCCAGGCAACACGACCGACCACCCACCCCCCCCGCCGGCCCCCACAACCACACCGCCCCCCAACACCCACCACATCCCAGCAACGGCACAACCATCACCGGCCACCACAGCCCCCCAGACCCCCCCCGCACACCAACCCGCTCCCCCCCCGAAAACCACGCCAGCACAACAATCACCAAAAGCCCCCCACGAGCCCCACGCACGAAACCCCGCCCACACAACAGCACCCAAAAAACAACAACCCACCCACCCCCACACAGCCCAAACCCAACGGACAGCCCAGCACCACCCCACCGAACCACAAAACCCCCCCCCACAGCCAGCGACAACCAACACCCCAACCACACACCCCGACGAGCACCAAAGCCAGCCGCCGCAGCCAAAACGAACCAGACAGCACAACCGCCCCCCCCGCCACCCGCCGCCCACACCCCCAAGAAAAAGACCAAAACCCCCACGCACACCCAACCCCCCACCACCCAAGACCACCCGACACGACACGCCGACCGCCGACACCCAGCACCGACCCCACCCCACCCAACCCAGCGCACCCCGCCCGCCCCACGGCCACCCCCGCCGCACCCACCACCCGCCCAACGCACACCCACACCCAGCAACGAACCAAGGCCACCGCACACACCCCGCCGAGCACCACACCGCGCCCAACCCAGCACGCACCCCCCACCCACCCCCCACCGCAGCCTCACAACCGCCCACCCCCCACAACGCACCTCCCCACCCGAACCAGCACCCACCAACACGCCGCCCACGCGCCACCGCCCCCACCCACAACACCCAACCCCCACAGACTGCAAGCCCCTGGCCCCAGCCACCCCACGAAACCACCGGAACCACAGCGAAACACCCAACAGCCCACCAGAAAAACCACGGCAGACCAACCCACCAGACCACCCCAACAAGCCCCACCCAGGCCCGATCGACACACAGCCACGCCGGGCCGAAACCCCAACGACCAGAATCCCCAAACCAAGCAGACCCACACGGAAGAACCGCAAGAACCCCCGACACCCAACCACCCCAAAAAACCGCCCCAAACCCCCCAACCTCCAACCCCCCCCCAAGACACTCCACCGGCACCCCACAACCGCCACAACCCCCCCCCACGCCCACCCCCAGGCCACCACCGCACTACAACCCAAACAAACAACCACCCCCACCCACCCCACGCCCCCCCGCCAAGCACACCACCCTCCGGCGCACCACACCCCGCGCCCGCGCCACACGGCCCCGCCCGAAAAAACACCCCCGCCCCAACCACAAAAAACCAATGACCAACATCAGACACCACCGCCCCCCCCCAACCACCCCACACAACCACCGACGCCATGACCACCAACCCCACCGAGCCCTGCCAGCCCACCACCCCCCCGCAGCACACCAACAGAAACAACACGCCCACCTGCCCGACCATCCCACCAACACCAAGCCCCCCCCCCCGCAACACCACCACACACCCGCCCAGCCGAACCAGCCGCCACCCATCCAAACAACACCCCTACCCCACACCCCCAAAATCCAACCACCCAGCCCAACCACCCCCACCAACGCCCCCACCCCCAGCCCACCGCCAAAACACCAACGCCCCCCACCGAACACCAAACCACCACCCCCCCCACCCGCCCCAACGCACCCGACAACCCAGAACGGAACACACCCCAATCCCTAAGCAACCACCTCCGAACCCTCCCTCAACCCCACAGCACGCCCAACCACCGGAAAACCCAGCCCCCACCACACCGCCCCCCACCCCACCCGCCCCGCCCCACCCGCAAAAACAACCCAACCAAGCCCACCCGCACCACTCACAGCCCGCAACCACCAACGGCACCACCACACACCCCCGACCCCCCAAGCCACAAACAACAAACACCAGAAACCAACCAGCCCATCACCCAGCCAAGAAACAACAACAGCACCCACAAATCAACGCACCCCCGCCACCACACCCCCCCCCCGCCCGCCCGCCCCCCGCAACCAGCACACACCCCGCCAAGCGCCCGATCGCCCCAAGGGCACACCCCCAACGCCGCACCCCAAGCCACACCCACAACAGGCCACACGCAACACGGCCGACACAAGACAGAACCACCGCAGCAAACCAACCCACAAGAACGCACAACGCCCACACAAAACCAGCAAACACCAACAACGGCCCAGCAACCCCCAACAGGCCGCTCCACCCCCAACCCACGCTCCCCACGCAATCGGCCAAAACGCCAAACCCCTACAACACCATAGACGCAACACCCAACCGATACCACACGCCAACAACCCAGCCCCCCAAGCACAACCGCAACCCGCCCCCAAGGGCCAACCAACCCAACCAACAAACCACGCAACAGCGGCACAACCCAAACCAGCAAACCCCCAGACCGCACAACCACCGACCGCCAAACCAGCCCCAAACACCACACCATCACCGAACACCCCAACGCCCAACCAACCACCGCGCCCAACCAAAAACCACCCCAGGCAACGCCACCACAACCAACCCGCGCCAAAACCCGCACCACCAAGCCAAAACCCGCCCGCCCAGCAGGCCACCCCCACCCACCCCCACCCCCCCCCGCCACGACCCCCAAACACCCAAAGACCACACAACGCAACCCAGCACCACCCCGCCACCCACCGCCCCCCAGCCCCGCCCCACCCCCCCCTCCCCGAAAAACACAAACCAAAGCCCCACCACGAAACCACATCCCCACAAACACAAACCCACCGCCACAGCCCCGCAAACCCACACCCACACCCCACCGCGGCCCCCCCAGCACCACAAGCGACCACAACCACCACAACCCCCCACGACGCCGAAACAGCACACACAACCACACCCCGGAGCAAGCGCGCCACAAGCAAACCCACATAAACGACCCACCTCCGCCCTCAAAAATCAAGCCCAACAAACCCACTAAGACCCTAAACGAAACGCCCCCCCGCCCCCCACACCGGCCAAACACAACACCCCACAACCACCCCCGCCAACCCCAGACACCCCCACACCAGCGCCACCCGAAAACACCCGTCCACACGAGCCCACACCCCAGCACCCGCCGGAGAACCAACCCAAAAGCACGCCCCGCAACGTCACAGAACGGCCCACGGCGGACCGCCCCACCCGCCCAAACACCCACCAACCGCCCCCCCCGCACCCACAGCCAACCAAACACCCACGCAACAACACACGCCGCCCCAAAACCCACCCCACCCAAAAGCCACGCCAAAGAAACCACCTCAGCACCTCCGCACAGACGCAACCACCCAAAATCACGGCGCGCACAGCCAACAGCAAGCAACCAAACACCCAAGGCAAACCCGCATAAAACACGACAAAGCACCAACAAACCATCACAAAACCCCAACCCCAACTACAACCACCCCACCCGACGCCCAAAAAACCCCCAAATGCGAAAAAACCCAACAAACCAACGACCAACACAACACACCAGGCCGCCGCCGACCCCCAACCCGCCGCCGCGCCCCGCACCAAACCACCAGAAAGAAAACCAAAACACAAGCCACACGGCACCACAAAGCACCACCAGACCCCCACAAACCACCCCCACACAGCGCCGCCACCACAGCCACCACACCACCCACGGCAACCAGCCCCCGAACCCAGAAACCAGCACCACCGGAAAACACCAAGCCAGCAACACCCACCCCCACCAAACAATGCACCACCACGCACCAGAAAGCCCCGCGAAACCCATCCAAACGCAGAAAGCGAAACCCAGAAATAAACGAAGCCACAGCCAACGCACAGCCAACCACACCCCGTTGTTGTTGTGGAGAGATGCTTAGTCGCACGACTTACTTGGCATATTTTCTGCGCCGCCAATCACAGCGGGTAAAGTTTCAACTTAGGTTTTAGACTCACAAATGGTTTTCATGGTACCGAACAACACTGGCTGGCGCCACATCATGTTCCATACTTTCATCTCGTCCATTTTCGGGCCAGGTTTCAATGAAATAACCACCCGTATCAAAGGTAATACCTTTACCTTAAATAACACATGAGGTGCATTCACCTTCTTCACCACCGCGGATTAATTCATCACCGATCAAATTAACTTGGCTGATCGCTGCCACGACCCCACAGATAATAGCAATGGCATGCCCACTCATCCATTTTAGTTTTCGTCTAGCAAAACTCAACACCAATTACGTACTCTTCGCCAACTGCGGAGCTTTTGGACGCCAAATAACTTGGTCATGGTTACCAGACGTTCCGGGAAGATTACCCAAACTGCACGAGCAAAAGCCGAACCACTCGCTGTTGCTGTTGTGCCAATGGGCTAAAGCCGCTTCATCAGTACCTTTCTAACAAACAAAGTCGTCACTTTAGTCGCTTTTCGCATCGTCTTCTTTTGAAGCCAAGGAAGTTATAAAAAACCTTCGTTTAGCTACTGCGCAACCAACGCAAGAACATCGATTGAAGAACCGGCTTTCATACCAGTCCAGCGCTTGCTACGCCACAGAGGCAAATGGCAAACTTTTATTCTGAGCCGCAATCGCGCCATCACTTTGGAGCATCATATCGCTTCAACGTACATCTTAGTTACCTTATACCGACCAACAAACGCCTGAGCAAAGTCTTGCGTCAACACGGGTATGATAACCAAGGTCTGCGCAACCGCCGCTTTTAATTACGCCGGTTTCGCGTAATTGGGAAAACTTGCCCATTGCATTTTCATCTTTACCCAAGCGGTTGGATTCAGAAAAATCCCCTTCGCTAGGAAAACAAATACAACAAGCAAATCAGTTGCACTGTGGATTAAGCGATCAAAAGCCGCCATTATTCATGAAATAAACCCTCAAAAATAACTTTTTTAAAAAAAACTGGATAATGTCCTTCTTTACCACGAGATAATGGCGGGCTTTAGATGGTGTAATCAACTCTACGCTTAAAAAGCAATATTCATCCAGGAGGTGACCTTGGGGGATTATTAGATACTAGCGAAAGAGTGCTTAGTGTCAAACAGCTGGGTGTAACGCTAAATACTACTACTCGTTATTTCGTTAAGCGGTCGATTTCTCCAGAACTATTTAGGGCGTTATTGCCGAGTAAAAGATCCTTTGAATTTTTATCGTCTCTTGGTTATCACATTCCCAGCTTCATTCAGATGATTTTGCCCTTTGGCTTTTTTCTCTCTCTCTTGCTGGTTTTGGCGTCTATACTAGAAAACGAAATGTCGGTTGTGTTTTCAAGTGCCGTGAGTTAAAATCAAGTTGCGGGTTATACCACTAGGAATTAGCCTTGTATCATCAGGCCCTCACCAGCGCATCGATCAATTTTTGGCTCGCCCCTTTCAGCAATACCGTGCGCAGAAAGCCTCACAGGAACAAAACCAACGTGTTCTGCCTTCGATTTTCTCATCCGGTGTCGATTTGAAAGGACATGGGGACACGCACCATTCACATAGGACAGTTTCACGCGCCGAATGAAGCTGTGATGACAAATATTTTTATCGGATGTGGTTCGCAAAAAAAACGTTTAGCACCCCCCCGTCCACACCCAAACATTCGCCGCCTACGCAGACAAATACGCGTCAGCTCAGAAGACAATCAAAAACTACCCTTATCCTTCAAAAAAAATGCACCCGCTACGAAAAGGCCAAACCAGGCGACGCATCAATTTATTTCGCATCACCCAATTCGATACCTAGCAGTCCGCATGGCAACCAAAGACAATGCGTCATAGACGGCCTTATACCAAAAGCACATTGAGCCTAATCAAAAGCACAGCCCTTTAGGACCAAAGTAGAGCGCGTAGTGGCGATTCATTTGGTTTGTCGTCATTCCGATTTCTGCCCACCATCATTGGACTGTCCACTTAAGCCAAGTTAACCAAGACAGGCCGTTTTCTTTAAAATGTTACCCGCTATTATTTTAATGATTCTCTACTATCGCTCCTTTTCTAATCTGGGGTCGAACTGGTCTAGGAAAAAGGCAAACTCCCCAGTTCAACTTCGGACCTGTGGTGGATTCATGGCGTCTTTGCACTTATCGTCGGCCGGCACTGTTCATTCAATACAATTCAAGTCTTTGAGCGTCGCAAAGCCAGGGACTTCCGGAAGTCACAGATTCAAATGAGTAACGGATATGAGTAAAATAAGATAAATTACATTGCCAGTAGCGTTCTTTATGGGCATTGTGCTTAATTTGTCGCTGGTGGTACTGCTGGGGTTAGATTTTTGCCCTGACATTTATTGAGCAGATCTGAAAAAAGTAAGCGACAGTCTACACGATTCAAATCCTACTACAAGTCAATCATGTATCGCTTACCCGGAAAGCTGGCAGAGTACATTCCCATCGCATCACTGATAGGCCACTAATGGGCTTAGGCATCACTTGCTGACCGACCTGCAGAACTCACCGTAATGCGAAGCGCAGGCATCCCAATTGGCGCTCGGGCTTCGGCGGCCTGCCAACCCAATTTTGTGGTTTCTTTATTAGCATGGGGATCTCTGAGTTTGTGGCACCGATGGCAGAACAAAAAAGCCAATTTAATCGAAAAAATTTCAAGGTCAAGAAAGTGGATACCTTCTCTCTTACTAGGTGGAGTATGGCTAAAAGCGATAGCATTTTTGTTTACATAGACGCCGCCGAGCAAACAGGAAAACTGTACGGGACTACAAATTTTCTCACCAACCCGAACAGCAATTAAATACATAATAAAAGCCACCAGGCACAGCACTGTAGATTTGTTTCATTATGGCAACTCAATGGGGGGTAACGCAGACTATATTCGCGCCAGATTCATTATTGAAACAAAAACAAAATGAAACACGCAAGACTGGGAATGTTGAGCATCAAGCTCAGAACACCTATTTCTTGCTTCTCAAGGCCTACAACATTGCCCTTAGCCAACTAATGAGTTATCAACAGTACTTACGTCAGACAAAAACTCGAGTGCCTCGCCGAATATGAAATTAGAGTTTTGGTTCACCGCCCTTCGCCCAGTCGCATTCCCTGGCTCTTGTTCTCGTCGCACTGTCGAGCGTGTTCGGACCGCTGAGATCATTCCACTATGGGCGCGTCGCATATTTTCAGGGTTATTATCGGCTTTGCCCATTTCAAATGCGAATAAACCTATTTGAGAATGAGTGTCGCTGTTTTATTTCCCACCCAATCATTCGGTGTCAGCATCCCTATCCTCATGCTGTTTATTAGCAGCATAATATTAGTGAGGCGCAGAGGTGACCCTTTCGCCCTCACAGCAATTAAGACACGATAAAAACCGAGCAGATCCTCGCCAAGGCTTCTTGCAATCTAGGGCCAATCAGATGGGTGCACCGGCCATAAGCGCCACATATTTATTGCGCATCCCTTTATACCAAAAGTCGCACCTGGTGTTAACGCCACCTTTTTCTTTTTCAAGCAATGCCAAACACCCAAGCCATGGCATCCCTGAGTGACTTCCGACACATCCACATTAGACATAAAAAAGCGCCGTGCGCGGTGCCACCACAGGCAATCCAAATTCTCCTGCAAAACCTTTCCTAAGTAGAATAAGGTCTTGCGAGCATTCATTGTTTGACGACGCCCCTTCGGCACTCAGCAACACATCCCGCGTAAAAACGCACGAACCGCAGCGTGTTGAGACACGCTTTGGTGCTAGAAATATACAAATTTTTGAGCCAGTTTTGTTGGCCGCTTCAATAGGCCCATTCCGGCACAAACCAACCAGCCTAATCGCCACCTGTCATCGCAAAATACTTAGAAAAAAATACTATTAATAACAAAAATATCGTCATCAATAGAGAGCGCCGAAAAATTTCCTCACCTTTTTCGTAAACCAACCTTGATAGATTTCGTCCACAACAAATGACCCACCAAGCTTCACGAACTTTTTTCTACCATGCCTTCAGAAATGTAGCTCGTGCTTAAACCACGCGCCGCCCGTTGGATTAGAGGGGCCGGAGCAAGCCAAAGTCCGTGCGGTGCTATTCACCTCCAATGTGTCCGCGTAGGCACCCAAATCCATTTCAAAAGCCATGGCTACAAAGCGTTAGTTTCAACCAGCTTAGGCTCCGCGCCAAACTTGAATAAGAAAAATGCCGTTACCTATGGGTAGCAAGGATCTGGCCATCAAGAACATCCTCAGCGGGATTTTCACCATGAGGCGACTCGCCATTTAACAAACAAAGCCCCGATGCCAACCAGGCGTGACAAATTTAAATTCGCCGCGACACTCAAACCTGATAACGAGTACATAAAGATCACTATAGCGCGCATTTCAGCTTCAGCAGGCCTGTCAGCAAGAGGTATACCCAGTTTTGCCCTGTTGAATTATTGCCAAACACTCCGGCGTCTGCAACGCCCCTCTACCGCTACAAAAGGCCAGGCTCCCCTATTGTTCAAGGTGGATAACATCCTCACCTTGTTGACGCCAAACTCTTTCGCCCGCGCCAGATAATCGCCTATCACTTGAAAATAACGGGGGCAATTTGCCCACTCTTTCTGCCGAATTTATGCTTTTTTCATTCCCGCTTTCTCTACCTAATCAAAATTTTCGTGACATTTTGCGCAAAAAAAATGTGTTAACCACACATTATCTGGTAAGTTTCCGGCCGAAAAATAAACCACCTAATTTTATCGTTTACAGTTGTTACCACAATGGAAAGTCCTGCGAAGTGCAGGCAAATGCGTATGCCAAAATATGACCCTGATCATTATATGAAAGACTTCACTTCCTTATGTTGCTAAGGATGGCGAAGAATACATGAAACGAGAACCAGTTTGGCGCACTTTAGAGCATTCCTATCAACTGGAAAACAAAAACCTTATGGAAGAGGTGACCGTACTGTTCACC
>Ga0163217_1037167_pt1 | contig 10574 bp, 5 predicted proteins | sample SynspAceP_FD_185933 | JGI IMG/M metagenome (GOLD analysis project Ga0163217, IMG submission 185933) | Saline lake microbial communities from Ace Lake in Antarctica - Synechococcus sp. Ace-P (PacBio error correction) | ecosystem: Environmental > Aquatic > Non-marine Saline and Alkaline > Saline ... | reverse complement strand
AAATTTTCCTTGGCAGGTTTCGACAGTTTCCGGTTCGGTCTTGGGTCTAGATCGCGAGATAGATGTTGGCATCTTCAGCTTCCTGGCGGATTGGGGTGGTCAGTGTGTGGATCTCTACTACACTTTGAATCCATTTTCCCTTAGAAGTCTACCCGGATTCTGGATCAATCAGAAACGTTGCTCAATCCATTTGCTCGAAGAAATCTCCCTGGTAGATCAATGTGAGAATCCCAACCAAGATCATTTATGCTTCGCTTCGATTTGTCATTCTCCCGGTCGCGGGCCATCGATTCGGGTGAGTTAGGCAATAGGAATGTTATCCACAAAACCATCAATAGTTGTGATGGTCTTATCAGCGCAGTGATTGCCATTAGGTAGTCGATTGCTGATCAAATTCGAGTTGGAGCGCAAAATGATTAAGTGACAAAGCAAATTACGAATTGCCGATACCAACGCAAGTTGATTTTTCCGCGATCTCAGGTTTTTTGAATTTGCCTATGCCAAGATATCTGCTTTTATGTGATGTCAAATGGTTGCACCGACAATATTAGACGTATTTTCAAAATCAGGTTTGAATGATCGTGCACAACCGCCATTAAAAAATTAGTTCAAGTAGCCTTTGAAGGATCCAGTCGGATTCCAATGCAGTTTTAAGGACTGTTTGCAAGGATTAGCCGCCAGAAAGTCCCCATGCGGGCTCCGCCTCTCAACCATTAAGAAAGCGATTCCTACACAATCAATAAGCAGAGGACAGTGAATAATTCGCGGAGTCTTGGTTTGTTTGAAAACCCAGTTTTAACATGGACGAATCCATCTTCAATAATAACTACCACGCCAATTGTCAAATCAAGAGCGTCTGAAGCCAGGCCTGGATGCTTGGCGATCAAACATTTGATCTAATCGGCGCCTTTGGAACTGAACAGCGACTCAAAGTGGACGACATGGCCAAAGCGGAATGACAGGCTGTCTGCATCCAATAGCACTCAAGGAAAGTTTGCCCACCTGACTTTCCATTGGTTTTTTCTTGAGTGATTGGTACATCGCCGTAGAGAGTGCCATGAAAGTCACAGCGAGGGAATTGGCCAAGAAACCCCAAACTAATTCTATCCCTACAGGGATTCCAGAGGGACCAAGACCTGAGTAGCCAACTGCAGACATAGTTCTTTCATTCGCAGAGGTTTTAGGGCTCTAGCGCTAACCGATTGAAATAAAGATCATCACACTCCAATTTCGGCTTTGTGCATGATATTTCGCCTTCTTCTAGGAAATCCCTAATAAGTTAAGGTCCTATACGATTCGCAATCAGGGTTATCTTAAAACTGACCCATCCCGAAGTCGCTGGGATTGGGACACGACTATCGAAGCAAAATACATTGTGGCTTGTGGTAAAGAATCCTTCATATTTAGTCGTTTTTGAAGTAAAAAGTGCTGTAAAGACGCTTATTCCAACGGGACTGCATCTCGGAAGCTGGATCACTACTTCTCGGTATTTATCCGCACTTGATGTTGAATTTTCGGCATGATCTGATGAGTTCTCCGAACGTGGAACGGGAGTATTTCATAATGACAAAGCTTTTGCAGTTTGCTTCAGCGTAAACTCCCGGAGGGTGAATCGGTTTTTTACCGTAGGACATAAGTTGCTGCGAGTACTCCAGAGTGATCGCATAGAGGATGTACTTATTCTTCAAATAAACCTCCAGGACTGGCCCAGCCTTCAGAACTATAAGTCAATCCATTGTTTATTCAAAGAGGGCAGGAGTCCAATAGAGGAGTGCTTGCCAGATGATCTGTCGCTTCGAAATGTGCTTCTGCTCCAGCTTGAATGAATATTAACTCTGGATTACTCATATAGATCCCGAATTCATATATTTTCGAGATGGTGAGATAGCATCCTATGTTGGTTTTGGTTTCAGATGTTCAACTTTGGGGTGTGCAAATAGAACAAAACTTTGCGCATAGTATTTTTTGAAATAGTTCTTTTTCAATTCAGTCTGTTAAGCTGAGTTTTCGTTAGGAGATTTGATCATTTTTTACCAAGTACTTCTCTCTAGGTCCAAAGAAGGGAGAATGGAAAGCATTAAGTAGGTTTATTTAGTTTTATTCATTGTTGAAATAAACCTAAAGCGCCGCTTAGCATTTTTTATTTGGTTTACGATTTCGTCTTGTGGTGCCTCTCTGTATTATCCATGGCTTTTCCTTATATCAAAACTCAAGGAAGCCCCGCTAACATTTTCGCTGAATGGATTGCATGTGGCTTGTTTAAAAGTGATCGAGACTTATCCATTTGGAGATTCCTTAATGACCTATCCTCGTCATGACGTTTGGTTTAAAGTGAATTTTGTACAGAATGAAGCTACTAAGCTAAAAGCAAGGACCAAAATTTGATCATTTTAAAGTAAGACTAAAACATAATATGTTCAAATAGGAAGCCTAAGGTGGGGTGCAGGTCATTCATTCTATTAGGCCATGACCGTTCTCCTGTTGCTGTAAGAGTTTCATCGTAGATTTTCGTGTTTTGCGAGGTGTTTTGGATCCTTGAGTCCAGTTGGATGCTTAGTATTCGAGGTGGTGCTTTTTGAGCCTACACGACAATTCTATTTTTTTCTTGGATGTGACTTTTGCATTCATTTCAAATCAAAAACTGCTTGTTGAGGAAATCCATACGATGATCATTTGTGGTTCAGTTGTCTAAGCAAGGTATAGTGTTTCCTCCATTGTCACTTTGTTGGGTTGAACTCCATTGTTCTTTTGTTCAACTCGTTAATGAATGTGGATTTGCTTTTTAGACGTTTTGCTTTCAAGAATATAGGCAATGGGAGCAATGAAGCCCGTAATAGTTAAAGTGCGACAACGTTAATAGTTGTCATGTTCCATAGTTTGCATATGTAGGTTTTTTTTAGGAATGTTTTTTATAGTGAGGATCGCGCTGAATCAACCAACTACCAAGGATAGAAAGTGGAGGAAAGGGATTTTAAATCAAGGATAATAGTCCTTTTGGATTTACTCTTGCAGTGGAGGTTGGTTATTAGAATTCTCGAGAAGGTTCCCATCGGATTAGCTTTCCGAAGCTGCCAATCATCTTAAACTTGGGATCTCAACGGAGAGATTTTGTACTTGAGATTTCAATTTCAAAATCCTTCGAAATAAAATTTGCATGGATAGAACTTTTGATCTACGCCTGAGAAAACTTGCAAAGAAACTGTTAACCATCAATGTCAAATAGGGATTTCTCACCTATTGAGGCGTTTGTATCATTTTTATTTTTTTATTTCGTTATTTCGAAGGAAAAATAACAACTAACAAGCCTGCGATATATTTTGAGCTCGAATATTCCGTCAGATGCCCCGAGGATTGAACGATTCCAAGGTTTGTGGATAAGAAGAGCTGTTGATCGCTAATTCCCATATTACAAATACTAATGAAAGATGCATGAGGGAAAATCGACTTTCTTGATTTCCAGCTCATTAGGGCATCAAAGAGGCCGAAAAATCTGGATGAATGACTGTATTGGGCTCTGGATCGTCTACAGGGACTTTTAAGCATATTCCTTGAAAATAAGCACTTGTTCACCAAATCATACTTACTGGATTACATAAGTCTCTGATATGGTATTATTTTTGAACTTGAGATGGAGGCACTTTCGTTACCGATATTGATAGGAGTTTGAATCTTAAGTTTTCCATTTCGGGTTAAGGGCTGGTTTTTAAAGTAAAGTTACACTAACCTCGAATAAAGTAGTACTTAGGGATAGGTCGTTGCTGAACCTCCAAAGTATCGGTAAGGTACGTCTGAGATACAGCCAATTTACTTATCAACAATTAAACGGTTCGATCTTGGTCTTTTGGCAGGTTATCCAATTACGCGGCATAATTATCCGGGCGTAATCCATAGGGAGGATCATTTGATCATCGCAGTGAAAAACGCATCCTTAAAATACGATAAAATATTGGTGGCAGATCCTTTTTGTGGGCCTCCTGGATTATGTGACCAAAGAGAACCCATTTTGGGATCCGTCGGGATTCGTAAAAAGAAGCAAATCTTGGAATTCCAGATCTTCCTGAGCACAGATTCTAATCAACTACTTTCAAGGTCTCCAATCGATTCAAAATTAGGGGAGGAAATAAAACTGGATTCGATCAAGGACTGCTAGGTCATCATCACTTGCGAAGTTCCATCCGAATTGGTGACTTGACTTACTTTGGATCTCGAAAATCTTTATTCCTTGATTTGGGAAGTACTGGATTGCCAGCGTATTTGGGTCATTCCGCCCTTGTCCAGAGAATAGGGCAATTGCTGGGCTTTGTATTATCCAGCTACCGCTCTGCTAGCGACATGTCATGATAGGTGATAGTGCGACTAGGGTGAGGGATTAGCAATCGTCCTTATCCTAAGCTGTTTTCTGAATCGAGGACTTGCACTTCCTGAGAGATTAGCCAAGGACTCAGGGCTAAAGCGATTGGGAAGATCTTCAGTTGATCAAATCCTTTGAATCGCATGTCCCAATGCATGGTCCCGACTGTAGATCTGGATAAAACTGATAAAAGATTTGATGTCGCGTCAAAATAATCAGACCATTGGGATCATTATCAGCCAGTTGTGGGAGTGAGGAATTTCAGGTCGGTTTTTCTTCCGATGAATCCTGAAACTATGGGGTTCATTTTTAAGTCAAGCTGACAGGCTAGACAGTAAAACTATTAAGGTGGGGCTTTTATAAAACTTGTCATTTCAAGTTAATTTAATTGCAGATTATGGCTTGAATTTCTCAAAAAGAGATAGAATTGAATCTTGACTTCTTCTATTTTTATTCTTTGCTAGGAATTGAGTTTTCAGTGATTAATAAATCATTTTTTTTTTAAGTGGAATTATTCTAGCCGAGAGGATCCGGTTACAAGATTTATCCATTAACGCTCGCTTTAGCAAGCCAATTAATGCGGTTTTATGATAAGCCGATGATCTTTATCCCTATCAGTTTTGATGAGGGCGGGAATCGAGAGATCTTATCATTTACCGGAAATTCGGAAGCTTTTCAGATTTTGGGAGAATGGTTCTCAAGTAAGGGATGTTAGATTTGAATATTTTGCAGTTCGCCAAGTCCGGAAATGGTCTTGCTGCAGGCTTATTTTGGAGCCGCTTTTATTGGCAAAGCAAAGGTAGCCCTAAGTTTGGGAGATTATCTTTTACGGTTGGGTTTACAAAAACATTCGGGAAAAATACCAATCCTGAGGGCGGGTGGGTTTTTCGCTTACATGTGACGTTCCAGGGACGATATGGAAGTGTGGTTTCGATGAAAATCAAAAAGCAATCAGTATTGAGAAAAACCCGGAGAATCCGAAATCAAATTATTGCATACCAGGATTGATTTTTGATAATAGCGTGGTGGAAAATCGCTAAAAATCAGCCAGCCCAGAGGAGAATTGGAAATCAGGATATCATTAATGAATACTTGAAACAAGGGAAAGTTGAGTAGCACATTCTGAATCGTGGCATGCCTGGTGGATACTGGTACACCAATCTCTGTGCAAGCAAGCAAGTTTGTCGAAGTATCAGAGCGCCAAGGCTTGAAAATCGGATGCAATTGAAAGAGATCGCTTTCCGAAATGGTTTTAATCGGCAAAGGCATTGCTCGAACGTTGCGACTAAGCTCGGGGAAAAGTACTGGTACGGAGGTATCGGCAAGTTGCTTTAAAATAAAAATTGGGGCTAAATTCATAAGAGTTAGCCTTTTTTTTGTTAAACTTTTTAATGATTTTCACAAACTTGGAGTCTACGGTCTCATATGAATTTAAACCTTTTTTCCGCCAAAGTTCTTTTTCCCTTTCGTATATGTAGGCAGCTAACTTGTACGATGCCAGTTGAGCGGTAGCTTTCAAGTCACTTTAATTCAGATGAGAGAAGGTGACAGAAGTTTGCTCTAAGTTCTTTGGTGACCCTTTGTGCCATCAGAAATACAAAGTAGATTGTTGAGATTCGCAGGTAACGGATTGATAGTGAGTGTTACGTTACCTGATTATTGAGGTAGTTTTCAGCCAAACTTTGTGAAAGAAACAATTCCGGCATGGTTTTAGCAGTGGTGTGATTTATTGCTGCAAAAACATTTGCGCAGCTATAATCACTTATTTGTCTGACCACATTCAGCTTAGATGATCTGTTGGATTTGTTGAGGTAGGATTGCACGACAGTGGTGAGCTTATATATCATTGAGTGTACATCCCCAACACTTACTAAACTGCAGTCCACCTGATCTGAAAAAATTACGAAGTAATCGAGTAAAATTTTCAATCCGGAATGGACAGCCCCAGTGTATTTGCTTTACTTTGATCGCTGCTGGATAGCGTTTGGCAGTCTCCTGGAGTTGTTGGGCAGAGGGGTTTGAGATTGAGCAGCTGGATCTGGATCCTTCGAGTCTCCTTAGCATCCAAAATTAGCGATTGATGCAAAAGCGCTTGCAATCAAAGTTTTTTGTTGATGTCATAGTATAGTATCATGGTTTATTTGTACCAAAATACTGCTTGTTGCCTGTCGGAAATAGGGCAATGGCGTTTCTAGCTTGAAAAAATCGCGAATATCCCGCTCTGATCGATGTCTATTGAAATAAGCTGCGCTAACTTATTCTTGGCTTTGGCCCATATTTTGCCTTTTGAAATTCTATGAGTTTGACTGTTGATAGTGCTTGTTAAAATTTTCTCTCAAGCTGTCTATTCTCAGGGGGACAAGTAATACTCGTTTTCATTGCGTTGGAGAATATTTTTGATTGTACTTTGCTTGATTTGACGAGTTAGCGATTAGGGTGCGTTCTTCCTTCTTGGTATTGTTCAGACTCGGGAGTGATGTGCTTCATTCCCATTGGATCAGTGGCATGATTTTCCTTGGAATATTGAGGGAGGTAGATTGATTTGTATCCCGATTTCATGAAGATTGTGGTCAAAGTTCCATCGCTCAGGATCGATTAGTGTGTCTCCTCAAATCAGGGTTGCTCTTTACATAATTGGAAGATGCATATCTCAAGGAGCCGGACGAACAGCGGTTCGTTTAAAACTTCAAAACTTCTTTTGCGGGCAGTGGCATGGTATGAATGCGGTTCATGTGCTCCTTCATAACTTACACGGATCAGCGATATTGCTCTTGTCAGCGGTATTTCTGGGTGGACTAGTAACTGATTGCGCATTGGGGAGAAGGGGTGTCCAACTCTAAACCATAGACTCTGTAGGCATCTGCATTTTGATCTAAAAGTAATCGAGTTATCACTTGATTCGATTGCACAATTCCGACACCCTAAAAGGCTGTGTATTCCGTAAAAACGAGGTCAATTCGATCCCACATAGAGGTGCTGCATACACTCATTCACACGGCTTAAAGGCATTAATTTTTTTGGACATTCAGGTGATTTCTTCACGGTTCGGATTGATCATAAAAGGACCGTCCAAGGTTATTTTGGAACAGAAATCATAGGTGCAATGACTTGTGTATTGTTAATAAGCTCATTAAGAATGGAATATCTACTTCACGGGAAATAGGCCACGAAGGTATTCCCGTAGCTTATCATTATTGGGAATCTTCTTTTTCTTCTGATTCATTCGCGATGTCTAGAAGGGCTACGTGTTTGCTTTTTCTTGAGATTTCGGTCAAAATAATGGGCCAAGGAAGTACGTGGCCATAGGGCAATAAAGTTCCTGCTAAAGCCCCATTTAACTTCGGGCAGTTAGGGAAAACCAGTAGATATTACGTAGAAAAGCCTCCATGAGCCGCCTAATAGGTACTGGTTCGGCTATCCATGTGCTTATTTCAAAGGCATCGCAATGAATAGCAATAGCAAAAATGAAGTTCTTCGATCAACTGAATCATCGAAATCGTTTGGCCCAGGATTGTTTGTTCGGGGAGTCATGGATTTATTTTTTTAGAGATGTTGATAAATTTAAATGTGAATTCCAAGTTTTAACTTTCAAAATCCGGTCTTCTGCGATTCACGCTCGGGAATCTGCAAACAAATATTCGGTTTTATCTTCCGTGATGAATAGTATAGGCGATGGCGGAAGTGCATTGATCGGTGCTTGATTCGACCAATTTCAGACTTTGTGCATTCAAATCTATAATTCTCAGGTTTTACCTTCAATTTTAGAGGCGATTCATTCCCAACTTCATTCATGAATGATTAAACAGCTTGGGATCATTTTTTACAATCTTTCATCACTTCATCGCCAGTTCCTCTTTCCTATGAAGAATCAAACTCCATTTCGAAATTGCCACGAATCGGAATAGGTTCTTTAGAATCACAATCCTCAGCTGCTGGTTCTTGAACGATTGGACGATTGGGAGGTACTAATGCTTTGGAATTGAATTTTGAGGCTTTTTCTTGAATTGCTTTAGTTCTTGATTTTCCCGAAAATGGCTTAGGTTTAAATTCGCTTTGATGAGAAAAAGATCCTTGTTAGAATATTTGCATTGCTTGGAATGTACATTTTTTCCTAGTGGGACATTGCTCTAAGCATCACCTGATACAAAAAAAGCCGGGGTTTAATCTCGGCTTTCTGTGATTGTGCTTTTTATGTGTCAAGACATTTAAAATATGCTTTTAAACTTCCACGGATCATTGGTTATTTCGTTTTGCAGGAACTAGCCGCAGCTGTCGTCTTCTCAGCGCACCTTCAAATTGCCGATTTCGCTCTGCAGTTTTGGTACTACCTCTGGAACTTCAATGGGCTGGTTCCGTTTTTGATCACTGACACAAAAAGTGAAAGGGCACGTTTGTTGTTACCGCTTTTTATTTGCAGGGGATATCTTTCTGCTAGTGACGTTCGATGAACTTCCATGGAAGAATTAAAGGACGCGCGTTCACCTGAGACTTTTCAAGGTTACCAATTTTCCCTAAGGCTATTGGCTGCTTGGAAAGAAAGTGTTATCTGCGGAAGGCAGTCACTACCGATCGATTGGAAACTGCTTTTGACAGGCGAAGCATTGCCCGCCCGATTCCGCCAATGCATCATTTGCCTCCCCCTCAGGTTGATTCAGCGTGTTGGTTATCGTTAGGAAGTACAATTCGTCATGATCGTCGCAGATTCTTATCGCGAATTTCTTCTTACATAGGTTTGTTAGATTTTTAGCAAAATTGGAAATTTAATTTTGATCGAAGAGAAAAGGGGCTTATTCGAAATTTATTTGGATTGACAAGATGTCGGTTGTTCGTTTGTCGGTTGCGTTTTGGGTTGTCGGTTTGTTGAGGTATGCCCGTGTTTACAAGCCCTGAAGAGCTGTGAGACCATCGGTCCCGGTCATCGACATTCTGAGATCTGTCACCGGTCACAGTCAGCTAGCATTTGTCACTGGTCATGCGACTCCGAACCTTATTTCAATCCATTCTTTTACCAAAAGCAGGACAAAGGGAAATCTTCAAATTCCTCTATGCCACTTTTTGGATGATTCTTTAACTATTTCGAACATCGCTTGACGTTTTTTTCACAAACGGAATTACTAGAATGCCACCAACTTTCAATGCTGGATCAAAGCCTCGAACTTACAGGTGCACCGCGTAACATGATTGTCATAACGGGGATGAGCGGGATTCACTCGTGCCATCTCCATAGAAAGATGAATTCAAATTTCAATCGCTTCAGAATCGCTTGGTACTTTTATAATTATGCTGTTTCATGCTATATCAACAGCTCCAAGTAGGTGAAGGTGATGGCTACCCGGGATACAGATCCGCGTACTAGTTTCCTAAGCTTTTATTCCACTTCTGTACTCTAGCGTTCAGTTTGGAAAGCGACATGTTATAAGGCTGGGAGATGGTTTGACCTTTCTATGGGCGAAAGCTATTTAGTCTCATACGCATTGTGAGATCAGGCCGAATCAAAGAAAAAATTTAGTAAAGTATTGATGGCCTGACAAGTACTCGTCATTTTGATGCCTTTTTCCGAAGTAATGCAATAAGTGCTTTCGTTGCCCCTATGAGGGTAGGTGTTTCTATTTTAGCAAGGGCTGGTTAATCTAATATCGGTCGAAGGATAAAGATTTTGCTTATTTGAACTCCAATGCGGGATTTTTGCTTAGCTTGTGGAAATGAATTTGGAAAATCCAGCATGTTTACAGATAATTGAAGCATCCGGATCTTCTCCGGCCATCGTAAGGAAGAACGAATGTTACATTTTGATCTCAAATCTAGCCCTTGCCAGCGAGTTGAAGGAATGATCAATCACTTGCTCATGACGGAGGTTTGCTGACTGTGGTTAACATAGCCCGAATCCATATCGGCGTACTTGCGATTCATGAAACCATCTCCAAACTAAATCTGGCCGAGTGGGAAGTTAGGAAATCAGTTAATCTTGAGGGCTTGCGATGCCTGCAATGGAGATTGAAATGGACATTTGTGCAGGTCTGTTTCTAGATTCAAAACCGGTACTGTAGGGCCAGTGACCGATTCAGGTGGATTTGGCTTTGATTTTGAGTTGACAATCAATATGGAAATGTTCACCGTTGAGAAAGGATCCGATCACATCAATGGACCAGTTGACTTGTGTTAATCAGGGCCTGGTAGATTTTCTTGTAGCGATCATTCCATATACTCGACATACGAATTTTCG
>Ga0163217_1023695_pt1 | contig 10574 bp, 5 predicted proteins | sample SynspAceP_FD_185933 | JGI IMG/M metagenome (GOLD analysis project Ga0163217, IMG submission 185933) | Saline lake microbial communities from Ace Lake in Antarctica - Synechococcus sp. Ace-P (PacBio error correction) | ecosystem: Environmental > Aquatic > Non-marine Saline and Alkaline > Saline ... | reverse complement strand
GCAGTTACGTTGTCGGCAAGTCTTGTTCTTCTGGAACTTGTTTTTGTACAGATAAGATGTACGCATAGCTCCCGGGGCATGGATATCTTATGGATGTCTGTGTGATAATATTTTGGAGTCCCATCTTCCAGAAAGTAAAATCGGATGTAAATTGAAACCCTCAATTTAGATTGATTGTTAACTCGCTTATTTCCAGAATACATTTTGATAGACCTGTAATAAGCAATCAAATTATAACCGGTATGGAAGGCTATTCAATCCAATCGAACCGGCCAATGCCACTTATACCGCAGGAAACCATCTTTTGCTGGGGCTCCTACAGGGCTTTTATTGAGGTCTATGGGCCAATTTCCAGATGCTCTGGATGTATTGGGGAATAGTTTATAGATGAGGGAATGAAGTTCAAAGCCCTTAGTAACGCATAATACGTGCATTCCCGAGGAGAATAGGAAAACCAGACCTGAAAAAATTGCCGATTATAGGTCGCGCCATAATATAAGGCGCACTTAAGGCTGTTTGAAGGTATTTCTGCGTTTTTGGTTATTTCATTAGGAGTTCAATAAAGCTGAACACAAACATGAGGTAGCCACACGGTAGCTTGTATCGCAGGAAATAAAAACAAACGACGGGCTTGCCAATCAAAATTGATATCCCCAACAGGCCTGAATATGTTGTTTTTTTGCATTTTTAAAGTTCAATTCCGCGACATTCATCAATAACGACTGCGTATGTCATTCTATGTTACCAAAGCTAGTTTCACCCTTCCTCTGCTTGTTTGTACAGATTACAATAACCATTAAAAACAATCCGCATCCCCTTGCATTTATGTTTTGCTTGGAACCATTTGAGCATCTTCTCTGTAAAGTTATTGGACTACGCTTAAAAACCTTGAATCCAAAGCTAATCTTGCTAATCCCAATTTTTGAATGCGATATGTAGCAGCTGGAATATTTGGAATTAAATCCATCATTAGGGATCCCAACCAGCAAATTTTTCTGCTTCACAGTAGGAATTTTAATTTAAAGAAAAGTTCGTCCCACTGTTCTATTTTAATTCAGTGTTAGATAAAATCTGTTCAATACATTAATTTGAAATTTAATTTTTGAGATGCAGCTACTTGGGGATAGATTCTGTTATTATTAAATACATTTTTTGATCTTCTGTAGAAGTCCATCAATCACGGTTTTAAATAGGTATTACGCCGTAGACGTTGGATTAATGGTTAGACGCAAGAAACAGGTTTGTTATAAAACAATTGACTTCTCTAACAGTAATTGCATCTCCGTCTTTGTTGGAGTTCTTTACAACTAAATCACTAAATTAATTAAATTAGGAAAGGAAACATAAACTAACATATAGAATATTATAGTCTTTCTAAATTTTTCTTGATCTATGATATTTATGTTATTTATTCTGCGAATTCATTAGATGGTTACTGTGAAAATAATTGAAAAAGGGTCATTATTCATTTTTAACTTTTCTCGCCACATTGATACAAGGACTAAACCAGTATTAAATCTTGGGAGTTATTAAATCAAATAGTTGACAGCGTTTTCCAACAAATTAAATCTTTTGCCACTCTTGATCTTTGTTCAGAGAGCTTAATTAATATTCCGTGTTAATGGTGAATCAATCCATTTTGTTGGTGAAAGAAATGCATACTGCACAATTACTTTTCCTTATATTTAATTCATATTTTATAGACGGATTACTGCAATATTTAATTACACCCTTCAGAAAATTATAAGCAGAATTTTTTTTTGATTTTAGAACTATAGCCCCGCATGAAGTAAAAGGTGACAATCATTTTTTTAACTGAATATATTCTTCCTGATGATTATATATAATTATAATTAACCACCAAACTTGTATGAGTGAATATGAGATATAATCATTTTTATAAAACGATTTGTTTAAATTTCGAAAAATTCATAAACTTCTCCCAATTCGGAAAGCGTCGGACGAGTGCCTTTCCCATCATTTAAGCAAACTAGTTTTACATTCTTAGACCCACTTAAATAACTAATTAGCGACTTAATAATGACGTCTTACTCCACCTTATGCCCCTTTATAATGTCATTACAGACTTTAATTCATCTAATTCTCGGTATTTTGTGTAAAAAACCTCTAGTACTTTAGTTCCAACACTTCCAGGTCATAATTTTTAATACAATGCGCTCTATTGAATCTCACCCATTTTGACTTCTTAAATCTTTGTTTTTTAGTTAATATGTCTATGAGTTATATTGCTTAATCATTTTTCAGGCGTGCTCAATGATAACTTTAAAGGACCCTCTATCAGGACACATAATTTTGGGCCACCATTTGTTATAGTTACAAATTGGTAAGCTATAGCTCATTGCTTCAAGTAATGAATTACCCACTGGCTTCAGTTAAGAGTTGGAAAACAGAAAATAGTGAATGGTATTTAATATAATCTTTACTGCTTGATGGGGCAAATGGACCGGGAAAGTTTATTTTGAATTATCTTTAATTTTTGCAATAGACCGTATAAGTTTTTTCCCTTTCTTCACATCTCGGACTATTTCAACTTTTAGATACTGGGTATTTATTATGAATTAAGTGTATTGCTTTTATTAGATAACTCAGCACCTTTTATAAGTTAAAGTCTTCTACAAAAAACCCATATTTCTATTATCATCCAGAGACAATAGAATTGTTTGTTGTAAATTAGTACAATCCAGTGTCGAATATCTTCAACATACTTATTTCTTCACAATTCATCTCCTTAAAATGTCTTTAACATAGGGAAGTGTTAATTAATATGATATCGGCATTTCTATATGTTTCTTGTAAAAATGATCAAACTCCAACGCACCCCATCCAGAGCCACCGCCCTGCTCAGCGTGAAGCACGACGATGTGGTACGCATGTAAGTTTAATAACCAACTTGATCAAATTTATACTACAGCTTTGTTACATATTTATTTTTCATTTCGAATAACTCTTAGTTCTTAATTATTTCTTGGCAGTTCCCTGGTCGATCCACTCACTCAGATAGGACTCCTCAAATTGAACGTGTTTATATTGAATTTTAGATAAATTCGAAACATATCTGAACTCTGAACAGGCGATTTTGTGGCGTAAAGAATATCAGACTTTGAATAAATACCTCCGTACAATTTTGTGTTTAACAAATCTTCGTAATTTTTTATAGTATTAAGATAAATATTACCCCTAATTTTTATACGCAATCCTTTATTTATGGGCACTTTTTTTTCCAGGATAGGTATTCTTTAAAGAAATAATTTTAAATGTAGATTTGAAATCGTTTTTAAAATTATTCATTTATAAAAACTCCATCCTCTCGCTTGTTACATAATATTACAGGAAAATTTTTTCAAAATATTTTTCACGAAGTGTTAAAGGCTGTAGGATTCGACAATAACCATATTGGTGATCTTGCACTCGCTGTATGCTGAAAATTAGGATAGTTTTAATGCATGTTTATTTAGCATTAGCAATCAAATTCTGAAAGGTCATGTTCTTATTCTTTTTTAAATAAGTAATATGAGCTATATAGCCTTTACTTAATTCATTTAAACCACTCTCGTCATTCTATAATTACACCGCCATTATACCTATAACCTTGGTTTACAAGGTGACATAAGGATCTATGAACCGCAAGAATTCTATCTGCCTTCAATTCAGTTAATTATATCCCATTTCAAGTGCAATATTAACTACGACTATTTGATTTAACCATCAAATGATATGTCTACTCAAATAACATAAACGAACTAATTATGCTTAAGTTTTTGTTAATACTTTTTAATGCTGTAACCAATAGTAAAATAGTTGATCTTATTTAGATATAGCAGGGCCATAAATTAATTTTAAAAGTAGAAGAGATACCACTATCGGAGTGCATTTATTCCAATTTTCGCTTAGCTCAATCGTTTTCTCCTTTTTCGTATGGTTCCGGAATGTGAGTAAATCCGTATTTGATGTTCACTGAATTTTAAAACTTCACATTGTTATCCTTGGAATCGTATAAGCATTAGGATATGCAAATAATCTAATTCTGATGCTAACTCAGAAATCTAATTTCATGTTTATGAACCCATACATTTCCCCTTTGCTCTTGTTTCTTTCCTATATTTAAGAAGCTTAATATAGCTGATTGCGTATGTGGCCCCCCCATCTGAATTTAAATCCTGGCGCTTGTAATCTCTTTTACTCAGACCAATTCATCATCAAAGGTCCTAGAACCAGAATATTGTTCATATGTTTAGATTGAACTATATTTATCCGGTTAATGCTTATCCCTTTGTTCATTTTCTTTAAAGCACCTATTCAACTTCTTTTTCTAAAAGGAGATTATGTGCATACAACAGGCCTAGAGGTATATCATTCGCAGGCGCATTCATTGGTCTACCTATTCAAGGAAGTTAACATAAGCGAAAGGAATATGAGTTCTTGGCTTGTTGACCTTTTTAAGAATTTGGGCTAAGCGATATCATAATCTTATCCTGTGTAACCATCATCAAAGCCTTTATTAAACATTAATCCTTCCTTTTCAGGGTTCTGCCTGTCAAAGTATCGCTACCTCGGGAATAAAAATCGTGTTAAAATTAATGTCCGTTTTTAGGAACAGCTGAAGTAAATGCTTTGTCTCCAATACAACAGATTCCACCTGCATGAGTCCGGTCTCCTAAATAACTAGATACCTCTTTTTTGCGTGAAAAGTATATTATATTTTTTGAAAAAATTTCGATGGTAGTTTAAACACCAAAGATAACGAGATTGGGCTCTTTTTTTTATAAACCGCTGCCCTTTTAACAAGTATAGCCCCTCAAGTCTATTAAAACAGTAATTAAAAGATCCAAAAAATTTAATAAAATGTATTTAATGGATTCATCATAATAATTCATTGTGGAAGCATGATTTTATTATAAATTTTCAGATATTTCATCTGTAAAATTATCTCAAGAAATATTCTTTTCCATAAGCTCTTTTTTTTTCTGAAACTTCACGAATTTCTTTACTTGTTTTTGGCTTAATTGCTGAAATCGCAAATACTTTGGCGAAAGAATCTACTTCAAGAGTTTTTTTGGAAGTAACATTCGGTTCATTTTACTACCTATCTACAGTGTGTTGTTCAATCGGAGAAAGGACAGGTAATATTCCACTGGCAAAAGCTATCCATACCCCAAGGCAATCCCTCATATGTTGAAAGTTAAAAAGATCTTCTGAATAGCTGCAGCAGGGGAATGGGGATTGTCATTTCGTGAGCCCAGAAAATGAACATGCTTACAATTATTTTAAATATTTTTAAACTTTCATTTGTTAAGTTACTTTAATTCAGGGACCGTGACCGCACAAATAACATAGTGAGATTGGCACATTATCTATCGCGATGCTCAATTATAGTGATGGCTACATTTTAATTGCAAGAATTTTGATTTTTTTTCTGGTCTTAAAGTCTCCGACCGAATTTATATTGCTACTAACGAACGCAATTTCTAAGTTCCTTCTCCATAAATATAAACTGAGGCCCAATTGTGTATGTATTTCTTATGGGGAAAATTTAGCTATATCAACTGCATTTAAAACAATGTGCTCTTTCATTAACCGAACTTTAGTTCTCCTTTAATGGCGGGACTACATTAACAAAATATGTTATGGACTGCCTAAAAAGTGATTTAGTAAAGAGTTAGGATGATAGGCTGATGCCACTATGAACTGTTAATGATATGTGTAAAGTTTATGATGACATAGATGATTTTGGCAAAGGCCTCATATGCGGTGGCATCATCAAATGTGAATTGTACAATATCATATTTTTCCTTATTAATTAATTTTATTTATTTAATATTATACTATTATAATTACCTAATGTTGCCGAGTTTTCATTTTAAAAGATGGACTTTGTATGCCAATCATTAGTTAAGTTGATCGGCTCAATTCTTTCTCTTGTGATGTCATTAGGGCATTAACCCCTAATGAAATCTACTTGGTTGGTTTGTTTTAACCAAATTGTTCGGATAAGGTTAGTGCCATTATTTCTGCACACCAGCTACCTTTCAAAATACTACTTGTGCTATTTTCATTTAAATATTAAAAAAATGATGATTGTAATTTTAGCGCGCTAATTAAATAGTCAAGAATTATCCATACTTGACACAACTTTTTTGCCGGGGCATGTATATTGTTTGCATGCAAATTAATTGGAAATATTCTAAAGTCACTATCTTTGAATATTTTTCTAATCAGCGGTTTCGAACCCCAAATTCGTACTGAATAAAAGATTGAAAACAATCTTCATAAAATTCAAAGGCATTGGCTCATTAACAAACTCGAGAATTTGGTTCGTGTTATGTTCAAAATAGTTACTTAATATTTTTTTGACCCATACTTTAAATACTTAAGTCCGTCTTAGCTTGCCCAAACAGCTTTACAAGTTCATGTTTAGAATAATCACAAGGCCTAATTGATTTTTTCAATAACTACATCACTTGGATCAAGGTTGTATTATGGATTTGGGTTGACCCAGGTTGTTAAAAAATCGTATTGGGAAAAACTCCACTCTCTATTTCGATGTGCAAATAAAAAGTGATGCTTTCAAAAGTGGTGATTGGTCTCTTGACAAACGGCAGACTAGGAACTCTAAATTATTGAGCAATAATTGCTTGCTTTCTGGCCATTGTTCAAAAGAGTTTTTGGTCTAATGGCCCACCGACCATGATAAACTGCCTTTCGGGAAATTGTTTGGCCAAATCTATAAACAATGCGGTCGTTTTAATTCCGAAGATTGGAAAACCCTAAAATACTATCTCGGTTTTTGACCCAAGCTCGGGTTAGAAGCCACTATACTTAGGTATACAATATAATTTGATTTTAGGTGATTTTAAATTAAAAGTGCCTTGTTGTTAGAGTTGTACTTACAAAATTCGAAACATTCAATAGTCCAACCTAAAAAGCCATCTGTCCCTGGTCTAGCTATTAGCTCTTTCCTTTGATCAAGATCAGAATCACTGGCAAACATTAAAATTAATTTTATTCCGAATAATTTAGAACCCAATAGTGATGAAATGGCAAAATAGTTGCCTTGAAGCTCCTCTAGTTATTATTAATTGGGGTTGTGTTTAACTTAAAAAAAAAGTACAGAAGGAATTCAAAAAACAATATTTAAAAATTTAGCTTTTGGAAAATAGAAAAATTCTATTTTACTGATTCTAGTGGAGTTCCGGACTTAATCTGTGTTGTTGGCGACATAAAACCTCCCCGATATTCGGTTTATTTAAAAGGCAGTTGGCCCAGTCATCATTTTGTAACGGTTATGTCCCTCCCACCAGTTCCATTTCCTAGACTAATAAATCGTCTCAATACCCGAGGTCCATATTATAACTTTATTTGTTGGCATACAATATATTTAATTTTTTATTTTGACCTTTGCGATTAAAAATTTCTGTATTGGGGGTAAAATAACCTTGGTAACTCAAATTATCGCAGAAAAAATAATCCTGATTGATTACATTCTAGTCGCTGGGTGGATCTAAGAAGGATATAAGCACATTAGCCTATCTGAAATAGGCACTCATTCTCTCTTTATTACAATTAAGATGTTTTTTGATTCTAAACAAATTTTTAAAAAATGGCATAAAATAGAATAAAAAGAATAGTGAAAAGCCCAATTAGCCCCAACTCTGTTAATTTGATATCATTATATTTGAATGTTGTGCTAGTTTATTTCTCGTTATAATCTTTTAAATTTCCCAAAACCTATTCTTGTTAATGGTTGCTCTATGAAAAACTTCCCGAGCCTCCATATAATAAAAGATACCGCGATCTCCAAAACTTGTCCAAATTGGATTACAGTTTCAAAGTCCATACCTTCACTTTGCTTGTGTTGACAGTATTCTTTCTCTAATCCTGTATTTTCTAGTAGGTTATTAAAAGCTAAATTAAGATTAAGGGGCAGGCAGTACTATTTTAGAGTATAGTAATGGGACATTCGAATCGATTAATAAAAAAATGAACGGCCAAGTTTAATAAAGTAAAACCCCCAAAGCAGTTCTAGGAACCTGTAGAATTTTGTTAATATATGGTAGAGAAATCATATTATAAACCATAAATCCATTATAAGGCTGATGTTTTATAATACTTTAGCGTATAAAGCTGACTTACTATATTAGATGGGACACTTAAGTTTGCGGGAATTAGTGATGTTACATAATTTAGCTTTGAATTAATGTCAAAAGAAAAGGAATTACATATTGATTTAGAAGGAAAAATGCAGAATTAGCTTTGCAAGAGGCAGCGTTAACTTCAATATTGTAGGGGAATTGGATATTCCTACTCGGTAAGCTGAGTCGTTGGCGAAGAGAGTCTTATCAATATGGCATAATAGTTTTCCAGGTCCGTGGAAAGCCAAAATATAACGGACGAGCAACGAGAGATTGCTGAGTTTAAAGGAAAAGTTATACGGGAATTTGAATTAGAAATCAGATATTTAAAAAAGGCGGTAGCATCTTCTCCGGAACGACAGAAAAATTTAGGTTCATGAAGCATCATAAATTTACAGTTTCCAGTTGAGAAGATGTGTAAATGCTAGGCGTAAGAAAGTGGTTATTATAATTGTTAAAAATCGGGTCCATCCAACGAATGGCTTGGAAAACGAAGCTATAATCATTGAAATACTACTATTTTAGGGAGAGTTGTGAGAGTTATGGTGCTCAGAATTAAAGTGATGTTAAAACATGGGCTATCGTGTTTCTTAGACCTAGAGTAGCTAGGACTAATGAGGCAAATAAAGTTATTATGCGTGGAAGAGACGTTACAATTTATTCTTTAACAAACAGACTCAGATCATAATTATCCAATAGCTCCCAATATATTAAATCAGGACTTTACAGTCGATAGGGAAAATCAGTATGGGTTCTACTGAATATCACCTATATCCAAACCAAACCAAGCTGGTGTATTTAACGGTAAATTATGATCTTTCCTCGAAAAGTTGTTAGGGATGGTTCAATGAGGCCGAAACTTTAAGTACTAAATGATACAATACTCGCCTGCTTGGAATATGGCTGTTAAAATCAAATGCTATTACGAAATAATTGACTATTTCATTTCTGACAGGGAACTCAAGATGCCCAAGTCACCCAAATTCACCAATATCCTAAAAGGGGAGTTATGATGGATCGTAAAACAAAGTAATGAGCAGAAAAGGAAAATTGTTGGGATAATGCAGTAGCAGAATCATTTCTTTAAAGCTAATAAAGGTTGAGTGGGGGTGTACAAACAACAAAAACTATGGACTGAGATCAGAAGCTTTGAGCATGTCCATCTTCCAATGGATAGAAACTTGTATAATAAGAAGAAGATTACACCCACTTTGGGGTATAAAACATATAGAAGAATTTGAAATCGAAATTGTTTAATCAAATGTAGCTGCATGACTTCGCCACTTAATTGGATCCACTTCTTGTTGCAAGTCCACTTTTACCCGGTGGCTGAGCGTAGCCGAAGCACAAGTTCTTGAACATCCCTGAAGACTCTTCACTATAATCCCTTCTCGATACCCAATCATCCTTGCGTCGATCACTTCGAAGTGACGCTGGTTTAAACAATGTTGAGATAACAAAACTAATGACCCAATGCCTTCTGCCTTCTGGCTTATGAACAACTGAAAAACTGTTTCACTTCCGCTGTACTTCATCCGGTGGTGAAGCGTAGCCGAAGCCCACAAGTTCCTTAAACATTAAACATAAACATTGAACATTAAAACTTGGAACTTCTAAATTTGTTTCAGCCACTTGTTACTGATTTAACTTTCTCCCCTTTATTTCCAACCCCGTAGAAAACTCCACGCATTCTGCCCCATAAATGGCAGCCTGCTCGTTAAGTGCTAAGGCTAGAAATGAAAATCGGTGGTCAGGTCTTTTACCTGGTTGTAGGACCCAAGCGGATAGCATAACGGGCCCAATCAGGAACCGTACAGTACAGCGTATCAGGGCCCAAGAGCCTCCAGGGGACCATGGAGCATATAAGGGTGTAATCTGTTCCGGGGTTCCAATTTTTTTTGGGAATTTCGCCCTCGGTTATGATCATTGCCGAAATTTTTACAGTTGCACGTTTTCATGTTTTGGACTTCCAATGCATTCAAGTTGGCTTGCCCCAGCCGTCATTAAAAATCCGTCTTTAATATAAGGGTTTGCAATTTATGGCGATCACGAATTTTTTTGGTTGGGAAAAATTTTTTCCACCAAAACTCGCAAGGGTAAGCTTCCCAAATTTGATGCGGAAAAAATAAAGGATGTTCATAGACAGCCCGGAAAAAACCTGTTCCAATTTTTGGAGGATGCCCCTTTAAAAAATCCGCGTTTACTCAATAAAAAAAAATTAAATGGGTTTCAGCTTCGGTTTTCCCTGTTACTTATTTAATGTCGGGTTTCTTAATTCCCTTTTAAAAAAAAAAAAATGGCTTTTAATTTTTCCTTTGGGGCGTAATTTTTTTTTTTTCCCCCCCAATTTTTTTTTATAACCTGAATCTTAAACCCAAAATCGGCACCTTTTCTTTTTAAGATCTTAACCATTTCCCTCCTTCC
>Ga0163217_1084333_pt1 | contig 10575 bp, 4 predicted proteins | sample SynspAceP_FD_185933 | JGI IMG/M metagenome (GOLD analysis project Ga0163217, IMG submission 185933) | Saline lake microbial communities from Ace Lake in Antarctica - Synechococcus sp. Ace-P (PacBio error correction) | ecosystem: Environmental > Aquatic > Non-marine Saline and Alkaline > Saline ... | reverse complement strand
CAACAAAGTTGCAACCAAGGTAACTGAAAAAGATCAAACGACTTTGTCACCACTAGTAGTACTTCACTAAATCAATAATTCTATGGTCAAGCCAAGTAATGGCAAATAGTACCAATGGCAAAATTTGTACCGGCAAGCATGCTAACCTGCAATACCAACGGACACACCACCTACGGACTGTATTCAAACGGATGTGGGCATAATTGAGTACCAACGCCAATCTCTACCACGAATCATTGATGATCGGGCGGCAAGATAAAAGGAGTTTTCAAGCCAGCTGAATAAGTTTGCCCTGCGGTCTGCTTTAAAAATGCCCAAGTACGCCATACACTGACGGGTAATTAAGCCAAACAAGAATAGGACCAGACAAAGCGAGAGCTAAAATACCGCGACACCTTTCAGGGCCATTTCGTCGATTGCTCGCCTTTTTCAGCAGAAGATGATAAGCGAATACCGTGTCGTGAATATCGTTTCTAGTAAGATCAGCGTGGCCAAAACATCAACAATACTCCGGCGCAACTGTGATGGCCCGCGGCTTACGTCACAAAACCGTAAAAGGTACGCAGAATGCCTTGTCGTAAAAGTATTTACACTAGAATACTGAACCGTGCCGTTATCCGCTAATGGTTCCATAAGGCCAAAGTTAAGGCCGGTCACAAGAGGACGCGCCAGTGGCGAGCAAGCTAAAGAGGACCAGCACGACCTGAGTACCCAATGTTACGGCTGAATTCTAAGGTGTTTTCAGACTGTTCTAAAGGCAGGCCACGCTCATTAAATAAAACAAGGGATAGGAACAGGTGAGCATACACCGTGGCGCTCAAGCGACGTATTTCAAAGAACAAATATTGCGCCGTACGCAGCCCCAGTAATATCTCGAATAAGGTTTGCACGACGCAAAATCCAGCTACACAGTGTAAGTATAAGTAATGTAAGCTGGCACAGCCATTTGGGTAAAAACAGCGCCCAAGATAGAAGTGAACGCGCTGGGAAAGGTTCACACATGGCTGGATCACCAAGCACCGTACGCCAATGACGTACACCCACTTCCACTCCCAGCATAAGGTAAAAGTGAATTCGAAATTACTCAGCCAGCACGGTATCGTAAAAGGTGTTCGCCCAACGATTCACCACCACGATCAGGACTGACAATACAACCAATGATGGGCAAAAGCCAAATGGCCGCAATAAGCATTGCGCCATTTTTTAACCCGTTAAATTTTAGGGTTTACTTGCGACACTAGAAAAAGCTGAATCAGCCATTAAACTATTAAAATCCTATCGAGAAAGGCTCATTTTAAAAGAGCCAATTTTTCAGGAAAGCTCACGTTACAGAGCCATGTCAGGATAAAGGTTACTTCCACCGGCGATGTCCATAAGCTTCAACGCTTCACGGTGTTTTTCACCCAATTGGACTTAACGAAACTGGTATCGCCGAAAAGTCCCAAATGGCGCCAACGTTCTGGTGCTCAAACGCCTTGTTCAAACAGGGTATTATTTTTACTGCGATAGCCATTTCGTGAGATTGCACGATGGCGTTAAAATTCAAAGCAGTTAAAGTAGCGTTTTCAATATTCGTTGCGGCGGCGTTAATACCAGCCACCACTTGAATTCACATGAGCAACCGCTGTTCACTTCACTTGATTTGGCTCAGATAATTTTATAGCTGTTATACACGCTCGTTCATCGCGCTATCCTCTGCCCTAAGCGACCGTAATTAATAAGTGTTTGCCATGTCAGATCCACAAAAACCGGCTGAAACGGTTTCAATTAAATCAATATCTCCACAAAAGGTGGGCAGAGCTAAGTTAGATACAAGCCTTATCAGTCTGTGTGTTTTCACGACCTCCGGGCTTCTAACATAGACGCAACTTAAGATTTGGTTATAGATATTGGCAGAGGATCGACACAAATACGCCCTTCCATTCGAACTAGCGAGGTCTTCGTAGAGAAGCTCTTTCGGAATACTTTTTTAGGTAGGGTTTATAAAAAATAACACGAGCCGTTGAGACACCAACCCGTACATCACTGTCGCGTAAATTGGGACTTGGAATTTAGTATTTAAGACATTATTATTGAAAGAGACCGCAACACACAGCGGCTTGCACAGGTTGTAAACGGCCAGCGATCAACGGTAATAAAACATATCGGGCAGGACTGGCATCGCCTTCGGCTTTCAATCGGGTCAATTAAACGCATCGGCTGAGCGGTTATCAGTTACAACAAACATATTTTCTTTCGATGAAATATCCATACTGGTGCAATAAGAGGACTCTTTCTAGGGCAGAGTAATATTGACTTCTCCTTTCGCCTGCAAACCAGTAGAAATAAGTAAAAATTGATGCCAGATGTGATTAATTCAAGCCCTTTTTGAAAAAAGCTTTAGCTCTGTAATATGAGTTGTTTTTATGTGATTTCATCGCCGTTTACGTCACCTTCCAAATTGAAAAATTTCTACGGCAATCACAGACATGTTCATTGCATCATAGAGAAAAAAATAGGACAGAAAAAATGAGACAAGAAATTAGCAACACATACTAAACACTTAGCGATTATCATTTATTCAAGTGCCATAAAGACACTAACGTACTATAATAATCGGGTGAATTAAATCACCTTTTCAATCAAAACTAGCCGATTTCATGCAATTAGAAGCATAATGAAGCAATTGATAAGTTATCACCGATCATAAGTGCATCGTCAGATTACATACACTTATGGCCTTCGGGTAAGCCGCCGCTTTAGGCCCGTGCCAGTAGGAAAGGCCCTTCTCTCACTAAGTCGTAGTCACGATATTACGATACAGGCATTCACGTTACAGGCTTAAATTTAAACGGCACGCTATGGTTTTGGTTCATCGATTATGCAAATGGTCGTTTATGATGCTGGTATGCGTCACAGGCCCAACAGGAACTTCCACAGATCCATTAAACGCTTTCCTGCTCCTGAGATGTAAAACCAAGCAAATTCTTTTTCTTGCTTCACTCGGCCCGCTTTTTCGATTTGCGACCAAACCCCTGAATCTTTTTTAGCGATTCTTGTTCGGTAAGATGTAAAAGTAAACGAACCTCATATTATGCCAACAATCCTACGTGAACGCTTTCTTCGCATTCAAGCCAGTTTGAAGTCGCTTTGCTATCATGCGCCAACTCAGCAACACGAAAAGAATCGGCCCAAAATTCAGGATAGCTTTAGTACTTACGCTGGTGCAAGAGTTTAGAAAAACCAGAAGCGATTACCAGGTTTTCAGTTTTCGATACCAATAAAACCGTCGCTTCATCGATAGAAGAGATATTTCTAGACAACAAAATACGCGGAATTTACTACGCAACACTTTTAGTGGAAATCGTTTTGTCGTTGGGAACCCTTTCAGCATATCGAATACTTGATTTGAATTCGTAAGAAGCTGAATCAGTTCGGGACGGACGTTCGGGGGACATTTGGGGAGTTATCCGTTTGTTTAGAAGATCTTGGACTTGCTTCCAATTCCGCTGTAAGTGTTTAGTGATGTATCTAGTTATGCAGAGTATGATAACAATCGTTTTTTTTCAGAAGAAATACGTAGTGTATTGAAAAAAAGTGGCGTATTTTCCATTTAAGTTAACGTGGTATGAGAATGTATCAAGAAAAAGAAGCTAGCCCTGCCGCTCGAGCAATCAATTTTGCTTTAACGGCGAGCATCGTGATTGAAACGTTTCAATTCCATATTTCTAAGCTGAACAAAACATGGCTGCTGTGTCGAAAAAAACGCTTGAAAGCCTCCATCCCGTACGACATTGGCAATGTTATCTAGCATTCTAGCTCGTTATAACGCTATAGGACGTTTACTTGGCCCCAACATTCTCTCGGAGATGGCTTGCTTAATACTTCCACCAATCTGTTTAACATCAGAAAAAACCTAGGTTTGCCCCTTTGCCTTTGCTAAAGGAATGGATCTCGTATTTGGGCGGATCACCGATTCAAAACATTACCTGGCTTCACATACTCTTTTGGCATGACGCTGTGCAACGGATCCGTTGACGGGCTTGCGTAACCCCCAGCATCAATATTCGCTTATTCAAATAGCGTAGTGCAAACGCGACAAAAGGCCCGTTCAGCTCTAGCGCTCAAGATTCGGCTTCTTTGGCGGTACAGACCAAACGATGGAAAATGCCTTTGGTCAACACTGCGGTAATGGGAAGGAGGCTAAAATACCTTCTTCGCAAACTTTGCCACGCGGCGGTTGTTTTGATGTGATTTATCAATTTCTATGGTTTGCCCACTATGGCACTATGGCATAATCCCAGCTCGACCGTTATCAAACGCATTCTCGTACGAGTTTGAGAGATGCTTCCATTCAGCAGCCACTATTGCTGAGTTTCTATACTTTGACCCGAAGACAGCTCTGCCTAACCACCAGATTCACATCAGTTCATGAAGACTCTAGGGTATCACTCAATAAACGATCGATGTTTTAACGAATCTCGAATTTTTCAACATAGCTGTTGATTTCAAAACGCAGTTTCAACCAAAACAACCTAGTTCAAGCTCGGACGTTTTTTCAGCATTAAAATCAACATGACCGTCAACAGGCATTCACCAAACACCAATATTGTCAATTAAAAGATGCATATACGTTACTAGGGGGAATCCTTGCCATACTCCGGCCGTTCAATCAAGGCTTTTGATGACTGGAAATTAGCGTGGACTCTCGAGTCATAAGAGGGGGGCGTTAGACAAACGATGTCACCTCGGGGTTATCAACAAGCGCATTCGTAAAGAAGATTTAGCGCAACATACGGCCGACGAGGACCCAACCATCGGCACCCTATAATCAGATCGTACGACTTAGCATCTAACCTTACTCCAACGCTTCGGCGGTTTTTGATAACGCATTCTCGCCATTAAAGCTTCAATCTTTCTTTAATTTTCTTTTGGTGGCATGAGTTAATACATATGGGCCATCGCACGAATTTGCACCATGCGTCTTCAATTCGCAATCCCTATACCCGCCATTTTCATAACGACCTATTATCAGCAGAATATTACAAATCCCGGCCTCAATGGTCAATCGCTCAAGTAAAAGCGATTCACCCGAAATTTATAAGCGCCGCAATCGAATGAACATCAAGCCCTAACCAAAGCCCTGTATTTGCATGATATAGACTTGCTCTCGATAGCTGATCAACCCCCCCTTGGAGTAAAAACCGATGAGTGACAGGATCCTTTTTAACGTTCGTACGCTGCATTGTGACAAAGCTTCATAAGGGCGTTTCCCACGGTAGCATTTCCATACCGGCATGGTTACGCATTTCTAAATACACTTGATTGGACAACGCCGCTTGGGGTTTCATGAATTTGATATAGAGAGAGAAGGACGCGTAATTATCGGCGGTCGTAACAGCCTAAATTCGCGCCAGGGCATCAATTCAAGATAAGATCGCATATACGAGTGACTTCATTCATTTTTGATGTATGCAGCAACAAGCATGCTACCGGAGCCATATGTTGTTATGCGGTTGTGTGTGCCGGATTTCATTTAAGACAAATTAGCTTCAGCGTCGAGTGATACTCATTCATTCCGGACGACTGTACGCAATCGCCTGTTATGAGCCTCAACAGCTAATTTGCGCGGCCGTTCATAAGTTGGCGATTTCTTCAGTGTTTTTCGCAAAACGCATTTCTGAGACACAGGGCGCCAGATCGATAAAATTCTCGGTGCACCGCGCCCATTCTAGCGCGAGCCGCAACAGCACTGCGCCCAAGTTGCAATTTTTTCTCTTAAGGCTGAATATCAAGATAAGTAAGCAACGTGTGATGCGCATCAATGCAGCAAAAGGAACTGATCTAAACTCATCCATGCACGGCTTCCATTTGCACCAAAGTTCGCTATTGCGCTTCGGGTATACCGAAACGAAGCGCATCCCGGCTGCGGTGTCTCAGGTCTTTTGGCCAAAGTAACTAAGGTCATATCGCCAGCCATAAGTCATACGATTGGGCTCTGGAAATTCCTGTTAAATAGAAAAAGCTTGCTATGAGGACGAAAATCATAATCGCAGATCATACTACGATTGACACTCCTCAGTAGTTACAACAACCCACTATTTTCAGGTAAAGGATTGCATTCAAACGTTCACGCGCGCCTGATAGTTGAGTGTCGATTTTCATAAGGTTCTCGCTTATGTAATGAATCTTCTTGTATGATCAAATCGGGAATTGATAGCATGATTGTTCTGATGTACATTAATTCATCGTGACAATCTCACGTATCAACCCAATTCAGCAAGTCTGCTCTTCATTGTCATTGCTGTCTTCAAGTTGCGCGCTTTCAGCTTGCATTACCCGAATATTGGCAAAGTCGCGAAGATTTGGTTGTGATTTCATCGATAAGGTGTTTTTTTGTCCAGACAAAACCATTAGCCTGCTAAAAACCATGCGCCCATGCGATAAGTCAACACTCTTCGCAACAATCCGCGCTTATCTGAAATATTTGGCACAAGCGCAAACTCACATTTTGAGCATGAGGCAGTCGTCCGGAAGCTCAACTGTATAACCACACGGCTACGTCGTGGCTGTTCACCGTTAAGTATCGCAAAACGTCAGCACCATCGTTCAAACCAATCTGTCAACGGCAAGGTCACACCAAGAAGACTAGGATAGCCACATTAATTGACCGTTGTAAATTCTGACGGCGAGGCGGTAATGGATTCTTGTAACAAACACATCGGCGATCTAATATCGAAGTCAAGCATTCTTTTAACATTTCTGTGAGACATATAATTCTGCCTATTTTCTGTTCAATTCATAAAAATTAGCGCCCTAATGGCGCGGCCTTTCTGTCATTTTTCGATCTATATCAATATTATGGGGGGCAGCGATACACCTTTCAAGTCATTGCCTAGTTGTTTTAAGGCCGGGATTCTAGGGTTGCAAAATCGAGTGTGATTATCGTCATTGGATCAACACCGCCTGGAATGGTGTATAAGCCGTAACGCCGCGCCCTATACACTCCAAAGGCCGCAACGTTCAAATAGTCACCGACGCACCAGGGTTGATAACCGCATCAACCACAACCCGCGCATCTTTTGGCATCATTCCGCACTTGATGAAACTTCAGGCTTTCTACCCAGTTTGCGGCCCGACAATCAGCGTGCAGTGTGTTTTACAAACTCAGATTAATTTTGCGTACGACGAGAATGGCAAAATTAGTGACAGTTAGCGTTTGGCGTTCAACATCATCATTGCGTACCAAAATCGGGTGTGCACAACAACTGTTTACCTTCTAGATTGACGTCATAGGCTTTCAAGCAAAGCGATGATACAGCAGGCGTTCCGCGCCGTAAGCTGGCTCTTTCATGCCATTAGCAAGTAACACCTCGTCTCTCTCTCGCGCGCAAATCGCATCAAACAAGACGTTCGTCAACTTGTTGCTGGCACCGGATGTTGCACACAAATACCGTGCACATTGGATTATTATTCAAATTTCGTTGATTTTGGCTAAAAGCGCTTCTGTCGTCGTGGTTTCTGGCAATTCAATTGCCATAGAGTCCATGCCTACTCGGCGACAAGCGTTGCTTTCAATTTTCACATAAGTGGCTGGTGTGGGGATCAGCACCCACTAAAATGGTCGCAAATTGGGATGCGACCGGTTACGCTCTTTAAGCTCTCGGGAACTTGTGCTTCGTAAGCGGTTTTCAGGTTTTTTGGCGCAAGTTTGCCGTAGATAGATATATGATAGATAGTAAAAATAGAGTGATGTATGAGGGAGGCATTATACCTCACTTTTGATCGATATGCAGGGCCAAATCCAATTTGTTCGCAAAAAAACCAATCTTTGTGTTTGGTTTAAGCAGGCTCTAAATAGTCACTACAAACTGCAGATTACAGTGACTCGAAACTCATTGATATCAATTTGTAACCGACGCGCCTGTGACGACATTATCATTGGGCATTTTTCAGATCCACAAAAAAACTTAATCGGCGTCTATAAAGAGGCCGACTACGGTTGGTTCACGCACGGCATCAAATTTAAGATGCTTTTCGCCAACAAATCCGCTGCTGCTATCAAAATACACCTTTTCAAGCGCTCTGGAAAACAATCTCGCGCAGACCAATTCTAATTGCTCAGCAAAAAACTCAAACTTAAAGTCTTTCTAGAACGCCTCTGTCCATAAGCGTTCGCCTCTAGTTAAGGCGTTTAGGTATGTCGCATGCAAACGCCAAAACGGAATGCTTCATATGAGATTCTTGAATCGGACATACTGCCGCCATTGATGACCGCCAACTTGCTCAGCAGTTGCGGATTAACGCTTGGCAATAAATCTAAGATCCCGATTATGAAAACGCCGGGGAATAAGAAGAAGCACTGACCTTTTAGTTCATCTTCAGCCGACTCGGGGCAAACGCAATCACAGGGCGATTGGATTGTCTTTCATCGAAGAAGCTAGGATCCCAGTGACGCCTTGATGCCAATCGCGCATCGTTAAAGCACATACCATTTGGCATGTCTTGTCGTCATCTAATAAAGAAACCAAACACTAATTCGGCTTGTTCTTTCATATCCGACTCGATCCACTTTTACGCTCGACGTTTAAACTGTCGAGCTGCTGGCGTATTGGTGCGAGTTGATGTGGGTGCACGCAACAAAACATTCAATGCCAGCCGACATGGGTCATCAAGGACGGACGCCGCCGCGATGTTAGCATTGCCCCGAACAAAACCCAAGTCAGTATGTGCACTCGATGCTCCACCTCTATAAAGCTAAGATACCAGGTTGCGTGCCAGCCGCTGGGTATACGTTAAGACTTGCTGTACCAAAATTGCGGTTATTTGGCAATCCAAATGGCACCACATAGCGACTGTTCCCAGAGATATAAATAGTAGATATATAGAGATACAGGAATATGTGATCAATGAACCATTCCGATGCTTAATTCTGCGCGAATTTGGTGAACTCACATAAATATTTAACGCCAAACACCCTAAGTTTTTACTTGGAAACCGAATTCTGGATGATTGGATTCACGATGGCATCGGCCATTGGCAAAAGCTCGCTTCACCCGGGTAAATGATGATCGGTTCCACCACTTTCTGCATAGACTTTGCTTAGCTAACACACTCGGATCTGGCAATGTTGCCATTATCGCCGTCACAATACGCGCTCCCTTTTCTTTCGCCACTCGACAATTTATGGCGTCAGGTCCATAACCAAATTTCAAAACGATTGGGCACCAATAGTCTGGCGAAATCGCCCATCGCTCTAGAGCAAGAATTGCAGACTGGTACTCGTTCGCGCCATCGCATCAAAATTCCCAACAATCAGAATCTTCTAGCCTTTGCCTCATCGCATTCTAGCAAAATACTGGCTGCTGTTTTAAATCAAATAACGAATCCGGGCCTTAATAAATGCGGCAGTCGGTCAGTTCGAGGTTGAGCCACGGTCATCAATCACGTGCCATAAAGACTCGCCTGCAAAGGTCGCCGGACCATACTTATTAGGAAGTCATTTTGTTCAACCGGAACCGGACGACGTTCAATACGCATAAAAATCTCAACAACCAAAAATAATGAGGTAATAGTAGTATCATTGAAAAGACGATTCTCGTGCGAGACATAGTTCAAAGAGGCAATAACGAAGCATAATCAGACTGTGCAACAGTGGTCGCCACCTGCACTTAGGAGCTGTTGGACTATTTTCAGGTTTGTAGGTGTGAAGTGCTATCGGTGAAGCGGACTGATTCAATTTTCTTTAGGCTTTGAAACTATTACAAGGCTTCATTGAGGCCAATGGACCGAACTACTGTTAGAAAAGAAGTGAGACGTTTTATTGAGTGCTGCACTTAAAAATCATTCGGAATATAAGTACAACCAAGCGTTCTTCGCGTCTGAATTACGGGCCTGCGCGTATGAACCTATACAAAACAGCCATTAATCAGGGGGGTGATTGTTTTCTCTTAATGACGTAAATTCATTCATTGATGGGCCACACAAAAAACTTCCAGCGTCATACGAAAATTTTTTTGATCCAAATATAACAGAAACTCATGTTTTGTTCTACTTTTCTGCCGTAATGGATTCAGCCAAGTTAAAAGCATTTTCAAGCTTCTGGCAATCGGCAATACAGCAACCAAAAACTCCTCCCCTCCCCAACGACAGAAAACCCGGGGACCGACCCTTTGAAGCGCTTGACATAAGGGCTGCCAATCAGCTAAGGCGTTAATCACCGACATCATGATCCATTAATCATCTAGTTATTACGCTTAAAAAAGTCCCAATCGCCAAATTACAAGAGTGATAGCTGGTATAAAGCGTAAACCTTCTTAACGATTGCATCATCCCCCCTACCGATTCCAGATAGTTCGGTTAATTCATCCGTTATTTTAGGAAGTTTGCAAGTTCGCTCTTTCTTTTAACTTCTTGATTCGAACGAGACTTCGAAGTATTCAAATGGCAGAAAGAAAAAATAACAAACAAAAAAAAATGGGAAAAAATAAGGATTCTTTAAGAGCTTTAACGCAGGGTAGGTAACAAGACATCGACAACAAATTGAATGGGGTTCCACATGAAAAAAAACGATAACAATCGACTTAAGCAAATAAG
>Ga0163217_1076654_pt1 | contig 10575 bp, 15 predicted proteins | sample SynspAceP_FD_185933 | JGI IMG/M metagenome (GOLD analysis project Ga0163217, IMG submission 185933) | Saline lake microbial communities from Ace Lake in Antarctica - Synechococcus sp. Ace-P (PacBio error correction) | ecosystem: Environmental > Aquatic > Non-marine Saline and Alkaline > Saline ... | reverse complement strand
GCCCAGCAGCGGGGCCACCAGGGCGGCGACGGCCGCAGCCGGCAGGGGGCCAGATCGCCCGCTCGCTCGAAGCGGGCGGCCTCAAAAGCGCCAACCAGCAGCAATTACCGTCTCAGCAGGAACGCGTTTCACCCGGCCAGCTTCAACCCCTGTTCAGCAGGGGAGCCCGAGCCTGGGCGCACACCGGCTCCTCCAACCAACCCTCTCCGCCACCTGGCGGCGAGGTGACGGATCCGGGCGATCGTTTGGCATGCGCTCCGTTCACCGAAAAGCACGCACGGGCTCGAGCAGGTTTGAAGGTGTGACGCACTTGAGCACGTAATCGAGGGCGGCGCCGAGGCAGGCCCGCCGCGCCAGATCGCTGGCTTCGGCTCATAGAGAGCAAACAACCTGCGCAGCCGTTCGGGGTTGAGAGGCCTCAAGTTGTAGCTGCACTTGGGCCCTTCTCGGTAGGCCAGCCAGAGATCCGCCGGAGCTGCGCTCGCCTATCCAGCTCAAACTCCCAGATACTCTCCACGTCCTGGAGATACATGGCGAGGCCGCTCAGAGGCCGTAGGTAGATCTCGATCGACAGCCGGCCGGCAATCAAGCACCGCACGCCACACTGCTGGAAATAGGTGAACTGGGTGGACCTCCATGCCATCGAGGCCACACCTCCTCCAGCCCACACGCCCAGGCGCCCCGGAGGGCTGGGCGATTCCAGTGCTGTCCACAATGCGGATGGTCAGTGGTCAGCGGCGCGGATGCCAAGGGCTCGCAGCCAGAGGGCCAGATACGGATGTCCTGGATTGCCAATCGGGTGATCGGCTTGAGATCAACACCTGGTTACTGGAGAGTAGTGCTGGGCCGTTGAGGAATTGTCGCCGCTACGGCCGTCCAGGTGGGGCCGGCGCAGGCTCATGGATAGGCCACGCCCAGGGTTCCGCGGTCCGATCGCCCCGCAGCACAGTGTGGGGGGCCTCATGCGCTTAGCTGCGGGCCGCCTTTTTCCGGTGTCATAGGGCGCGCAACAGGCATCCTGCTCGGCCGAACCGGTTCAATAGCTGTTTTGATGATGTCCCTGGAAATGCATCGTCTGATCTTCTCAGAGCGGCTTCAGGCGACCAGCTGAACGCAAACCCGATCAGCCACGGCCACGGGCGGTGGCGAGCAAAAGCGAAGCCGGCCGCCCACGCCCAGGGCGCGCGTCCTGCTCGGGTGCGGTCGGGGAAGCGCTCCAGGCTGCGTCTTTTGCGAGATAGGCGACTGCTCGGCAAGCCTCAACCATGCCGCCGGTAGGCACCACCAGATTGCGCATGTGATAGAAGCAGCTGGAACGCGACGGCGTGAGGGCACCGGCGCCGTGGCCGGATCGGGGAACCGGTTGAATCCCGCACTTGAGCCAGCGACAGGCCGCAGCAGGGACGCCGCAGCTCCGCGCAGCACCTGCGCCGTCGGCCAGGTTTGCGCACGCCCGTTAAGGCCATGCACTGCCCCACTCGGGTCCGAGCCGCGGGCAGGCCCGTGCCAGGCATGCACCTGCTGCCAGCCGCAGCGAGGCAACCAGGGCTGAGCTGGCTGCGGCGGCGGCAACGAGCCTGGCGGCGCGGCGGCGGCAACTCGAAGCCGACGCACTCGCCCAACCGGCCGCATCCGCTTCGGCGAGCACCAAGGCCAGCCCTCACCCGGCTGCGCCAAGCCAACGATCAGATCAGCGCTCGGCCCGGACGCGGGCATGCAGCCAATGCAGCGCCTGACCGCCCTTCCAGAAGCGCATGCAGACCAAGGCGGCTGAGCAGTGTCGTTGAGCTGGTTCATAACGCGGGCGATCGGCCCGTCGAACAACTCACGACACCGCCTCGGATCGAGCAGGCTTCAAGCGGCAGCTGGGCGTTCCAATGGAAACTCTGGAAACATAGCGCTCAGTAGATGGCAGACCGGTTGGCAACCGGGCGGGTCCACCCCAGACAATCGAGCGAGGTAGTCCAGGGCAGAGCGACGGCAATCGAGGCTGATACCGGTGCCGTGAGGCGTAACGGTTACCGGTCTCGTCAGGCCATCCGTACCATTCAGCCACCAGGATACGGGGGAAAAAACTGGCGAGCCAGTTAGCACCATCACTGTGGCCGGGCGGACGGCGGCGGAAGCAGACCCATGCAGCCGGCCAGCCATTCACGAAAACTTCACTGGCCAGTCGTTGGCGGCCTTGCATCAGCGAGCGCCCAACCCACTCAGCGCCACCACAGTTGCAACACCAGAAAGAGCGAGGGTTGTTCGAGGAACGAGTGGGGGCAGACAGCCCGACACCACAGGTGCACCGTCAGAAGAAAGTGATTCAGTGTTACAAGTGGTACCTGAGAATCAACTGTAAAGGCTCGTTACAGCCTTTTTGCGGCACCCTCAGCGGACGGATCGCCAGCCCCCTGGCGATCAGGTCGGTCTCTTGATCTGCTTCGATGCTGAGCACGCGCCGCTCGTGGAGAGGGAGGCGAGCAGGAGAACGGGCCGGGCCCCCGCCCCTGGCTCCAGGCGGCGCGATAGCTTGATCGATGGCGATCGCCGGGACCGCACTCCTGAGGCGATTCACCGGCACCGAGACGGCGCTTGGCCACCGCGCTGGTGACGCGCCAGGACGTAGCCCGGCACTGGGTGCCATTCGCATCATGGAGGTGCGCCCAGCAGCAGCGTTTCCGCCCGGGCGACGAGCGCACACACCTTTGGACGGGCCCATGCCACGGCATCGAAAGGCCGCGACTGTTTCTGCCGGCCCCACTTGCAGCAAACACATTCCAAACCGTGCCCTCGGCGCGCGGCGGCGGCATCGATCGCCACAACGATGCATCTGACAGCCGAACTTGGCCGGGCCCCTTGCCCGCCACCAGATCGGATCGCGCACACGCCGCGTGAATTGAGGGCTCACCTTGTCGGCGCCAGCGCTCCAGCAGGGCGGGTGATCCCCTCACGCTGCCAATGCGCCGACGACGAGTTGAAGGGGCATCGTCACGGCCTTTCAGCGGTTCTGGCGCACCAGCTTCCACCAGGGTGGTGCGGCCCCTGATGGCTCGCGGCCGATGTCGAGAAAGGTACCAGTTCGTTCGGCACGGCGGCTCCGTACGGCAGGCCAGGGCCACCGGAATCACCGGCATCGCGGCAGCCCAACGAAATTGACCCCCTTGACCACCCGGCCGTGCAGCCACATTCGAGGCAGGGATGATGCGCTTGGCGGACCATGGGGGGGAAAAACGGCCTGTGACCTCTTGAGGGGCGCTGTTAGGGTTGCGCGATTGCCCAGCCGCGCTGGCCATTGACTCAAGGCTGCCACCCCAGATCCCATCGACTCATCGGCTCCGGATGAGGATCACCCGGCGTGCGCGATCGCATCCCCGCCGTCTGGTGAAGCGCTCAAGAATTTTTGCCTCCGGCACGATCAGCAGTTTTCAAGTATGACCGACGCAAGCGGCATCGGTAACCCGTGGTGGTGGAACCTCAGGCCAACGGCAGCAGCGGCTGGTTCTTCGACGACGAAATCGCCCCGCGCCTGAACCATCCATCCGCGATGACGGGTCGAGACCCGTTTCTGGTCATGTGGTTGATCTCTGCTTCCATCTCTGAGCCGACGCCCCGATTCCCCCCCCAGCAAGCAGCGGCGGAAAAAGCCGCCAGCTGCTGGGGCAATGAAAGGGGGCCGCAGGCACCAACACAGACAATATGGAAGCTGCCGCTGCCCAGCTTGATGGAATAACCGGTCACTGGATCCCCCTGATCTGCGGCGTATCTGTTGGTGCGGCTGCCTCGTGGCAATAGTGTGGGAGGCGCCGCGCTTCGCGCGCCGCCATGCTCTGATGATTGATCCGAGTTGGCTCCGTTGCTGGGCCGCTACACCCAAACCCGATCAACAGGCTCGACGCGAGTCGAACCGCGATTCAACGAGCGCCTACCGGCGATCCCGCCATCGGGGCGATTCCCTGGAGCAGCAGTGCGGGTGCAGATCTGGGTGCCTGCTGCTCTCGGGGGCCTGCCGTGGCGGGGGCCTCGATCTCTGGCGGGCCACCGCACCCGGTGCCTGTTGCTAACTTACCGCCCTCGCGGCGGATCGCCTTGGTTCAGTTACATCTATTTCGGACGCCACGCCTGCAAGTCAAGCAGACGGCTGCGCTGCGAGCAACTAATGCCTTTGGCTCGCCATTTACATCGCTTTGCCCTGGGTGCGGCGGGGCCAGGCCTGTTCGGCCGGCTGTCAACCTGGGACCACAGCCCCATTCGTCACCCTGCAGGCCTAACTAGCTCTGGGCCGGGGCTCGGCTCAATGCTGTGCGTCAACGACTTTAAAGACTTGGGAAAGGCGCGACGGTACGCGATGGGGTCCTCATCGCGCTTGTTCGGTTTTGGTGTCTCTCGGGCGGGCAGCTGGAATTGCTCGCCGTCACCGCCATGATTTGATCTGTTCCAGCTGCGGATCGGCTGCTGTGCTGATCGCCAATTGGCCAGAACTTCGCCGCTCGGTGCTCTGGGTTCGCTGATCATATACCTACAGTATCACCTTCAGGACATCCGGCTGCTGCGCTGATCCGGTGGCCTTTGACGTTGAAGATCAGGCGAGCGCCCACGCCCGTTTCTGGTGCTGGGGATGCTGTACGGGCGCTCGGCGATCGGCCACAGCACGGCCTCACGGCCGTGTTGACCAGCGGTCTCTTCGCAAGGGCATTCCCCACACCCGCCTGAGGAGGCGAGGACAAGGAAAACCGTCCCGACCCGGCAAAGCCGCAAGAAGCTGCTGCTAGGACCGGGCTGTTGGCGCGGGAGCACAGTCGGCCAAGCGCCGGCAGCCTTCGGCCAAGCCGTCGCTGTGTTGCGCTCGCGTCGACGGCGATTGCCTGCCTGACGATGGCGCCGGATCAACACCTTAAACCCGACCCCGGCACGCGTTGACAGATCCTTTCGGGCCGCAGATGGCAGGTCGCCTGCGTAAGTCGGCCTGCCCACCCTCACAGAAGGTCCGGCTTGCCCGGTTCGATGCCGAGCTGCGTGCGCCAGGCGTTTTCGTGGCCGCCGAAGACCGGTCCGCTTCTACGTAGCACGACTGTGCTTTGGGACATTGGCGAGGATCGGCCGGCTCATGGTGCGCAACATCCGCCGCGGCGCAGTGGTAAGAAGGCGCCAGCACATCACCCAAGCAGCTGGGCCCGCACGTGTCACCTCAGCCAGGACCGCACCTCTGGTCCGCACCTCAAAGAGGGCGGCCCTGGCCGGCAAGATCGAGCGCCAGCTCGCAACAAGAGATCCTCGCATCAATACATCAATATGTGGTATCTGGGCTCAGGCGCCTACGGCGTCGCGATAGCCGGCCTGGATCTTACTTCTCCAAGCCGACGACAGCTCACCTTGCCGGAAGCAGCCCCTGATCGCCGCTGCCGCCGGCCCGTCGGTGTATTCGCCCGCTCGTGAACGAAGACCTGGCCCCTACGCGGCGAGCACTGGTGCTGGGCCGGATGGCAGGCGGGTTTCATCAAGCGCTTCCCGAGGCAGACCGAGGCCGTAGGGACCACACCGGCATCCGGCTCCAACCGGCCTTAGGCCAGTACTGGAAACCCAGTGAGGCCCCCTACTTCACCAGCTGGGTGGCCCAGGAGCTACCCAATGTAGTTAACTCCTGAGCAGCTTTGAAGCGTGGGCGGACTGACGATACGCAGCCAGCCTCAACCTGGCCATGCAGCACGGGAGGCCCAGAAGGTTGATCAGCAGCAGTTGCCAGCGGGCTCCATTGGAGGGGGCGCTCAGTTCACGGTTCGAGGCCGGGCACCGACTGTGCGTGCCCTGGTGGGGCGCGTAAGGATTACAACAAAGCCAGTTCAACCGCAGGCCACTCAGGCGCGCGATCACCCGGCTCCACCTTCAAGCTGTTCGTCTATCTCGCCGCCCTCAAGGAAGGGGATCGCGGCCAGAAACGTCTTGGACGACCAAGAAGCGCTGCTTCGCTGGCTACTTGCCCCAAGAACTTCGGTTTTGATTCGCTACCGAGCAAGATGACGATGGCACGCCCTGCCAGAGCTCTCTCAACGTCCTCGGTGGCGGTGAGCCCTGCTGCACGCGTGGGCTTCGACAAGGTGATCGCCATGGGCTAAGGGCCTGGGATCACCCGTGCAAGCTGGGCCGCTTCTACGTGGCGGCTGGGCGCCTACGAGCAGGACGTGCTTGACATGACCGCCCCGCCTATCGCCGCCGTTGTCAACCGCGGGCGTAGTTCGTGCCAACCCACCCGTTCGAGGAGCGATCAGCGGCCCCGACGGCGAAACTGCTCTGGAGCAGGCGCGCTGCCAGTGCGGACCGGGGCCGGCGGTGTGGTCGGACAGCGACATCGCGAGCGCATGTACTTGGATGCTGCACGCGGGTGTTCGAACTGGTCCGGCGACCGGTTGGAGCAAGGCGTCCGATCCGGCAGGCTTGTTGGCCGGCAAGACGGCACCCTCCGAGGGCGCCCGTGAACGTCTGGTTCATCCGGCGCGATCCCCCAGCCTCACCCACCGGCAATCTGCTGGGCTGGGAACAACAAGCCGCCCCTCCAGAGCGACCCACGCGGTGCTGCCGCACGCCGCCTGGGCCGAGTACATGCGCGTGATCGCGAAGGGATCTGGGCCCGTACGGCAGTGTCCCGCCCAAGCCCGTGCTCTACGGCGGCAGCTTTCAAGGCCAACAAACCGCGCTGCGAAGAAGAAGCAGCGCCCCAACCGCCAGCCCCGGGCCCCGCCCGCGAGACAGGCCCAGGCCGGGGAGCAGGATCGGCCAGCAGCCGGAGTCCAGCTCGAGCCCCGTGACTTCCAGCCCGAGGAATTCCGAATTCCGAGCACCCACTCGGGCTCTCGCGGAGCACCGCCCATCCCAACCCAGTCCAGGCCAGCCCCACAGGCGGTGCCCAGGACCGGCGCCTCGCCACCGAGCCGCCCGCCCCAGCCAGTCGCTCCCCATGTCCGGCGCCAACTCCTGCTGCCCGGGCCCGGCGCCGGCCAGCCAGCCAGCACACAGCGCCCGCTCCCCCTCCAGCAACAACGCCAACAGCACCACCGGCCGGTGCTCGGCACCAAACGGCACCACCGCCACCACCTTGAGCTTCAACGCCTTGAAGCCGTTCGCCCGGGGCCTGGGCACGGCGCGACGTAGAAGCCACCCCGCCGCCCGGCGTTTGCGGCCAGAGCTGAAGTTCCCGAACGCTGGCTCCAGCTGGCGGTGGCCCGCCAGGAGGCCCGGAACCAGTTCACCGTTCTTCACGGGGCATGGACGGTGCCAGGTGGCATAAACCAGCCGACCGCCTGGCTTGGAGCAAGGACCATCCCCTCCAGCGAGCGGCCGTTGACAGCAAAAACCAGATCATCGATGGCGGCGGGGTTGATCGCCAGGCGGGCATCCGGCATGCGGCGCCAGAGGTGCCAAGACCGGAGCAGGGGGCGTTGACAAGAACTCCGATCGAAGAAGCTCTTCAGCTGGCAATTCGCTGGCAGCTCACACATACAGGTTCTCGTGCTGCTGAATCGAGGGCCAAGCGCCCAACCGTCGCATTGACGCCGACCGCCGGCGCAGGCGGCCAGCGGACGTCAACGCCCCAGCAACCACCCCTGATCGCGGCCATCAATTCGGCCCAGCATGGGTGCTCTTGCCGCAGCGGGGCCGCGCCAGGCATCAAGCAGCCGTTTCACCAGGGAGGGGCTTCCAGCAAAGGGGCGATCGCGCTGGGCGCTGCGGTCGCCTGAAAACGCACCGAGTTGGCCTTCGGGCACATAGCGGGCAGGGCGCGCAGATCACCGCAGCGGCCGGTGGAAGCTCAGCCCCCAGGCTTGATCAACAAGGTTCAAGCGGCCACGCCAGCGGCGGCAAAAAGCGGCGAGCACCGCCTCACGGCTTGCCTTGCAGCCGCTTGACACGCAGACTCCAGGAGGGCGGCCACATGGCCGCACCCGAACGCCTTCCAGCGCCTCTCGGCGTGCCCACAGCCATTCAGCACGGCAGATCGGCAGCCGCCAGACTCTGGAGAGCGAGGAGATCGGCGCCCCACCAAGGGCCGCGACGGTTCGCGCAGGCAGCCGTGATACGCGGGCTGCTGGCAGCGGCGCCTCACGGCTCGACGACAGAAACGCGCAACAACCATTCACCCGGCGCCACGCCGGGCAGCCCATCCCGCTATTGGCCAGCTTGCCACGGTGGTGCCCCACCGCCGCCCGACTGAGGGCGGGAAACCCGTTCGGTGGCGAGCAGCTGGTACGAGCCGAGGTGCAGCAGCCAGCGCAGCTTGGAGGCTGCAACAGCTTCGGACCGGCACCATTGCCGAGCTGCGTCAGAGCACAGGCAATCTTAGGGCCGGCGGCAGCTGCGGATCGCCCCGAAAAACAGAGCTCAGGTCCGCCACGACGGCACGCGTCAGGCGCGAAGAGCGGCAGCGGCGCAGTTCCCGCTCCAGGGCCAAAATCGGCATGGGCCCCGGGCCGCACGGCAGAAGCGCCGACAGGCGGCCACGCCGCCGCGAGGTCGAGCTCCGGCGCTTCTGCTGCAAGGCGCCCGCAAACCGCAATCGCGATCCGGTCGCAGGCGGTCTTGGTTGGGGCGAAGTGGTCTTGCGGCAACCCAGAGAAGCTTCCGCAGGGGCCCCAGGGCGGCCCGCCCATCTCGGGATGCCTTCAGCGCATCAGCAGCTCGCGCTGGATTCCAATCACGCTTGCCTTCGCGGCTTGAAGGGGCTCATGCGCATCTTCGGCTCGGGCGCTGACGAACCCGCCCGTGCCAGAGGGACCGAGTTGAGGGGCAGGGCGAGACAGACGCAACGAAACCAGCAGCCCCCCACCGTGGCGTGGCCCGCACGCCGTAAAGCGCCAGCATCACGTCAGGCAACCTGGCCCATAGGTGGGCGGGCGGACCCTGGGGAATGGGCGCCCGACGGCATAATAGACCCGCTGCATCGAAGGCCAACGGCCTGGCGCAGCCGGGCAGGCCTCATGCAATCATGATCCCAACCCCTGCTTGCAAGAGCGCGCGCTTCGCTGCGCAGTCAAACCAATGATTCCGAGCCTCAAGTCTGAAAGCTCCGCCCCGTCCATGCCGCTTGCTGCCCGCGCCGCTACGAGCGGACTCCAGGCCGTGCTGAATCGGCGCCATGGCCGATTCTTCACGCTGCCTGGCTCGGCAGGCGGTGGGACAAGCCCACAAACCTCTCGCGACCTAATCTTGCGCAGCTGACGACGCCGTTGGGGTGCCTCTAAGCCCATTGCGGTGTAGTCTGCCGGCCGCAAGCCGCCGTTCAAGCCAGACCTCCGCTGGGCACGCGAGAAGTGGGGTGGCCGGTCTGGCACCCCCACGCCACGGTGGAGGAGGGGGCTTTTTACGGCTGCGGCGCGGAAGGGTCCGGAATCTACGCGCACCCATTGGGCGGTGAACGCGGTTGGACTATCGCCAATGCGACTTTCCGGACCAACGGCCTTCGTGCTTCGGGGCCGAGAAGTGGGGCCCTGGAGCGCCATGGCGGCCAGCCAGGCGATGGACCAGGGTCTGTTATGTGGACCGACTGGCCGGCATGGTTTTCAAGTCGGCCTAGACCGACGTATCGGTGGCGCGGGCGGCAGGTTACTGCTGTTTCGAGGCACCCTGCGGCCGCACAGGCAGGAGCAGGCTTCTGCCCCTGGCCAGGCCGAGGGCTCGTGATGCCGGCAGAGCGCGTAATGGCCTTGCTGTTCAGTGGCATCCCCCCCAGGGTCGCCGACCTCTGGTGCTCGCGCCGAAAGGGTCGTGCTTACCCCAGCGCTTCCTCAGGGACAGGGGCGCATCAGCGGAAGAGCTGCCGGCGGCACACTGCGGCTTGCGCTGCTGGGACACGTCTGAAGTGTCAGTAGGCGCAACACTCAGAATGGAATGTGATCATGCGATGGGGTCCCGTCCGACCCGGGCCCTGGGCCGGAGCCGGGCCCGACAGGCACCAGAGGGCCAGAGCTCTCAGACCAGCGAGCTCAAGCAGCAGGAGCCGACCGCCAAGCAGGACACAAGGGCAGGCAACCCCACCGCCAGATGTTGCTCCAGCATAGCGATCAGGTCGTCGGCGTTGGCGGAACCAAGCAACCAGAGCAAGGTCGGCGGCAGCGAGGCAGGAAACAAACGTTGAGCCAGAGGGGCATGGGGAATGTCGAGGCGCCTAGGCGTAGCGGATTAATCCCGGCCATTTCATTTTGAGCGCTCGGTGCGCTGCGTGGGTTCAGGGGGAAACGTTCCAAGGCCAGGAGAGTCCGCCGGATCAATCAGTACGGCGGCTATGGACGGGCCGTGTGCTGGGGCGAAGGCGAGACTGAGAATTCACGCAAGTTCGGTGGGCGAAGGTTTGAGGGCTAGAGATTCATGGGCCGCGGTCGGCAGGAGACAGCTGCGCCATCGGCCATCAGGGTTTCTACCAAAAGCTGTTTCACAGGCTGCGGGTCGTCAGGTGAGAGGAAAGGAGGCGATGGTGTTGTTAATCGAATTACAGAAAGCTTTGAGCACTTCCAGGGCAGACCAGCAATTGTGCAGGCCTTAAGCGGGTGGGATAGCCCCCCGTAACATATCGACCAGTGAAGCCAATAGGAACGTTTC
>Ga0163217_1053977_pt1 | contig 10575 bp, 6 predicted proteins | sample SynspAceP_FD_185933 | JGI IMG/M metagenome (GOLD analysis project Ga0163217, IMG submission 185933) | Saline lake microbial communities from Ace Lake in Antarctica - Synechococcus sp. Ace-P (PacBio error correction) | ecosystem: Environmental > Aquatic > Non-marine Saline and Alkaline > Saline ... | reverse complement strand
GGGCCACGTATAAAAACGGTAGGATTGGATAAGGCTTATTCCCGAGATAGTGCTCGATCATCTAGTCTTAACGGAAACAGGATTTCTCCTTATTAGCCACCGAGTTCCCTTTTCGGGCGGGAACGAGCGAAAATTTTCTCCCGCATATATCCCTCCATTGCTTGGAAAAAAAATCGGAGAATTTATTTTTACAGTGTTTGTCTAAGGAGGAAGATAGGGGTAAACAACTGGAAAATGCCATTGAACTTATTTAAGGATTTTTAAAGCTATGGAATTATAACAATATCAGATTAAAAAACACTTCATTTGAGGACAAAGTAAGACCTTCAAATCTGTCCTTCATCTATATCATACCGGCGGAAACTTTGGGGAAATGCGCATTACTGATGAGGTCAGGTCATTGAGTGCCTTTAATTCACTGGTCAGATTCTTGAGAAAATCCCCGATTACTCTTACAATATGGAAATATTGCCATTACGGTTGATTTCATTTTTTCCTGAGCGATTGATTCATAGTCTACGTCTTCCATGGCATCACTTGGCGAATATGGGCTTACATTCATTCAATGAAATATGATAGCTATGACGGATTTGTTCGTATTTACCATGGTTGACTTGATACAATGGCGTTATTCTGCATCAAATGCTTTAGCTATATGCTTCAAGGAAATTGAACATAAAAAACCTGTTGATTTTCCACAGTCGCGCGCCAACTTTCCCCATGTTCAGCGAAATGCGATCTGATGCTCGGCGAGATTTTGATGACTGCATTTTGGAAAATTGGCGGGGGGACAGGCTAAATCAATGGCAGGGTTCCTATTCGTACCGAAAGTATTTGTATTTTTCTTCAATTTTCATATTTGGCTTTTGAGAGGAAATCGTGCTTAAAAAAGTTTTCAAAGTGTGCTATTTCGATGCTTTTTTGAATCTGAAAAACTATTCCTCCACTTTGCAGAAATCAGAAATCGTTGATTTGACTACCATACTAGGCAGGTGATCCGGACCGCTTGAATCGCAAGAAGAAGCTAATCAATTCGAAGTAAACTTGTGATAATAATGTTGATGGTTCTATAAAGCTTTTTTTCCAGGGATTAACGGATAAAATTCCTGGATTGCCTGCTTTGCTATTCCTGGATTTGGAAAAGGGGTTCGTTGCTCGAAATACTTATTGGATCTGGGAATAGGCCCAAGTGAAAAATGGTGTTTATGGATCACTGCGACGGGCGGCGGCAAATTCAAAAAAAGGGGATTATAATTACTGAACGTGTCCCAATGGTAATCGGTGGTAGAGTAATTCCAAGGGAGATATGGACGAGTAAGGAGAAGCTGTTAAATGTGGGAGTAATTCAGTTGGTGCGGGATATGACCACGGAAGGCAGCGATTTACAAAGGCTGATTGTTTTTTATTAGTCAAGAAGAAAAATTCTTAGCGGATTTGTCAGGCAGAAAAGCTGGTTGATGAATTCCACCTCCGGGCTGGGGACATGGACAGGTTTCACATTTAGATTTTCCATATCTTATTTTCTGGGAAGTTTGGAAAGGGAAGTTAATAATAATTTTCTTTGTGCAACTCCGGTTCGTTAAATTGAGCCGAAAAATCAAACACAGAGAGGTGTCCGAGTGGCTGAAGGGAGCCCACGCTTTGGAAAGCGGTGTATACTCGTTGAGGGGTATCGACGGTTTCGATCCCTCTCTCTCTGCATCGAAAGTCCAATTTTCAAAATGAAGTTTGGCTTTTTTATTTTCACTTTAGGAATAAACTAAGACCATGCGTTTTCTTTCCCTTTAGTTTCTGCTATTTTTGAAAAAGAAATCATGGATGTTTTCCAGGGGATTATTGCGACTTCCTGATCATTGGAAAGTTTCCACATAATTTTCATGAAAAAAATTCCTGGAATTAATCTTTATAAACAATTTGATCAGAAGTTTTGCAGTCCAAGTTCTCAGTTGAATTAAAAAACTTTCCGTCGACATTTCATTTTTCAACCTCCTCAATGGATGCTTGAGGGCTCGAGTTGTGTTGTTTTAGGAAGATCAAGGCAGAGTTTGTGGGGCCACCATATACGGACCATAAAGAAGCCATTTTTTGAAAGGGAAGAATTCGGACTTTTTTAACTATTGAATTTTCTTTGAAAAAATCCTCGGCTTCTGACTGCTACACTTGTCGGGCGACTTGCAAGAGTCTCGTTGTTCTTCAGGTTATATCTGTATTTTTTCCAAAAGTCAAATTGGTTCCTAGGTCTTTTCATATAAAATATTCCGTGCCTGACTAAAAACTCTGATGGAATAAGAATTTTCTCCTTTAATAAAGCTAAATTTGCCCGTTGAATCAGGCTTTTTTTTGAAACCCTAGGGGAGAGGCAAAGGAATAAAACCGCTCATGGGTGGCCTATTCTCCTTCAGATGGCAAGGTAACTTCAATGTATCATGAATCTAAATACCGGTGAAAAGTTTGTTTGATTTATACCCTTCGCCATTGGTTGATTATGGAAACTTAAGTGTAAAGTTATCCCCAAAATAAATGTATTAAACAAAACTGAAACTTTTTCTCTTTCCCGAGAATCAATTTGTCCTCTTCTGCCTTCGACTTGAAATTTTAGGATGAAGCTAACTTCATGTGTCTGGACGTATAAGACTTCAGAATAGAACTCCTTCTATGTAAAAGTTTCATGCTCGTAATAAGGCTCTTGAACTCTCTCGGGGACCACCCCGAAGTTTTGAGAAGATTTTTCTTCAACTTCCCATTCGTCCAATTGAATTCAAAACTAACATACTTAGCGGTTCTCTGCTGCTTCTCCACAAAGAAAAGCGTATTCTTTCAGCGAAAAATTCTATTCTTGTATGGAAACACATTGGGTTTTTTCGTCTTTTCTTGTCACGTCAGAAATTCAAGTTAATAAATTGAGTCCCAATCGTTTCGAAAAAATTTCACGAGGAGTTTTTGGCACTTCGGACTGTTCTCGAAAAGATTTTTTCTCTGTGTATTCGAATTTAATTTCAATTTCAGTCTTTGAATAATAGGGGAATACTTTACATCCTCCTTACTAAAAAAGTGAAGAGAAAAATAAGTGGGAATTTAATTACTGTTGTAATTTGAAAATAAAGGAAATTCCGTATTGGGTCATATTAAAATTTATGTCTCGAATCTAGACTTAAACGTTTTAGACGTTTAATACTTTCTTTTCTTCAAACTATAATTAAGAAATCTTGTTATACCTAGGTTAACATCTCTAAACCTGGATGCATGAGTAGGCATTTTGCTTTATACATTTAGTCTCGTTTTTTAATAAAAAAGGTTCCTCGTATTCCATGTTCTTTTTTAATTTTTCTTTTTCTGCAATAAATATTGTAAGACCTTTTACCGCAGGAGTTTTTGACAGTTAATTTGCCGGCTTATTTTGTGAGTTCAGTTCCGAAAGTTACCCGCTTCGTTGAAAATCAAATAAACTTGTTCGTAATCAGTTATTTATGGGTTCAATTTTTTATGAGAGTGTAATAAATGCTAAAGTAGGTAGTTGTTTTTTTTGAAAATTAAAAAAGATGATAAACTTTAAAATCTCGATTTTACTGTAGAAAAACCATTTTAACCTTTATCCATAAGGTCTATTTTAAATTTCACATTATTTGAGAAAGTTTAATCGCTTTGTTCATGCTTTGCAGGCATCTTATTTCCGCTCCTGCTTTTTCGCTAAGCAAACCAAGAAGCAGCTGATTCAAGCAGCTCAAGGAACCACCCCGTAGTAGAGGGGAAAACCTTGTGCATCTCCCATGGCATTGTTGACGAGTGAAATTCGTTGCAGAGGAGGTTAACGTTTCCACCAAGTACGTTAAAGAGAAATTTATTGAGGGCAGAATTCCTCATTTATATTGGACTCCGGGTACTTATCTTGTTTTGATTCTTTAGGTTCTGAGCAGTAGCTTTGGAAAGGAATTCATCACTCTGAATCTATTCAACGACCAACACCAAAGAAGAATTGTTGGCTAAAGTTGGAAGATGCGTCTTACCTCAGTGTCGGGCATTGGAAGCTGCAAAAGGGGACGTGACCAAGAATACTCTTAAAGGTCCTGTCTCGGCTTTCTAATTTTCACTCAAGGCATTGATGAGTTATTCAGAAGGTATTGAATATGGGTTAGAAGAAAATCTATTATTTTGCATACGGATTCTGTTGAAATGGTGGTAGATGGAAAAAGGTCTTTAATTTGGTATCCTCTTTGTTATCTCTTCTAGCTTTTCCTATGCTTGGATTCCATGAGGTACTTGTAATTGGTATGATGTTGGAGCATTTGGACTCGTCGAAGCTGCAGGTGATATTTTCTCCTTCGGTTTGGTAGGCAGGTGTATCAAAAATCGCCCTTTTAACGAACTGTTGCTGGTTTGATCGTTGCGATTATCCTTTCAGTGTTCTTACAATTACCTTGTATCCTAAAAATCGATTCTTTGGTTGGACATGGACATGGAGATTGCTTCCATCTCGTTTGGGTTTTGACGTTCTTTTGGTAAAGCAACAGTTTGACGGTTGGCAAATAAGTCGAGTCTTACTTGCAGATTTTTCAAATTATTTCAATTAGACATCTTAAGAAGCTAACAATCATGGATACTTATGGACATTCTATATTGATTACGGAAGGCTACTTACTAGTTTCTTATTATCGGAGCAGTCCTGGCGGTTTTAATGCCATTGAGTTACTTTGGTGACCATAAGAGTTTGCTTCTTGACCAAGGCGGTTGTATATGTGTAGGGGAATTCGTAGTGTGTGTTTCTTTAAATAATGCATTATTCAGTTTCAAGCACAGAAGTACTTCCAAAAAATTCCCGAAAAGCTGAACCCTTTTTCCAATTTGACTTCCTCAAGGATCCAAGTGGTAGGGGGGGAATGCTTATTTTATACTTTACGTTTCTTTCCTAGTTGCTTAGGGCGTATCTTAGTGATGAGGTAACAAAAGCAATAAAATTAACTGGGCGCTTAGGAAAGAAAAAATAGGACCAAGTTCAAAGAGGTCAATGCAGGTTTTCTATTGGCAAAGATATCGCCTTTTCTTGCTCCTGATCTTTCTTTCTTGTCACTACTTACATCGCTTCGGATAAGGGGTATTTTTTGAATAATTCTTCCTCCGAAACAGGAATTCCAAATATTTTCCGCCGCCAGGATATTAAGGTTAACAGAGGCGAAATATCTTCAACTATTCTTATCAATGCGAATGATCAAAACTTCTAGTTGAGGGGAATACTCTGCGATACGAGCGGGTGAGATTATTGAAGTTGAAAGAGTTCATCTTAACTTTTGAATCCTACGGACGATTGAGGGCTGTTGCAACTTTTCAATTCATTTGGGCCCTTCCATCTTTGAAGAGGGCATTTGGCAAGGAGGATTCAGAATCATCTTGATTGGATTCGGGAGGAAGCTGTTGTGTCTATTCAAGACAAAATAAGAAGGCAACATTTCCTATGCGAACATATCTTGAAGTGTTTGAAACTTAGTAAAAGAAAGGCCATATTTCGATATTTTACGCAGGAAAGAGTAAATTTTTCTTGATACCGATGAGTATCGAGGTTTGACTGGAAAGGGGATGTTGATGCTGAAGGTAAGGTCTTCAAGATCGTTGGAAAGCAAGGATATCCCTATGGGCGATTTCAATTTGCAGAAACCATAATAACGTAGGAGGGACATTTAATTATGTCCAAAGTTTAAGAAAAAGGCCCAGGACCGAGCAGGGTATTTCTTACTTGCTTTCGCTTCCGATTTATTGTTTTCATGCTCTCTTTTCATGGAAAACTTTACTGTGCTGGAGAGAGCCAAGATATATTGGTTAGAGCGAAAAAAATCCTCTGCAACACTCAGCTTAACAATAAAGCTTCAGGAAGGAAGGACCTTGATAATCTTTATATTCTGTCATTGGAAAACCTTTTAAGAATTACTGCGCTTTATGGGAGTTGACCTCGAGTTCAGGCGCAAACGATTGCTTTGCTTCAATCCTGCGATTATTGTCAGTTGGGGTGATTCAGGAGCGCGATTTATGCTTCCTTAAAGGCCGGATCGAGGTTTTTGATCACGATTTTCGATCAAAGCAGATAGAGAACGTTTTAAATGGGTCCAATCTTCTGATGTTTCCAGTTTTGAACTTAGAGAGGCAACGATTGCTAGACGAGTTCTTTATGCATCTATTTGGAAAAAGTTCAAAAGGACTTAAATTAGGAATTATTTTTATATTTTAAAGCTATCCCGAAGATTTGGGATCAGGCCTGTTTTTTTGTTTAATTGCCTATTGCAAATTCTTCGCCTCTAGTTACCAAACGTGTTCAAATGCCTGGGCAATGTATGGAATGGGCAATTCAGTTTCTATAGCCTGGTGATTACTTCCCAACCATTTTCCCCAGTTATTCAATAGTGGTCACAAAGGAATCGATGGTTTCGGCGATCGCGCGCCGTACCCCGTTAGTGAATACTTCTTTGCGGTTTTGAGATCGGTTTTCAATACCACGTAGTCTGCTTTATTTCGTTGTATTCTATCTCCACTTTTTTCGTTCTCTTTGATGATCGCTTTGGTATCTCCACTTCTGGTTCCGGAATTGCAGATGCGAGTAGTGTAAAAAAAGCTGGCTGTTGCCAACTCAGTGAAGTTTTTTCGCTTACCCTGGGCCGAATCAATAGGGGCCTGTATTGGGATTCATTTTTCTTTGACGGGTCGACTAACCGATTCTTAATTCCCTAGAATATTTGGGCATTGTGCTGCTTATGTAGTGTTTCTCGCGAGTATTGGGGTTTGCTGGGAGTATTGTTTTTTCATAAATTTTGCCTCCTTTCTGAGATTCGGCGAGAGGGGGCTCTAATTTGTCATGATCACCGTTGAGCGGCCAAGGGATTTTGCACTTGGGATAAGTGTGTGATGGGTAGTGTTTATTTTTGTTGGGTTGTTTAATCTTTTTGGATGATTCACTTTTTTCCAGAGTTGGTTTGCGAAATCTCGGCGGATTGATAGCTTTGCGCCGCGATTTTCGTTCTTAATTTACGGGGTTATGGTGGGGCTTGGTTTTCTCTGCTGATTGTCCATTTGCGAGATTTTTACCCAAAAATGTTTTACAAACAAAAAAAATTTAAAAGAGAATTTTCTGCTAAAGGTTAATCAGGAGATCTTCAAATCAAGTTTTCATGAAAAGGTGGAAAAACATAAAAAGTCATGTCTCGATTTTTTGGCCTCCTTTCTTTTTTTACTCGGGATGCTGTGTGCATAACCGTCAGTGTGACCTTTGCTGCTACTATTGGTGGATAAGGAGTTTGGCTTCCAGGCGATCAATTGATTATACAATTTCTTATTCATTTCAAATTGACATAGGGGGAATTGCCGGGAAGTTTCTTTTTTGCCTTTATTTCTAAAAAAACTGAGGTAATAAATTTAGCTTAGTGATTTTCATGGTTTTTATTTTGGGATTCGGGATTCTGTGGAGCCAGCCTTATTTATGTCTATACGGTTTTATTGAGTGTCTTTGCTCATTGCTTTTTGTAGTTGGGTCGGTGGTTAATCGGAGGGGGACGTTTTCCATAGCCTATTTCATAGTAATCTTACGTTCACCAAAAACTTCGATCTGCCCAGAAAATGCGCTTACAAAAACATGCTCCTCCTCGCGCGCACCACCCCCTACCTGCCTCTCTCGCAACGCCCGTCCGCTACGCAGGTACACAGACACACAAAGGACTCGTGCAATTGTAATAGTTACTGTTTTTCCTATTGGGCATGATATTCGAAACAATATTCACTCGGTATTTTTGCGAAACAGTCGCGCTTACACTCGGGATTTTTCTTTCTTGTGGTGGTTATTAGGGTTTTTTGCTATTAGTTCAAGCATTCCTAAAAAAAGATTTTAGAATAACCTCCCTTCTTTTGTGCGAATTGTATGCAAAAAAATTCTATTCTGGTAATCTAAGTAAGGCATTCTAGGCCCAAAGCATATTTTCTATTGTGTAACTAGGTCTGGTTAATGGACCTAGTCTGAAAGCAAATCTAAAATGGTGAGGGAAGGCCTGCCATACTTTTGAAGTTTGATGTGGAACTTGTGCGTGTTTTCGCGGGGTTGAAAATTTTGAGAAAGATTCTTCGAATTTCTTATGATTGGCAGTAGGGACTGGAAATAAATTGGGTGGAACGATGGTTTTCGCAATAGCAAGGCTTTTGTCAGATGGATTAATATTCTATTACAGGGTGGGGAAATGTTATGGATTTCCCGATGAAAGTTGAGTCTAGAAGGTAAGGTTCAAAATTAAAGAATTCATTAACCACTTAAGGATTTCCCTTTTCTTTTGTTGGGATCAAATTGATGTAAAATTCTGCAGATACTGATTGATTTGTTATTTAGGAGTAGGATTGAATAAGGTTGCCGCCGCTTCCGAGGGGAAAGCGAGTAGGCAGAAGATTACGATGGACTTTAATCAATGTTCCAGGCCAGGTTTATACTATGTGTTTGAACTTGCCTTTCTGGCCTTCCTTCAGAAAGGAGGGTGTGGAATTTTGTAGCCGGGCGGTTCATCGCAGATGTGACCGGTGGACTTTTCAATTTCCCAAATTATTCCCTGTGTTAGTGCCACTGATTAAAAAGATATTGGCATATAATGTTCAGGTGGCGCTCCTGGTGGTTCTCCTAACCAATTTGGGAATTTACAGTTAAGAAACTTCCAAGCAATTTGCTTTACCAATCCTCGGTACTACCTTCTAAGCTCAGCGCACTTAAAAAGCCATTACACCAAATAAATTTAAGCCGCTTTAGTTTAAAGGAGTGATTTTGGTTAAAGTAGTTGCTCAACTAGGTCAGGGAGTTATGGTACAACTAATGGGGGCTACAATTCCGCTATCCTTGCCAAATAAGTGCACTTGCGGAACAGGGCAGCTGCTTTGGTGACTTGCTTTGTGGATGATAATTCGCGCGCTAATGCCCCATTTCTCCAGAGACTTCGTGGCTCTTTATTTCCTTGAGTCATTCGGTGCATCGCAATAGCCTGATGGTAGATTTTTTGTTCAGGGGTTTGATTTCCATTGGGACTTGGGCGCAGGGGGCACTGGGGGCTATTTACAAAATAAGAAAGAGCCCTTTATTTATCCATATTTTGGAGGAATTATGAGGAAGGCCCATTGTAATTGACGCTGATTGGAATAAATCTCTTTGGCGGGAGAAACCCTGAATTGGATTCGGGTTTAATCCCTAAAAATTCAATTTTTTTTGGACTCCTCATTATTAGCGTGAATTTCAAAGACTGCTCTGGCCTTTCAAAAAGAATTATTTTTTGATCGGATCCGAAAAGGCAAAAGCTTTTGGCGGTAGGAAAAATGAATACTACTAATTCGTGCTTAAAGGGGCCTAATTCGATGATCGCATTACCTTGATGGATGTTCAGATTTTTAATTTCTTCAGGAACGCAGTATATGGGGACGCGGGATCTGGGGATGTTGCTGGGACTGGTATGATTACAGGCTTACTTAGCAATGGGCTGTTAACACTCCAAGGAAAATTGCAGCGCTTTGCGGGGTCTTTCATCATGGACTAGCTGGAGAAATAGCTGGGGAAATCAAAAAAGAAAGAGGGTTTTGATTTGCCTCCGATATCATCGAAGCCATTACCCATCACATACCTTTGAGCTCGGTTATTTCCTAAAAGTTCTCTTCTTGCAAACTTTTAATTTTCCCCTTGGGTTTCTTTTGGTCTAGCTAATTTTTCAGATGCAAAAAGAAGAAGCTCATTCTTTGGACCGCTTAGGGCCATTATTTCTTTCACATCGTTTGATTTCATGGATTCTGATGCCGCTAGTACCTCAGCTATGCGGATTTTTGAGATCTCACCAGAGAGTTTGGACTTTTGGTTCATCATATACCTTTAGTTTGCGGGGATTTCTAGCTTTTTTGGAGGCCTTTTTTTTTTGGATCGGATTTTGATCGAAGAAGATTTTACTTTTGTTTATGTGGGTTTGCAATTCGCTACATTAGGCTGTGACTTTCTCCTAATTTACCCGATTATTACCTTTGCTGCAAGAGTTCTTTCTAGGATATTGGAGGGCTTGGACATCTGCCTGACTCTTGGCAATTACTCGGGAGATGTAGTTCCTTGGACTCCCGAAGAGGGGAAGGGCAATGGGGCTTAGTTGATGGCTGCATTTCAGTCGCTTCAGTTTTGGGAGTAGTTCCAATGGGGGTTTTATGTTCTTTTAGCAAGTTTTTATTTCGGATTGGCATTGACACCGGTTACCATAACCCAAGAACCCTACCGCAACGGCATCTGTTTTTGGCTGGTTTTTTAGTCTCGGTTTTTGCCCTAGCCGTTGTTATTCCATTGCTATTTGGGCATTAGGTAACCAAGACAAAGCTTCCGGGACGCAAAACAAAAAAACCCACTTGCAGTGGTCTATTTTAACGTATCTTGGCATTTGGTCGCTTCTGGGGGCTAGGCTACTTTTCGCCTTTGGAAATAAAAAGTGGGCGACCCCGACAAGGTTCAAAACATAGGGGACCATTGGTGGGTGGCGGGGGAATAAAACCTTACTTATTCCTACAGGGGGGCATTATCGGTCAACCGTGGTTATGTATAAAACTGTG
>Ga0163217_1079245_pt1 | contig 10577 bp, 11 predicted proteins | sample SynspAceP_FD_185933 | JGI IMG/M metagenome (GOLD analysis project Ga0163217, IMG submission 185933) | Saline lake microbial communities from Ace Lake in Antarctica - Synechococcus sp. Ace-P (PacBio error correction) | ecosystem: Environmental > Aquatic > Non-marine Saline and Alkaline > Saline ... | reverse complement strand
CTACCATTGGCATGTGACCCGATGCTCTGCTCAACTGTTTACCTAATGACATGTTCTCAATCTGAACGAATTGTAACAGCGTGATTTTCACAGTTGCGCTTGGCGAGGCACGGTTGCCGGCGATGGTGCAGTCTGACGGGGGGGGGCGGCCGGATGCAGATTGACATAATCGAACGGGAAACCTCTCATTGACGGCTGCGGGGCTGAACCTGATCGCGCAGGGCAATGGACAATCAATTGACGCCGATCTTGCGGCTGGTGCTGTTGCAAACGCCGCCGATTCCAGCAGAGTTCAACCCACAGCGCTTGTGGACCACCTGTGCCAGCTTTCAGGAAACGATCACGCTGACTGCGCATCAAGGGAATACGGCGACGTGGACGATGTGGGGGCCGTTTGTGCGGAACGCGTGGAAACAGGCCGCGCGTTTGAACCGCGACTTATATGGAACGCACCCTACGCGAACGGGCGGCGTCACCATTTCTTCGTGTCGAAGGGTCCCCGTCTGCCCCAAGGTGGATGGTGTTACCGATCTATACCGATGATAGCCGGTACCAAACACATGAGGGCCCTGCTTGCGCGCGCGGTCGGACGCGCTGGTCGCTGTTGGGCCACGCCGAGAGCTGTCGGCGGACCAACGGGCGAACTTGCGCCATGAACACGCTGGCTGGGAGGAAGCGAAACGCCAGCTGAACCTTGTCAGAGGCGCGTCCCGTCCACGACCGAGAATGATGCCAGCCCATATTGCGCATGTCGATAGCAAACGCACGCTATACCATATACCAACCGGCGCGCCTCGCCTCTGTCATCTGCCGGGCCGCCGCGCCTGACCTGATCGGCAACCATATCGCCGAGGTTCTGGGCCAGCAGCGCCTATGAATGCGTCGCCCCCGTCGCTGGTCCCAAGCGCTCCGCTGGGAAACCGTCGGTGATCGAATTTACCGACGACCTGAGCCGCCCGCCGCATCCGGGGGCCTTTACCCCGATTACCATCGGTGTCTATAGTCTGTCGATGGATGTGACCGAAAGAAACCCAAAACCGTGGTCGCCCTTGCAAACAGACCGACGGCGCGAGATCGCAGCGCAGGGTGATCTCTGGGCTGCGCCATTATTTTTTTCCAAACCTGCTGACCATGCATCCTTGCCTGCATCACGCTTGGGCGACTGATGGCCAACCGGCTGAAGAGCCGCCCCGTGTGATCGGAGGCACCCTTGCAGCCGCGCGCGGGGTGGCACCTTGCGCACTCTATTGCGGAGTATGAACGGGGGCGCGCACGCTGCGCCCGACCGCAAACACATATCCCGCGGCTGCTTGAGGATCTGTCCCTACGCGCCGCCTACCCGCCCAAGGGAAATGAACGCTGAGCATCGACAGCCAGATTCGGCGGCGCCTGTTCTACTGAATTTTTAAAAGGAAGAAAAGGAAGACCCAGAACATCAATGAATCAAAAAAGAAATGATTTGAAAAAAAAATTACAAATTCAACGAAAGCTGGGCGGATGCGAGTACGGGCTGTATAGACACCTGATCCTGTGAACGCCGCGCGCGATTTGCCTGGCCGGGCGCCAGCTCGCTTTGGCGCCAGGTTCATATGATTACTTGAGATCTGCAATGGGTCTTGCTCGACACCGGCCCGAGCGTTTCGCCCATCTGGGCGGCTCCTTGAACACGGGTTCGACCGTTTCTTACACCAAAGGGCCGGAAGGATCGGGGGACTGGGGCTGCTGATGTCCAGCTGACACTGGTGAAAATCGGCGGGGGGCGACTTAGCAGCTTTGGCATACATACCCACCGCGAGGGACCGCAGGTGACCCATGCCCTGCCCTAGTCGCCCCTGCAGTTACCCGCCACCACCGGGCTTGTATCTGCCTGTCGTCAAGACCCGATGATCTGCGCTCTCGTGGCTGCGGTGTATCGAAATGGCCTCGGCCATTCCGTGATCGAACCTGCCAGCGGGGGCACGAAGCGACCGGGTCGCTGCGCCGATCTGCCCGATATCGCGCTGATCCTGTTACATCCAGCTTGTCGGCGAGGCGGGACCAGGGCTGGACCTGCGCAAACGGCTACCCCACCCGACGCGCCGCCACTGGTGGCTGATGAACCTGTCGCTGTGAGCTCGCCCGAGACGCCCAGTTCCTAGAGGCGCCAATACCCTGCGCACTCCGTGTTGCGCAAAACCGTTCGGAAGCGCCGACCTGGACCGGCATTTGACGCCCCAACGGCGACCCAAGTGAACCCGCACCCCTTGTCCACCATACTGGACGCATTGAACCGAGCAAAATCCCGCACGCTGCTGGCTGACGCGGCTGGAGGAAGCGGGCTTTGACAGCGCTACTTCGTTTCGGCCGCGCCCGCGCGTTCGAGGCGCCTTGGCGAACCCACACCCGACGTTTGCGCTTGCGAACTTTCCCTGCCGGATTTCCGACGGGCTGACCTGTGCACCGTCTCGCGTGAACAGGCGCGAATTGTTATCATTCATCTCGGCCGCGCTTCAGGTGCAGGACCGCGCCCCCCCCATCACGGGGCTGGACTTGGGGCCGCATTGATTATATCATTCAAACCCTTTTGATCCTGCGAAGTTTCGTCGCCCTATCCGCCCGCCTGCCGCAGGGATCTGCAAGCTGCTTGCCCCCATATTGCCGCCAAGCGTCCCCAGGCGAGGCACGGGGTCGCGGCGTGTTCAGCGGGTGAAAGCGCATTTCGACCGCTACGCGCTGGAGGATGGACACCGGTGCCCCGAAATCCCGTTTTCCCATGCGAGGGGGAGGTCCTGCCGCCTGTTCTCGACGGCGCCAAGACGCTTGCTGAGCCCGCACAGAGTTGCACAATCAAGCTTGGGGCGGGCGTCGCCTCTGAAAGCTTTGACCAGGGCGATGGATGTCCGCATACTCTCGTTTGCGCCACCAAGCTGGCGCGAAGCACCCCAAGAAACCTCCCAGCTTATCAAGACGATCTATGGGCGGGGCTATATCTTCTGGGCGAAACGTCACATGGAGCTGACACCCCGTTTCCATGTCCCCATCTTTTAGGCGACCAACCGACGAACCTTGGTTATTGCGCGCCTGCCCTGTGGCGTTAGATCCACCGATGATCGAATGTTGCTCCTACCGGACCAACCGCGCCGAACGACGGCCTGTTACTACCGAGCGTCGCGGAAATCGCGATGAAACCTTTTCGAGCGAAGACGTACTGCGGCGAATGGGGTGCGGCGGACAACCCAAGCGTCGTCCAGTGTTTCGGCAAACCTGCGCGAGGCGTCACAAATGGCCTGGATCGCTGATCGCAACCGTGCTGAAGCGCCCGGGTATCTACGCCACTGAATCCCAGAATGAGGGTGCCGACCCGGGCCGCATCTGCGCCAAACGTCTCACCGCGATATTGTGGTTCGCGCAAAAGGTTGGGGTGATCTTGCAGGGTTAACTCTGCGGGTTGGGGGGACGTCGCGGCTTCTACTTTCCGCAGGAGAATTTGAAACTCGGGGATTTTCCCATAGGGGTTCAACCGCCGATGGGTCAGGATATTCGCCGGCGGCTTCGAGCATGAGAACGCGAAGGCAGTGACAAACCAGATCGGGGCCGACACGGCGCCAGGGTCTTCACAGTTGCCATCCAGCTCGATCGCCACGCTTTGGGTCGTCCAGCACGAATATTGACGCCCCCGGCCTGCACCCCCAGCTTGCGCAGCGTACTGACGGGTTGCCAGCGAACAGTTCGCCTCGGGCTCCAACCCGGTCCAGCACATGGACCGCCGTGCATTGACCCCGTGTGCCAACTGCTCCAGCTGGCGCCCCTGGGGTCTAGGATCATCGGAATAGTCTTCGTCGGCGCGCATCAAGCAGTGCGATAAATTGGCTGGCAGGCGTTGACCCGTGCGCGCCCGTCTTTGCCGCGGACCCCGTCGGCAAAGGGACAATCGCCTTGCCCCGGATTCAGTGACTGTCGAGGATAGGTCACGGCCCTTCGCTCTTAGACTTCCATGTGATGTTATTCAGCGACGACATGTTCAGCTTCATCTCGGCGAAAGAACCTCGCTCGGGTCGGTATTTTAGGGTCACCCCAGCCCCAGACGTTTCGCCAGTTCGGCACCTCTATCCACCAGTCTTTTCTTTTCGCGATCGCCCGGCGGGCGGCACGGCCGGGCCGGCCCATTTGCCCACCTGACGTTGGTGTTGGGTCACAGTGCCGGATTTCTCGGCAAAGGCGCTGGCGGGGCAGGATCACGTCCGGCCAAAGTCGCGTTCTCGGTAAAAACATATCCTGCACCACGAGAGATTCAAGCTGGCCAGGCGGCATCGCGGGCATTGTTCACATGCGTGGGTCGGACCTGGCGGGGTTTCGTCACCGAACATACTTTAGGCGCTGCGGGATGTCCGCCATCATAAAAACGCGTCATGATTCCGGTCACGGTAAAGACCCTTCTGTGCGTGTGTCTGAATGCGCTGCTTTGCCACACAGTTCCGGAAAGGCAGACCGCTCGCCGCCGTCAGGACAACCGGCTGGTAATCCGGGCCAGAACCATTCGTGCATCAGCCCCGCATCAGACGCGCCCTGCACGTTGTTCTGCCCCCCGGCGAACGGGTGTAGGCCCCGCACCGGGCGACGATCGCCCGTCATCAGCGCGAGCGAGATCAGGCAGCGCGGGAGATTATCGGTGCCGTGGATGTGCTGCGAGATGCCCATGCCCCAAAAAGATCATCGCCGCATTGGCCCCGGCAAAGGTCCGCGCCACATCGGCGCAGGACCTCAGGCTCCCATTTACCGCCAATCGACATTTTCTCGCGGGGTTAAAGTTTCAGGTGCGGCTTCCGATTCCCAGTTTTCAGTGTTAAGCCTCGATATACGTTGATCGAACAGCTTTTCCTCGACGTCACGATGCATGGATCGCGTTTAACATCACACATTCGAGTTCCGGGGCGGGAATTGCAAGCATATGCGATTGCATGGACGTTTAAGCGCTTGCCCGCGCGGGTCATCACATCGCTTGCCGCCGCCTGGGCCAAATTGCTTAAAGAATGTCGCCGCACGGGTTGGTTCTCGCGCGATTCGCCCCGATCACCCAATCAGCTATACATCGCGTTTTCAGATCGGTTGAAGCGCCCGGTCACTGAGTCTCTCGGCCAACTTCACGCGCCACTCAACCAGCTTACACGTGCCCCACGAACCGACGGTCGCATGAGTCCTGCACCGTACGGAGGTGCTTAGTGGCAACAGAATGCCGCTCCAGATGTTGACGACGATTGTACTAGTGACCCAATCCCTGATGAGCCACCAATATGATCTCTCTCGTGATAACCAGGTAGGTTCGCACAGTGTACAGATGACAAAGTTATCGCCGCGACGGCCCAGAGAGAGCTCCGCACGCCCGTGGCTGTCGTGGATTTGCCCGCGATCTTTTTTTCATTGCCGCTCCGCGCTTGCAGCAGCACTTCCAGCGCTCGTCCCATACATGCGTTCTTGTCCGCGGACGAGTTTTGGAGCTTTAGCAGTTGCCGCGGATCGACTATATCTAGACACGCTCTATGGGGTTGCGCTGCCTAATTCACTGTGCGACGGATCAGCGGTTTGGTCAGCCGTGCGGGTGGTGATTATAGTCCGAAGCCAAAGCGCCCTTGACGCACAGCCGCCCCTCGTCGCGGGCCGTTGATGTCCCATCGACGTATTTGATTTTTGCCGTCCTTAAACCTGAGTTGACACCTGACATGCCGACACGCAAACGGCAGATGCTGTCGACCTCGCTGTCGAAATCCGCACTGTCGCCGACCTGATCAGCGGCCAGGGACCGTCGTCCATCAGGGCCTCCGGTGGGGCAGGGCCTGGCACACATTTCCCGCATTGCCCAACACAAGAGGACGCGCCCATCGGGTCGGCCATGTCGAACACCGGATAACTTGTCCCAATGCCCCCGACCCGGCCACTGGCCGATCACGTCGTTGACTCCTGCACTCCGGCACGCACGCACACACAAAATTGCAACTGGATACAGACATAAGATGACCCGCATTGCACAGGCGTCGTCCAGCAGCGGAATGCGCCCCTCTTCCAGCTTGGGAAAGCGGCTTTTGCTGCTAACCCTTCCATTTCGGCCTATCCCACAGATGTGCGTGACTTATCATGTTGCCACCTCAGCACGGGTCCGGGGGGGGGGCTATCTGTAAACCGCAAGCTCCCATCACCATCTTGCAGCGGCATTTTCCGCGCTGGGCATTGTTTTGGTGGTCACGACCATGCCGTCGCTTGGTTCACGGGCAGGCAAGACGCAAGCCAGACGCGCTCGCCTTCGAACTCCGACATACAGGCGCGGCAGTTTCTCCGTCAGGCGATTTACCCCGGCTCTGCGTAAAGCACAGATGCGGGATTTCAGCCCGCGACCTTGGCGATTTCCCAAGGTCAGCCCGGCATCGGCCTCAACCATTTCGCCGTCGAGCGTGAATTTAAACCTTGTTCGCCATGTGAAACCTCCTGTACCGCCCCACAGTATAGCAGGGGGCACCTCCCACTTCCGGCAGTTCATAATCCGAACACCCTGCCCCGTTTTGCGCCACCGCGTTTCCGATATTGCGGACGCGGGGGGCTGCGGCAAGAAAATCCGCTGCGCAGGTGCTGGCTCAGCCTTCAACCCGCGCAAGGCTTGCCTATCAATGGCGCCAACAGAAAAAAGGCCGCGCCAGTCCCACATATTCTTATCCGCCACGCGTCAGGCAAATCACAGCTAAAGACGAAATCAGTTATGACAAAGCTCAGCCCGCTTGGTCATTGACAGCGCGTGGCGGGCGATCACCTGCGGCAGTCGAATACGCATCAACGCGCTTTTATACCGGCCACGCTTCGGGCGCCATAAAGGAAACCGCCGAGGCATGCGAACACCGGGCTTGACCCCGGGTCCGCCGATGCACGGGGCTGAACGAGCTGAGTATTTCACGTTGCAACCATGATGCGAGCAACAGCACTGCATCCCCTTTTACAGCGGACGGCGCGCAGGCCATAGGGACGGCTTTTCCGAAAACACCTCCCCTTCGAGTGTGTTTAACGATTAGCGTGGATAAGATCACGCACAGACTCAGCTCTATAAAGACCCCACCGGTGCCCAGCGAAGACCAGTACAGCCCCCTTTACGGCAACACGTGCGCTCGCAACAAAATCACGAGCGAGTGTTATTCCAGGAAAAGTGCTCGTGCGGGTACCGCGTGAAGTCCCGCCTGGTAATATTTCAGCCCCATGCCGATTGCCAGAGCTAGCCGTTTCGTGTGGCGGCCTGTCTTTGAATCTCAGGGTCTGATGGCCGCAGGCGCATGGGATCGCGGTATTCCGGCAGCCATGTCGCACGCATTGCGGCGTGAATGCCGTCCCTCACTGCAGACACACGGTCAATGCACCTGTTTGTCCCCGTTATGCGGCGGCCGTTTGACTCAACCCTGCTTGTTGCGCTTCAACGCTCGGTTTACCCGTGCGTCCCTGGCTCGTCACCCATCTATGCACGGCGCCGAGCTAAGCGCCCGCGTCCGCAGCTAGGAGACCATATTTGAGACGTAACATGAACTGTGCTTTCTCTTTATTTTACACGCCCGCTGAGGAGCCGACTCATCCCGTGCCAAGGTGCCTCTTGCCTCCCTGTTTCGGGCCCTTTTCACCGATCGGGACTCTTGAGTCTCGCGCGCGCCGTCGCAAGATAGAGCACGCCCCAGACCCCCACTCATCGTCGCCGCACGATGGTTGACGCGTCCAGTAGTGGTGCGCGCGCGACGCCAGCACAAACTCCGACTAAGTTGCGAATCAATCCCCGACGACGAGGAGCTCCCGAGCGCGTCCCTGCGCCGCTCGCGACTGATCTGTGAGAGGCTGCATTACCGATCTACAGAATCGGGGTGCCCTTGCTGGTGACTGCTCCAGCCACCCAATGCGACCCCAATGTGAGGAAGCAAAGACCTGCACGAGGGCCTGCGAGCTCGGCATGAGCTGGAACCGGGAGCATTGGGGTGCTGGCGCTGCACTGTCGGAGGTCCGTCAGCCACGATGCCCCGCCGGCAACGATTCCTACGTGCTCTGCGAGCGGCAGCCCCAACCTGGCGTTTCTTCTCCGGGTTCCCACCCGCCACGGCGCCCTGCGGGATCCAGTTGGACAGCTCACCGCAACTCTGCCATCCAATGCAATCACGCCTTGATCGGAGCCCGACTTGCTTGACGCGGCTAATCACGCCGATATATCCAGCGGTTGTCACCAGGTTTCATAAAGTGGAGGCGCATATACATCAAAGCAGCCAAGAATATTTCAATCCATATTTGCAGTTTTGGCTATGACCTAATCACGCCGAAAATACCGGCATCTTGCCTACCCTGTTGGACCCCTGCTGCTGGACCAGTGTCCTTGACCAGGAGCGTCCTAGTTGCCAAATGGGCCGGAAAGACCCTGGCAACGGCTCCCTACGTGGCCGCCAGCCCTTTTCCATCTGAGCCGAGCTGGGCTACGCGAGTGCCAACGAACTCGAAGCCACCCTCAGCCGTGGTGGGAGACATGGCAGAAAGTTCGCGACCATACCTTCAACCCAGCTCACGGCCATTGGGTGGCTGGACGTGCGGCGGCAGCAATGATGCTGCCGGTGTGCGGCAAGCGCCACCCGGCAACTTCCAGGCGGGCCAGGATCCTGCGCTGAGGGCATGCGGGCGGCTGGAGACGCTGCCCCAATGATGTGGGATGAATTCGCAGCACTGGCTCTGTGAGCAGGCTCGGGTGAAAAAAAGGAGGCCTTGAAGCCTCCCAAGGCCCTGCGCTATGGCCCCAGATTTCTGATCAATTACAGGCATTCCAGGTGGCCATGACGCCCGTGTAAACCTTCGTGTACATTGGCGATTTTCGGCAAGAGCGACACCAAGGCCGTCCCTTCAAAGTTGTGGACCGAAAGCCGGGAGGCTATCGGAACTATGTGGCAGGAATCGCGTCCGCCCCTCCCACAGTCGCCGCTATTCAGAAAGCCTTGCGAATCTGGATTCGGCCGGAATTCTTTGGAACTGTTGGCCAATGCTGTGATTGCATAACTAATGCCAGGCGGGCCATCCTCCGATGGACAAGCAACCAAGAGGATGGTGATGCCAATGGCAGACATTTCCTGCCTACTCAAAAGCCCGATGAATGTGATTTTGAGAATGTCTGTAAGTTTGATTTATAGGACTTTGATCATCAGATGACATTGTATCGAGGCAGTTGCCTTGTCAGCTTTTTAGGCGCCTTTATTGCAAGTTTGGAGAATTTAATAGCCACTTGGGTATTAACCATTGTGCATTAAGCCATTGTGGCATCAGCTATCAGCCCGCCAGGTCACCAGTCATCTTCCTACTTTCAACTGTCATTTTTCCAACTTTGCTAACCGAGATAAGTTGAACGTCACAACGCAACAAACTCGCAAAGATCCCTAGGCCCTGAAGTATGCGTGTCAATGCAGCTAGCTTTTTAATTCTTTGGCCCGATTCTTCGCCCAGCATATATCTCCCACGGACTTGCGAAAGTCTCGTTTCTGTCATGGGTTTGGCAAAGTGTCTTCGGTTTGCTCTCAGGCTACTGATCCACCAGACCTGCAAACCCGCGAAGGCGAAGTGGCACAAGCCAACTGACATATCCCAGTTCAAGCGCTCCATCACGACCAACCTGCCGCCGTTGCTAGCCCCAACGCGCTTCCAGGAATGCCTGAACTGCTCCAGCCCATCGCCCGGGGAGTGTTGCGCCTTAGACCAAAGAAACCGCCGCCAGGACCTCAGACCCACCGCACACAACAAAAACAATTCCAGCTATTTAGGAGCAGCCGCGGGTCTCACGATTCGCCAAAACATTCTACGCCCCTGCATCTGCCCAGCTGCTCGGTGCCCTCTGATGCGGATGGCTTTCGGCTCGGCTTAGCCGTCAGACTACAGACGTGCGCCATAAAAAACTACTTGACCCAGTGAAAAGGAAAAAGGCCAAGTAGCACAATCAGATGAACCCTGAACAAAGAATTCAACTGACCTGAACAGCAGTGATCTTAACTTCCTGAAGCAAACATTCAGCTTAGAACTTTGAGCAGGAATCGGAGCTGCTTCTTTACTAGCTTTAGCTCTTTGTGGGGGAGCCGCTGTAGCCCTTTGACTCTTGGCTCAGGCTCTGCGTCGTAGCCACTTGTTTCAAGGGGTTGTAGGATAGTTTCAAGTTACCCGTTGGTTCACCAGTGGCTGTCATTACCATTCTGACTTGAATAACCACCATAGCCAAAAACTTCAGCCTACCTTCGACTGGGAGCCGAGATTGATAGAAAGTTTGTTGGTACGATCCTGGAACAGTCTGATAGCAGCGTTTCCTTTAATGCCATTAACCGTGCAGACTAAAGGTTTCTCAGATTCCTTGAGAACGGGCAATAGGCGAAGTCAGCAAAGCTTGTTCTGCAACCATGGTACGGGCTGGGGTTCAGCTGGGGGCCTTCATAAGGCGCTTGCGACTGCGGCCCGAGGCTCTTGGCTGAGCCAGATTCTGGTAAACCAGAGCCAGGCTGTCATCACTGACATCGGTAATGTTTTGACGCCAATTCGAGGAAGAGTTTTTCTTCAAAGTCTAAATCCCA
>Ga0163217_1070847_pt1 | contig 10577 bp, 7 predicted proteins | sample SynspAceP_FD_185933 | JGI IMG/M metagenome (GOLD analysis project Ga0163217, IMG submission 185933) | Saline lake microbial communities from Ace Lake in Antarctica - Synechococcus sp. Ace-P (PacBio error correction) | ecosystem: Environmental > Aquatic > Non-marine Saline and Alkaline > Saline ... | reverse complement strand
CTATTCATTTATCCTATCATTTTCTTTGCATCCTCGCAAATCCTTTGTGTCCTTCGCTGCAAAAATAGACCCACGTTAAGTATTGAAGTGATTCATGCTGTCAAATTAGAATCAACAGCTTTTATAAAAGATATTTCTGTGCAGTTTAGCTTCGATTTCCTTGGCTTCTTGTACTAGAAAGGCCTCTCAGATTCGTATCGTTACGGTATTAGGAATATATATATGAAAATGTTATTAGCAACAGAAGCGATCACAGTACGGACACATGGCCATTTATACCTTTATGATTATGTTTGTTATTAAAAAATCGCTTCCTCTGACTAAGTTTTTTAGGGATAAGTCTTTCAGACAACCACATCTGGCTGGGTATTCCTTCTGTTTTTGCTTTTCTTACTTCCCTGTTGCGAAAAAGACAACAGGATCTGGCGTGACAACCCTTAATCAGAGCAGCGCCAGCTTATTAATTTTCATATCTGTCCCTTCTTTCGAACAACTGCTATGCCCTGGTGCGGGAGTGCGAGGAAAAGGGAAGCAGACCTCAGGTTGACACGAAGAAGGTGCTTTTGCAGCATTTGAAGACCAAAGGAAAGTTTGCATTAGTACGAAGGCAGATGGGCCGAATATCCGGTACCTACTCCATCGAATCAACTACCGATGATCCACTTGTATGATGCGCCCCTGATCCACTTTCTGCTAGCGGAATCAAAAACTGATTGAAAAATATGATTTAGTCGTGGTGCTGTATATGAGGCCACATTGGGCCTTTTGTACCTTCCGACAAAACATCCGAAATTCCTGGAATATCCAAAAATCCTGGCGATACGAAGTGGATATTTCATTTTTGGCAAACTGGAAGAGTCGGTCCTAATTGAGGAATCCGTATAAAGCAAGCGCTCTTGAACAAGGCGCGAGTTCTAGACTTACTGTGTCCTGCCTCCTACACTAGAAAATGAGGTGAATTTCTGGTGCTAGAATTCTGCAATGCTTTTTTTGGATCGATTGCTTGCAGTCCTGCTTATGGGAGAAAACAAATGGCCGGTCTATTGGATGGATATCGCCTCGTTTTGGCAGGATTCTCATGGTTTTCAGGATGCAGCTACGGAGCCAATGGCCTTTCATGCTTCAATGAAAATATTGCCTTATGACCTAGTTTATAACTGGGCAGTTGGCTGGGCGATCTATTCCACAAATCGACAAAGGAACAAATCTTGGCACCGGATTTTAATCGAATCTAAATCACCGAAGAAGGGAGGTGTGAGTAGATGAGGAATTATCGGTTATGTACGTAGCGGACCGGACCATACCGTCGGCAAGCCTCTTGGGGATCACAATGGAGTGTGGCAGGTCTGCCTATGACGCACTAACTCTCTCTCGAATACTATTATATAAAGAAAAGGGATTGAGTCTATCGTTTTGTGTTCCATGGGGTGGATAGAGTCCTGAACGTATGCCAAAACGTCCCTTAAGCAAAATAAGCAATTGCCTGAGGTGTGATTCCATTCTGACTTTTATTAATAAAAAAGATACCCTAGACTTGATGCTATCACGTGATGGGAGATTTTGGATTCCTTCGGCCACCTATAGTGCTTGAACGTTGGAGCCTTATGAACCACGCCAGAGATGCAGTGAACTGTCAATTTCTTCTCGAATCCAATCCTGTTCCATTTGGTCCAAATTATAAGAAAAACCGTACTCGGATTGGCGGATGCGTATGTTAGCAGGGACAATTCCTCTCACTTCCGACGTTTTTGTTATAAGATTTGGCAGGAAATCTTCGGTATGCAAGGCAATTGTCACTACTCCTGGAGAGTTTTGGGATGCAAGGACTTGCCCCACTCATCCGGAACTTTTTGGATTGGTATGTCTGTCGGAGCTTGATTGGAAAATAACTGGTGATATGACGCGACTGACTCAAAAGCATGATTAAATTCAGGCAACCGTAGTCAGTCAAATTCATGCCTGTCAATTTGACCAAAAAACAGTTGGAAACATGGATCCTGACAACTTATGCGTTGGGCCGCAGCTCCGTGCATCGATCAAAGCAGAATTGTCCGTGACATAATCCTAGCGAGCAGTCGGCTGCTCAACGGGATATCCGGTGGCACAAGTGTAAAAACCTTATCAGCCAGACGGACTTTGGTAAGGTGCAACCTCGGGTTAGGGGCAAATCTTATCTACATATAAACAGGCCGATCACCATGAAAATCTGTACGTCGTGAGATTGTATAATTCATCCAAACGGACTGATTTCTCCACCGCTATGACGCATTTTCTCAGGTAGGTAATCGGGACTCAGTGTTGAAGTGCAAAGACGACTTACGAATACTCCTCTACAGCTTTGGTGATGCTGCAATGTCCTACAGTTTGGAAGCGAGTAGGGTTTGGTCAGAAAATTACTTCTAGGATCAGCAATTACACTGTAAGCAAACATCCGGAAGGCCTTCCGTTCATGATCGGCGGAAACAGACCAGGAGAGGTCGCTATCTCAAAAATTACTATGAGGAAGACATAAAAGCATGAATGAGAAGATGCGACTAGACCTACATTTCGGTGGGAGATATCAAGTTCCTAAGGCGCCGTGCTATAGCGTTGCCTCCCTGAGTGCAGGTAGTTTACTAGTATATACTAATCTAGAAAAACCATTTCTAAAACCTGATATGGAAATACAAGAATTTTAGAGCACCGTTAAACGTTGAATAGAGAAGGTTTTTGTGCCATCTAGGGATAGGAGTGGGGAGATGTGAGTGCCGTATCCTTTATTGATGCCAAGATTTATTATAGCGGTACGGAGTCATGGTGCCGATATGATTCCCCCGGATTGCGGGTTCTGCTCCCCAATAAACTGGGATTTCTTCTCTTCTCTCTCTTCCGAGACCTTTGATTACAAACAAGCTGAAGGAAAATGGTCGGCAGGACGCTTCCTGATTCCTGTTCGGGGGCGTCAGCGATTTGACCGGTGCACGTCCAATTCAGTCCTTCATTTCCTTGAGTTGGGTCCTTTTGCTTGTTTTTTGAAGCACATATGCGATTGGTCAAATCTGGACGCATGGACTAAGGTGATCTTTTACTTACACCGCAAAAAATTGTCCGATGATCTATAGCATCGTACGTATATGCAATACAGAGGTTTGATTTAACATGTATGCGCTTACTTTTTCAGACGGGTTGCACAGCAAGATATGGGATCATGGCTCGAGTATGGTTTGGGCAGTGAAAAACCAAATTTGCCTGCTTTTACCGTACTGCTTCGTCGATAGGAAATAGGTAAGGTTCAGGGAGTATATTCTAAAGCCTATGGAACAAATGGGCTTTTTGGATTCTGTCCATCAGGCGTACATCAGTAGCGGTGGGATTTTCTGAAAGACCCCAGGTTGAGTAAGAGGAATGAAGGGCCAATGTTGGCAAGTTTATTGAAATATTAGGCTATCCCGGAGAATTCAACGCCCAAAATCAACAATATGGAAATGGGCTTCCGGACTGCAAGACCACCGTTCCGGAAAATCATTGAATCCTTACTAAGAACTCGCTCTCTCTCTCCCTGAGACTGGTCTGGTCCTGGGGCTTACGCAGGCAATTGTCTTTTGCAGAACTCTCTGAAAGCGGGTTCGCCTTTGTACAACTTTACCACCAAGGCTGGGGTCAGCGCATGGAAACTTACCTTATTGGAAATTATTCCATCAGGCACAAAGATACCGACTCCAGGCATCGGCTGCATTGGTGACAGACTTGAAACAGAGCGGACTTCTGGATGATGACTTTGGTTATCTGGGGTTGGAGAAATGATATGGAGGCTTATAGATTGCAAATCCTACTGATTATGTCCGTGATCATCCACTCCCCAGGCTTTAGTATTGGCATGGTGAGGGAGGGTAAAAGCCTGGTGTTTAATTGTAATTGGCGAAACAGCGAATTGGCGATACAATGTGGCGAAAGATCGTACCGATGTCCCATGATTTCATAGGCTACCGTGCTTCACTTAATGGGGCTGGTATCATGAGAGAACTGATCTAACGCCACCAGGCCGAAGATTTAGATTGAACGATATTTCCAGGGGCATGAGATCAAAGACTTGATTGCATAGAACAAATTCACCCGATTACTCAACACTACCCATTTATGTAGAGGTAGCTTGTGAGGGCATTGCAGAGAAAATCTCTCTCTCTCGCACGGTCAATATTCATGTTTGCTCTATTTCCTGTTGTTTGAGTCATATATTCATATTCCCCTTTGGATGCAAGACGATTGGGCGGATGGCATCCCCATTTGCTTCATTTCCCATTGCACTGATTGTTGCTTGCACTTCTGCATTGATTTTTCGCCGCTTTAGGCCAGATTGGCCAGTTCCCAACCTTTCTTTTCAGAATTCTCCATTGATCTCTACCTACCTATTTCTATTCTGACAGGGTTGCTCGCTGCGAGCGATGGGTCTGTTTTTGTCCTCAAGAGGCCGCGGCTCTCGGTCAACGCTGGGTTTGGCATAAATCTCCATAACAGGTAATGGTTTTCTTTGGGCTTCTTGATTTATGCTTTTCGCGATATATTAATCGGCTATCAGGTGAAAGTCTCCAAAGTAGTGCGAGATAGCCACGACTTTCACAGTTTAATTCTGGCAGGACATATTTGAGAGCTACGCTCACGCATGGTGAGAACTTTATCTCGCGCCTGCTTTACTTACAGCCAAGTAAAGGATTAGTTTGCCATTTTGAAGAGCATTTCTATGAACTTCCAATTTGGAAAATAAGGTTATTTCCGTGCCCACAATTCCTCTAGAGTGTGGATCATGGCAAGCATAAAAAACCTTGCTCAAAGGGAGGGAGAAAATGGGCTTCGGTGGATTATTTGTTTCGGAGGAAAAGCCTGAGGAGAGTTCGTGCTGACCGAATCCATTTACCGGAGAAAGATGGATGATCTATGCCATACCATCTGGACAACCAGTGTGAGACGGAGAGGAGGAAAAAGCCACCTTTTTGTACTAGTGGGATTAATCTAATCTAGCGCCTGAGACCAGTGTAGTGTCACTTGCTTGGTGAATTGCGAGTAATTGACAAGGGACTATTTTGATTACATCAATCTTCCTGAACCGGCATTTGAAGTTTCTCATCCAAGGCAAAGATCCCAAAATGAAAACTTAACACCTCATATCGGGCAGTTGTTTCCTATTCGCACAAGGATTCACTGCCGGTTGGACGTCAGGTGTTTTTTCACGCGCAAGCAACCTGTTTCTCCAACCCTCCTTAGGAAGAACTTGAAGTGACCTGAACACGTTAGTCGCGTTGAAACGTGAGCTAAATGCCTGTTTACAGATCGGACATTGAAGTTCCGATTTTTGGGCTTTTGAAAAATTCTAATCCGCATTAAATCTAAATTTTACAGAAATTAGGAGAAGGGGCTTACTGAGTGGTGAAGCTTAAAAATCTTCGCGCTTTCTGTTTCGGAACAAGATGGATTTTGTTTTCCTTGGATTGGTGGCTATGAATTTTGAGAATTTACAGACGGTCACTGTCTGGGATACTCCCGATATCTGATTGGAAACACTCAGCGCAGAAAGTTTAAAGACACTCACATGCGCGTAGTTGACAGAGAGCACCTGGCCTTGATCTTCTCTTTTCCTCTGTCCTTCTTCAACTACCGATGTGATGTTTTTAAACTTTTCTCTGAGTGTTTCCGAAATTCAGCCTTCGGCCACGGGAGGTATCCAGACAGTGACCGTCTGTAATTTCTCCAAAAATTCTAGCCAAACCTCTCCAAGGAACAAGCATCCATCTTGGTTCCCGAAACAGAAGCTGTCGAAGATTTTTAAGGCTCACCACTCAGTAAGCCTTCTCCTGTGATTTCTGTAAAATTAGATGTTAGCCGGATTTAGATTTCAAGCAAAATGGAATTCATTCCTGATCTGTAACAGGCATTTTACTTCACGGTTTCCAGCGCGACTACTTGTTCAATCACTTTCACAAGTCTTGCCTTAAGGAGTTGGAGAAAAAGTTTTGCTGCGCTGAAAAAACACACGTCCAACGAGGTGAATCCTTGGCGAAAGGAGATACTGCCGAATGAGGTGTTAAGTTCTTGGATCATTTTGGGATTTGCTTGTGGAGATATCCAAAATGCCGGTTCGAAGATTGTGGAATTCATAATATTTCCTTGCATACTCGCAAGGCTCATCCGCTCAGGATAGTGGGACACGAGCATCCACTCGGCCCTCAGGTCTGATTAGATTTAATCCACGTCACACACGCTCTTCTCTCTCCGCTCAACTGAGGTTTCCAGATGGCGAGGCATATGAATATGTCATCTTTCTCCGGTAAATGGGATCGGGTCAGAGCAACTCTCCTCAGGCTTTCCTCCAACAAAATACACCTCCATTTTTCCCCTTTGAGCAAGAGTTTTTATGCTTCTATGAATCAATATCTCCATATATATATAGGAATTGTGGCAGAATTACACTTATTTCAAAATGGAAGCTTATCAAATGGTTAAAAACCTGTGCTTCTTCAAATGGCACATCTTTACTTTGGGCTGTAAGACAGGCTCGAGTATAATTTCTCACGTGCGTGAGCGTAGCTCCAACAAATGTCTGCCAAGAAATAATGGAAAAGTGTTGGTATTCCCAGTGCCTACTTTGGGATACTTTGCCCCTGTCATTTGATAATCGCGAAAGCATAAAATCACAGGAAGCAAGAAACCATTCTGCAGCCGGCGACCAATTCGCCAAACCAGCGTTTGACGGAATACCTGCCTCTTGAGAACAAAAAACAGACCCATGATCGCAGAGCGAGCAATCCTGTCAGAATAGAACACTCTCGCTCTGCGCGAAATTCTGACAAGAAAGGTTGGGACTGGTTCTGACGCCTAAGGCCGGAAAAATTCAAGCAGAAAGTGCACATCAGTGCATATGGGGAAATGAAGCATATAATGGAATGCATCCGCCCAATCGGCTGCATGCCGCGAAAGTGATACTTATCGACTCAACAACTAGGAAAAGGCAACATGATATTGCTCCAGTAAATTTTCTCTTGCACATGGTACAAGCTTACTCTCCATAAAACACATTGGGTCAGATGTTGATAGACGGAGTGATTTTTCCTATAGCAAACTACAACGCTATTCTTGATCACCGCCATTGCCGGAACATATCTGTCAATCATTGAAATGTTCAGCTACTCGCTCGCTCATCGCTTTCCATTGATCCGAGCCCTTTATTAAGTGGAGCACGGTAGCTGAAAAATCCATGAGGACTGTACAGGATCATTTCAGCCAATTGTGTATGCCCAAGTTCGTTTGTTTCGCCATAATTAGGCCCAGGCTTTACTCCTCCTCCTGCCATCCAACAAGTACTAAAGCATCGGGGATGATGATCACGACCATAATCAGTAGGATTCAATTTCCCTGGGCTGTAATTAGTCCTCGCCAAATCTCCACCCCAGATAACCAAAGTCTCAGTCCAGAAGTCCGCGCGTATTCAAGCTTCTGTCACCAATGCAGCCGATTTGTTCGGTATCTTTGGCACCTGATGGATATTTCAAAAAGGTTGAAGTTTCCATGCTGATACCCATCCTTGTGGTTAAAAGTTGTACAAAAGCGCACCCCGACCTTTCAGAGAGTTCTGCAGCAAAAGACATATTTAGACATGCATACAGGTCCTATATCTGTCGGTCAGGATCCCGTACTTTTCATTAGGCTTCGTTTATTAAGATCATAGATTTCGGGAACGGTGTGTCTGATCCGGTAAGCCATTTTTCATATTGCTCTGGATTTGGCGTTTGACTTCTTCATTGAGAAATATGATTCAGCATCAGAGAATAATCTCATCACCATGGCCCTTCTTTCCTCTACCACTCCAATCCCATTGGGTCTTCAGATAAAGTTACTGGATTCTTCACTCTGAATTGTACGCTGGCCGATGATGAGGAATCCAAAAGCCATGTTCCATAGCTTAGATAGTACTTCCGCCTGACTAGTGCGTCTCTATTCTCTTCGAATAGCAGACCGTAAAAGCAGGCAAATTTTGTTATTCACTGCGAGTGTGAGTGTGTCCCCATGCTTAGGTCTATTGCCCTGTCTTGTGCAAGCCGTCTGAAATTGGCGGGTCATGAGTTAATAGCCAATAGATCGTACGATGCATACTCATCGGCTATTATTTTTTGCGGGTCAGTAAAAGAGTCATTTATCCATGCTCCACGACTTTGAGACATTATTGCTTTAAATCAGCAAAGGACCTCAACCACGGACATGAGGACTGAATTGACGTCATCGCCGGGTCAATCGCTTGACCTCACCGAACAGAATCAGGAAGCTCCTGCTCCCGAACATTTCCTCTAGCTTGAGGTTTGTAATCAAAGGTCTCAACTCTGTGAGGAGGCCCCATTTTGGAAGAGAGACAATCACCGTTGTGGCTTTTGCTTTGGGAGCAAATCCGCCAATCGGGAATCATATCGGCATCCATACATCTCTGTACCTTTAAATAAATCTGCATCAAATTGACACTCCCCACTCCAAATCCCTAGATGGGGACAAACAACCTTCTTCTATATCACGTTTAAACGGTGCCTCTACAATTTCTTATAGTCCACTATCAGGCGATTTCTAGTAAAATGGTTTCTTCTAGATTATATATACTAGTAATCACCTCGCATCAGGAGGCAACCGCGGGTATAGCGTTTCAGGCCGTTGATGACGGTATATTTCCACCGGAAGTAGTTGTCGTGTCTATTCTTTTCTTTCAGGCTCTTTAGTCTCCTCTAGTAATTTTTGAGAAATAAGCGACTTCCTGGGTCGGTGGGTTTCCGACAGGGGGACTATGAGGCCGGAAGGCCTTCCGGATGTTTGCTTCAGAATTGCTGGGATTCCTTATTTTCCTGCCAAACCCCTACTCGCTTCCAAACTGAGGATCATTGAGCATCACCAAAGCCTGTAGAGGAGTATTCGTTTGTGTTGTATTATTCACTGATCCCGAATTACTACCATTCGAAAATAGGTTCAATCAGGGTGAGGAAACGTTCGTTTGATGAAACTATACCAATCCACGACGGCTACAGATTTTCATTGTGATCCTGTTTATACTCAGATAAGATTCCTACCGAGTTGTTTGCACCTCCCAATCTCTTCTGGCCTGATAAGGTTTTACACTTGGCCCACCGAGTTTTCCGGATTGAGAGCCACTGCTCTTTTTATGTCACGGACAAATTCTTGCTTGATGCCGATGACGGAGAGCGCGGCAAGCATAATTGTCAGGATCCCATTTCCAACTGTTTTTTGGTCATGACCGCAGATTGACGATACGTTGCCGAAATTAACCATGCTTTTGATCAAGTGCGCGTTGTGTTTATCCTCAGTATTTTCCATCAAGTCCACACGTAACCAATCCCAAAGTTACGGTGATATGTGGGCAAGCGTCGTTGCATCCCAAAATCTCAGGTGGTGGTTAGATAATTCTGGCACCGAGATTCTGCCAAATGTCTGGATTAACAAAACGCTGAAGTGAGAGGATTGTCCTGCTAAACATCCAATCGCCAATCCGAGTCGGTTTTCTTATATTTTGGGGACCAAATGAAAAGGATTGATGTGTCAGGTGGTTGGGAGGACGAGGTTGGTGGGGGGGGGGGGGGGATTTTTGACAGTCACTATCTCTGGACTGGTCATAAGCTCCACGTTCAAGACATAGTGGGCCGAAGAATCCAAATGCTCCATCACGCTGAAACAATCAAGTCAAGGGTATCTTTTTTATTAATAAAAGTAGAATGGAATCCACCCTCAGCATTGCTTATTTGCATTTTAAGGGACGTTTTGGCATACGTTTCACGACCTCCTACAGAAGATCCAATCCCTTTTTCTTTGAGTGTTATTAAAAGAGGAATAATGCAAGTTGTAGTTTTTTTTTTGAGGAAGTAGGATACGTACTTGTGTGGGTCGATGGCAAACGGCTGCACACTCCATTGTTGATCCCCAAGAGGGTATTTCGCTGACGGTATTGGTTCGGAGTCCGTTACGTACAGTTACCGATATTCTCATCTACTTACACCCCTCTCTTCGGTGATTTAGGATTTCGATAATCCGGTTGCCAGACTTTTTTCCTTGTCGGTTGTGGAATTAGATCCTCCAAGCCACCACTGCCAAGTTATAAAGGGTATAAGGGCATATTTCATTTGAAGGCATGGATCACCCAGTATCTCGCCAAGGCCATTTGGCTCTGTAAGCTTGTCATTTGAAAACGTGAGAGTGGCGAGGTGAGTATCCAAATAAGACCGCCGTTTTTTTCTTTGTAAGAGTACTGTTCCAATAGTTTTTCATAGGATCTGCAAGGGAATTATCAGCCAGACAATTATTCCAATCAGTTTCTATTAGGAGGCAGGACACCGGATGGGTCTAACATCGCCCGTTTTCTAAGAGCGCTCTCTTTATCGGAATTCCTCATTTAGCTTTCATTTCCGACTTCATATATATACAAACTGAAATTAATCACTTCGTTGGTATCGGCCAGGATTTTTGGATTATAGAATTTCGGATCGATTTGGGACGGTACAAACAGGGGACAATGTGGCATCACTAGACAGCCCCATGGGACTAATCCATTTTTCAATCAA
>Ga0163217_1066949_pt1 | contig 10577 bp, 10 predicted proteins | sample SynspAceP_FD_185933 | JGI IMG/M metagenome (GOLD analysis project Ga0163217, IMG submission 185933) | Saline lake microbial communities from Ace Lake in Antarctica - Synechococcus sp. Ace-P (PacBio error correction) | ecosystem: Environmental > Aquatic > Non-marine Saline and Alkaline > Saline ... | reverse complement strand
AGTTGCTGAGATCGGTTTCACAGCAAGTCGACTGCAGCTCCTGCTGCCAGCGGGGGCGAGCACCTGGACTTACCAGACCAGTTCCTAACAATGGCTGGTCGAAGCGCAAACGCTGTGTAGTCACTTGCGCCCAAGCAGCAAGGACGTCGGCAGAGGGCTGGCGATTTGCGGGGAAGGCGCGGCTTCCAGTGCGGCCGTCGCCGGCGAAGGAGACTGCAGGTGCAATCGCGCTGTGGATGGCCAGAGTGGGTCAGAGCCATCACCACGCGAGTTACGGGTTGCGGCGCGACGGTTCTCCACCCTCTCGGACGGATCACACCTGCTTTCGTCGTCGACGTCGACGACGCGCAATCGCCATCCTTGAGGCGGCCGAGAGGAACTCCTCGGGCCAGGCTGTCTTTTCGAGCAGGCGGCATCACGGCACGGCGCAATTTGGCCTGGGCGCCAGTAAACTGGGGTTGTAACCCTCTCTCGGACCAGGCTGCTCCTTGAAGGCCGGAGGTGACTGAGATTTCGATTGCCTTCAAGAATGCGGCTAAACACCTCACGCTAGCCATGATTTCCGCGATCTCCTTGACCTCGTTCCCACGGCTGAGGTTGACGGGAAGGACAATGATTTCGCGAGGACGGCTGAGGAATTCGGGCGCCGGAACGTATTGCTCTCAGCTCTTCATTCCCAACGAACGAATCCGGTGTGTTACTGAGTTTCCTCAGCGGCGGCACAGAGACTCGAAGCGAGCCCACCACCAGCCTTCTCGATCACCTTCGAACCCGATGTTCGAGGTCATGATGACAAGGTGTTCTTGAAATCAACTCGTCCGGCCCTTGGAATCGGTCAGGACGACCATCTTTCAAGCAGCTGCAGCACAGGAATTGAACACATCGGGGTTGGCCTTTCTCGAGTTTCGTCGAAGAGGCACCAACGTGTCAGGGGACAGACGGCGGACGCTTCGGTGAGCTGGCCACCTTCTCGTTTGAGCCGACATTAACCCGGAGGGGGGCCGCAAGCCCGATAGCTTGCTGACCGTGTGGCAGCTCCATGTATTCCGGACTGTCCAAGCGGATCATGGCGTTTCGCTACCGAGGAAAACTAGGCGGCCAGAAGTGACTGTGTGAGTTCCTCTACAACGCGAGTCGCGTGTCGGAGAGCATGAAGTGGCGATCGGGCGGTTTCGGGTTCCTGAAGGACCCACCCGGGCCCGCCCGGATCGCCTGGAACCGGACTTGACGGCCTCGTCTGACCAATTCAAACGGCTGTGGAGAAGTTTTCCTCCATGTTCAGCAGCTTTCACCGATTCGCTTTTCGGTTGAGTTTCTGACTGTGAACACCAGTCCAGGCCCCACGATCTGGAGCGATATCTTCCTCGGTGACTCACCCCGCGGCTGCGTCGCATCAGCGACCGCTACAGGCAACTCCCAATTAGCGACGGCAAAGTTTTTTCGGGCACCCGCGACCGCCAAGGTTTCGACGGTCCGGTGGTTTGCCTCCCGTTGCGGAGGGCTCTTCCGCGCGGACGGGTCTGGAAGGATGAGGCGAATCTGCTCGCGCAACTCACCTTCTTTGTCACGCAGTTCACCGGCCTGCCTAATCCTCGTTCGCGCACAGAATCTCTTTTTCCTTCGCCACGGCCCCTGCGCTGCTTATCCAACCCTTACGGCGGTGAGGCAGGTTGGAATTCATCAGGCGCACGCGGCTGCCGGCTTCATCCACCAAATCCGATCGCTTTGGTGGCAAGAAGCGGTCGTTGATGTAGCGATCGCAAGTGCTGCGGCCACCAATGCCTTCATCGCTGATCTTTCAGGCGTGGTGCTGCTTCATAACCGCTCGCGCAGCCCGCAGCATCTCATCGGTGGTCGACGACGGACGGCTCACCCACCACACGCTGAAGCGCCGCTCAAGGGCGCATTCCCGCTCAATGTGTTTGCTCGGTATTCGTCGAGGTCGGTGGCACCGATGCACTTGCAATTCGCCCCGCGGCAGAGCCGGTTAGAATGTTGGCGGCATCGATGGCTCCTTTCGCAGCTCCAGCGCCGATCAGGGTGTGAACCTCATCGTCACCAAGAATCACATTGCCGGCGCTACGGATCTCTCCATGACTCTCTTGACGGCGTTCCTCAAATTCACCGCGGTATTTGGTGCCGGCCCCACAGGCGGATATCGAAGAGTAAGAACGGCGTTTTTCTTCGAGCGATGTCGGGGATCTCACCGCCCGTGATCGCTGAGCCCAGCCTTCCGCCGACTGGCGTTCTTGCCGACGCCAGGCTCGCCCGATTCAGACTGGGTTGTTTTTGGTGCGCCGACCCCAGGATCTGAATGACCCCGATCAATTCGTATGTGGCGTCCCAACACGGGGGTCAGTTGCCTTCAGCAGCACAAACCCTGGGTGAGGTTGCTGCCGAATTCTCGAGTTTGTGAGTTTTGTCGACGCCCCTTGCTGCCGCTGCCCGCTGCCACTTCGGCGGTTTGCGCCGAGGCTCGAAATCACCTGTGCGCACTTTGGCAGCGTCAACGCCAAGGTTTCAGCACCGTGCGGCGGGACGCCTTCGCCTTCACGAATCAGGACCAAAGCAGCAGCGTGCTCCGGTGCCGATGTAGTCTGTTGCCCAAGCTGACGTTTGTGCTTCTTCGAGCGAGAGTTCCAGGACTCGCTTGGCCCGCGGCGTAAGGGGATTTCGGCGGGCCACAAGCCGGAGCCCCTGCCGTGATTTTTCGATTTCAAACCCGGGCGTTCCTGGGGATTGACTCCATGGGATTTCCAAACCTTGGCGGCCAACCAGTGCCCTTCGCGAATCGCCCAGCAGAATTGCTCAGGTGCCACGAAGTTGGGCCGAGGACGGCGCGCCGTGTCTTCCTGGCAAAACATGCATGACCTTGATGGCTTCTCGGGTAACCCTCGAACTTGGCGTTTGCCTGTGCAAGTCCTAATAACTTATCAGGGTCAAGGCGGGTGCGGTGGCATTCGCGGCAAGAATCGCCAAGTCATTGCCCAGAACGCGGCACCCACTGGCTGTTGATCTTCATAGCTTGCCCTTCCACTCTTGCGGTCTTCCGCATCATTGAGGTCGGCAGATCGAACCTTTGAGCGATCCTTTGGCGAATGTCCCGCATTCTACCCAGTCAATGTCGCCCTTGGCCAGGCCTGCTGGCTTCAATCCCTGGCTTCCGATGAGCCATTGGATCAGAGGTCTTCGCCGCTGCCGGTGCAGTAACAGCGACGCTCGCGTCCCTGGGTGCAAAAGCCAGCGTTGCCGTACAGGGCTAGGCTGGCCCCGTTGCCTACCGCTTACCTCCAGGTGGCGCGGCTGCAGCATGGCCTGTCCTTTCACAGCAGCGGCCTCAGAACGCGACGGCCCAGGCCCGCCGCCTGACTAACTGGGATCAGACTGCCACCAGCGCAGAATGTGCAGTCATCGAAGTCACCGCCGCCCGATCGCCACAAGGTGTGTGCCTGCACCGAGCCCCACGCAGGCGGTCGATCCGGTTAGCCAGCTCCCGCTGCCACTGGCGTCTCATTCCAGAGACGCCGAGGGCCAGCGGTCGAGGCGCACAGGCCTGGAGCATCGTTGCGTTGTGAGTGGCCCTGAGCAGGGGCTGCGCTACCCAGGTTCAGGCGAGAGTGCGCCACGGTCCTTCGATGGAAGCCCAGGGTCTAGGCCACACAATGACTCCTCAACGTGCTCAGTCCACTCGATCGTAGCCGCCGCCGAGCCGGGTCTGCGCCAGCGCTGAGGTATCAGGACACGCTCAGCCCCACCGCAACCTCGCCCTCAGCCGCGCTACTTGATGCGCTTCGGCGCGGCGTGAAGTGGGCAGTTGTAGGCCTGAGGGAGTTGGGTGACCGCCGCTACGCAACCCCTCTATGTGCTCGATGCGGCACCTCCGCGCAGCTGCGCGCTATCGCGGCACGCCTGCTTCATTTACCCCGGGACCTTCCCTGGCGCTCTATGCCTCAAAGCCAACGGCCTTGTACTCAGTGCTCTAGTGGCCTCGGAAGCCTGCGGACTTGACGCGTGTTCAGCGGGAACTGGCTTACTGCCCTGCGTGGGCGGTATGCAGCCGATCGGATCGTTGCTATAGCATTGGCAATAAACAAGTTCGAGCGAAGGCGCTGGAATGGCCGGTGGAGCATGCAGGTGACGTGGTGGTCGACACTGAGGCTCGACCGTTGAGCTGCTTGAAGAGCTGCGGGGCAGCCCGCCCTGAACCGGTGCGGCTCGATGGTGCGTTTCTCACGCCGGGGATCGAGTGCCACACACGAGTACATCCGCACCGGGCACCTCGACAGCAAGTTCCGGCTTTCGATCCCGACAGCCGAGGCCGTGCCTGCACACACTTACTGGTCGGCTTGACAGTGGGCCCGCCTCGAAGGTTCACGCCAACATGGGCTCCCAGATCTTCCGAACTCCAGCCCACCACGATCTTTCGCCGGCGTGATGATGCTGAGCCTCGCCCTCGCCCGTTCGGCTTGGCCATCCCTGCAGTGATCTCAACGTGGCGGAGGTCTCGGTATTCGTTATGTCTTCCAGGTAATGATTCCGCGATCGATTCGGCCTGGCTGCAGGGCGTTGGCTGAGCAGTGAATTGCCGCCTGCAGTGAGCGAGGGCTAGGCCCTGCCTCGCTGCTCTGTGGCCAGGTCGGCTCCTGCGTGGCGACAGTGGGTTCTCACCCTTTATATGCCCTCGGCAGTCGTAAGAATCCCCGGCCTGCGCACCTTATCTCTCGTGGATGGCGGCGATTGAGCGACACCCCCGGCCGATCAACCTCTCATCGCAGTTACACGCTGTTCTGGCCGACGGCCCCACGCCCCTGCCAGCGAACCGTGACCCTGGTGGGCAACCATTGCTGAATCCCGGTGATGTGCTTCCACGACCTCGCCCCCTGCCGACCAAGCCGCGACGGTCCGGTGATGTAGTCGTCGTCTTCGCCAGGGGCTACAACGCCTCGATGGCCTCCAACTACAACGCCATCCCCAGGGCCGGCGGCTCTCGGCGTGCGTGGTTGAAGGGGGGCGTGGCCGCAGCTGTGCCGGCCGGGCAGCAGCGGACGAAAACTGCTGCGCCCGACTTCTTACCGGAGCGGTTCTCGCCGGTCCCTGTAGCACGGCACGAACAGACCTTGTTGTGGGCTGGGGCTGGGTTTGCTGACATTCGCCTGGTTCTCCGGACTTTCTGTTCGTTCTGCCCGCTCGGGAGCTGGTCCTGCTGGCGCGGGTGCGAGCGCGCACTTCTCTGGCTGGCTGCGCGGCTGGCTGTTTCTGGTCGCCTCGGTTGCGGTGCGTCAGCGCCTTTGCCACCTGCCCCCCCCATCCACCCGGTTCTTTTTTTTTTTTTTTTTCTCTCCTGCCTCCGAAGCCGGTGGTTGCTCGCGCTCGCGCCTGGGCCCTGGCCATTCGCTCGGGCAGGGGAATTACGGCGCTTGATGGCAGCTGTCGTGACGGCCGGCTGGTGTGTTATCGGCACCAAAGCCGCTAAGACTTGCGGCCTCTCCGGTTCGGTTGCCCTGCTTGAACTGAAGCAGCCGGGACGCCTTTCCCAGAACGCGCGCGGTGCCCTTGATCTTCTGCGATCTCGCATGATCTGCGTTCCTGACGGTTTCTCCATCCCGCACTTCGAGCTCGAGCCTGCTCTCGTCGACTGCATGTCACCTTGTTTGCCCGCGACACGCCTTCACGACGGGCCGTTGGCTGGTAAGGGCAACCGCCATCCTCATCGGCGGGGTTATCCTTACCCTGTCCGGCCAGGGGATTGCCCCGTTATGGCACCCGCCTCCTGGCTGCGATGTGGCATTCACCGAGCGCTTTGACCGCTGCCTGTGATCGTCATCATCCGCAAGAGACCGGCACCTGTGCTGGCCCGTCAGGGCGCCTGAGCGGACGCGATTTCACCGCACGGCTGAGTATCACTACTGCTTTCTACCGTGATCTGCTCAGCGAGCCCTGGCGATGCCAGCTCGCGAAACCCCTGCCCAGCAGGCCATGGCATACGGTTGGTTGCCCTTTCCCACCGGAGTAGCGTGCGCAGGACACGCCCGACCGAATACCGCGCCATGAGTACGCTCCCTGGCGCCACTGACCTGATCCAGGCGTTCCCGCACAGCAATCGCGCCCCGTTACCGCGGCCCATGCTCGACCGGCCCGGCCCTGCCCGCCCCCTGTGGCGCACGTGATATGGATTGGCCAACCGTGGGCGCCTTGCGGCTCGCCCCCCAGCCCAGCCCCACACCTGCCCAGTGTTTGATGAACAACACACGACACGAGGTCTGCGAGGCAGTGAATACCGCACTGCCCGCGCTTTCTCTCAGTACTGCCTCTGATACCTCTACCTTCGATACAGACTCTTACTCGTCGACTCTAGGATACAGCCGACTCCCCCTGCCCACTTCCTCCCCACTGCGAGGAAAATGGAACGAAAAGGGGTCTTGCTCCGGTTGCCGTGCTCGTATTCAGTCACACCTTCGTCTTAACCTCCACTCTGCCGGCTACGGCTTCTGCTCCCACACCGTCTGTGTCAGTTGCAGCGCGGGAGGTCGACTAGCAGTATCAGCGTTCAGGCGTACTGCCACTCCACGAGCCGTCGCGGCTTCGTCGCTCGGTCAGGTGCGAGGCGCGCCGTGGAACGTAGTGCTCAGAGCACTACGCTGGTAATGACTCGGCCTTGATGAAGCGTTTCTTTTATCTGGGAACGCGGGCGGTTCGAAATCCAACAATCCTGCAACAAACTAGGACAACGGTCGGCAGGGGGTTAAATGGTGGGGCCTCGTCCTATGTTTGTATGATTTCGAGAAATGGCCGGGGGGGGTGTTGTTTTGTGGGTGGGAAGCGCCCCTGTTTCGCGCTCTGTAGTTTCGCGGGGCTGCAGAACGGTCGGGGCCGTTTGGGAACATCCGAGTCTGTATCTGTATCGCTGACTCGGTGAATTAGCAGGCGTGTGTGTGTGGGTCTCTCTGGGCCAGCTCGCGCGATCACCACCTCCGGATGCGCTTCGCCTTCATCGTGATTGCCGCATGCAACGCACCGTGGCAGTGCGCAACGGAGCCGCTGGTTGCCTATGTTACAGACAAAGCAGGGTTCGTTCGGGTGTAGGGGGCATGGCAAGCCACAGGGGGGGTGTGCCTGCTCTATCTCTTTTCCCTGTTGTCCTTGACTTCGACCTCCGTCGGTGTTCACGATCGGCTGTCAGCAGCTCCGCGAGGGCGGCAGAAATTGCAGCATGTCGCCCGTGGCGACATCGAGACCTCAGGCTGCTCCGCGAAGTCGTGTAATCCGTCATCGAACGCTCCGACCCGTCTGCTTCCAGCGCCGAAGGGCTTCGTAGTCCGGAGACGATATGGCCTCTGGCATGTTGCGAAGAAGTTACCACGCTGGAGGACGGTCACATCATGCGTGACGCGATTCGGCGGCTCTGACGGGGCGCCAATTTTGACCGGATTGCTCCAAAAACTGGCCCGGGAGTGTCTTCAGCTTGAGTGCATTGGGAAGCCTAACACCGACATAAAGCCGCACCTACTTATGTCGCCCAGTCCGAACGAACCTGCTCGTGGCAGGCGAAGGATTGTCACGACTGGAGTACAGCAGGTAGAGGCAGCTGGTCGCTTGGTGAGAGCCCAGGCGGGTGTGGGGGGTGGCCCGCGATCGCGACAAGGCCGAGAGAGCAACCATCAGAATCGGACATGGGTGGTGCCGGCCTGCTGGCACCAACTCGACGCACGGAACACTGATCTCCCCAGGACTCCGGCAGTTGGCCGAGAGCGGTGTCCTCGGTCCCCTCCCGCCTCGCTGCCCCATAGAGTGGCGGTGTGAGTTGGGCCCAGGAAGCGCGTCTCTCGGCTCTGCGTTCGTGGAGCAGGCTTCACGCTCCCGCACACGTACCGTCGCAATGCCCTCACCGACCAGCGCAGCCCGACGGCTGGGCTGCCGCTGCCTTCACCGCATACACACCTCGCACAGCCCCGAGTTCTACGGGGCCGGTCACCCCACGGCGCACATCAGGGCGCTTGGAAACCCTCGCCAGGGTGCGCCGGGCGGTTTGGACCGTCTGCTGCGGCGGCATCTCAGGCCATGGGCGAGAGCGACCCGACCGGGGCGGGCTCTGCAGCGTTGTCGCCAACTCATCCCCACCCGAGAGCGTGCCGACTCATGCCTGGTGGCGGTGGAGGGCACACCATGGAGCAACAGGACCGCTCGATCCGCTGGAGCTGGTGGGGCATGGTGGCACCGCTCGGATGCTGATGTCCTGTCGCCGGGTTGCGCCTTTCGGGCGCCGGCCGCGAACGACTCAGCGTGAGCGCCCAGATCCTCTGCTGCAGGCGGGCGGCCGATTCGATCTTTTACTGCGACACCCTGCTCACCAGGCAACCCGGATGTGGGGCTGTCGTGGCCTGTGGGCGGCGGCGGGCACTCACTTCTGCGCGTGAGCGTGGAGTACCCAGCTCAAACGTGTGGCTCCGGCGATTAACCCCTGGTGGTGGCGGCGTTTCTATTGCGTTCGTGAGTTCGGAGCCGGCGAGCTCCGGCAGCGCGCGCGAATGGCTGCACTGGCGGCTGGCCGCTGGCCCTGAAAGGACTGTTGCTGGCCGGGGAAGGTTCTGAACGGAACGCTCTGCGGCCTGAGACTGGCTTGCGGCTTTTCGTCAGCGCGCCTTGATCCCGCCTGGCCGATTCTTGGCCAATTCAGCTGGGTGAGCGGGTGTTCACCGCTTGCGCTGAGGTCAAGGCTGAATCGGTCCCATGGGCCGGCGGAGATCAGCCGCGGCGGCAGGGACACCGACGCTTCCGCCGCGAAGCAGTGGACGACCTGTCGCGGACCCCAGACACCTGTGATCGACCCGCAACACTATGAGGTGCGCTGGCGCTTCGACGGGGCGATCCGTCCGGCCACCGCCAGCTCGCGACTTTCCAGGCCTGAGGTGGAGCAGCGATCTCCACGCTTGGTGGGGCGCCGCCCCGCCGTGGCCTGTTCTGCACCGGCGGCATCCGTTTGAGAGGCACGGCCTATTCAGCACGGATTCGGGGGTGCACCAGTTGAGGGGGTCCTTCGCTATCTCGAGGGGTGCCGAGAGCAGAAGCCGTGGCGGGGCGGTGTTTCGTCTATTGACAGTCGCGTGGCGTGACCGCTCGAGCCCGGCAGCACAGCCTTTGCCATGCTGCGGGCTGCCCTTCGCTGCATCGCCAGCGCCAGCTTACGTGGAGGGGTGAGCTGCCACACTGCATCGGCCAATTCAGCAACGCCGATGTGCGTTCGCGAGCCGCAGCGCCGATCTCCTGGCGCGCGGCGGGGGGGAACCACTCGGTTTGCAGCTTGGGCGGTGGATCCCCAAGCCCAGTCAGCTCCGTAACTGGCTTTGTGCTGCGATTCCGCCTCGATGACATTCCTTTGGCGCTTGATGAGTTCAAGGTTCTGGTGGATTCCTCGATGGCAGGGGCCACTGGACACAAAGGTCGTTCGAGGTGTTCATTTCGGTGGGCCGATACATTTCGCCTCAATGGTGGCGAGTCCGCGAGCTAAGTGTTGAGATCCCGCCGAGGCGTGTCGGCGTCTCTGCGTCGTTGCAGCCTCCTGGCCGCGCGGTGAGTGGCCAGGCTCCGGTGCTGTGGGTTTTCGCCGCTGCCTCTCGCGGATCCGCGCCCGGATGGCCTGAGCGCGGCTCTCGCCTGGCGGTGAGCTGCGGAGTTGAGCTCCAGGCCAGCGGCCTAGCTTTTTGGCGGGTGTCACCGAGGGCACGTTGGCGGGCTGAGGCCAGCGGCGCGGCCGGCGTTCTTGGGTGATTGGAGAGGGCCTGGGGTGATGCATGGGCGCTGGGGCGTCGACCCAGGATCTGCTGCACGCGGCGAGGCCGAGTGGCCCGCAGAAGCGACCGAAATGGTGGCGATCAGGACGGAACGTTCAAGGGGCATCTCGTCGCTTCAAATCGCAGTCGCTATCCGGGCGCCGATGCACGCCATTCGCCAGGCCGCGTGGCGGTTCTGCATCGCTTGAACGCGGCATTGGCCGCCGGATTTCCGCTGGGCCCGCGGTGGCTGCTGGGCTCGCGCCCTTGCCTTGCCGATCTGGCCCTGTTGCCGGTTCGTGCGTCAGTTCGCCTGGCCGGAAACCGGCGGCTGTCGGAAACCGAGCCGGGCTTGGGCCTGCCAGCACTGGCTCGAGCGTTTTATTGGCCAGCGAAGCTTTCTCGCGGTTGATTGGGCAGCAACTGCGCTGGCGCTTCCCGTTTCCTTTACACCTTGGCAACTTGGCCGCTGGAATTGGGGGGACGGGAGAGGCGCCAGGGGTTGTATTCTTCCGCTGACCCGGGGCAGAGCTTGGAAAAGCAGGTGGGGATCATCACGCCAGCTGGGACTCATCCCAGCTGGCCGGCCACCTTTACCAAGCGTTTCTAACGGCCGATTTGCGGGCCGGGGGGGGCGGTTTTTGCGGACTTGGTCCCCCCCCCCACCATTGATTTTTTTCCGAACCGGGCGGGCCTTTTTTCAACCGGGGGGCCTTTTTCCCCCCCTTTTGAAGGCTTTTTTGGGAAAGGGGGGCCCCGGTTGCCGCCTGGGGCCGCGTGAACGCTTCCCCCCTTCTATCTCTCTGTCTT
>Ga0163217_1038342_pt1 | contig 10577 bp, 14 predicted proteins | sample SynspAceP_FD_185933 | JGI IMG/M metagenome (GOLD analysis project Ga0163217, IMG submission 185933) | Saline lake microbial communities from Ace Lake in Antarctica - Synechococcus sp. Ace-P (PacBio error correction) | ecosystem: Environmental > Aquatic > Non-marine Saline and Alkaline > Saline ... | reverse complement strand
GACAATCGGGGAAGCAGCGAGTGGGGCAAAGCCCCTGGATCATCGACCCCGAGACCAGAAGCTGTGGCCGTGGGTGACTTGAGGCGATTCTGGTCTTCAGCGCGCCGTAAGCCGTAGGGGTGGAGTCACCAAGGCGCAGGCCGATTCCAGTTCTCACGGTGAGGAGAACTGGTCAACCATTCGAGTCAACGCCCCTCAGGGCGTTCAACATGCCACCGGGCCGTGCGAAGGCACTCCAGGCCACATGATTAGGATGGGGAAGGTGTGATCGCCATCATCAGGGCTCCCCCACACTGCTGACCTGGTTCAACATGGGAACTGCGGGTTCGTACTCAGCCACGCGCGGGGCATGCCCATGAGCCAATCCAAGTGCTGGGGGCAAAAGCAGAGGTTGAAACCAATGAAGGTGAGCGGCAAAGTGCAGGCGCCCAGGTGGTCGTTCAGCTCCGGCCCGTGAACTTGGGGAACCAGTGATAAACGATCCAAACCACGACGAAGACGGTTCCGCCATAACGATGTAGTGAAAAATGCCCGACAACGAAGTAGTGTCGTGGACATGAATGATCGAGGACCTTGGGCAGTGCCACCCGGTGATGCCACCGAAACGAAGTGAACGATGAAGCACAGCTGAAAACAACATGCGCTGTTCAGTGCGATTTGCCGCCCCAAAGTGTGCGAGCCAGTTAAAGAATTTGATGCCGGGTTGGGACGGCGATTGAAGGCCGTGTCAATCGTGAAACAGGGCGCATCCAGGGGGCGTTACCGCTGTGTGAAGCATTGTGTGGGCCAGACGATCAAGCGAGGAAAACAATCCCAAGAATGGAGTCTCTTCGCTGGTGTAGCCAACAGGGCTGCGGGCATGAACGGCAGAATTTCCACTGACCAGCCCAAGGCCGAAGAAACCATGATGTTAAACGCCGGGGAAATAGAACCATAAGTGTTGGATACACCACGCATTGCCCTCCAAGGCGTGTTGAAGAACTTCCGGTGTGGGCGATTGATGTCGAAACTGAGCAACACCAGCGTTCCTGCTAGCACCGGTGTGCGAGAACCACAAGGGAACTTGCCCAGCATCGCCCAGCAGTTACATGGGCAGTTGCATCACTTCAGCCCCGGGCGACGCAGCTTCAGATGGTGCAATGAATTGATGCCCCCAAAAATGATACTAACCGCCCATAGCAACACACTCAAAGATCCAAACCACTTGCCGCAGCGGGATTCGGTGGAGGCTGACGCGGATAGGCCGTTCCAACCGGACTGCTCGCCCGCATGAAGTAACTGCATCAGCAAAAAACCAGCGGTGGATCATCCAGAAAGCACCGCATTGAGCCGGGAAACGCCATGTTCGGGCTCCTACATAAAAAGGAATCAGATAAAGACCGAGGCTCCATTCACCACAGGCACGATCCACAAAAAATTCATCACGTGCCATTCAGGTGAGCATTTCGTTGTAGTTTCCCCTGAACAAAACGGATATCGGACTCTCAACAATTCCACCCGAATCACGCCGGCCAGGGCGCCTTTCCCACCAGATAGGAAAAGAACCGTTCACCATGTATTGCAGACCGATCACTTTGTTGATCTGAGCTGGAAGCGAGTAACGAAGCCAGCCTTGCGCTGTAACCCCGGGGAGGCCTTGCGGTTGGGAAGTCTGGGGGGAAAAGCCAGGGTCATCGCCAGGGGCATGGTTGAGGGAATTCAAAACCTCTGAGGCGACTCAGCCGGTGGGAGCTCCGGCTGCCGAAGCCCCGTTGCCGGAAGTTTGAATCCAGCCAACGATCGAAGCCTCCGGCTCGTGGACCACCACGGATTGGAAACGCATCCCGCCGTGGACGGGCCGCAGAGATCGCGCAGGATATTCGGATACCGCCCGGCAGTGTGGGGTAAAGTCCAACACGGTTGGCTGCCCGGGGATCCACGTCCTGCTTCAGGCGGAACCAGCACCAGAAGGCATGGATCACATCCGCGCGCCCTCATCCGCAACTCACCGTCTGGCCGCTTTTGACGTTGAAGTCGCCGCTTATGAGTCGCCTTCGGGCATGAAAAGGAAGGCGAACTGAAGAGCGGTACATCGACAGGCAGACGCCGTATGCTGATCCACCAGGAAGCAGGCACCGATTCCTCCCCAGAGGCGGGGGTTCCAGCCTCCCTTCTGATGACCGGACACTGGCTGAGCGACTGAGAGTCCATCGTCCATGGCATGGAATGGGGATCGGCGAGGGGGAAATTTTTTTTCCCCCCATGCCGCCCATCGGTCATAGATGTCGTAGCTGTAGATTGCCGACAAACAACACCACGATTGCGGGATGGCGTCCAGAAATTTCAAGCTGAAGATTTCCTTCCACAGCCAACACCATCACCAGAATCACCCATCCCGCCGCCTGAAAACGCACCAGGCTGAGATCAACAGGCCAAGGAATTCTAGAAAAAGGATGTGCGGATCTGTTGAAGAGTACGGCGAAGAGTTCGTCATACAAAGGGGCGTTTTCGAACTGGCGGCTTTGCTGCAGGAGGTGATATCTGGCCAACCCAGCCCTGCCAATACGAGAGGATCATGCCCACCACCAAGGTGAGAAGGCGGAGGTATGGCCGGACCGCATGTCGCTGGTTCCCACCTTGATGGGATCGAGGATTCGGCAAGGGCCATTGCGCAAAACCACTTATCAACTCCGATCCAATGCGCGATTCCACACAGGCTGCCCCTGTAGAGCCCAGTCCAAAGGCAACGACTCAGGGTAAGCTTGATCGCTAGTTTTGGCTGCATGGTGCCTGGAATGCTCTTTCTCACATCCATTGTGGTGGCCTGTGGCGCTTGTCGGCATCGTGGCGCCACCCGGTGATGCCAAGCCGGCTGGCCTGCCCGACTGCCGCTCTGCTATGCAGCTGCTGCCTGCTGCCAGAGAATCTGAGGGTTCTCGAATGTTTCACCGCCTTGATGCCTTCTGGTCGGCATCGGTTTGCTGTCTTGCTCGTGATCAGGTTGCTAAGCGGTCCTCGCTGCCTGCTTGCTGCCATGGGCCAGCGGCCACGCCCTTCGGCTGTGCTTTCCATGGGCGCCCTCGTTGCCCCTGACGGGTGACCCAGCTGCTGCGATTCGACTCTGTCACGCTCACCTGGCCCACGGCCCTGGTGCTGGTGGCCCTGCTTCAGCGCAATCCATCAGGGCTTGGCCTTCCGTCCCGAACCAGCCTCTTCGCTCCAGCCACCAAACAAGCAGTTGTTTCGGCCTGGCTGGCCAGCGGCCTGGTGGATGCCCGCCTAGCGGTTTTGCTGTGTTCATCAGGCCATCTCAGGAGCCCTGATGCCAGCCAATGGCTTCAGGCCGTTGCCTTGCCAGCGGAGAAGCCTGCCAGGGTAGCCCTCCATCGCCAGCTCGCCACGCCTGTGCCACAGCGTGATTGCGCTGGAGCCTGGTACCAATCCTGCTGCGCGGTTCGCTTCGGCGACAGTGCCGCTCGCAGCAGCACCGTGATGCTCGTCCTTGCAGTCTGCTGCGTGTTCACCCTTTCGCCTCGCCCTGGCCGGTGCCCTCTGATCACCGTGGGCACCAGATCACGGCAGCTTGCTGTGGCCGTACTCGCCGCCCTGGCGATGCGGACCTGGCGATCCAGCCTTCCAGCGCGACCTCGGCCGATCCCTCGTATGCAGACCTCCCATGGTTAAGCGCCGTGTGACCCGCCCTTCGCCCCCCCCCGTTGGGCGTGACAGGCGGGTAACCGCTCCAGCCAAAGGCGGCGCCGTGCCGCCTGGCTTGGAAATCCGACCAAACCTCGGCTGATTCCCCTCGCTGTGCTGGCACCACCCTCGCGCATGTCCCTTCTCCGAAGGCTGGGCATTACCCACCTCAAACCCTGGCTGCACCCTGGCGGGTGGCGCCCTTGGCGCTGCGCTGCCCGCGTTTTCAACTGCCTTGGAAGAGAAATCTCGTATGGCCGGTGGGCGCCAGCCAGTGGCCCGTGCCCTGCCCTTCCGGTCGGTTTCTTCCACCACGGCCTTCTGGGCGGCGGGTTTCGGCCCTCACCCTGGCCTCGTCGCTGCTGTTGATCGTCCGGGGTGAACAGCCTTGCGGCCGCTCTCTCGTTGCCGGCTTATGCAGCTATGTGTGGCTGCTCTACACAGGGCCCTTGCTCAAACCCCGCCACCACCCAGAACATCGTCATCTGTGCGTCGCCGGTGCGATTCCCCCTGGTGGGAGCGGCCGCTGCCAGGTGGGCATTGGGTCTTGGGTGCGTTGGTGGCTGTTTCAGCCTGGTGTCTTGGACACCGGCCATTTCTGGCCTTGGCCCTGTTGCTTGCGGAGATTACCGCTCGGTGGGCATTCCGAATGTTGCCGGTGATCAAAGGTGCCGCCCACACCACCCGGGCGACGGCCATTACGCCCAGGGCCACGGCCCTGATCAGTGCTTCGGAGTGTGGCCTTGCCCCATGGTGGACTGCTCTACGGCTGCTGCTGCTGCCATTCAATTCCAGCTGCTCTGCAGATGTCACGCCCTTGGCCCAGCCCGGAAGACCCCATGGCCGCCAAAGTGTTGTTTCGCTGGTCGATCCTCTACCTGTTCGGCATCTGCCTGTTGCTGCTGATGCCCGCTTACCGGATGCCAACGTGTTCAGCCAGCAGAGCGGGAACTGGCTTGGGGGGCTGCCTACCCGTTCCTGCTGTGCAGCGCTCTGAGCGCCAGGGTTGGGCACTCTCCTGCGAGTGTTGCTCCCTTTCTAGATTAATATGAACCCAATCGGCTGGCAGGAGTGTTAACAAAACGGTAGAAGAAGCCACGGTGATCGAGTCATTGAGCTACGCAGGAACTACGGCCCGGTCACGGCCGGCCGGCCTCTCCTGACCGTGCCCAAGGCTTGCCTTACGGGCTGCTGGGGCCCCAAACGGTCGGCAAGACCACCGCCTGCGCACGTCTGCCACCTGCATGGCGCCCCGACAGCGGCAGCGTCAGGGTGGCGGCTCGATGCCCATGGCCCAGCCCAGGCCTTGCGTGACTGCCTCGGCTATGTGCCAGGAGGTGGGATCCGACAAGATCCTCACGGAGTCGAACTACTGGAGTTGCAGGGGCGCTGTACCACCTCACGCCAAGCCCTGCAGGCGCGGATATTCCTTGAATCAGCGGCCTGCTCGGCATGGACGACTGCTGGATGCGGCGCTTGTGCAGCTACCCCGCGAATTGCGCCGCCGGCTGGACCTGCCAGCGGCCTACTTCACGCATTCCAGCTGTGCTGGCTCGATGAAACCCACCGTCGCCTTGAACATCCGAAAGCCGTGCCCGATCTGGCAGGTGTTGCGCCAGCTCCGCATCAGGGGCACCACAGGTGCTGTTGAGCAGCCACTACCTCGAAGAAATCGATGCCTCGCCGATCGGCTGTCGATCATCGATGGTGACAGGTGATTGCGAGGAACGCCCACCAGCTGAAAAGCGCCCTGGGGGCGATCGGGTCACCCTGCGCGTACGGGAATCAGCAAACGCCCCTGCAAGCTTGAACGGTCCTTTGAGTGCTGGAGCGCTTGCCCGGGCGTTCGCCAGGTGAGTGTGACACCTGGCCCAGCGGCCATTCGCTTCATCTCGTTGTTGAATGCAACGTGATTAACGCTGCGCGCAGCTGCCGCGGGCGATTGCCAGTGTCTCTCTCTCCCAAAGCGCCCCGCCTGGATGATGTCATCTCCAGGGCCACCGGCCCGCACCCATGATGGAGCGGAGCTGCAGGTGGCCGGTAGCCGTTCCCCCAAGGCGGAGCGCAAACAGGCGATGCGTTGATCCCATGTCTCGAGCCTCCTTCCCTCTGACCCGCGATGACCAGTGCCACCCTCCATGACCTCCACCTTTGCCAAGCCTGGCGTCACTCCGGGAATTCACCCTAGCCGATCAGGGCCAGGAAATCCTCGCTCTGACCAAACGCCTGTTCTGCAATTGCCGGCGCCTCACGCGTGTGGCAGGGGTGTTTGCAGCCCCTGATCTGGCTGGTGTGTTCGGCGCCCTGTCGCCAAGGCGCCTGAGGTTCTGCTGCCGATGGGCATTAGCTACGCGCTTCCTCGGGGCTGGGTGATTGTGTTCACGGCGTTCAGCGCGGCGCTTCAACGCCGAACTTCCGTGAGTTCGATCGGATTCGGCTTTTTCTGAACCGGTTGCCTGGTGGCACCGTTTGCGAACGAGAAGTCGATCGTGATTGCCTTCGGTGCTCTACATCACCAGCCTCAGCCTGGTCCAGAGCCTGGCGGATCATGGGAACGGCGGCCCTGCTCGATACGGCTGCAGGGGTCTACGGCCTTTCTGGTCCTCTCACCCTGCTGCTGCTCTCTTCGCCGTGACCGGGACTGAGGCTGGGCCTCCCTTTGCCTTGCCGGGACACATCGAATTGATCGCCGGTATCTTCGTGCTGACCTGCCGCTTGTTCGCCAGCACTGCGCTCGCGCCGATTTCGTTCATGCCCACCTGTTGGGTGGCTAAAGCGGCCCTGAATCCACTTCGTCGCTATAACCGGGATTCGTTGCCGCCTACCGCCCCAAGTTTCCCTGTCAGCCGTTGTCCTCCCAGGCTCCCTACGGCGCCTTAACAGGCGCCACGCCTGCTGGTTCTGCAGTGCTGGCTGCGGGGCTGTTCCTCCTGATCGCATGCGGATCGCAAACTCAGCTGAGTGCCGCCGTGCCCCTCCCTTTCCCCCTCTGGACCTGGACCCTCGCCGCGCCTGCGCGAAACAGGGGACCACTGCGCGAACTGATCGCGGCCCTGGCCGTCAGGATCCAGGCTGGCCATTTGCCAGGCTTTCAAACGCGCTGGGTCCATCGCCATGGCGTCGATGCGCTCGACCAGACTGATCCTGAGCAGGCCGCAGAAGAAGCCCCCGCAACCCAGCCAACGCCCTGCAGCTGAGTGTAACTCCCTCCAGGCACCCTGCAAACCGCTTGCCAACCGAGGCCGCTTTCTCGAAACGCCGCCCCCAACCCTGCTGAATGGAGAATCAAGCGTCGATCCCGCCACAGTGCCAGGCCGTCGACACCGCCAACCCATTCGAGACGCCCTCCTTGGCTCTGTGGCGTCAAGCCAGAAGTGGTCTACCGAGGATCCTTCCAGGCCAAAAGCGTGATGGGCGATCCATTCGCCTCCGATCCGCCTGCGGCCCAAACCAATGCGGCGGAACTCCGTTCTGCCCTGGATTCCGTTCACGGCTGATTCCTTCATGCCTGTTCTTTGCTTTCAAACCATCTCCGGCGGAAGCGCCATGCCTCAGACCCGTTCGCCCCATTTGGACCCGCCGAAACCCATTTTGATCCAGGCCCCTTGCGCGGTGGCTTCGGAGCTTTCAACCGCGACAGCTATTAGCGTCACCAGCCAACGATCCCGTCAGTGCGCCGAGACCGAAACCACCCGGCAGCGATCCCTGAGGAGGGCACCCCGGGCAGCGGCAGCTACGCAGCCCCAATGACGCAGCCTGATCGGCGCTTAAGGAAAACTTGGGCGGCTTTACTGCATCGACGAGGTGGCCAGCACCTTTCAACAGACGCCATCTTGAGCTGAGCGGGCCGGAGCCACTGTCCAGCACCAGCGGCCAGCTGGGCCTCTCCCCCCAACGCTGCCCTCTCCCCAGCCCGAATCAGCTAGAGGTCCTGCGCCACTAGCCCACTGTTAGTCCAGAGATCGTTCAGCAGGCCAACCACCAGCTGAGCGGCGAGCCGCGTCTCCACCACGACGCGAACCCCCAAGGGGCAGCGGCTGCGCCGCCGGTCCACCCCTCTGGCGGCCTTCGTCGGGTTGCCGGATCCAACGGGAGACGAAGAGCGCCGGCTTCTTGACCCAGCATCGACAAAATCCTGACGAAACCGTCCTGACCGCCGCATCATGCTTGCGGGCTTTTCTGCCCCCCTCCTTGCCAAGTCGTCCCCAGCCCACCGCGCTCAGCCGTCCTCCCTGCAAGGGGGGTTGATCGTCTCGGTGCAGGCGCCGGAGTTCGCCGATGCGGCAAATGCGAGTGATTGCCGCCATGGCGCAGCCAGCCTGGCCAATGGGGCGGAGCGGCTGCGGCTGGCAGAGCCCGAAGCACATCGGACGGTTTCGTGAGACGCTGCCCGGGCCAGCCCTATCTCGGACTGTGGGAAAACGCAGCTTTGCCGATAGTCCGTCTACATCACCCGGGATGGGAGGACATCAAGCGTCTGGGCGCCGTGCGCCGATGTTCGCCATCGATGCCACCCGGACGCGTCCGACGGGCGGCGAGAAGCTGACCTGCACTGATCGTCGGCCCACAACCGAGCTCGCCCACGTTGAGGCCGATGTCGACAGCGTGGCCAACGGGCTGAAGCGGCGCCCTTGGCTGCGCGCTGGTGGGAACCCACGCTGTATGGCTACACGCAGGAGACGCCGGCTTGTTGGCCTCCAGCCTGGGATTCTGCTGGCGCCCCTGCGTGCCGCCCTTGCCCGAAGTGGCGGGTCTATCTGTGAGGCGGATCGCCACGGCCGGCGACGCCAGGCGGCCAAAACCCGCCTGGGAGGCCCGATGCGTGGTTGTGGGAACCGCCATCACCGCGTGATCTGCAGGTGGCGCCTACGTCAAGACGCTGGCAGTTGAGCGAGTCGCTCACATATTCCCGCTGGCCCATGCCGCCCATTGCCAGGCATGCCCATTTCCTCCCATTCACCTGGAAGGTGGGCCTCAGGTTCGCCTTGTCGGCGATCACCCACTCGGTGGTTGATCAACAAAGCCAGCGATCGAAAACCGCATCCTGCAGGGCCAGCCGCACCCACCTTGGCGGCATCGAAATCCAGCGCGATTCAGTCTTCGTATTCGCCTGTGAGGGGCATTGAAAACCTTTGCCGAGCTCACGCTCAGCCACCAGCAACCACGCCGTGGGCGCGGCGTTATCGGCGATCTGGCGCAGGGAGCCGAGAGGCGCCGCGGACGACTGGGCACCGCGGTGCGCTGATCGCCGTTCAGCCGCATCAGACCATCAAGACCGCAGCCAGTTGCAGCAGGTGCTGCCCGCCACGGGGGACAATGCCTTCTTCGACCGCCGCGCGGGTGGCGTTGAGGCATCCTCAATGCGCAGCTTGCGTGGCGCAGTTCGGTTTCGGTTGGGCCCCACCTTGATGACGGCCCACACCTCCGGCCCAATTTGGCGATCCGCTCATGAGCTTTTCTCTTTTGTGTATCGGAGTCGGGTGACCTCAGTTCGCGTTTGAATCGAGGCGACGCGTTCGGCGACGGCATCGCGATGTCATCCGCTTGCCGATGATCGTGGTTGCTGTCCTGCTGATCGTATCCGACGCACCTTGCCGAGCGGCCAGGCTGACGCTGTCGAGAGCCATCAGCCCGTCCTTCGCTGATCAGAGTGGCGCCAGTGAGGTGCGATGTCCTGCGCAGGCGGCCTTACGCGCTCACGAAGGACGGAAACGCGCACCGCTGCCACCTGCAGCACACCAACGGTTCTTGTCACCACCAAGGTGCCAGGGCTTCACCGGTCTACCTCCTCGCCAGGATCACCAGGGTGGCGAGGAGGCCGCCTTCCGGACCATCTTCCAGCACGGCAGAAATCGGCGATCGCACTGATCTTGCGGCGTGGGCGGAGCGGCAGGCGTTCTCGTAGTCGCAGGACCTGACGTCGGCGTCTCGGTGACGAAATAAGGAGAAGAATAGCCCCGGTCGAAGGCCATGGCCCTCGGTTCTTCAAGTCTGATTCCTCGACGGTATCACCCCAAATCGTGCTCACCTTGCCATTGCGTCAGAAACCATTCTGGCCGATCTGCTCTCGCCACCGGCAACTGACCGTGGCGACCTGCGGATCGCCTCACCGGCACGCCCTCAGACAGGCGGGCATGCGGTCACGATCTCGCGTCGCCCGCTTCCATTGCCGCGTCGCAAACCCCACCGGATTGGCACCGCCCCCACGTGCGCAGACCTTCCTGCACCAGGCCTGGGCCAACAGGTGGCCGTCGTGGTCCATCGCCGGCCTGTCTGTTTTTTGGTGGCCCACCTGCTGATCAGCTTGGCGCCGATGTTTCGAACGGATCTTACAAAGCTCGATTTCCTTTGGCGATGGTGACCGCCTCATTTGACGATGTCGAGCACCGAACTCTTCTCGATCACCACGTTCGACCCGCGCCCGATGATGACCTTCACCGCTCCGCAAGGGCAATTCACGCCGCGCTTCCAGAGAAGCGCGATTGCATTCCGGAGAAAACTGATCATTTGCCATCGGTGGGGGTGACAGGACCTGGCTTGCCGATAAGACGACGTCAAACGATCAGGCCTCCCACGCGCGGGCATTGTCAAGCGATGTGGTATGGGAAAAGCGAATCTGACACCCCGGCTCGACTCACTCCGCTGTCGCCCAACCGCTATGTGAGATGGAATCACCACGAGCTTGCTGGACGGGCTCAAGCATGGGCAGCGCCGATCCGGGGACCGGTCCCAGGTCGGATGGCCTTTCTTGATCATCACGGGGCCTCGGCCCTGGGCCAATGGGGCACGTGGTCTACGTGCCGAGCCGGGCTTGTTTCTGGACCCATGGACGTGCGCAAAGGCCGGACGCTTTTGAAGTTTTGCTGCCAAAAACGTATTTCCCGGCCCCCCCCCCCCCCCCC
>Ga0163217_1025392_pt1 | contig 10577 bp, 14 predicted proteins | sample SynspAceP_FD_185933 | JGI IMG/M metagenome (GOLD analysis project Ga0163217, IMG submission 185933) | Saline lake microbial communities from Ace Lake in Antarctica - Synechococcus sp. Ace-P (PacBio error correction) | ecosystem: Environmental > Aquatic > Non-marine Saline and Alkaline > Saline ... | reverse complement strand
AGCACGGCCGCATCGTTAAGCCAGTTGCTGGCCGAAGGCGCTTTGCCGGCTCCGGTGCGGCGCGAAGGGTTCATGGGCAGCGGGCGGCGGCAACACTCCAGAGTGGGCCGCCTGGTCGCTCACGACCATTGATCCAGGCCGCAACCAGCGCCACCGGCTCGCGCGCGGTGCAGGGGCACCAAGGGCGAACACCCACTTCGAGGGTCCTCGGTGTCGCGCTGTGGCATGGGCCGCCAGCCAGCAGCCCCAGGCGCGGCAAGCCGGGCTCGCCTTGCGCGGACCCAGGCGCCCGCCACACCCAGCCGTCGTGCACCGCAACGCCGCCGCGCCCTGACCTTCCACCAGCAGCAGGCTCCCGGCCTTGGCGACCACCAGAATCGAGTTCACCCCAGCGACAGGCCAGCGCCGCGCCAAACAGCGCCCAGGCCGCGGCTGCGCAACAGGCGCAGGGCGCCGCTGCTCGGCCCACTGGCCCGGAATCCGCGCCGATTTCTTCGACTGTTTGCGCAGTGAGCGCCTCCATGGAATGGTCTGACCTCTCTTTCTAGAGTTCCTTCTCTGTCTCACCGTTGGCCCATGGCCGCCTATGCTGGTTCGTGGTCCTGGGCCTGTTGTGCTAGTGGGCTGGCCGCGGCCCCGCTGACGCGCGATGGATTACGCCAAACAGGTGCTATCGGCGCCGATTTCCCACGGACAGCGACTGAACGGGGTGACCTTCAACCTCACCAAACTGCGCGCAGGCCAATCTCTCCGGCCTCTGACCTGGCGGCGCCACCTGTTCGGCGCCAAGTTGCAGGACGCCAAACCTGCGGGGCGCCGACCTGGCGCCAGGCACGCTCGATTTCGGCGGTGTGGAAGGCACCGACTTGGCGCGATTGGCCGTGCTGGAAGATGGCCTCTCGCTTCAACACAAGTTCGATTCAAGTTGGCGAATCGACGGCGGCCGACTTCACCAACGTTGCCCTTGCGGGCCGATGTGCTCAAGAAGCTCTGCCGCCAGCGCCACCGCCACCAATTCCCGTCACCGGCCGCGTCACCCGCGACACGCTGGACGCCCGAATGAGCTTCGATCGCGCAGCCTGGAGCGCCTCCAGCAACTGGGCCGGCATGTTGCCCCAACCGCTGCCGGCGCCGCCCGCCAAGCGCCAAAACCCAACCGGCGCGCGGCCGCGCGGCTCCCACCCGATCGAAATCCGAGCAGGATTCCCGATCAGCTGTTTTCCGTGAGCTTGATCCGGGCCAGCCCCGATGGCACGGTGCCCCCCCACCTTGCTGCAGCGCCTGCAGGAAACTGGCAGGGCAACCGCCAGGAGGCAGCAAGCGCCGCGAAACGGGGCGTGGCCCCTGCAGCCGGCCCGGCAGGGCCAGCGGCGACCCAAGCGGCAGGGACCGCTGCGCAGCCTGCGGGCGCCAGCGGCGAAGCAAAACAGGGAGCTGTACAGCGAATTCCATCACTGCTGCTTGAAGGCGACGATGACTGAAGGAGGACCAAGGACTGAAAGGGGCAAGGGACTGATCCGCCCGCCAGGCACCACAGCTCGATAAGCGAATAGTTACAAACGCACTAAGGTTGGGAGCCCGCCTTCTGCCTGCCCATGTCGGTTGAGCCCGCCCCGACTCCGCTGCTGGACCCGCTTGGAGCTGCTCGGCCCGCTGCGGCCCGCTCGCCGCGGCCTTGGCCGCTGCCCCTTGGCGGTGGAGTCGGTGGCCGGCTGGTTTTCCCTCGCGGCCGATCGACTCATGTGGAGGGGGCATCGACCTCAACGAGCAGCTGATCCGCCACCCCAGCAGCACCTTCTTCCTGCGCGTCCAGCGGTGACTCGATGGACGGCGCCGGCATCCACCACGGCGATTCTTGCTGATCGTCGATTCGCATCGTCGAGCCCCCGCCCGGCCGGGATCGTGTGGCGGCCGGGGGGCGGGGGCGGGGCGCCGCGCGCCGGGGCGCGCGGCCGGGCCGCGGGGCGCCGCCGGGGGGGGCGGCGCGCGCGGGCCGCGCGGGCGGCGGGGCGGGCCGGCGCGCGGCGGCGGCGCGGGGCCGCGGGCGGGCGGGGCGGCGGCGGCCGCCGGGCGGGGGGCGGCGGCCCGCGGGCCCGGCGCCGGGGGCCGGGCGCCGCCGGGCGCGCCGGGGGCGGGGCTGCTGGAGGGGGCCTTCACGCTCAAGCGCCTGGCGCTGCACCGGGGCCGGTTTGCGGGCTGGAGGCCGCCCACCCGGCCTATCCGCCACTGGAGCTCAGGCGATGCGACGACCTCCGCCCTCTGCCGGGCGTGGGCCCATCCACGCCATCACCCGTTCTGAGCGCCGCCGATGACCTGGCGCCACCGTTGCTGAATCGACGGGCAACAACTTCTATGCCTTCCTGCGAGGCGGCGCCTCCGATCCCTCCTTGAATCGGCCGGCCGCCTGGTGGTGCTCTCCAAACAACGACGGCCCTGCATCCGTGGCCAGAAGCGCCGAAGCCGCGCCCATGGGCTCGCCCATGGGCACGCCCTACTTCCAGTTGCGCCGCGAACTCGAACGTCTCGGCGTGGTGGTGCGCCAGCTCCAACTAACGCCCTCTACGCCGACATGAGCCAAGGCGGCTGATGGGCCACCCTCGAACCCTGGGTGGAGGAGCTGGAGTCTATTTCGATCGACGAGGCCTTCGGCCGCCTCACGGGCGGCCAGTAGCGATCTCAGCGCCTGGGGCCTGCCCTGCGCCGGCAGGTGAACGGCGCCACCTGGGCTGCCGGTGGCGGTGCGGCATTGCCCCTCCAAGGTGCTCGCCAAGCTGGCCAAACAAGCTGAGCACAAGCAGGATCCCTTTGCCATGGCGGCGTGTTCGATCTCGGAGCCGTGCGCCGTCCCGACCCTGGCTGGGGCCGGCCGTGGCGACGAAGACGTCTGGGGCACGGCCGCAGCTCTCGCGCTGTGCCGCCTGCGCGGCGTGGGCCAATGCGCGCAGCGCGCGAGCTGGCCAGCGGGTGAGCTGCGGGCCAAGCCGGTGTTCGGTGGGGTTGCGCCCTGCAGCAGGTAATTGCGCGGCCGCAGGCTGCCTGCGCTGGCTGGCGGTTGCGCCCGCCAAGGCAGGAAACCTGCGTCAGCGCAGCTTCAGCGAACCGATCCGCGAGCTGCCCCAGTTGCGTGAGGGCGATCGCCACCTACATTCAAGCCGCGCCGCCGAGGAAGCTGCGCCGCCAGCACAGCGCAGCGAACACGATCACGGTGTTTTCGTGCGCAGCAGCCCGTTTCAACGGCAACAGTTTTTTACAGCAAGGCCGCCACGTCACCCTGCGCTGGCCAGCAACGACACGGCCGTGCTGCTTCGCCGCCGCCCTGCCCCTGGCCGACCGGTTGCTTGCGGCCCCACAAACCAACTGCATGAAGGCGGGTGTGCTGCTGCAGAACCTGCAGCCCGAGGAGCGGCTGCAAGCACCACCTGTTGCCCCCCTTGCCGCCCGAACCAGCAGCGTTCGCCCGCGGAGGCCTTGATGGCCACGCGTCGATGGGCTCAATCGCCGCTATGGGCCGTGGCACCGTCCAGTGGGCTCCTGATGGCCTGCGGCCGGCCTGGGCGATGAAGCGGGGAGCGCCTCTCCCGCCGCCGCCACCACCCGGCTGGGATGACATCCCGGTGGCGTGCAGCCTGAACGGGCGCCAAAGCGCGCGGCCGTCGTCAGGCAGCGATTTACGGCGGCGGCACCGGCTGACCGAGCGCAACTGACTCCGCAGCGGTTGTTTGCCAGTACAGCGCCGCCGCCGCGGGGCCAGCCAGCAAGTCAGCCGCGGACGGCCGCCGCAAGCGAGGCAGCCCCACCAGGCCGCCGCCGCCAGGGCCAGCAGCACCAGGCCAGCTCGAGCAGGGCTGCAGCTGCTCTCTCTCAGGCGCGATCAGCGCCGCGGCAGCTGCGGCCAGTGGCGGCGTATGCTGTCGCTAGCGCTCCAGCAGGGCCCTTCCCCTAAGCGCCCCGGCAGGGCTTCGGCTTCGAACGGCTGGCCGCCACCGCGACCGGACCCAGTCGTGCAGGGCGCGCACATAGAGATCGAGCTGGTGGCCAGGTGGCAGGCCTGGGCGAGGCCGCGCTTGCCGCCGCGGGCCCGCAACGCCCGCTCCTTGCCAGTGCAGGAAGGCCTGGTTCGCTCTCTCCCGAGCACCACATGGTTGGATGAGGTGCTGCAACCACTTTCGGGCCGCAGGCTTCAACAGCCGCGGGGCAGGCGCCCGACTTAAAGCGGAACGGGAAGCGGGCAAAACAGGCGCATTCACCCGGCCGGATCGGGATGGCGTACACCACCGTGAGGTGCGGCAAAGCCCTTCGGCGGTGAGTGTCGTGCCACATTCAACGACGGCGCCAGGAAGGTGGTGTATTGCTGCGAGACGTGCCGCGACGGGGCCCCTCAGGCCAAGCCGGTTTGAAAGCCTTCCGGCCCGCTGCTGGTCAGTTGCAGTTCACGGGGCCGGCGGTGTTCGCGCTTGCCGACGATTGGCGTGGTGGGTGAAGGGCAACATGACTGACACGAGCCACTTCCTCCAGCAGGCGGTCAGGCGTCGTAGGGGAGATCGCGGAAGGTGTCCTGCACCGCTCCAGAGCTTCCGGCTCCTCCTCCAGCACGGGCGCAGCGGCAGGTTGACTGGCGGCGGCTTCGGCTGGCACACCGGCAAAACGAAAAGCATCCCCTGAGCGCGACTGTGGCGTAGGCGTGCAGCGGGCTGCGCGGGCGTGTCGAGTTCGTTGGCGCCGCATCGGCCGGGGGATGGCGCGTGCAGTGGCCGGCGCCACATCAAAAACTCCAGCCGTCGATTGGGCACTCCAAGCTCACGCGTTTCGTTCAAGCCGCCCCTGGTGAGAGGGGCACGAGCCGGTGGGGACAGGAGATCGGCAAAATGCGCCGCCACGGCTGGCGGGCTGGTCGTACCAGAAGCAACCAGGTTCATCGCCGAGCAGGGTGAAAGGGGGTGGGGCGGGGGGGGGGGGGGGGCCGGGCTCAAGGTCTTTGAGGTAGGCGAACCGTGGTACCAGCTGCGGCGCAGGGGGTGGTCTCGCTTTGGGCAGGGGGCATCGATTGAAGCGGGAATGTGTGCCAGATGGCATGGCAGGCTCAGGCACCCGCACGAGCGTTTCAAGCCAGGGCCGGCGCAGGCGCTGCTGGTCGAGGTGGGCCGATTGTGTTTTTGCGGCTCGTTGCTAATAGAGCTCCTTGAAAACCGCAGGGCGTCTTTTGTTTGAGATCGGCGAACAGGTTTGTCGATGCGGGTTTCCATGTTGATGGAGAACAGGCGTGACGACCTGGGGGAACGGCCCTTGCTGCCGCACCTCCGTTCGCTTCCTCCTCCAGCAGCAGGGCAAATGCCAGCGCTCGAGCGTTTTCCAGCCGCTTGGACCGCTCCAGGCATCGAGCAGGTGGCGGGCAACGCTTGAGGCAACGCTGGCGCTCCAGCACGCTGTGGTTCCCACGCCAACTGCATGCAGCGGGGCGAGAGCGGTTTCATGGTCTGGAGTTCGGTGGGCTCCAGAGGGGGTGAGGCGATATCGAGGGCAACTCGCTCTGCTCCACCAGCAAACTGATCGGCGAGGAGCCGGGGCAGATCGAGATCCGGCGAGGTCATCCGGGTTCGTTCGCCCGCGGTTGATGGCTTCAAGCGGCCGGCACCGAGGTTGTCCCTCTTCCCGTTCGCTGATCGCTGCCCAGAGCAGGCGATGGTGCTGAAGGCCGAAATTCGTCGAGTTTCGCGGCAGGCGGCCAGCTTCACGCGAAATGGCGCCGCGGTGGGCGGCGGCGTGCAGAGATAGAGCCGCAACAGCTAAGCCTTCGTCCCGCTCGCGCAGCTTTGCCATTCCCGGGCTTTCTCCAGCGCGCCGAGCGGCCATGCCAGGCGCTCCGCCCTTCAACCTGCAGGCGCAGGTCTTCCTCGAGTTTCTGGGCGAGGGCGGGCCTGACCGCCGGGAGAGACGTTCGGCCACCTGCTGGACGGTAGTGGCCTGCGCACGGCGCTCTGGGGCAGCTTGCCCCAGCAGTGCCCACCAGGGCCGAAAGGGCCCTGCTGAACTGGTCGGAAGCGGGCCAGATCCTTTGCCTTCCAGCGCCTGCTCGATCTTGCCAGTCCAAAGCCAGAGCGGCCGCTTGTCCAGCAGGGCCGGTATTCACCGGCGCGTGTTCCTTGAGAAGTCGTCGGGGTCTTTGCCGGCGGCAGGTGCAGCACCGCAATCGAGCTTGGCCCTGCCAGAGGCCAGCTGCTCCACCTCCGCCGATCGCCCGCTGGGCGGCACGCCACGCCGGCGCCATCGGGTGTCGAAATTGAGCACGAGCCGGCGGCTTTCGCAGCAAGCGGCCAGAGCTGGGTGATCTGCGGCTGCTCAGGGCCGCTGCGAGCCGGAGGCCACCCGCATTGGTTGAGGCCGGCGGCGTGAGCGGCGATCACATCGAAAGTAGCCCTCCACCACCACCCCGGTCGTCCTTGCGGATGGCGGAGGTGGCGCGATCCAAGGCCGAAGAGTGCTTTGCCCCTTTCTCCGAAACACCTCGGTTTCCGGGGAGTTGAGGTATTTGGGTTCACCGCCATCGAGGCTGCGCCCGGCCGAAAGCCGATCACCCGGCCCCTGCAGTGTCGTGAATCGCACATCACCCGATGCGGAAGCGGTTCGTAGACGCCTTTCGCCGCCCTTCGTGAGGACCACCAGGCCGGCGGCTTCGAGCAGCTCGGGCGAGAGCCTTCCACCTGGCGTGAGATGGCCGAGCAGGGGCCCGTCCAGCGATCGGGGGCGTAAGCCGGAATCTCGAAGCTCTCGAGGGTGGCTTTCGCTGAGGCCGCGCTGGTTTCTTTGAGGTAGGCGAGGGCTTGGGGCGCCGGCGGCGGCTGCGCAGCTTGCTGCGAAACAACCGGCGGGCCAGGGCGAGGGGGCCACGCAGCAGGGCCTCGCGATGGGAGAAGCTGGCGCGGCAGGCGCTCCTGCTGGGGGCCCCCATCAACGGTTTCGACCGGCAGCTTGGTATTTGCTGGTGCCAGCTCCCAGCACCACCTTCCGCTGAAGCTGAGGCGCTGGTGTTCCATCAGGAACTTGATGCTGTTGCCACCGGCGCCCAGGAGAAAGCAGTAGTAGAACTGCTTGGGCACGTGACACGTCACGACGGCGATTTGTCGTTCGTGGAAGGCGGCAGATCCCACGAATTTCCCTGGCCCTTCTTCTTGGAGCACCACGTGCTCGCGACCACATCAACAATGTACGCGCCGCACTCCTTGACGGCCTCGATCGTGCGCGGGCGTGGAAGGCCGAGGTTGGAGCGTCGGCTGGCTCAAGGGATGGGCAGGCACCAGGACACTACCGTGTGGAAAGTCCGGCAGGATCCCATTCTGACGGAGGGAACCACCAAAGAGATGGGAGTGCTGTAGGATGCTCACAGGCGCCCTGGCCTTTCAGGCCTATGGGCGTGTGCGTCAAGGCCGTGGGTCGCTGCCGGTGGGCGAGGTGATGCTGGCCCGGGCCGTGGTGAGCCTGACGATTCATGCGTCTGGATGCTGGCGCGCCGCCGGCGTTCCTCCCCCTGGGCGACGCCGCGGCTGCTGCTCTGCCGCGGCCTGCTCGGCAAGCGCGGGGCTCTATTGCGTCTACACGCCTTGCAGGCCTGCCTGGCGCCGGCCACGGTGCGTGCAAATTACCTCCATCCCACCTTCACAGCCCTGCTTGGCTGGCCCCTGCTGGGTGAGCGCCTGACGGTCCGGTGCTGCTGGCAGCCGCGCTGGCTGGCTGGGTGTGGGGCTGGCGCTGCCGATCGGCCCTGCTGGGCTCCAAGCTTCGCCGGCAACGAAGCGGGGCTAGCCGCTGCTTGCCGCTGCTGATCGGCCTGGCCGGCGCCCTGTTCTCCGCCCTTGCTTACGTGAGTGTGCGCGGCCTTGGGCCGCAGCGAGCACCCGCTGGTGAATCGTGTTCTTATTTCCCCCTTGGTGGCCTTGCCTTGAGCCTGCCGCGTGCTTCTGGATCGATCCGGTGCTGCCCACCGCCGTGGAGCTGGGCTGGCTGCTGGCGGTGGGACTGTTCACCCAACTGGGCCAGCTCGCCCTTCACCCGCGGCCTGATGGCCCTACCCGGCCCGCCCCGGCGCCACCGCCGTTGAGCTACGTGCAGGTGCCGCTGCCGCCCTGTGGGGCGTGCTCTGGTTCGGGAGGTTAGTGGCTCCAGGCACCTTGATGGCGGCCGTTCTGGTGTTGTTGGCCCGTTGCTCAGCTTGCGGCAGGCCCGCGCACCGCGTAGGCAAGCGGGGGCAGTTTCAGTGGAGCTATTGCATTCCTTAGTCTGGAGGGAAGGCAAACAACGGCAGCATTCGGGACTTGCAGGGCAAAGCCACAATCATTCGAATTGCATGTACCAAAAGGGGAGCACCTTACGGTTGGGCCCGTTTAACGAGCGCAGCAGACCATCCGTAATGCTGTGGAACATGTGGGGTTCTTCGGACCCGCCTAAGTTCCCTCGCCTATGGCAATTGCGACAACGGCCTTATGCTGAAAGGTTCTCAGCCCAGGAGCCAACAAGCCCGTGCTCTTTTATGCGGACATACCGCCGTGGACAGTGGGTGGTACCGACCCGCCGAAATACTGCTTGCTTTGACCGCGTTTTCTACGGTTGTTTACTAAGTGCGTAGAATACTTGACGCGGCATAAGCAAACACTTCGCTGGAGCCGAACACCGTCTGCTAGCCGAACGTCGTTCGGTAGAACGGCGTGCGGCTCAGCTTCCCGTCATTAGATGCACCAACAGGAAAAACAAGTTTAAGCCAGGATAGGGGCAGACCGTCAACTGCTAGGCGTTTCGAGTTAAAGGGAGCAGGGTGACAAGGCTAGAAACCTTACACCTTGATTATGAGGGAGATAGGATCGAGGATCCTCATAGTGCCAGTTCAGGCTGTTTGCCGCTTGTCTATTTTTGCCTGCCTTACTATTTGTAATTGAGCCAAGTAATGAGGCTGGGCTTTATCTACCTTGGTTGCCTGTAGTTTGCCTAGCGCCTTGCAATAGTATGGATACATTTAAACAATTTATTGCTTGGGAGCCTCAGCAAAAAACGAGAACAATTTAGAAACAAAGAGAGATCTAAATCAGAGCGATATGTCGTGTGTAGCGAGAGGATTTCTCTTCGTCTTCGGAGGAAGGAATCGATTTACTCATGTGTTTGGTTTTCAAAAAATATTGACGCAAGGATGGCCACCCGCCTCCCAGAAGGCGAGAGAAGTTCGTACAAGGGCGCGAGACGCGTCTTACAAATCGCATGAAAGCATAATTTCCTGGCAAGGCCGAAAGTTCAGGAACTCCGAGATGATGCTGGAGTAGAGACCGGAGTAGGAGCAGGACCTCCAGCGCTTTAGCCGTCAACCGCGCCTCGGCGGAAAAATGTTTCACGGAGCCAGAAGAAAAAAAGCCGCGGAAGTTGAAGTATGCTCTCGTGTGTGAAGCCGGGCACTCTCCCCTCCAGCACCGCCACCACGACTCCGGGCCGCGCGCGGGCTTCGACGCTTGCGATCGCTGTACAGATCAGCAGATCTCGCCGTGCGTGGCATGTCGGCGCCGGTCATCGGAGTCTCACCAGCTTGAGGACGCGCAGGGAAAGAAATTGCGGTGCTGCTGGGATGGACGTCGAACAGGTAACGGCCTCGATGGCTATCGACGCCGTCTGCTCGTTGATATGTAACAGAGACTCTGTGCAGTCCGCCTCCCACCTACATCTCACCTCATAGTCGTTCAGCGGCCGGCAGACGATGGAGGGAGAAAACCAGCACGTTCGCCACCTTCTACGACTTGCCACCAGCGCCAGGAAGGCTAAGAAGATGCACCGAGAGCTTCCGTGCCAAGACGGCTCCAGGCCTGCGTCGACCCGAGCGTTGCAGCTTTCGCAGCGGTCATAATGCGGTCTCTACTAACCGAAGAGACAGCTCCAGCCCGGATTCATTGGACAGACATCAAGTCAAGCACGCTCCTCAGGAAATGATTCGGAACTTCTTGGAGGCGCTCAGTCAAACAAACTCAAAGTCAAGGGCGGGCTGGATCAATTTCCATAACTCGCATGCATTGGGCAGGCATGACCTCGGCGGGCTCCCAAAACCTTAAGTCGCGTATAAGTAGTGTGGACTATATGCCCTATCGCAGCTGTTCGGTCGGTTGTGCTCGAGTGCGGATCCAAGTCGCCTTAGAACCGCTGCTCCAAGTCACTAATGTCCCCTATCAGTCATCGTCGCCTTCAAGCAGCAATGGCAATTGATGAGAATCGGGCTGATACAGCTCGACTAGTTCATGAATGTTTGACTGCGCTTCCGGTAGGCCGCCGCAGGACTGACATGCGCGAAAGCGGGTCCCTCGCCGCTTCCGTTGGTGGTCGCCGCTCGTGTCAACTTGTCGGTCCCTGTACGAGTGCCGGTACTGTCACGCGCAGGGCCACGCGCGCGACAGTTCGCTCGTAAACATCAAGATCGCTCTCGCCATGGCGTCCTGGCGGGTTTGCCCTCCAGTTCCTGCAGGCGGCGTGCTACAGCAGTGTAGGGAGGAGCTGATGGGCTACCGTGCTCGCATCGCAAGAAGGGTCAGCTGTACGCGGCCCCATCAGCTTCACGG
>Ga0163217_1072059_pt1 | contig 10578 bp, 12 predicted proteins | sample SynspAceP_FD_185933 | JGI IMG/M metagenome (GOLD analysis project Ga0163217, IMG submission 185933) | Saline lake microbial communities from Ace Lake in Antarctica - Synechococcus sp. Ace-P (PacBio error correction) | ecosystem: Environmental > Aquatic > Non-marine Saline and Alkaline > Saline ... | reverse complement strand
AACAGAGGACAAACAGAGGGACAGAGCACTTTTCCGGTGGGCGAGCTCACCTACTTTAAGCTAGGATGGAGTTCACGGATTTTTCGCTCCCGGGAGACGACTCGACCGCCCCCCAAAACTTCACCCAATGCCGTCAATTTCAACGTCAGGCTGTCGATCGCGGTTAGGAAGTGAGCCACTTTCGCGTCATGGCCGAAAGGCAGGAGCGCGAAGGTGCTCGGGCATCTTCTCACGCACTAGGAAGCCGTAAACCCCTTTATAGGCAAAGCGTTAAGCGTGAGCCTCCGTGCGGTTCGCGCGCCGCCAGTCGCGGCGATTTCTCGGGATCAGCCACTCCGCGAAAGTGGTTAGTGAAACCGCGAGCGACACGCGGCTCGGCGAGCGCGAAGCGTGGTATCGCAGCTGAGTTTCGATGACATCGCATCGAATCGACCGCAACTCTGGACACCGCCACCACTGCAAAACAACCGTCCGAAGTCGCTTACGGTTCGCACCAGCACGCCGCATCTTAAAACCCAACCGGGGCCAGGACGGCGGCAGTGTATTCGGTGTGCTGCCCCGTTTTGCCAGGAAACACTGCCGGGACCGTCCAAATCCAGCAGATCCAGTAATATTCGTCGACAACGGAGGACAGGAAAAACGATCGGAATTCATTGACGCAGACGCGTGACACCCTCTCAACGACGTCTTCGGTCTCGATGTTCACCAGCAGCGGACCGCGGTGAGTCCTGGATCACCGTTTCGATCCTTCGCTGGACCGACGTGTGACTCGCTCGTCTCGAGCGTTTCCGCCATCGCAGCCCGGAATCAGATTTCAAATCACCTAGCCGATACGCCAGCAACGAGGCTCATCGGCAAGCCGGGGCTTTGTTATCGATCTTGAAAAAAGGCCGGCCGTTTTTTCTCTTCCTCCGCGTTCGCACGCATCGCCCCACGCCGCTGCGGCACACATTCAAAAACCAACGTCGAGCGACTTCCTCGTCATCCCAAGTTCCTACGACATCGGGCGTACCTCACACCATAGAAGTGATTTCGACAGAATCGAAAAGCGAGTAAAACGAACCCGAGCTGGGCGAAAAATTCTTGCAGGACTTGCTCGATCCCAGACTTTCCGATGGTCCGAGTTTTCCCTGAAGATCGGGTCATCTCCCATCAAGGAACACCTGCGGCAAGTGCGAATTTATTTAGAGATGGCCGATCGCCACCTCATCGGATCAAACACCCCGTTGAAACCAGAACGCACCATCGTTTCACCTGCCAGGGGCAGCGGCAGAGAACAGAATTCTGAAAACAGCAACCTGCTCTCACTCGGCTGTCCCTGCAATATCAGCGAAATGCGCTGTCTCTTTGCTCGCCTTCGTGAAAGTCGATGCCGCCGCCGAAACGATGAAGGTCTTGAATCCGTGGCCCGCAAATAGTCCGAGCAATTTCCAACATCGCTGGTAGACCATTTCGCGGGTAAAGCCGACCGGTCTCGGGTGGTCGTGCGGTGGTATCGCAAATCGTTCGATGGCGTCAAACTCCTCAGTCGGTATGTCAGCCGTGTTTAGCTATCGCCAATTTCGAGCAAGCGTGGTGCCTTCGGCAGCCACTGCTTTCAAGTCCCTTTCAGCACCGATGCAAACGAGTCGCGTCGTCTTGCCACTGCGGATTGCTGTGGTGCGAGGGCCTTGATTTCGATCCAAAAGACAAATGTCGCCCCCGAAGCGTTCACTCGGGTTGCTTTCCCGACCACAGACAACCGTCGGTATCCAAACGTCGCAAATTCGCCTCGCAGGGGTGCAAAGTCGTCCGAGTCTGTTCGGGTCTCACCTTTTCGCACGATACCGCAAGGATCGGCTGCCTTGGTTTCGTTCCCCATTCCAAAGGACGGGCAAAGGGGTCGACGAGCTGTCGCAGTCGAAACAACACGACAGGGCAACGCGCAGGGCATTCGATGCAGTGTGGTCGATCTTCATGGCTGGTTTGTGCATGAGCCGAAGTCATGAACGGATCGCGTTAGCGCTAGAAAAGAGAGTGAGCAAGCCGTGCCTCAGCGACGATTGCTATCGTCTCTGGGAGTCTTCTCGGATGGCATCTTCTTCAGGTTTCTTCCAGTCGCACCAGCAATAGTTCTCCGTTTTTCTTTGCCGAAGTGACGAGCACCGACGCTTCGTTTGGTCAAGTTGTAGAGCACGCGTTTCCGGCGATGACGCAGTTTCGCTCTCAACCGAGACGCATGGGCGACACGCTGGGTTCTTGTTCGACGCTGCTTGGATGGCCTTGCGTCTTGTCGGTTCGCCTCGTTGTACAGCGTTCCGGAGATGATAGCCGTTCATTGGTCGACGGCCAATGAACCTACTTGATTGGATATCACGTCACCGGATCGGTCGTCAAGGCGAACGTTCCCAGTGGCAACCATTCGCTTCCTTGGCGGCGGTCTTCCGTCTGCGGGTGGAGCGACAGTTGCAGATCGGCGGCGCTTTCGGCGACACTCATCGGCAGGTGGCGACTTCTTCGCCGCCGATTATAAACGCGGTTGTCTTCGATCGTGACGTTTGGCCACCATCGCCTATCGTAATAGACCGGCGACTCGGCGGACATCGACATGCAGGCGACGAAACCACTGGGTCGTTTGGGACGTCGTTGGGTCGAGTACCCAATGGGTATTACGGTACGAGTTGAATGCGTAGACGCTAATTCCATCCGCCAAAGTAGAATGGATGACGCACCCACCAATTCGGACGAAAAGTAGCCCGCCGATAGTATCCGGGGGACGACTGAAGCCGGGATCGATCCAACGATTCCGAACATCGTTGCCCAATCGCCTGTTCGTTGACAAACGTTCGGGATAGCGCCGTCTGCCAATTGCCGACGACGTCAATTTGAATTCCCCCAACGATTGTTGATTTGGCCCATCATCGCTGTCTATATGACCCCGAGGGGCGGTTTGCTGATGACGTTGTTGTCGCCAATGTTGATGTCACCATGTTGATTCGTCTCGGTCACCACCAGGTTCCGATTCACTCGTTGTTCGTGCCAGGATTACCATTCCCATTCCGAGATCGGACGACGATCTGGAACGCGGTCGGAAGCGTGGTCGGACATTGGGCTTGATCCCGGGACGGGTGTGGTCCGTCGAACCGACGATCCAACCCTAGGAATCACCACATCACCTGCGGAAGGACGATCGGAAGCCGGGTCGAGTCATTTGCCCGACGATTGTTTCCGACCATTCGCCGGGGTTTTTGGTCCATCCCGGACGGACAGGCTGGCGAGACAGTCGGCCTGCTGACCCCACCCGGTTCGTGGGCTGGGTCTAGACAACGCTGGGGCTGCTGAATGCTGGGTCGGTGTGCTGGTCGGTTGGTGCTGGGGCGATTCAAGCTCGGGAATGCTTGGCGACGAAGTTGAAACCCACCTCCCAAACTCGGTCGCATTGCCTGAATCCACGAAACTGGCGCGAGCCAGCGGGTTCACATTTGGGCCGGATACTTGGCCACCACCCAAAACTTGGCCGCGCCCCACCGCTTGCGCCGAACTAGGCCGGGCGCCTCCACCGCCGCCTCCCAAAGCTGGGTGGTCTGGCACCCCACCGCCCATCGAACGGCCACACCCCACGGCCAGCCGCCGCCACGACCCACCAAACGCAAGCCGATGAAAGTTGAAATGAGGGTGTCACCGCTGATTCCATTGCCACGATGGCGAAATGATTGCGAAACCGTTGTGCCCAATCGTCTGCGTGTCGCTTTCGACTTCATTGTTGCGGTTCCTGTGAGTTGATTTGCGGGGTGGGCTGACGGTGCCCTTCGAAGGAAACCGGTTCACCGTTGATCGTGTGGCCGACTACCCTTCAGGGTCATCGTATTTCATTCGACTGATCGAAGGACGTAGGTTCCTGGCGCAGCTTCGCTGCGTCAAAAACGCTAAACGCCCCTTGGATTCAATCAAATCCTCTCTTCTTCGACGATCCATTCCGCTGCGAAAGCGACCCGTCACCGAGGAAAACGTCCAGGAGCGAAGTGGCTTGAGCCTGGAATGCACCGATGACCTTGTAACCCAGACTGCCTTGAGTCGCCTTGTCGTTTGCCCCAAACGTCCGGACGATAAAGCCAATTTTCCCGCCATGTAGCGAAAATCATTGACAACAAGCCCAGCGTTCATCACCTGAGGCACTTCACACGCCGATCAACCCACTCGATTGATTTGAAGGGGCGACGGACGGGGGACTCTGACCGAAACCATCATGCGAGCGAGCTCTCGGTTCAACCGCGTGATTTGCCATTTGCCATCGATGGATTGGAATCAGAGCCGTGAATGCAAACGACTCATCCGAGTCATTTGCCCTCAGAGTGTTCATCCTGAAACGAGCATTGCTCCGTCGATCTCGAACATGACTGATTCGTTTGCTGATCGACCAACTTCGGGTGGGCTGTCTTGGGCAAAGACCTCGTTTCAATTGGCCCATGATTGTCTCGCGACCAGCCAGTTGGTTGTTTGCCGTGGCATCTTCCAACACGGCTGTCTCGGACCAGAGCGATTCGATGGTTGAAAACGTCCCGTTTTGGTTGAAGGGCGGTCCTGATAGCGACGATTCGCCCGCTTTCATGGCGTCTTCGTCGCGCGGTTGGCCCACGCCGGCAAACAGCATGAGCAAACCCAATCCGATGACAAATTTTTTTCATTCAGATCCGCGTTCGAAAAATGTACACAAAACATTCTTCACCCAAGCCGATGTTATCTACTGAAGGTGACCTGGCAACCACAGGCCAAACGCATTGCAAGAAAAATCAAACGATGCCTGGGTTTTGAGGTGTTGCCTTGCCCAGACAAAATGACATCATTTCCTCCCATTCCATCGCAAGAAAATGGGCAAGAAAAGTGAGGGGTTAAGTTTTGGATGACTTAAATTCCACCGTCACCTTTTTTGGGCCACTTCTTATTTGGGGGCGATCTGCGGCTATCGGAAAAACCTTGACGTGAGGAGTTGCGTCTGGGATAGTGAATCGGTTACTTTTCAAACTACCCCGAGCACCTCGTGCCTTTCGGAGTCATACTCTGACCCGAACCAACGACCTCGCAAGCAGTTCAACCGTCGTGGCCGCCTCCGATCGTTGGTCCCGCCCCAACGATTTCGGCTTGTCCGTCTCGGGTTTGCCTATCATCAATTGCCACCGACGGCCATGGATCGAAGCCGCAATCCGCGGGGTTGGTGATTTATCCATGTTGTTGCATTACCGGTCTCGTAAAATCGTTGTCTGGCCTGGTCGCACCGGCGAATCTCGAATGGTTGTCAATGCGATCGTGATCACGGATGTCTGGTCCGATGACAAGATCGGAAGAACGGCGACCTGGGTGGCGACGATGAGAGTTTCGGAGCCCACTGCCGAGCCCATTGCACCGGCCCGCCGGTGATTTTGCCAGATCTGAGCAATGTTCGCGATGAACATCTCTTCGGCGCGGAGTGGGGAGGGGGAATTCCGATTCTCGCCGATGCGTCCGGGAGCGGGTTTCGAGTTGTGGGCGCAAAAGCTTCACCACGTGGTAACTTTCTTCGGGATCGAAGCCGATGGTCCACGAGTTCGTCTATGTCGTGGACATGTCCGGAAGCATGAGAGGGCACCTTTACGAACACGCGGACGCCGATCACGTTATTCGTTCGATTGATCTTCTGAATCGACACAAAAGTTTTATGTGAACCTTCTTCAGTAACCACGCCAAAACGATGTTTGATGACACGTCGCCGCTACCGCAAACGATCGCGGCGATCTGAAAATCGCGAGCGGCTTGGCAAGTGGTTGATAGGGCTTACGGGACGGTTGGTTGCACCGATCCGCGTCAAAGCGATCAAGTTGGCCGTTGGACATGAATCCGAGTGCGGTTCATGTTGTCCGATGCGAGTTCAAGACGCAGGCGAAGAGACGCAGGAGTGCTCACGGCGGAGGATTTATCGACCACGGCCGGCGTTCGGTCCGCAACGACCAATGCGACCATTCCGATCAACAGCATCGCTTTCGAAAACGAAGGCAGCGAAGCAACAGCAGGAACTTGCTACGCTCACCGAGGGAACCTTTCGCTTTGTGAGGTGGAAGACCAATCCAACGAATCGCCGAATCACTGCGCGAAAATCGACGAGGCGACCGAACTGGGGCGACACACGTGGCTCAAGTTTTCTGGAATGAATTATTCATCGATTGACCTCGAAGACATCGACGAGGAAACTTCGCAATCAGGGTGATTCAGTCGATCGTGGATCGCGGGGAAAAAGCCTTGCTCGACGAACACCTTTTTGGGCGCTTCGTTGGCATTTGCAATCACCTGGAAAAATGGATCCGGATCTGATTGTCACCCTGGAACAAACAAACCCGATTACATCGCAAAATACTCTGCAGTTGCATGATTGCGCGAGGAACTCAGGCCAGCCCACTCGCTCTGTCGAGACGATGATGACGCAAGCCAAGCTGATCCAACGCTACCTCACTCAAAGATCAGTCGGGTTCCTCAAGAGGCCAGCATTGTCCGAGCACTTTTCCGACAAGCGATTCAACTTGTTCGCGTCGGAGACATCGCCGGTGCGTTTCGAGTCTCGATCACATTCGCTCTTGCCAATCAACCCATTTGATCGAGATCGAGCGTTGGAAACGCAACGGATGGGGTCGCGGAGATCAGATCCAGATTGCCGAACAAAAAGAGCAGAAAAAGTGGAACACTCGTGTTTGTGTTGCATCTTGTGGAGTTTGCGAATACCGGCCCAAACATGGTTGGAGGCGGGGGGCAATGAAAAGCATTGCACAACGCTCGATGCGGGATGACGCGGCTGAAGCTTCGTGACGCAACAGGGAGGGGGTCACAAGAAACGCTTTGCTGATCGAGATCGATTGGGCGAAGGATGATATCAAGATGGCCTCTCAAAAGAGTCCTGAGTTTGCCCAGGCCGCAGTCGATTTCCCCGCAAAGATCGAATGGCGAGAGGTGTGATGAAACCGAAGCTCGCCGTAACGAGCAGAAAGGGCAGAGATGGTTCCGTCAAGCAATACAGAACATCGTGACCAATAATCCGTACTCCGATCGATTCAATTCGCACGTCCAGCGTTTAGCCGATTGGACGGGCCGACCGAGGATGCGGGCTGGCGATGGCACCGATGGGGTGAACCGGACTCCACTTTTAACCGATTCAGATCAACGAGATTTTTGCGCAAACCAGTGAAATCCGAATCAGGAGATTTGCCAGACCAACGATGGACAAACACTCGCCTAGAATGAATCCGAGTCTCACGGGTTGTTCGGAGAGAAACCGAATGAAGATAGCGTCACCTTTGAGCAGACACTGCGTGTCCGATCAACCGACTGGGATGTCCGATCAACCGACTGCGATGTTCGATCAAAACCGACTGGATTGTCCGATCGAGTTTTGATCGTGGATTGTTGGCGTTCGGGTGGTTGATCGGACGCATTTCGTGCTCGGCAATGCGTGGTTACTAAGCCATTTTGGAGGCTTTGTTCTTGCTGGGGATCCGTGGCACAATGTCTTTGGTGCGCTTGTGCGGCGCTTCGAAGGCGAATCTTGGGCTGCGTTTCGGGCTGCCGTTGTTGACGATGTTGTCAGTGGTAAACTGGTACAGCATATCAGCGCCTTTGCCGCTCGAATCGATGTTGATGACGCAGTGGGTGCTCGTGTTTGCCTGGTCGTGATCGTGCTCGTTGCACTCGAAGCGAAACGAATTCTTGGACGAACCTCGCAGTCCGGTCGTTTTGGATACGTACTTTCGGTTGACTTGACTACGTGTTGATGTCAACGTTCGCGGCAGGACTCGCATTCGGGTTCTTGCAATCGGACGATTCATGGCGATGGTGGTTCGAGGCATTGAACTCAGGGAAAACTGATCGTGTTTCAATCTGCTCGGCATCTTGCCGGCATTCAGTCGCTGAGTTGCCTTGGCTCACACGACCCACGAAACTTCGTAGCCCTGTCTCTCGGCGATCGTTCATTCGCGTGCCTGATCGTGTACGGTCTTGTGTTCACTCGCGGCTGCTCGGCTAACTTTGGGGGCCAGCTTCAGAAGAGACGCTCACGTTTGGTTGGGTCGGGCAAACATTATCCTAGTTTTGTGATGATGATTGGCCGTTGGCTTTCACGAAATCGGTGCTTCGTCTTCAAAATGAAACAGGAGCATCGTTTGTGACGGACACTGTTTGAGGTGTTGGATCGTCAAAAAAACGTTTTTTGCTGCGCAATTAACGTTGGGTTTGCGATGTAGTACCGATTGGCACAAGGTGCGTTGTTGGGGTTCTGAAAGTGTCTCACGCTTACTCCTTCGAGGCCAATTCGGCTTCACGCGGCGAGACGAACGGATTTAGGAAATGGGATTATGATGTCTGAATGGACAAAAAATGGACGATCATTCCCGCAAATCGCAGTGGCGTGATTTAAACTACCACACATCAAAGCCGATTGCCGGTGTTTCTCGATCAAGTTGGTTCAGGGCGGCTTTGGTCCCGGATTCGTGGTACCGTTACGCAAGTGGATTCGGAGGCTATGGAGGTACAGGTTTCAATTAACGCCACCGCGCCTTCGGCCCGGTCATCTACCCCGGCGTCTCGGTCGCTACGTGCCGGATATCGCGGGTATGCCCGACCGCAACAGAACTTCAACGACGGCGTTGGTTTCGTGCCTCAACGTGGGAACTACCCGTTACCAGTCGAGAAACTACGTTTGTACCGCGGTTGTTACTAATTGTGACTCATGCTGGTTCGGCCAAGGACATGAGCATGGTGAGCGTGTCCGCGACTGTATAGGGAATGTGAACGGATCGTCAATTCCGTCGGGGCACCGATCGTGATTGCCGTTTCCCGGCGACGCGACACCTGGACGGAGAGCGCGCAGATTCTCTTGCGAAGAGATTCCGCACTTTTTTCGAAAACCAACAATGCGTCGGCAACGCCGATCGGCAACGCTGTCGCCAAGGTGGATCGAAGCGGTATGGACCGATCTCCACCAAGAGTCGCCGCCCGCCACGGACCCGCAGGGCATCGCATCATCGCTCAGATCATTCGCCGACAGTAAAAAAGGCCAAAAGGGCAAAAAGGGGCCACCCGATTTCCAGTGTGCGTCAGAGCGAAAGGCAACTTCGAATTAGTTCCGTAACTTCCGGCTAAGTTGCCAGACACGTGCTGCGATTCGAATCGGTCGGTCACTTTGACTTGAATCCACGACCAGCGCAACATCGAAGGAACCCGCAGGCGGGCAGCAAATGCCGATCTTCGTGGGGCGAGATCTAGACCGGGACAGGGCAGAGGATTTTCTCTCTCGCACCTAACTGACAGCGCCATTTGGATTAAGCCGTTTTGCGTTAGCCACGGTTTCATGGGGAGACCGTGGCTAACGCCAAAACGGCTTAGGCTTAAATGCAAAAACCAAGCGATTTAGGGCAAACCCATACGAAGTGGCGCTGTACCAGCCTAACCAGCTTTGGCCGCAGCGATCGCTTCTTGAGCGAGGTTTCGGGTGTCCGCGGCACGCTTGAATACGCGGACGAATTGCTCAACCACCTCACCACCAGCGGTCGCGTTCCAAAAACGATGCGTGCAGGACGGAGCCAAGTGATCAGAATTACTCCCACCATTGACGGCTTTTCAACGGGGCCGGTCGGTCCATCCACAACTCCATTTTGTAGCGAGGCCATCGATTTACGCTTAGAAATCCTTTCGAACTGGCGCGCCGACCGGAAGATTCGATACACGCTCCTAACGGATCCTCCTTCTCGTTGATCTCGATCGGCTCATCCATTGCCGCTCTTGCGACGCGACGACTGCGTTCCCAATCGTTGCGTGCTCGGTCGCGTGGCGATCTTCCCGCTCGTTCATCGTCATTCGATCCTTCGCCCCGGTGGTAGTCACTCCGTTTCGGAGTAGTTTCGGCGATCGCCGCACGGATCGGATTGAGATAAACATTTAGCGGGGCGGACGCCAATAAACTCCGCTTCATCCAAGAGTTTTGAAGCTTGTATCTGCCTTTCCCGAAACGCGACCGTGCTTTTTCGTCCCCACGATTGGCCCCGCCGCGCGATGTGCTCCGGCCGTGCAAAACGCATCCACCAACTCAACGTCCGATAAACGACCCCGTCGCTCGGCCCAAAGACTCCAGGTTTGATGACGACGGATGTTCCAATCTCAGGCTTGGAAGGAGTCTCCGGCGACTCGGCGGGTTTCCCCACCGATGAGGGAAAAAACCAGCCGCAGCCCAACGTCGGGCGGCCTCTCGTCCGACCAAACTGCCATGACATCAGGGACGGACTCCCCGCAGAATCACCGTGCAGGTAATTCGAAATCACGGGTGTAAGGTAGAACAGTCGATTCAACAGAGTCGCTAGCCAGGAACTTCAGGGGACGGTCTCGAATCCCACTTTGCCGCCGGATGTTTCGAAAACGGGGGACTTGGCCCCGGGTTTCAAGCGGGAAATCATCGGCCGGGCATTCGAATGGCACCACCGGACGCCATTTTCTTTCTGGCACGCAGTGGAAAAAAAAAAACCTTTGGCCCACGCTATCCCGGGGAATCCCCGGCCACCTTTCCCAACTTTTCTTTTCCCTCCCCTTTTG
>Ga0163217_1064316_pt1 | contig 10578 bp, 5 predicted proteins | sample SynspAceP_FD_185933 | JGI IMG/M metagenome (GOLD analysis project Ga0163217, IMG submission 185933) | Saline lake microbial communities from Ace Lake in Antarctica - Synechococcus sp. Ace-P (PacBio error correction) | ecosystem: Environmental > Aquatic > Non-marine Saline and Alkaline > Saline ... | reverse complement strand
TATAATAGCACTTTTTTTTGTTGATTGAGATGGCTACTAATAGAATAATCCTCTCAACTTTGCCTTTTACGAAAAGTGTCGGGACAAGAAGGTGGCAGGCAGCCATTTGTAGTGACCTACACATGCAGCCACCATTCATTTCCCTCCCTCCACCTGGGGTATGGTGGTATTAATCTTTGCGACCTCAATGGGTAGGGATAACCATTAAAAAAGGATTATTATAAACATGACAGCCCACATAATGGTGACGAAAATGGACCAAGATCCGTTTCGAAGAAGGCATACTTCCCTTCACCATTAGGAAACCGTAAATAATTATACATGATACTATGGCAATTGTTAATTTACGGATTCTATAATGATAACCTCCTAACCCAGGAAAAAGATTAGGCCATATTATCATCTCTCGAAGAGCTGATAATCTCCTCCAGCAGACGCTGAAAATCCCTAAATTCCCATTAGATGAATTCCATTTCCAAACGAAATCCTATAGTCACACGTTCACCATCATTCATTACCTTGGCAATGAGTCCCAATTATCAGGTGCTTCGGCTTAAATATAAAGCGTACAAGGTGTTTCTCCCAGTAACCAGCGCAAAGATTGCACACTAAGCAAACATCACAGATTCCGGAGATATACACAACTTAATAAGCAAAACCCATAACAATTGCATTCCATAAGTGCTTCCGCACACGGATCATGGATGTACACTCCCCGTAACCAAATAGTAATGAACCAATGGCAAAACTCCTGACCAAAAAGGCCAATACTAGGGCCAAAATCTTCTTTTAGAAAACGATTTCTTAGCTTGACGGCAGGTTTCGCATTACTTTAGTTTCTTAGTTTTATAATGGAAACACTAAAGTATCGCGTACCTTATTTTTCCCAATTCCTATAAAATCTTTTTTTGTCAAAATATCCTTGCTGATAAGCTGGAGCCCAGTCCTACACAGTAACGCCGGCATCAAAACCAGCCCTTTTAAGTTGGGAGGCTTCTTGTAGTTACTCCTCAGGGGCATTATACGTTGTCCAAGGTTGTGGGCCTTAATGGCCTTAAAACAAAGAGGGAGCATAGTAGAACCAGGGGAAATAATTTTACAATTCACAACCCATTTCTTCTGCCGTTAATCGGTCAGTGAACCACAGCCAGGAGACCAAAGTTTTTCTTCGGTTGCAGCAATAAGCAATATCCTCCCCGGAGGGATGGGTGGTTACAAATAAATTGGCTCCATCCTGCATATATAGTAGCCGCGGCAGCATCTGTTATGGAACCAACTCCAGTTAATCATTGCCCCGTGCAGTTCACTTTAATGGCAAATTTGTTCATTTCGAAAAAGACTGCGTATGCGAAGTCGCCCCGACGGGTAAATTCCATCAATCTGGCACCACCGTCGTAGCAGGCTTGCAATACTTTTTTTACCAAAGTGCTATATCCGGAGCGGATAGAATAGGGGGTACCAACCTGATTCTTCTTTGCCGTTGCTGACTCTGATTCTTGAATATGGCCATTCGCTTTTATACTTTATTTAATAATCTTGTTGAAATCATAAATCGAGGGATTATCCAAAGTATACCTTTGCGCGGTCACTAATCCTTTTCCTCCAAATAGTGTAGATTCTGGAAACAAAGTCGGATAAATTCGGAGTCGAATCCACCAATCTAGGTGCTATTTTTCCATCCTTATCGGTTAGGTCCGTCAAAAAAGAGGTGATACTATCTCCTCTCGAATTGGCAGTAAACATCATCCGCTTCAGGCCTTCATCGAATAATTCTTGACTCCCAGCCCTAAAAAGGGGACATAAGTTAGGGTCCAAATCCAATTGGTCTGCAACATCGAGTTCATAGCCCAGTTCAAACAGCCTTACGGTTAATTTGTATAATCCAGTTCTTTCAATCGCCGCCTTGTACCAGCATATTAAAAAGTGGGGATTTACTAACATGCCAATTCGGGATGCCGTTGATCGTCGTATTGTAAATTTATGCCACAATTTTTAATTTCTGAATCTGGCATTATATGAAAAACGCCTTCACTAATTAGGCAACACCGTAATTTATATTTTGGATTTTTCTTTGACCAATCGAGGAGATGAATCAGTCGGACCCAACTCTTATCGAAGTAATATTGGTCTTGTTGAACATTCAGGAAGAACCATCATTGTGAAATGACAGCAGCTGCCCAATTCCCAAAGCAATGTCCTTGCAGACACTTTCCCATGGTGGACATACGAAACCAGTTTTCCACTGGTTACGGCGTCTTATAGGTATAGTGCCATCTCACTCCCTCATCCTTTGCGGAATGAAAACCAAGTGGGATTTCTGTCCGTAAGGAAGATCGTTTGTCTATGGTCTTGGTTTAACATGAATGTTGGAAATGATAATATCTCTTTCTTCAAATAAACCCGTAATGCTATTGGCAGTAGAGGCCGTGCATTCACCACCAATACTCACCAAAGTTTAATTTATTTCACGAAAAAAGGGTAGTATTCAATTTTTTCATTGCCGGTTTATGAAACGACTCAATGATCAAAGGTGATCCTCTCTGCCTAAAGATTCGATCGGCATGGGGGGAAATCGCAATCTTTTATTTTGGGAGTTCTGAAAAGATCCTTAAACCTTCAATGTAAATCCAATGACCCATAACCATCCTTTAAAAAAAAATTCTTCTATTTGCTATTACAAGCATGATACCGGGGCGCGGACCTCCTCCGCAAATAATAATATGGATTTATTTTTTTGGCCATTTTATTCTTTTAAAACATCACGGAATTTACAGCGATCCGTACACCGCAAGCATTTATGAAAAATTGATACTTCCCTTTTGTTGTGTGTTTAAGAAATTAGTGGTAGCTAATTGCGACCCGCTATATTATCAACATTATTCCTTACTGATTTCCATCTCCTTAAATTCCTAACCTTGTCCGCCACCAATTTGGATTGTTTCGGCGGTAAGGAAGCGGCGTCTTGCCGTGCCAAGAACGAAATTACAGGAGGCACTTCTCAGGTTGCCCTAATCTGGCCCAACAAAATTATTGTTTTTCCAGGAAGCGAAACTTTTCAGCTGTAGATGAATATTCAGTATGGGAAAGGCCCGATCAAATGTTACGCGAAGACACTTGCAATTTACTCTAATCCCGATTATTCAGCAAGGTCTGTTGCCATATGCCCCTTGTTCCGTATGGGCATGAACACCAGCTTTGGAATGTTCCATAAATTCCTAGCTCCACTAGTCTCTACCAGCGATTCCACAGCAATGGATGTATAGTTAATTAAGTAGGTTAGATCTCCCTTTAGATAAGGTATGGCAGCCTCTGAAAGCGAAAACACTGAATCAAGATAAGTCCATTACAGATCTGTAAAAATCCGTTGTCATTTCTTCAAACCTAGATCTTCCTCCCAGTCCACCTTGCATTATTTACCCAAGGAACATCGATTTTTCCATATTTTTTGCCAATTTATTAATGTTTGTTGTTACTTGTCTCTTTGTGTAACGTTCAAATCCAATAAATCATCAGCGGTGATGCCTTCCGCAGTAAGCTCCTTAATCCTTTTAACTCCTTGCATTCATCATCGATACGTTTTAAAACCCGGTATATCCGTCTTTAACCAATCTCTTTGCTACTTCCGAAACCAGATTCCGCCGGGTAGCTCCGGTTATTCACTGCGAACTTTCCCGTTTGTACTCATGTTATTAATTTTAATCTGTTAAGTTAATTTAATTTTTGCTTTTACGGTTTCAATTTTTGGCATAATAATCAACACTCGCCATAGTAAGTAAAGCTAATGCAGCACCAATCACACAAGCCGGGGTCTATAATACCACCTGATGTAAGCCCAAGGGAACTCAAGTGCTGTTAAACCCAAATGCTCCCAGTCTTGGCAGTTCCATACCCGTAAAACCAGAAATGTACCTACTGGGTTTTCCACCAAATAAATCACTGGGCAATGCTGAACATTTCCAATGCTGTTTGTGAACCAAATAAAAACGGCCATTCAATATCCACAGCTGTTCAGGTCCTCTGGATTTGCATCGCGCAGTAAACAGTAACTAAATGACACATCCCAGTGTGATACAAACTTTCGTGTTTGTTCACCGTCCAACCTTACTTTAATACGGTTTTGGCGAGAGCCCTCCAAAACCAAGCTCCAATCATTGCTTCCAACATAAGGCACAAGCAATAAAAAACAATGATATTTACATCCATTCCATAAAACTTCGTTTAATAAAAATTGGTATCCTCACAAAAACAACAACCACAAATCGGGTCGAGAGCGGGCAGACCAATTGATAAACTCCCCAAACTTTCTTTATGCTTTGCATCTTAGCGGTAGTAGGATTGTAATCCTTCATCAAAATCATTCCATCCTCATCTGCATCTTGATTCTTCTGTTCCGGTTAAGATGTAAACGCGTTTTCATCTGTTATCAAGGTGGTTTTTTTAGGTCGGGATTTTACGTAAAATCCACATGGAATTGCCATAATAAGGCCCAGTGCACCTACCCAATATGAAAATTATATTTTGGCCAGTTGAAATGGACAGATAATATAAACCGGAAAGGACAGGGGAAGGCTCACATTTCCACTCTATAAACTGCCCCTGAATTGAATAATGACCCTGTGCCAAATGCTCGTCCTGTTGGAAAACCATCGCATTCCTTTTGCTAGCTCCTGCCGATTTCCAGCTTCTTGATATTCACCTAACCATAAGAGCGACATATAGCTAAGACTTACCACTCCCTTTGCAAAAGCATGCATTGCGGTTGCAATGGACCAAAAACCAATCGATATTGTAAACCCTCCTCGCTTCCAAGTTGTCAAAAATCTGACCCTGATAAGCCTTGACCAAAGCATAAGAAAAAGATGAATATATGTAGAATTATTGCTAAAATTCCTTTGATTCATCAGCGGTTCTTAGTCTGATATAAATCCGCAGCAATTGTCAGCCATAGAACTGGTTAGGCTTGCGATCTATTATAATTTTTATAAACTGTGGCTAATGCATGAGCCCTTATAATCTACATCTTAATCCTTAACTGTTCATAGTATGTGCTTGTTTGTTTATTATTGTTGCTATGTTGTTTGTACAGTCAATAAAAAAGTAAGCAGACGAAATTGGGCCTGTTGCTTTATCCAAATACCGTGAATTATAAGCTAAAAATTTTTAGGTATTTTAAATGGGTATTTTAAAATACAACTATTTTATAATTAATATTCTAAGTATTATTTCCCTTTCAGTTATGTGTCGAAAGCGATAAAACTGTGCAATCTTCCTTTCCTTCTTTTATAATCTTTAATGTTCGTAACAATATTGCTATAACATTTAAAAGGTATTTTCATTTTTCTTTGCGCCAATGGGGATCCTGTTTCTTATATTGGCTCTTCATAAATATCCGTGTTCTTGAATGCCTATAAATGACGATATTCTATATCGCAGACATGATTAATTTGCGTAAAAATTTGTGAGGATCTCCTGGGTGCTGGTCAGCATTAAACTGTGTTGATGCGGTACTATGCACAAAGCTTTATGCATGGCAGGTGGAACAACAAATTCTTCCTGTTGTAGGCATTCTTCCTTCATAAACCTTTACTGTATATGCCTCAAAGCTCCTCCATTGTTTCAAATCTTTCCTCTGATCTTCTCAGCGTGCCAACCTTTACGGTTTAAGTTCCAAAAGTACCTTTGTCCTCTACCAAGTTTAAAATCTGGCTCTTCCAATTCCCAGTATGTTCGGTAATTCATACCGTTTCAATGGGCTACAGACAATATCGGCAAGCGAACGTTCGCTCTGTGCTTAGATTCTTAATAGTCCGTAATTTCAAGATTGAATGGCTCTCTTACATTATTTCTGCTCACTTCAAATTTTCGGCTAGCTTCTGCTCTGAGGGCAATTTAGCCCAGGTTTCCAATTCTTTAATAATTAAAATCATTAATCTTGATATTAATCTCTTTTTGGTATTTGGTCGTTTGTTTTTTGTATTGATATCTTATTTCTTGCTAATCGTGTATGGCTTATAATTGCGTTTGACCCAAAATTTGGTCAATCTACATAAAATTCAATAACTGAATGAAATTTTATATATCTACGATTCCAAATCATAATTTTTATTAGTTTCAGTCTTTAAAAAATTTACCGGCCAGACTAAAGCTCGGTAGAATTCCATTAAAAAATTAACGTTTATAATTACTGAATTGCTTTAAATCTTATACTGGATTCGCATCATTTGAGCTAATAACTCACTCCACTCGCAAGAATTTCTGAGTGTTGGTATTGAAACACATGTAATTACTACTAATCGTTGCTCCATTTCCACATCTACGATACCCTTCTCTCACCAAATCCAAACCATCTAGTTCCCTTTCAATCGGACAACTCCTGTCTCTTCGCAGCCCAATAAGCGTCTAACATCAGCTTGGAACTTACTTCCCAGTATAGGTCCTATCTTTATACACTGTCGTGAATAGTTTCCATATAGATCAATAATGGAAGTACAGTTGTTTGAAGGAGAAATACTATTTTCATTTCAGGCTTCTTGCGTTACAATTAGAATAAACATCGGATAACCTCAGCTTCTATAAATCCTGATCCAGGGGCTCCAGTATATTGATTACTACCCATTCATATTATCCGTATCTATAGTAAGCGCCCTTTCTAAATCTGTACTCACCAGCGGCATGACTGGTCGTCAGAGAAGCAGCAATAAGCTTGGCATCTAGAAAGCGTAGGGCTTTTTGTGTCTGCCCCGGTATACCATCCTACAAAACGTGGTGGGCTGAGTCCATATCTTGGAAACTGAAGTTGATATGGGTAGCAAAAATGATTTACTGAAATTACCCGTTCGACGTAACAACGTGTGGCCAAGTCGCTTTCTAAAACTAACCCCTGCAGCGGCAAGCACCACTCTACAACACTGCCAAGTGTTGTGAAGCTTCCTGAAAAATTCCCTCGGTACATATATACTTTTGCCTAGAAAACCCTGAGCCGCATTTTGACGCGCGCCACTGCCAATCCGAATTGTCTTAAACCAGCTATTGCGCTGGAAGTCGGGAATGATTACGTTGTTGTATACGTCGGCTCAGCCGTTGTCTTTAAAATGTTCAAAACTCCGATGGGCTGGCGGAAGGAATAAATCACAGAGGTGAACATCCACCAAAATACCATTACCAATTTAAAGTAGGGACATGCTCTTAGAAAATTTGGCCTCCGCTATCTCCCTAGCTTCGCTGAATTTCATAACTTTTTGGCACTTAAGATGGCCTTGTACAAATTGCTTATGAATGGTCGAAAAAAATGTTCTACCAAATTCTAAACCTCCTAAATCTGCATTGTAGGTGTCAAATTGCCGTATAGGTTTCTGAACATCAACATATGTCGGCCCTAAGTTCGCCCATCACACCCAGTGGAGTTGAACCACGGGTCTGATAGTAATACGCTGCATTCAAAACGGGTCCCCAAATTTCCTTCCAAAGACTGATTCAGTAATAATGGTGGGATGATCCAAATCGTTATCACATTGCTGTTTATCAACAAACAAGAGAACTACTGCTAGATATATAGTTTCATTTTTTCATTTTCTTCAATTAAAAAATTAACATTTTACCACCCAAAGTAAAAACTTTCTTACAAGCGGGTCGCACCTTCTTGGTTATCCGTAAGTTTGTTGGACCAGGCATAAAACCTGTATTTTCGATTCTAACCTTCAGGGTTAAATGACGTTATAATTTCTTGCCAATTTATGTACAACCAATTGGTAGCTGAACATATACCCTCATAGAACTAACCAATTTTATCCGTTTAAATCAGAATCAAGGGTATACTAAAGTTATGTTTCTTAAAGCGGTAAGGAAAACATCTTGAATCCCCGAAACCATGTGGTGCATTTCTGCGTCTCCTGATTAAACTTGCACTGCATCGGCAACCGTCCATTATGGCATTCAAAACTGGATTTTATTCTACGCCAAATTGTGATTTCCAGTAAATGGGGTCATATTGTAAAGTTCTGCTCATTTTGAGATCCTTGAACGGAACGAAACAATCAAAAATTTCTTGATGCTCATAGAACTTGAAAGTCCCCAATAGAAATCCGGGGTTGCGGAATCGAATTTACATAATCTTCTTCATAGGTATTTCACCGTCACCTTTTGGTCTACGACATAATATTCTCCGCTGCAAATCAACGCCTTCTGGGATGATCCGACATATGTATCGTTTCAACCTCACAGTTACTTCATATCCCCACATTTCACCAATTTCACCTCCTACAAGTATTCTAACTCAGGACCTTCTTCCACTCGGTTCCACCGTAATTTGCCTGGCAGTTCGGTCAATTCACCTAGATTGTAATTTCTGATTTAGCAGTTGATAAATTTGCGTTAACATTCAAGAAGAAGTTGGTTATCGCAATTATTTTGTGCATTAAGTTCAACTCCAAAACCGAACTGTCAAACAGCACCGCGATTAAAGTTTTATAGCAGGTGTCCCAGAATTCAGAAACACTTTGATTGATCAACTATCATTTTACATCAGACGTATAATAATCTACACTCAATCTGAAAACGGTATTTAAACCCTGTATCAAACACCATAGTTGTCTTTTATTGGTTTGCCAAGTTAAACTGGTTGCTATATCCTCCGAATTAGAAATCCTGTCCCGAAAGGCGGCGGTTTGAGGTTCCCAAAATACTTAATGAGTTTGTATACCTAAGAAAAGAAAAGCCTTCTAAAGATCCAGTACTTAACCTAAGTTTAATATGCTAAACCCATCAGCATCTCCAAAAAAAGGATTCATTATGAATTATTTCCCAGCTAAGGATAGTGCTGGGAATACCGCGTATTGTCATTGGCTCCAAATCGTGAATCCCATCTCTTCTAATGGATGCGATAGTAGATAACGGATCATCAAACGCATAAGCAATTCTTCAAAAAACATTCTTGACTAGTCTCACTTATCTCGTTGGAAATCACATCTGCAGGGTCAAAAAAAGTCATAATTTAATGCAGGACAAATGCCACGTTTGATCCATTTGTTTACAAATTCCTCGTAGTAATATGTAATTTACAAATTCCATCAGCCACCGCAGATATATCGTGCTTATCAGCAAAACTTTGCATTAATTTAAAGTAGTCGTACTTAAAACAGTAATTTTTTATATGGGTATTATCCAACTCTGTTTGAGTGGAACGTTGTTGACCAATCTGGAGTCGATTAATATTCGCATGATATTCGTAGGTTTGGTATCTTGAAAGATCTGCTCCAAAAATGGTTTTTAAATTTAATCCTTCTATGATTTCATATTGTAAAATAAGAACTCAAGTCCCAAAATATGTCTTTTTCATCTTAGTGAATTTTCAAACTTCGCCGCTACACCTGCATCTCCTGTTCCTTCCCAATACCAATTTTGATTTCTACCGTATTGCCAATCGTGGCTACATCACCAGGTTGCAAATCATAGATACTTGTAGGATCCAGACCTTATACCTCTATAGTCTTGGTTCAAATGATCTACCTATGTTATTCCTGTAAATCCGGAACTGCCTTGCCTTGTCTGTTTTACGATCCCAATTGTTGACAAATCCTATGAGGCTTGTATGGTATATAGGATAATGCATATATGATCTTAAAAGATCTTCTCATCTCCCAAGGAACAATATCTTGTTGCCATAATACATCATTACTCATCCGGCTTTAATTAGAACCCAAGTTGGCATTACGTTCATACGTCCGTATATCTTTCATAACCTTGCCCCTTTTACTAACCTTCAGTGTTCAAATAACCAAGAGAAGCAAAAGCTTTTATAGTTTCAGGACCCTCCGCTTACGCTGAAAATCATGGTAGTTGAATACCATTTTTGAAAAGCCAATCTTCTATACTTTTACTACATTCAGGCGCATTAGTGAATCATCAGTCGTAAGAATAAACCTGTCGGTGTCGAAAGATCAATGCACTAGTCTGTAAATCACTGCCCATTCGCCCGCTTTAAGACTGTCGTCCAGTATAATGTCCTTCCAATATACTAGCTGTTTAGTACCTATCTGCGTGTGACTTGTCATAAGATATATATCAACAAGACCACTTGGTGGCTGTGCTTTTGTTTCTCGTGGTTACCATATGCCGTTGGTTTCTATTGCTGCATTTTTTTTATTGTAACACCATTTGCACCCAGAACATAAATAGCGGCTGAAGCAGCATCTTTAAATACCTCTAAACTTTCTTATATTCTTTGGGGTTAACTGGTAGCGCGTTATAATTACCTGAAATCGGATAACCATCACAACAATGAGTGGCCCTGAGTCACCTGACATAAACAGAGGATAACGCTGGCCCTTATTTGAGAATCTTTGGACCGTGGCACAGTTTCACCACTTTGACCGCTATCGAATATTTCCTGCTTACTCCCGGGACTAACTGAGCGAGTCTGCAGAGCGCATCAAATCCACACCGGCCATTTGAACGCAGCAAACTTCATCACCTCCTATTTTTGCTAGTACCCGCGACAGTAAGATAGGTCAATATTCACCATTTCACTTGTAGTCATAGTGACTACAAACAAACCTCATCAAGTTGGACTATTCTTCTGCT
>Ga0163217_1057855_pt1 | contig 10578 bp, 14 predicted proteins | sample SynspAceP_FD_185933 | JGI IMG/M metagenome (GOLD analysis project Ga0163217, IMG submission 185933) | Saline lake microbial communities from Ace Lake in Antarctica - Synechococcus sp. Ace-P (PacBio error correction) | ecosystem: Environmental > Aquatic > Non-marine Saline and Alkaline > Saline ... | reverse complement strand
AAACACGGGGCAAAGGCCGAGTAAGCGAGGAAGCGTCGATCGAAGCAGCAATGGGAATGTAGAGAAACGCATGGGCGGTAGGGGAGGGCCGTGAGCGCAGCCATAAAGAGGGGGGGTGGCGGCGGGGCCCGTGACGGGACTGGGCGCGGGGGGGCTAAATAGGCGCACAGGCAAGTGCGCGCGAGAAGTCAGTAAGGTCCAAGACATGGACGATGAAGAGGCCATGTGCTGGGGGGTGCAGCCTGGGGGGCCATGACAGGCGCCAGGGGCCTAACATGAGTGGCAGCGTGGGGGGGCAAAACCCGCGTGCAGACGATCCGACACCAGAACTGGCGCTGACTGCTCAGTGCAAGCGAAACGCGCACTCCAGCCCGGGGCTGCACCTATGGCGCAACGACCAAGTCCAGGGAAACAGCTGGCCCTGCTGTGCGGCGCGCAGAAGTATGCGTGAGGAACCGGGTGGCGGGCGATAAATCACCGCAGGAATGAAACTCGGGGCCAGGGGGTGGGAGAGAAGAGCGAGTGAGGAGCGTTCCATTGGCGCGGGATGGCCGAGGAGGTCCGCATCACCCAGGGCGCCAGTTGGTCCAGCTCGAAGCACCGGGGACCAGGGCAGCGCACGGCCCACGGGTGCGCCGCCGGCGATAGCGGCGGCGATCCGAGTAAGGGGTTCAACCGGGAGGTGCGGCTGCGCGGTGAGGGTGCCCGCGGAGCGGAGTGAGCAGATGGAAAATCTGCAGCCGCAGCTTGACCTGGATGCGCGCAAGGCCAGTGCCGAGCCAGGGGGCTGCAGGAAAAGAAGGGCCCGCCAGGGCCCGGATGCCAGGCGGGAGAAGCCCTGATAGAATGCCGGGAAGCCGCGGGATGGTGGGTCAAAGGGGGCAGAGCAAGCGGGCGATGCGGGCCGGGTGCGGTGCACAGGTGCCCGGCCATGGCCGCGACAGCGCGCGCGCTAGGCGCCCGGTACTGGCTTCTCGGCAAACAAGGCCAGGACGAGAGGAGGTATGGAAGCGAGGCGGGACACTCAGCTGAAGGGTGCGAAAGAATCCCCGGGATGGCCGGCAGCAGCAAGAAGCACGGCAGACTCAGCACCAGCCAGCGGATGGCGGCAAATGTAGCCAAGCAGAGCAGGCGCACGCTGGGGGCCAAAGAATCGCAATTCGCCGGCCATGGGCCGGCTGAGTAGCCAGGCTGGAAAACGCGTGGCCGGAACGGGGCAAACCAGTGGCCAAACCAAAGTGTGACTGCGCCGGCCCTGCGGGGGCCGACCCGTCCAGTGCCGGCGTGGCCGGGCTGAGCCGAGCAGCGGCAGAGGGGGCGGTCCGGCGCGGCTTAGGCGTGAGCCAGAGCCGCGGCAACGGCTCAGCAAGGGCGGCCAGCCGTGGGGGTCGGGAAAACCGGCTGTGAGCCAGGGCACCCGCGGCGGGGGAGAGGGCGGGGGGTGGAAGAAACGGAAAACGCGGCCCGCAGATATGGGCATCGCCCGTGACTCTGACAGAGGGGCAAACGGCAAAGGCAGCCACAGCAAAGCATCAGAACACATACGGGGGCGCACGCCCTGATGAGAGTGGGGGCTGGAGGCACCAGGGGAGGACAGCCCCGGCCGCAATACGGGGGCGCGGCGCAGCAAAATGAGTGCTGCGCGACACGCACCGGATTGCAGGGCAGAAAGTGCCAGCACAGCGGACATGGGTCCGCGATAGCAAGCGCTCCGCGCGCCGGAGAAAGCCGGGTGCGGGCCAGATGCGCGAGCCAGGAGGATTACAGCAGCCACGATGGTACCAGGACGGCAACGGCGGGGCGTGGGCGGAGGCACCTCGGACCGGTGCGAGCAATGCACCGAAATGGCTGCCAAGGGCGCAATACGACGGACCCGAGCGCCCCGAAAGGTGCCAGTGTAAGGGAAGCAACGACGTGGCTAGGGAGAGCATGCTGGGCCCCTGCCCTCAGGATGAAAAACAGTACGTCCGCCCAGTGGCCACCCGGTTTCCAGATCAGGGGGACTGAGACATCGCAGGGACAGGCCGGCCTGGTGCCACGGCCGCGCAGGGCCGCACCGCGAGGGCCGGCCGGCTGTGCGGGATGGCGCGGCGCGGCCAAAAAGCGGGCGACGGGGGGGAGCATGTGTGCAGCGGCGGAGCAGCCGGCAGAATGCCTGGACGCCCGGCCAAAAGCGGGGCCAAGCAGTGGGGCGCAGAAGGCGTGCCGTCGCTGGGGTGCAAAGAACAGGTGCACGGTCGAACCGCGAACTACGCGGCGCAGCGACACCGAGAAAACCAAGCGACAGAAGTGTGATGTGTGGCGGTAATCGGGCGAGGAGCGCGCAGGTGAGGGGCAGGCTGGAGCCGGGAGGGAGCGGGACCGGATGCGGCTCACGAGAATCAAAAGAAAACACCGCAGGGCCTGCCGAGGTTCCCAGGCAGATCGGGCCCAAAGGGCAGTGAGGTAACCTGGCGCCAGATCGAGCGTGCAGTCGGCCGCGCGCCGGGCGGCCCCGCGGAGGGTGGTGCTCAAAAGATCGCGGCGCGGCGGCGCAAGATGAGAGAACCGCGCGAAGAGCGCGTCCGACAACGCAGCAGGGGTCCAGGGCGGGAGCAGGATGGTGCACCGCTAGGGGAGCGCTCCAGGTGAAAAGCCACCCCCCCGCCGTGGACGACAGCAACCAAAGCCAGCGGGGGCAAGGTAGGTGACCCCAAGCCAGGTGTGGGCGGGCAGGGCCGAGATGAGAAGATGTGCACGACCACGTCCGGGGGCAAAAGACCGCCAAGACCATGGGCGAGAGCAAAGAGCGTGGGGCGAAGCCAGCGCGGGATGCCACGGCGGCAGGCGAGGCGGGGGCGGACGCAGGGCAAAATGGTGGGGCAGCGGGAAGCCGATAAACGCCCGGCCAGCGTGCCACGGAGGCGCCATGCACGAAGCAGCAGAGACGCACTCGCGAGACTCGATGCAACCAGGCCGGACCTGGCCGGGCCGAATCGGAGGCGGAAAGAGCAGAAGGAGGCCGCCAGCCGCCCAGCAGCCAGTGTGCAGGCAGTCCGTGCCAAAAAGCGCACGGCAAATGCGGTCGCGGACCGGCCCAAGAGCCGATGGCAACCGAGGAAGAAGGACCAGATGCGACGTCCAAGGGCCGTGGCGCCACAAGGGAGTGTGGCCCGAACCAAAAGTCCGGCGAAGTTAGCGAGGCGGGCAAGGCCCGCGTCGCGCAGGGGAAGATCGAGAGGCGACCAAATGCAGGAACAGAGTCCCTCCACAGAAGGGGGGGGACCCCGCAAATCGGTGTGATGTGCGAACGGGTGGACCGGGCGGCGCGCAAGAGAACCGGCCGGAGATAAAAAAGCAGCGAGCCCAGCGCTCTGGAATAAACGTCCGGGCGCCGGGTGCGGGGAGATCGCAAGCCGTCCGAGCCGCGCGACGCGGACGAGCGCAGGCAGGATCGGCCCAGTATGCGATGTGGACAGGATGAGGGGCATACCGTGCGGCAAGGCGAAGAGCGGGCCCGCACGGGACATGAGCGCACCGGGACGAAGCAGAGCCGAGCGCAAAGGGTGCAGCTGGGCATCATGGGCTGGGCAGCGCCGGAAGTCGGAAGGCCAGCGATCCAAGGCGGGGGATGTCGTGCAGACCGGTGCAGCGCAACGAACCCGGTGGGCGGCGGCAGGGTGCCAGGTGCGGACCAGAGAAGGGGCGCCGAGCAAGCCTGCAGTGCTCCCGGCCCAGCGACCCATTGCGCTGTCCCCGCGACGATGAGGCAAAGCAACGAGGGAAGTGCAGGCGAGGTGTGCGGTGGCCGGCGAGGGAACAGGCGGCCGCGAAGCGCCGGATAAAGTGTGCACACCCGCCAAAACAGCGTGGCGGAAGGCGGGGGCGCGTCATGCAGCGCAAGGTGGCGGTGGGACGGCACGACGGCCGATAGCGGCGGGAAGATCAGCGCCGTCGACCGGGGAACGTTAGAGTGGTCCGCATGTGACCACGCGGCGATCATTGTTGCGCGGTGAAGTGTGGGGAGCGTGGCGAGTGGTGAGCGTTGTGTGGTGGGTGGTTGGGTTGTTGAGTGTGTGGGGATGGTCTGTGGTGTATGTGGCTGTTGTGTGTCTGTGTGAAGGTGTGTTATTAAAGCCGCAGAGCAGGGAACGAACCATAGGAGCTCGAAGGGGGTGCGGGGGGGGCGGTTAGCGGAACCGACGAGTGTGACCAGCGGCTGGGGCGTGTACAGGAAACCACAACGCCATGGGGGAGCCCGAACAGGGGCCGGATACAAAGCGGCGGGCAAGCGCGGGCGCTCGCCAGGAAGGGCCGCCTCATCCGCCGGCGGGGGAGAGCGAAGAGAGAGGGGCCGTTGGGCCAAGCAATGGCGCGAGCGGGGCAACGGCGGGAGGGCAGCGGGTGGAGCCCAGTGGGGCGCTGGGAGGGACTCACTGCGCCGCGGGCGGACAGAGCGAGTGTGCGTGCGAGCCGGCGCGACTGCGGAAGGCAAGTGACCGGCGGGGAAGCTCGTGCAGGCAGGAGTAACGACCGCAGTAACCGGGGCGGCGGCAAAGCGCCGGCATCAAGATGTGTGCAGCACACAGGCAGGGCCAGTCGCGCACAGAGCAGGCCCGGAGGGGGGCTCATAGAGGCGGTGGGACCGGCGAGGACCGTGGTGGCCAGGTGCCAGCCGGGCGGGGAGAGGCGAGGCGATCAAAATAACAGCCCAAGAGATCCGGAAAAACCGGGCGCGCAAGAAGCTGCAAAGGAGCGCGGCGCAAAGACGGAAGATGAAGGGCGAAGGCATGCAGACGGGAGCAGCACCAGGGGGGCCAAGCCACGACGCAGGCCAAGCCGGGGAACGCCAAAGCCTCGGAAGGTAGAGCGGGGTGCGGGGGCGCGGGCGAGAAGTAGCGGCAGACTCAGAGACGCCCCGGCAGAGGACCGCATTCCGAGCCAGGGGCTGGAGATCCGGACCGCAAACGTGTGGCGCGCGGTCGGGAAGCAAGGGGGCGCGCGCCAGCAGCAACAGACGCGCAGCGAGATGGCGAACAGGGAGGCCGTTCAGGAGACCAGGGCAAGGCCGTGGGTCGGTACGGCAGGACCGGCCGGCCGAGAGCGAAAACCAGGGGGCAGGTTGACTGCCTGGATGGGGCAAGGCGATGAGAGGGGCGAGGCCGGGCGGCGCGGGCGAGCAGAGGCAGTAAGAAGGGAAGCCATTCCGCCGCGGCGAGCGATGAGAGCCAAGATTGAAACAGCGGCGCGCGCAGCAGAAGAGGGCGCAAGACGCAAAGCCGGCCAGCAGAGTGGTGGGGGGGGCGGCCCCGTGCAAGAGGCTGGGCCAAGTGGCGCGCGGCGGCCGACCGGGGCGCCACCGCAGCAGAAGAAGGACCACCAAGGCTGGGCGGGGCCAATGCGCGCTGGGAGGTGGTCGAGCTCGCAAGCGATGCGCGGGGAAAGAACGAGCACCCGCGGGGCGCGGAGCAGTGCGGGCGACGGTGGACCGTGCAAGGTGGCGAAGCGGCGCGCGTGGCGGCAACCTATCAAGCCAGGGGGCCAGCTTGCGCAATAGGCGTGAAGCAGGGTGAGAGCGGATGGCGAAGACGGTCTAGCCAAAGGAGGAAGTGTCGCGAGATGCGTGAGGAGAACGCGGGCCGGCGTGGTGCCGCCAAGAGAGTGGGCGAAGGATGCCTGGAAAAAACCGGGAGCCGGGGGGCCAGAATCGAGAGGTGCAAGGACCGATGGCAGGGTGACGGGGCGCAGCGCGAGGCCAGCAAAGCTGGTGGTTGCAGCAAAGCAAACCGGCGAGAGCAGGGCGCGGCGGCGCCGAATGGCCTGCCACTGCGTAGCGAGCAGCGCGCGACGGCTGCAGGTCCCGCCAGGCGGCGGCGAGGCCACCGCGGCGACGTGTGGGCGACGTGCGGAGAGGGCAGGTGAAGAGAGAGGCAATTTCAGCACCGGCAGGTGCCACGTGTCAGTAGCCACCGACAGATAACGCGGCGCAAAGGCGAAGAATCGTAGCGTGGCGGGCCAGGGTGGAGGAAAGGACCGCGTTGGGCGGTCCAAGTGTCCCAGGCGGGCAGAGAAATGCGTCTGTCCGGCAGGAGGGCGGCGCTCCCCAGGTGACCACGAAAGCCCCAGCGGGGCGTGCGACAGCTCAAGCGGCCAGCCCGAGAGGGGCGGAAATGAGGGTCGGGGAGCAGGTGTCCGGAATAAGGGGGCGCCCGGAGAAGGAGTTCAGCGGCAACCAAGGAGCGGCGGCGCGAGGGGGCAAAGGAGCCAGTCGCGGCGCGAGATGCGCAGGAAAAGCGGCCCCTGCGCGCAGGGCGGGACGGGCGAGGGACGCGGACGCGACAAGGAAGGGAAGGGCTCAGGAGCGAGAATCCGTTAGCAGCAAGAGCGCATCGCCGGCAGGGAACATGCGGGAGGGAACAACAGGGAGAGCGAGCAAGCGACAGGGCCAGGCAGTGCCCGCCGACATGGCCGCAAGAGTCCCAAGCGGAACGGACCAGTGCGGGCCGCGCCGAGGTGCAGGGCGCGGGGCCATTGGCAGCAGTTGGGGCGGTCGGGAGTAGCAGGCGACGCAGAGGGCCACGGCCAAGCGCATGCACAGCAAGGGACAGCGGTGTCGAACGGCAGAGAGCAAATCGCCAGAAACAGCGCCCGGCCCTGGAGCGGGCAGTTGGCGCAAACAACCACGCACCGCACCACGCCGGCGCCCCTGCGCCAGTCCGGTGACCAGAGCGTGTAAGATCTGCCCGCCAGGGCGAGAGGCAGCAGCGTGCCAGAACCAGGAGTCGGGGAAGCACAATCCACCAGGAGGACAGACAGCGCAGCAGCCAAGGACGGGGCACCAACAAGCGACGACGCAGATCGGGGCAGAACCATCACGGCTGTGAGGGCCGAAGAGCCCGTGGTGTCGCCGAAAGGGGTCCAGTCCGCAGCGCAATACGTCGCGAACCAGGCATAGTAGGGCCAAGTGCACGCGAACCCAACGATGCCAGGGCGGCAAACCATATGCGAGAGTAGGGGCGGAGAAAACGCGGCAGTGAGAGACAAGGGCGGACGCGAGGCAACCGGACCGAGGCCCGTCGAGCAGGCAGGGCGCAAGATGCGGAAGGGGCAGCCACCCGCCAGCGAGGCAGCGATGGGAGGCCGCGGACGGCAAAAGTGCCCATTGCCCATACAAAGAAAGGCCGGGCCGAAAAAGAGCGGAGGACAACGCAGGGGAACCGCGCGAGCGGGAGAGAGCTAGCGCCGTTTAGCGCTCGGCATAAAAACCGAGAAAAAAAATGTGCCGGGGACCACCCGGGGGCCAGGGCAACCCGGGCGGAGCGGAGCGAAGAACCGGAAAAACTGAAGCGCGCCAGTAGTCGAGGGACTGAGAATCGTGCAACAGGCGGATGGAGCAAGCGGTGCCCGCAATGGCTGAAGACTGTAGCCCGTGGCAATTAGTGGGGGCAGCCACCGGGACCACAAAGCGAAGGTGCGCGACAACGCCGAACGGCCCCTCGGTGGAAGGTAAAAAACCGCTGCAGTCAGGTGTCACGAGCAGCCGGGGTAAAACTCCGCCAGGGCCCCCGCGGGGCGTGCCATGGCCATGCCAGCAACGCGCGGCCGTGCGGCGAGAGGGGCGGGCAACGAGCAAAGCAGGGAAACGTGAACGCGAGGCCCGGGCCACGGCCGCGGGTTGGTTGAGCGCCGGAGATGGGATGCGAGAGCGGCGGGAAGTGGGCAAGTAGCCAATCCGCGGTGGTTCAGGGCGCGCATGACGCCAAGAATCAGAATAAGCAGGGCAAGGGGAAGAAGGAGCGGTCCATGGTGGTGGAAGCCAAGGGGCGTCCAGTCAGCGGGACGAGAAGCCCATTGCACCCCAGAGGTCCGGCAAACCCGGCAGGTAAACTGCACTCGGGACAAGCCGGCGGGCAGGCGCGGAAAAAGCGAGGGGGCCCCAGAAGTGTGGGGGCGCAATGGGACCAGATGGACGAGACGGCGGAACCAGAGAAAAGGGAAAGAATCGGGCGGGAAGAAGCCGTGACCAGGAAAACGAACCGGGCACCATGGCGTGAGGGGGGGAAGCGCAATGAAACCACAAATAGAAAGGCACGGAAGTGGAGTGGGAATGCGCAAGCCAGACGGAAAGCAGCGTCAAAGATAGAGAAAGCCGATGCAGAAGCAAAGGCGGCGCGGGGCAGGCGAGGCCAGACGGGCAGGCCGCAGGCCGGGGGGCGCGGGTCAAGATAGCCGCCGGCCCGGCCCGGCCAGCCCAATAGCCAAACATGGGGGGCCGGCACCGGAGACGGAGGGGGCGGAATGCCGTGGGTGCACGACCGCGCGGCCATGAGCGGAGCGCTCGGGCCGAAGAAAGCGAAGGCTGGCAGACGGCGGGCGATGAGTCGAGCCCGGCGGGAGCGAAAGCCAGCCACGCATAAGAGGTGCCGAGGGGGGCGCAAGATGGCTGCGCGAACACGGCGGGGGGCGGAAGCGAAAGAAAAGCCGTCCAGAGAGTCGAAGCGAAGAAGTGAAAAGATGGGCATGACGCGCGACCCGTTCAGGATGTAGTGCAAGCGGAGTGCGGCGCGCTCGCAGCAGGGGGTCAGGGCCGCGGAAAAGGGGTGGAGCGAGCCCGGTAAAAACACAGAGGCGAAAACCAGGAAGTGCCAAAACACGCAAGGCGCAGCGTCAGGGCCGGGAACGCCCAGAGCGCAGCCAGGGGGAGCGGCCGGGCGCGGAGAGGCGCGAGTAACGAACAACATGACAGGGCCGGGTAAAGGGATGCGGAATTGCGGGGGGCCGGGAGGAGTGCATGGGTGAGCGGAAAAAACGGCACGGGAACCGGGAGTGGTGCACCGGCTGACTGCAGCAGGTGGAAGGAGACAGCGAGGCGGGAAGGCGGACGGTAATTGCGGAACGAAGGCCCGGAGAAATGGGAGAGGCGAGGATCCAGAACCACGCGGTCGGCTTGGCGTGCGCGTGACGGGCGAGCAGGGGCACAGGCGGGGCGCGCCCGCGTGAAACCAGGCAGCAGGAGGAGCGGATCGCTGGCACGCCGGAATAGGGGGCGGTTGTGAAAGGGCATGAAGTGCTGAGGAGGGCAAAAGTGTCACAGCGGCCGGTCAGGATATGGCGGCAGTGCGGGGCCGCGAGGGGCCGAAGCCGGCCGGCGCAGCGAGAGCTTGGCGGGGCGGGCGGGCCGTCGGAGCGCGGGGCGCCGAGAAGCCGCGGCACGGCGTGAAATGAGGCGTACTGCCCAAAACAGGCGCGGCCGGGTAGGGGGATCGGGCAGGGGCAGCAGGATGCGATGGAGGAGACAGTGGGTCGGGGCGAAGCAAAGAGCAAGAGGGAGCCGCGGAGGGGCCGCGAGAGTTGTGCGGCAAACGGGACCGCGGACAGAGCGGGAAGGGCGCCGCCGCGTGGGCCGATCAGGACGAGGCATAACGCCGCCCGATGCATGAGCAGCGCGGAAGAAGGAGCAAAGTCAAACGCTCACGGACAGCGCCTGCGGTCTCGGGAGGCAGCCGCCAACCGTCGATCCCACCGCGGGCCAAACTACGCGGGGCAGACGGGGCAAGATGTAGAGGCAGCGCGCATGGGGCCGCGGGGAAGGGCGCAAGCGGCAGGCGGATAAAGGCGGTGGTGGGACTGTTGACAGCAGTGCCGCCACCCAGGATGAGTGGTGCGGGCGTGGGGTATGACATGGACCAAGAGCAAGGCCGGCGCCGAGGATGACGAAAGCTAATGTCGGGGACCAGCAAGAAGTGGACAATCGCGCCGCGCCGGAGGATGCCGGCCAGAGGACAACCCAGTAGCCCGAGTGAGGGAAAGCCATATATAGCATATATAAAATAATAATATATGTATATATACTCGACTTTCTCTCATCGTTCTACATATAATAATGTTATTAAATACTATCTCTCTCTATCCTAATGTAAAGCATCTTCTTAATAGGGTGTGCACATATTAGTTATGCGCAACACTCTATTGCTGTTTTTATTCTCCCTCTCTTATAAATTCTTCACTTTTTCTTTCTTTGTGGTGCTGTCATTTCCCTTACTTTGCTGACTTGTTACGGTTGCGTTATTTTTTTTTCGTTCATACTCTCTGGCCCAATCAACGTCGACTTACATCCCAGAGTCTGTCTCACGTCGTGTGCCCGGTGCACTCATCATAGTTCCAGACTACCGATTTTCACACATGCGGATTAATGATTTTTCAAATCTTTTTTTTTCAGATTCCTCTATTCCGGCAATTTTTCCTTCCTACTCGAGGAACTTAAATATCCTCCCAATGTGTCACTAAAATCAATTATAATCATCAATCTTCTGATTTATATTTCAAAAAACCACCTGCTTGGCATTTTTTAACTTATCTCCGCTCTTCGAAGAACAATATAATTCCCCAGAGCGGGATAGATATAAGGATTACCTATAGCGCTTCTTCTTTCCCCTTTACGCTTACTCATTTCTCGACAATCTTTTTCCCAAAAATATAATTTTTCCCAATATTCGGAGGGAAAAAAATTCGGCACCCCCCTTCCTCTCTCTTTCCTCCCCTCCCCTCTTTTTTTTTTTTTCTTTTTTTAAGCCTGCCACTCGCCACTGTGTGTGTGTG
>Ga0163217_1052024_pt1 | contig 10578 bp, 15 predicted proteins | sample SynspAceP_FD_185933 | JGI IMG/M metagenome (GOLD analysis project Ga0163217, IMG submission 185933) | Saline lake microbial communities from Ace Lake in Antarctica - Synechococcus sp. Ace-P (PacBio error correction) | ecosystem: Environmental > Aquatic > Non-marine Saline and Alkaline > Saline ... | reverse complement strand
GCCGTAGGAGACAAGCTTGGGACGCGAGTAAATCTCAACGAAAGGACCAACGAAGCATTCTCAGTTGGATACGATCGATTCAATGGCCTACGTGAGATCAATTCCAGTCGAGGATGTTTTCTCTCACACTCGGTCAAGCGAGTCGCAGCGTCACGTTTTACATTGTCGGGTGACGAGTGCGCATTGGGCGATGATTGGACGGGGGTCGTGTTTTATCTTTTCACATTGTCCCAAGATCGCGGGTCCCCACGGGCACCCGCGAGTTTATTTCAAGACGTTCGGGTCTGTGCATGTTGGTGATGCAGTTCACGTCAGCATTGCCGCCGATTACGTCAGGTTGATCGTTTGCTCCCGGTAGCGGAGCGATGATGATTGCGGCGCGTTGATCGCCTCTCGCTTTGCCCGAACAGATCGGATTGATGCATTCTGTTGCGTCTTTATTCGGAGGCGGGCAGGGGCTCTGATCGCGCAGTTAGCGGTGTCCTTTGTTCGCTATACGCCGCGAGCACTTGGGCGATTCGCGGTGCGGTTGTGGTGCGCGGACCGTTGCCGGCACGGCTGCGCCCGGCTGATATGGGTCAGGTCACAAGAATCATCCAAACCTTACTGACCCCGCGATTTACCATTTTCATCGGGTTGATGCCTTACCACTGGCGAGTCGCCTCCTGGGTTCGTTTCATCCGCCGCCGTGCCACGCACGACGATGCGACCGAGCTGGAGTTGATGGCAACGGACACGGGATTCCGTCTCGTTTTCGGTTTGAGTCGTTTGCTCTAGTTCACGGTTGTTGGGTAAGAACCCGTGGCTAGCGTGTAAAACGGCTCATCGATCAACCGAAAGTTGAGACGGACCGCTCTAGCCGAGGCTCGTTGCGGGAGGGGAAAAAACGGTTTTCTCATCGATTCTTTCGAAGATTCTTGTTTAACGAATTCCCAAGTGCACGGCAAACCGAGGGCTTCTGAAGATTATCCTTCCCTCTTAACGAAAAATGAACGAAAAAAACCAAAAGGAGAGATTTCGCACAGCGTTGGCTCCAAGCGGAGAAGCCATCGGATCTCGCCACGTTTTCGCATCGGTGGGACGCTTTCACGATGCGAAGACGTGGTCCAGCGATCGACTCAAGAGTTTGGCACGACGGTTTGACGAATACGGACGCCGACCGGCCTTTTCGTCGGTTGGGCGCTGTGGATTGCAAAGTCGCGGGTGAATCGATTTTCTATTCGAACCCACGGACGCCAACGACTCGTTTTTTCAAATGAATTATTGCATTCGACTTGCCGACAGTATCTCCGAAACAATCGAGAGGAACGAGCCGATCGACGGGAAGCCCTTGAGGCTTGCCTAGATGAACTGGTCCCATAAAGGTCGCGGCGGTCCTCTCGATCTGCGATACGTGGACGAACTGTCGGCAGATGAAGGTCGCTCGATCCGTTGATTCGACCAGCGGGTCGGTTCGTGTACTCTTGTCCCGCGCCCGATAACGGCACTCGCCCAATTGTGTCAAGCGTCGCCTTGCGATGGAAGCAAGCATGATGTCGATGAGCGAGGAACAGTGACCGCTATCTCGATGGACGATTGTAGCCGGCGACGAGGCAAACGAGGTCATGGGCATGCGGTGGAATTGCCAGGAAACGTGGAGCGTCTTGGCGGGCGTGCCGAGCTGCATGTCGACCTGCGTCGATCGCTGCGGCGGCGAGCATGCAGTCGGACGGCGGGGGTCCCCCAGGGGCGGGGGGGTTTTCCCCAAAAAGGGGGCCCCCGGGGGGGGGGGGGGCGGCACGCTTCTTCGCGTTTCTCGGCCAACGGCGAGCGTCGGGGGCCACTGCGTTAGCGTCGCCGTATGCCTGCCTCATTGCTTTACAGATGCCGGGAAGGACACACGCCGGCGCCAATCCTCACTCAGCGACGGTTGCGAGCGTAGTCAGCGAAATTGGACGCCCGGTCCTAATCAAGGAACACCCTTCCGTGGAAAAGGCACGGATCTGGCGGCGGCAAGCAGTATAACTCAAGCAAGGTTTGCTCCATCTGAGATTCGACGGTGGCGTGATGGTTTTATATCGAGGCAAACCCGGCCAAGTTCGACACCTCGAGTGACAATCGAGTTTGTTTACATGCCGGTCGTTTGTCGCGATACGTGCCTTCCCGAAGGAATCGGCTTCACGCTCGAAACCCCCGAGGCCGAAGTGGTTGATTTGGCACCGTTTTCTCCGTCGATGTGGAAGATGCGAGCAGCGAATGCATGTCTTCGACGGGCCTCGTTCGGGTCAGCCGTCGACTGGTGGGAAATCATGCTGTTTCTGAGGCGATCGTATGTTCGCACATCCCAAGCGGTTCGAGGTCAAATGATTCTTCGCCCAGCCCAGTGGGAATCGGGCCTTGGCGAAGCAACGGTTTATCCGCATTTCGATTGAGCCGAACACAGATTACTCGCGCGAAATTCAAGAAGCTTTCACCGGCCGCGTTTTACCGAATGGGGATTTCGTGACCGAGCCTTGCTGCGGAACCTCCGCAATAATCGGGCCAGGTTTTAATAGGTCCGGGGAAAACGTTCGCCTCACGCCAAAGGTGTCTTCGCTGGTGGTTCACTTTACGCGTCGGAGTGGATTCACGGGGACGCGGCGGCGTGTGGATTCTCCACCCCCAGTTGAGAAACACCGGCAATTGTCACTGGTCGTCTTTGCTTACTTGAGCGCCCACCCAGGCGGCACGTGGCAACGAACCTGCTGCGGCGACGAGGGGAACTTCGCATTCGCGCTCACCAAAACGGTTCGACCGCGAGCGGACCGCGAGGGACTCGCGACCGGTGACCATGCGCATGTTAATGCGAGGTTGCTGCTGCTGCCGCTTGACAACGTGGCTGCACCTCGTGGTGACGATGGACGGACCAGCAACTGCGGAATTTACCAAAAACGGCACTGTCTTGCCGTCGGCACTTGTTGACGATCGCAAACAGCGATTCGAAAACGGCCTGGTTCGGTACCGATGCCAACGGAACTGCGTCTTGAACGGTCGCATTGATAGCTGGCCTATTCGATAAAGCGGCTCACCGATTTCGGCAAAATCGCAAAATTCCTTTATTTCAGGCCGCATTGGAAGAGGAGTCGGGATTAGAATGAATGGAACCAACCGCACCGCCTGGCCACTTGCTTCATCACACCCCAAACCGAGTCCGTTCCCTGAAAAAAGTCTGCTTCGCCACCTCTGATTTTCTTACTTATTGTTTGCAATCAGTGGTCAACTCGATGACGCCCCAGTCGCTGCCGAGGAGCCTAGGAAAAACACCACGCGAGGAAAGCCGATCCTGGCACCCTGACTGGGAAAAAAAGTCATGGTCGGATTCAGGGCTGTTTAACTGGAAGGTGACGGGCAGGATCTTGGTGGACGCATGGCTCGACTCGAAAAAAGCCACTTGCCCTGGGAACGTTACGGTGGACCTGTGGCCCGACGTGACCAACCTCGATGATGATGAACGTTTTCAAACGAAGTTCAAAAACAGCCGACGACGCTGGCAAGGGAAGCTTCAGCAGCGGCACCGCAGGACCGTCGTCCGGACACTTTGAATGGCCGGATGCGTGACTACGAATATGACGGAGCGGTGCTGCAAAGGCGTTTCGCCACGGACTGAGCAACGAAAATCAGGAAAACAGCACAGGACGCCGTTCTGGATCATGTTCGCGGTTTGGCCGCTGAAGAACAGCCGACGGAGCTACGCCGTGATGTACGACCTCAGCGGTCTCCCCGCCGGTGGATGCAATGGTAGTTCGCGAGACTGGACCCACCTTCGCCACACAAAACACATCACCGACGACCGCAGCTTACCAGGGACACTCGGGAAAACCCGTCGTCGCTGTCTGGGGGTGTCGGTTCCATTGACCACAACAAGCCACGGGAATACACACTCGCCGAGTGTCGTGAACTGATTGAGTTATCTTGAAGTCGGATGGCTTTGCACTGTGATGCTCGGGCGTTCCGACGGGATGGCACGTGATCAGGATCGCGGATGCTGTCGACGACCCTGGAAACTCCATATGGCTTCGCACTTGCCGACGTGATTAGCCCTTGGGACCGTCGGGCGTTATCGCAACGTGAAGGAAGTCGTCCGGCCATGGCAAAAGTATTGCAGGCCGGACCGAGAGTGGGCGTCGACCAGGACCTGGACTACATGCCGGTCGTTTTCACAGGATTCAGTTGGCACAACCTCAAAGGCGGGCTCCCACTCGATGCGATTCCGCGATTGAAAGGTGACTCTTGTGGTCAAACGCAGGATTTCTGGCGGCGAAGGGTTCGCGGCTGCAGATTGCTGTTATGTCGCCATGTATTGATTGAAGTCGACGAAGCAACGGCGATCTTCCCAAATGCACCAATGCCCCGCCTGTCGGCGACGACGCTGCAATTCTTGACCCTACGAAAGGGGATTACCCAATGGACCACTATGTTGGAAATGGTGGGGAAAGCGGCAAGTTGCTACGCGGCGAAACAACGACCAAGTAATCGACAATCCTGAATCCACAAACTGCAATTAACCGAGCACACCCGATGAAATCCGCCACCTTACAACATTCATGACGAAATTCACTGTCGCTCTCTTCTTTCTTTCTCGTTGTCCTCGGGGCGGGGGGGACCACGTTGGCGGAGGAACCCAACGTGTTGTTCCTCGCCTCGACGACATGAACCCGACTGATCGGGTGCCATCGGACCCACAAAACGCCGGACCGCAATCACGCCCAACATTCGATAGGCTGGCGTCGCGGGGTGTGATATTTCAGAATGCCCTCACGGCGGCGTGTTCTGTGCCCCAGTCGCGCGGCGATGCTTTTCGGGGCAATTACGCATCGACGACCGGTTGCTACGAAACGCCTTTACTACTTCGTCGATCCCACCCCGAAAGCCGACGCTCTTCCAAATGAGCTATCGCGAATGCGGGCTACACAACGCTTGGGGCCGGTATAGTTATTTCATCACCCCGCTGGCGCGATCGACCAGCGAGGTTGGAGTCAGTTTCTTTCTTCGCAACCAATTCAACGTGAAGGCGGATGGGCATTGAATCATGGAGCGAGGAGACCACCGTTCCCCCAAATCCGTTCCCAGCGAAGCGTTACAACCAAGGCAAACAAGTCACCGGCGGTTTGTTTCCTCGAGTGGGCGCGGTCCGAAACGAAAAAAGAAGAGCAGGATGGCCCGACACGATTCCGGATCAATTGGGGCGGTTCGAAAACTAAAGCAAGAACACGACAAGCCGTTCTTCTTAGCCTGCGCATCTACGCGCATCCACTTCCGAACTTACTGCCCGCAAAAGTATTGGTGACATGTACGACAGACAGCGAACATCGAATGCCCGCCGACAAGGACGAGGACCTAGACGATCTTGCCGGCCAAGATTCGCAAGCAGAAGGAAAACCGTCGGCGTCAGCATCACGACAAACTCGTCGCCGGGTGCGTCGTAGATGCGATTCACCCGGTTACCCTGGCCTGCATCAGCTACGCCCGATGCGATTGATGGGGGCGCGTGCTCGATGCGCTGGAGGCCAGTCCGTACGCGGACAACACGAATCGTCTGTGCTGTGGAGTGACCACGGTTATACACACGGCGGAAAATAAAGGCCATTGGGGCAAACACACACTCTGGAACGCACATTCCAACTTGTGCCTTCATCTGGGGCCGGGCCGGTGTCGCCAAGGTGCCAAGACCGTGTTCACGGTGAGTTTGATCTATATTTCGATGTACCCGACGCTGGTCGAGAATGTGTGACTTGCCGCAGCCCTCGCAACGCTCGAAAGGCGAGTCAGATCACACAGGACGGCTTGCCGATCCGCGCGGCCGAAGGACCGTAGTTGTCTTGCTCCCGTACATGAATCCCGGTGAGTACGCGATCATCAATCCGTGTACTGGCGTTACAATCCGGTACGGGACGATGGTGAGGAGCTTTACAATCTTCGCGAAGACCCGAACGAGTGAACAAACCTAGCGTCCGAATAATGGGAAAATTATACCGACGTTGAAGGCCGAACTTGCGAAATGCGCTCCGCAGAACGTTTGCGACCCCTGAAGTCAAAAACTCAACGTGCGGAAAGGATTCTGCTCATCGAAGCGGAATCCTTCGATGGGAAAAAAGGAAAAGGTAACTACATCCGCACCCGAAATACCTGCCCTACCGTCTGCCAAGTTGACGAACAGCGAGACAATCACTGAACGTAGCCTGTCACTACCATTTCACGCGTCTTTTGTATAAAACGCTGCGGCCGATTACGCCCGGCCCTGGCCTGAGCATGAAAGTTAACGCGTTCAATTAGGAGACTCGGGTGCGTCGAACCGTCTCCGGAAGCGCCGCAAAGCCTGTTGAAGTCCATCCCGGCTCAGAATAGGTAAAGGCTACCACCACCCAGAAAAGTGCCTTATTCCTCTTTGCTTTTCCTCTGCGTTCTCTCGTCGGAGAGATTAATTGTCTCCGACCACCGGAGCGATTTCGCGACGGCTGTTTGCAGTTGTGGCCGATCGGTCCGGAGTGCGTCGATTCGATGTCATCCGAACGCGCGGAGATACCATCCTTCGCCGCCGCGCCGCGAGCTTTTTAACGGCGGGCGACTAACCGCGGTTCCCATTGGACGAAGAGTTGGAAGAACAAGCGATAAGGATCGCTACGCGCCCGTCCATGGCACGAACGCGAAGTTCAACTCATTAAGTGTTCGGGGGCGGGTCAAGCCGTCCCCGAAAAGCGATGCAACGGGCGTTTGGACTCTAACCTAAGCTCAGGTAGGTGAAGTCATGGCACCCGGAAAATGGCTCTGTCCCCTCTGTATGACTGTTCCCTTGTATGGTCGTCATTGTCAACAATACAGATGGACCCGCACCGGAACGGTTGCCCCGCGTCCGCGTAGGAAAAGAAACCGAACTATTCGCCCACTTCCATTGGACGTCTCAAGGAAACGAAAGACGCGATGCTCACCGACTGTTCGACAGTGCTCGTTCAGATACGCAGGCCAATATTCGCACCGTCACATGCTTCTAAGAACGGTCCCCGCCTTCATTGCAGGGAACGTTGACGGTAAACTAAAGCATGGGCAAGCACATCCAAATGCCGAGACACTGCCCTCTGCAAACCTGTGCGTTAACGCTCTGCTGCAGACGTGTGATGTCCGGTCGATAACATCGGCGACAGCGACGGCAGAATCGAAAGTTGTTCGGTTGAGTTGTTGAATATTCAGGAGATCGAAAACCGACCACACGGAACCTTGAAGAATGATTCACTCAAACGACCCACAATGGAATCAATGCTTCAGAATATGCGTCGTGTGGCTGGCTTTCTCAAGCGGCCTGATTCAACCAGCAACGATTGGCACGCTTCGTGGCTGGCGGGAGTTCGCGGGTCGCATCGGATTCTGACTCCCTACCGACGGTTGGTGTCGCCGTCTTACAAACCTTGCTTGCGGAAAAACACCCTTGCCGGGGCGGGAGCGTCCAGTCCCATCATCATCGACGGGGAAAGGCGTTGGTGACTTGCTATTCCGGCATATGGCCTTGATCGGAACGATCCGGGTTGAGATCCAGAATCTTGTCGCCATTCGGTCTGTATCGACGTGAAAACGGGCGAGGACACTCTTGCAGAAGAAACGTCACAAGCCCTTTTGCCATGAAGATCCTATGACAAGTCCGGAGTTTGTCACCCACGGTGTTACGCTTTCCCACAGCGCCCTGTTCAGACGCCACCAAAACGTGTACTGTTGTTGTCGGAAAGGGTTGGCGTTTATATGCGTTTCGACCTCAATGGAGCGACCAGTTATGGAAGCGGACGCTGGAAAAAATCCGACCCGCCCACGTTGGGGATCATCGGTTTCAAGTTCCCCTGTTCTATCAGAAACACAGTCATCGTGACCGCTGCGGCTGGAAAGTCAGTCAATTATCGGTTCCGATCAAGACACGGGAGCAAAGGCTCTGGCCAAACAGGAAGCAACGGCTTTGGACGGAATGTGGGGAACGCCGCTCTTGTGAAGTCAACGACAACCGAACGGACCTTGTGATGTTGGTACCCGAAAAGGAGTTGGGGGCTTGATCCAGAGACTGGGCAAAAACTACGTGGTCCGTTGACGCCACCAGTCGTCCCAAGCGTACACAAGCGTTGATTTCGCACGACTTCGACGGGTGTTTGCATTTTTCCGCGAGCGGTAGTTTCTGGCGTGGCGTTTGATGGTGGCAAAGAAATTGGCGGAACAATACGACGTTCTGGCGAAAGCAAGGTCAACGCGAATACGCTCTCACCGGTTCGTCATTCAATCGAAGCCTTAACGTTGTTTCGCGTTTGGAGTTTTGTCCGTCGTCGATGCGACCGTCTGTGCGAGCGGCTAAAACAAATTGCGTCTAAAAGGGTTAGCAGGGCACCGGGCAATGCTCGATTTCGGTTTCGCTCGACTTACGCGTCCCCATGTCGTGGTGGTTGATGCTTTATTTCTATATCTGATTGCGAAGCCGGGCAGATGTTTGTGTTCTTATCTTTTCTGATAACGCGAAAACTGTCTGGCATTGAATGAGTAACGAATGAAAGAACTGTTTTGGGGCGCCTGCGGGTCAGCGATGGGACACCGCCTTGGTTACTACGACAGTTCAAGAATCTTTATTTGCAAGTCGACTGGTAGTCAGGGCGCGAAGGACCCGTGCCGACCAAGCACCTTGCAACTGACAGTTCCGGTTGGTGTTGCCCGATACAACGAGGCCCACGCGCACGCTGCGCCGAGGATTTACGAAGATGTCGTCGTCCAAGAGATTGAGCGAAGAGGCCACTTGAGGTCGGCCAGATACAACCCAACCTCGTCGGCCAATGCCTAAGCGTCTCGAGTACCTCGACCACAACGGCCGGTATCAAGTTGAAAGGAGCTGACGCAAAAGTGAATCTGATCAATTATTTCAAAGCTGTTCACATTTGTATTCTAATCTCTGCGTTCCTTGCATCGCCGCAAGACTCGGCATGGGCGGCCGAGAAGGCCGAAACATCGTCTCGTCATCCTCGCTCGATGACATGGGCTACGGAGACTGCTCGGCCAATAACCCTGAGTCGAGATTTCGACCACTTCAATATTGACGACTGGCCACGGAAGGGAATGCGAATTTAACCGATTGCGCACATTCGGGCGGCAGTTCCTGCATCTCGTCACGGTACGCGCTTGATTTATAAACCGGGACGATTCGCGGTTCGAGCGTCCGATGGCACTCGCGGAAAGGTCCAACTGATTGAAGAGGGCGGATGACGGTACCCTCAGTCTGCTTCGCGGCACCGGCTACGCGACCGCCATGGTGGGGGAAGTGGCCAATCTCGGCTTCGAATCCTTCTCTGCAGGAATAAGGAAGGCTCTCGGCCTGACTATTCCAAATCCGCTGCGCGGAGACCCGTCGACCGCGGTTTTTGACTCTTCTTTGGGTGCACGCGTCGCTGATTCCCGCCGGCCCTATTTCTACATTCCGTGATCGACGACCGGTGCTGCCGCCGACGACGATGTTTCCGCGAAGCTCGAGCGTTCGGAGGCCCAAGGGTGGACAACATTCAGGGAGCTTCTGGCGAGGGGGCAAAATGTGCTCCTGACCTTCAGTTCGATTCCAGGTCACTCCGCGTTTCTTTTGGACGAAAAGCGGTTCAAACGTGATGATTCAGAAGCACAGTGTCGATAAGAAAGCAATTTCCCTGTTCCTCTATCTCGCACTGGCCGTCTCCGCCACACACCGTGGCTCCGCTTGGGGAGTTTCCGAGGCAAAAGTAGCGCTGGATTGGATTGGCGGACTTTGTCCTTCAAAGTCGATGCCGGCGTCGGGCCGGGTGCTGGGCAGGCACGAAGGCTTGGCGGAATCGACAAGGACATGCTACGGCTGGTTACTGTTCTCCAGCGACAACGCGTCCTGTCTTAGGTACGAGAAACGGAATCGACGAAATTCGACAACGATGGCCAGTCGCGCGGGCCTGCGGGGAATTGAATTCTCTATCGTGGGGAAGGCGGACATCGCTTGCCGTTTTTGGTTCGCGGCTCTCGCCGCAGTTGCACATTGCCGCGTTTGCGAAAACAGACGTCGTCTTCTCTGACGTCTATCCGGACCGTCGCTTGAACTTGGTCGATCGAAACAGCAGCCTGAAGGGACAGCGGAAGACAGCGTTCAGCTTTCTCCCCGTGGCTGGTCGCTGCTGGACAAGCCACCTGGCAAAGCGAACCCTCCCCATTATGCATAACCGCTTCGACCCCATCGCGACGGTGATATGGGAAGCTGATCCTTTCCGAGGGAAACCGGAAGAAGCCAAAGCAAAAAACCGCGGTCCGGGCCGAAACTCTCCAAACCTGAAAGGAGCCGATCTGACCCCGAAAAAAACAGACACCTTTTCATTTCGCCAAAAACATTCCGAAAATCGCGGGAACGGGACCTCCAAGGGGAAGGCAATTGGTGTCCCGTGTTAGGATCAAAAAAAAACAAGGAATTGGAACATGCCACCAGCTTAGCTCAAATCAGAAAAAAAAACGGGTTTTGCGGGCAGCCAGCCAAACCCAAAAAAAACCATTTTTTTCCAATTTTTTTCTCTTTTTTTTCTCCCTGGCTGAAGCGTACCG